>ERZ1066122.536-NODE-536-length-39620-cov-7.368356_pt1 | contig 39620 bp, 33 predicted proteins | sample MGYA00382769_ERZ1066122 | MGnify/ENA primary metagenome ERZ1066122 (study PRJEB33369, sample SAMEA5778352) | biofilm metagenome | biome: Industrial cooling water; feature: Water cooling tower basin; material: Biofilm | place: United Arab Emirates | collected... | reverse complement strand
TGATGGTGAAATAGTCGGCGGCCGTTTAAAGGGATTCGACTATGAAGTATATAAAGTAAGGGTAAAAAATAGTGATAATCAGAAGGGTGCTAGTGGTGGATATAGAGTTATTTACTATGTTAAAACATCCGATTTGGTTATTCTGTGTAATATTTATTCAAAATCAGATTGCGAAAGTATAGATGATAGCTTAATAGAAAAGTCTATTCAAGAATATTTAGAAGAAAATAACTTATAAAATAGCTTGATAAATCTATAAATAACCGTCCCAGTCAACCTTCTTGTATTTTAGGACGGTTTGATATTATATTGATTATCGGAAAACATTAGGCAGTAAGTAGGTGGCGCCTGCATACAAAAGGTAAAAAGCAAAACCGAAGAACAAAGTGTTCAAAACGGTAGCTATATAACCTAAGCACATTAATAAACCGTCAGACTCAATAGTCGCGACCGCCAACAGTAACATTCCCACGGCAGGAATCATATTCGTAGCAGGAGGATATGGTGACATTAGTAATATTGCCAGCCAAGTCAAGCATATGCCATTCAGGCGCCAAGTTAAATCATTATCGGCAATTTTTTCAAAACGTGGTCGAGAAATTTTTTCTAAAACTTTGGTAACACGCTGTAAATTTTGCAGCAGAGCTTGGGCAAAACGTTTAGGAAATTGAAAAGTAGCAATTTTTTTTGGAAGCCACGGTGTACGCCTTCCCAAAGCCATTTGCCCAGCCATCAACAAGCAAGCAACACCGAGAGGAGTACTTAACCCTGGTGGCATAGGCAACAAAAATGGTAGTACCAATAATGCAATCACCAAGCTAAAACCCCGTTCTGAGGTTTCTGCAATAATATCGCCCAGAGTCAAAGGTTTATCAGCTAAATGTTGCAATAAGGTCTTAATATCTTGAGAAAATCTCAGGTGCATAATACTTCAGAGTAATGGATATCGATAAAATGATTATTACCAAACTTTACTCTAATCCATACCTAGAGTTTGTATCCGCACAATCAAGCATTAGTATTTTACCAATTTTCTAGCCGTTACAATCAGCTATATTTATGAATCTTTTGTACTAGTGTATATAGTTTTTCCTAGAGGATATAATTTTGACTGAATTTATTCTCTAGGAATTTTGCTTCTACGTACAAACCGTACATACGAATCTTTTTATGTCATAAATGTAACGTTACCAAACCGTTTATAGAAGCAACGCTATCTACATTATTGACACTGCTCGAATTATTTACCCAGTGGATAGATGGTAATAAATGCTGATTTAAAGCCATTGCTTGCAAACAGCTATTTATACTTGAAGTTGCTTGATTATATGCTGTAATCTTTTGTTCGACTACATTTAATAAACGTTGGTTTTGAGCAATTTTCTCTGTTGCTTCTTGTTCTAAAGTTTTCTCTAAATAGCTACGCGCGCTCGCATACTGTTGTAATATTGCATAAGCTTGTTTGTCTGCTAGCGGTAGAAGTTGATTTTTTAGAGTTTGGTTAATTGTTTGACGGAAGGTTTTGCGGATGGTGCTAGATACTTTTGGCTCAAAGTCTAACTTTAATAGTTGTCGAATTTCTGGTTCTGCGTCTACCATGCTTTCGCTGTCGTAACCAAGTGAGGTTTGCTGTAATGTTTTGCGAAAGTGGTTGATAGAAAAAGTGCCTTCTTCGTAGAATTTTGGACTTTCACGTACAAAACGGTCACATTCTACGCTTGCTGCATTGATTAAAGCTAAAGTTATTTCTTTCTCAATTAATCTCAGTTCAGTCTCAATACCGCTATCGTTACCCAGTAAGCGGTACAATTGACGATAGTAATCTGATGTATTGATACGGGCGCCTAAGCGTTTGAAGTAGTTGCTAATTAATCCTAAAGTATTTTGAACTAATACGTCTTCGAGTTGATTGGCAAGATAATAAAAAGCTTCTACTAGAATAGCTAATAGCGGCGCCGTTGCATTGCGAGGGTGACTAATAGTCGCGCGTCGATATGCATCTGCTACAGAGAATGATTCTAATAACTCATCTAAACGTTGAATCATTTTTGCTTGAAGCTGTCGAAAATCTGCTTCAAACGCATTACACTCATTGTTAATTGTATTGTTTACCTCTTGAGTAAGATGAGAGCGCAGTGCATTACCAATTTCTTGTAACTCGCGGTTGAGACGCTGTAACTCATGGCTTTTCATCGCTTCTATTTCACGCGGTTGACTATATAATTCGCGCTGCACTGTTTGATAATGATTCTTAATTTGAATACAAACTGTTTCTAAATCATCAGCAAGGTTTTTGAATAGTTGTGGACGTTTTTCTTCGTTGAGGTAACGAGTGATGGCGCCTCTAAATTCTTCAATTCCACTATCTCGAATTAATTGTTCGATTAACTCGCTACCCGACTCATCTAAAATTCGCGTATAGTTTTGATTGGGTGTTTCATACCCATTTACCGATATCCGAAACTCAGTTGGAGATAACTTGCCAGAATTTACACAGTAATTATTAAAAGCGTAAACAAATTGTGGTGTTTCTTCTTTACCATTTAATCCTTTAACACTTTCAGCAAAGACTGTATCTAAACCATACCTATCACTATGATTAGTTTGTCGAATCAAACTACCATAAAAACCTAATAAACCACTCGTTTTATAAACCCTGGCACTTTCACGAAACTGCACATTCAATAAACTTTCGAGTCTTTGCCGCAACTGAGAATTATACCAAGTTTCATCAATGCGGTTAAAAACATAAAAAACTCTATCACGTATCCCAGGATTATTAGTGATTGTTTCTATAAGCTGAGTTTCTTCTTTCGTCATTTCACCTGCTGCCGCAGATTTTAACACACACACAACTGCCGAAGTATCAGGATGCTGAATTTTGGCGTAAGCTAAAGCTGCATCACGAGCAACTGGCGCATCAATTCCAGGTGTATCTATAATTACATTACCGTCTTCCAGTAAAGGATGATAACAGTAATATTCAATTCGCTTTAATACCGCACTGTTACTACCTCTACGCGCGTAACTAGCAGCTTCCTTGAGCGTTGTAAAATTGAACTCTTCCATCGAATAGGTTGCATTATCAAGAGTATTAATACGCTGCCTGTTTGCTACATACCCTTCTAATAATAAGATTAATGCCTTTGCTTGCTTGGCTAACTCTGATTTGGTTTCGCCACCTTCTTTCTCAATAATTGCCCTGCATCCTTGCTGCAATAATTCAACAACTTCAGCTTTATTTATATTGCTAACGTTAGCAAAACTAATTGTTGACATATTGAAATAGCTTGCTCACGAACTTCTGCTTCACTCAAAAACGTCAATACTACTCGTTCTCTATCGGGCGCCGCGTACTCAATCTTACATTCCGTTCCCGTGGCGTGTCCTTCTGCACTATATAATAATTCACGTCCAAGTAGTGCATTGATTAACATAGACTTACCTGCACTAAAGGCGCCTGCAAATACAATTTCAAACTTTGGAGAAATTGCTTTACCCAAAGAAGTTTGGACAGGAGTAATATCGCACGCACGTAACGCTGACTCTTGATGCAAAAGCTCTAAAATCTCATCTACTTGTGCTTTGAGGTTCTGACACTGCAACGGGGACTGTGACATGGTAGACACTTTACTAGTTACTATGCTTACATTCTAAGAATGACCATATTTAACTTGGCTCAGTATTATTACAGAGAAAGCTTAAAGATATAGATTGATATAAATAAACTTTTATTTATGTTGGTTAACGTTTTTAGGAGGTAATTTAAATAACAAAAATCAAGCTCTGTAGTTTGGGTGTAACCCAATAGATTTTTTATGCTTATTGTTTAATATTTTGTAGTAAAATAATATGCATTTATAATTAAAGATTTATGCTTATTGAAATTATACAATATTTATTACTAAATAATTCGTAGCACAATAACTTGACAGTCAGCTTTTGTTCTGCCAAGATGATGGTTGTTTGTCTCTTATCTGGGTGTCGGCGCGGTATTTTTTACGTTCAAAAGTAAAGAGAATGTAAGCCTATTTTAAATTTATCATATGTTATGTAATTGTCATAAGAATTGATAGGGTGATTTCGTAATACATAACGTTGTATAAGTTTCAATTTAAAGTTATCAGCCATAGGAAAATTTTACCTTCTCATATTTTGAGTTACTTTTCATGCTTTGCACATAAAAACGCAAGGCAAGCTATTTCTATTTATTTAACAATTAACATTGTAAGTATTTTATGGTGCTGAATATAATTACAGCAATTCCAAAGGTGATTTCCAGTCAAAAAAGCATTGCTCATATTTTCGGAAGATTTAAAATCTCTCGTTGGTTGTACAGTTTATATAGTAAGCTTCAGCAATTATTTTTGTTTCGTCCAAAAAATAATGATGAAAATCAGACTTTTTTCAAGGATATACATATAGATTGTGCATTAAAATCCTTAAAAATAGAAGCTATTTTTATAGGTTTAAAGCTACCTAAAGAAATTGTCGCTAAAATTAAAACATTTTCTAAAAATACTTTGTTAGCGCAAGAAAATGCAAAAGCGCATTTTTATTACAGCGATGTTCAAAATGGTTATTTACCAGATGGAAGAGTGATAGTACATGGTATTGCCATTGACCCATTAAAATGTGATGCTATCCAACAAATTATCAACGACCCTGTTTTGAGAATAATAATCAAGAAATATCTAGGTTACTCTCCAAAGAAGGTTCGTGCGCTTCTAAGATGGAGTTTTGTTTTAGAGTTACCAGATGATATTAGAATGAATTTAAGTCAAGGAAATCTCTATCACTATGACGTTGGAGAATTTAACTCGGTTTATGCTAACTTTTATTTATCAGAAACAGATAGATATTCTGGCGCCCATGCAATGATAAAAGGTTCTCATAACCATAAAAACTTTAAGATGTTATTAAGTTCTGCAATCCAATCCAAAGATTATTTAATCCAGTACTATGGACAAGAACAAGAAATACTCATAGAAGGTGAAGAAGGTTTAGGATTTATTGAAGACCCTTATTGCTACCACAGAGCAATTCCACCAATAAAAGAAGAACGCTTACTTCTACAAATACAATTCTCTTGAATATTAACATCTTGTGGGGTGGGTGTGCCATTACCAGAAAGGTTTATATTCTCGGCACTAAGTATAAAATCATTCTATTGCTCAGGATTATAGTTAAAAACGGAAGTCATAGTACAAAACTCAAATAAAAGTAAGTATAAAATTGGCAACGGATATAGCGGATGTAACGGATGATTTATTTGTTACAAACAGTTATTTTTGAAGGTATCCCTAAAACGCTATTCCATTATACTATCCTACTAACTGTTGTTTTCTATTTGTATGTTTTCTACTTGTATGGTTGCTTGGCGCCGAGCAATTTGCATTAATAGGCGTAATGCTTCGTTGACAGACTCAGCAGTCGGAAATTGCTCAGGCTCGTCAAAGTTTGAAACAAGGTAAGGGAATTAGCATTGAGGAACTAAGAGCTAAATACACAGATTAAATTATTTTAAGATAATTTGGCTTGTTTTACTTTGTTAAAATTCTTGTGGGGTGGGCATCCTTGCCCGCTCTTATATTGTAATTGTTGCCTTCATATCTTGAAATGCTTCTTGCCATAACCTCAGAGAAAGCGATTAATCTGCTGGTCAACGAATTGCCTAATTATATAAAAGCTGCGCTCTTAAAAAAGTCTGGCAAACTTGAATGCTCACTCAAAGCTACAATCGAAATGGCAATATCCAGCTTTTTAGATGAAGAAGCGTTTAGCTTTGAGGATTGTTTGCTTGCTCAACGTATAAAAACTCAGGATAAATAAGTTTGATGTAATTGATAACCAAAACTATATTTACTTTCGCGTTCTCGCATGAAAATCTTGAAGATGCTTCGTTCCAAGATGCTTCGTTCCAAGATGCTTCGTTCCTCAGCATGACATGAGTCTACAGTATAAAGCTTACAGTTGTAATTGTTGCGTTCAGATGCAAGGGCGCCGTATTCTCATTAAAGCACCCTACGATACTACATCCGATGGCGCCAGTAACAGCATCCTCGATAACGGTAATTGATTATCATTCTTCGCCAGAAGCATCTAATTTGGTGCTGCCAAAACCTGCTATTCGTCAAATTACTTGTAAGGATTGGCATTTTGAAATACAGCGTCAACCTGCCCATGATACTGGTGAACACCGTCATAATATGAGTTTGATAACTATGGTGACATCAAAAACACCTATTAATCAATCTATTGATGGGCAGACGCAGCGAAATTTAGTTGGTAGTAATAATGTATTTATTCTTCCTGCGGGGTCGCTGCATCGCTGTAACTGGCGCCAAGATATAGAATTTATGTGTATAGGACTTGACGCACATGTATTTATACAGGTAGGGCAAGAATTAGTTAATCCTGACCGAATCGAATTAATACCGCATTTTGCTACGGTGGAAGACTCGCTAATTCAAGGGATTTTGCTTACTCTTAAAGATGAATTGGTTACTTCTAGGGTTGCCAGTGACTTATTTATTGACCAACTTAAAACGACATTAGTAACTCATATTTTACGTAAATATGGAGTTCGTAAGGTACAAATTGCAACTTATGCGGATGGTTTGCCGCGTCACAAGCTGAACCATGTATTAGATTACATCATGGCGAACCTTAATAATAGTCTTGGGTTAGAAGAATTAGCGCAACAAGTGGGAATGAGTCAGTTTTATTTTAGCCGCTTGTTTAAGCAATCGTTGGGCATTACCCCGCACCAGTATGTAATTCAACAACGAGTTGAACAAGCAAAACTTTTAATCCAAAAAGGAGAGCTTAGTTTAGCGGAAGTTGCTTATTCGTGTGGGTTTGCTAATCAAGGACATTTTAACCGACATTTCAAGCTGCATACAGGCGCCACTCCCAAACAAATAGCAAGAACGTATAAAAACGGCAAAAATATATAAGACTTCTTCGGCACGTTTTAGTTATTGTAAATGCAAAGAATCCCCCCTAGCCCCCCTTAATAAGGGGGGAACAAGAATTATTCTTAGCCCCCCTTATTAAGGGGGGGTTGGGGGGGATCAAAATTAGGAGAATAAAAAATGGAACTTCGCGTGCGTGTCCAAGAACTATTAGACTTTTTCAAAACAAACCCACCCGTTGAGGAAATATATGAACGCTTCTATGATGAAAACGTTGTAGTGCAAGAAAACTTAGAGGCGCCACGTATAGGACGCGCGCTTAGTATCGAACGTCAAAAGCGCATGAACGCTAACGTTAAAGAAATCCATAATTTCCAAATAGGGTCTGTTTTGGTAGATGGAGATAAATCTGTTGTAGAAATGCACATCGAAGCTACAACTCAAGATGGATATCGTATACATATTGAGGAATTGGGGATGCAAACATGGAAAAATGGAAGAATTGTCCATGAACGCTATTTTTATGACCCAAGTAGTTTTCAAGGACTTGCGAAAGAAATCAACCAAATACACTAAATACAAATGAAAGCTTACCAAATTCAAGACGCTTCAGGTATTGATGGTTTAAAGCTTGTGGAAATTCCAGAACCATCACCAGGTTTTGGGCAAGTTTTAATCAAAGTTCAAGCAACTTCGCTTAATTATCGAGATACTGCTGTAGTTGCAGGCGCCTATCCCAATCAAAAATTACCATTAATTCCTTTATCTGATGGTGCCGGTGAAGTAGTAGCGGTGGGTGAAGGTGTTACGCGCGTCAAAGTTGGTGATAGAGTAGCAGGTTGTTTTTTTCAAGACTGGGTAGCAGGCAAGTTAACCAGGCAAAAAATTCTATCAGCTTTGGGTGGTTCTATTGATGGAATGTTAGCTGAGTATGTTGTGCTAAATCAAGATGGAGTGGTTATATTACCTGAGCATTTTTCTTATGAAGATGGCGCCACTCTTCCTTGTGCTGCTGTTACTGCATGGCAAGCATTAATAACAAGAGGTGGTTTAGCAGCAGGAGAAACTGTACTTTTATTAGGTACAGGTGGTGTTTCAATTTTTGCACTACAATTTGCCCGCATTACTGGCGCCAAAATTATTATTACATCGAGTAGCGATGAAAAATTAGAACGCGCCAAACAAATGGGCGCCGCTGAGACTATTAATTATAAAACTTATCCAAACTGGCATGAAAAAGTTCGTGAAATAACTCAAAAGGAAGGGGTAGACCAAGTTATTGAAGTTGGTGGTGCTGGAACATTAGATAAATCATTGCGAGCGGTTCGTGTTGGTGGTCGCATTAGCTTAATTGGAGTTTTAGCAGGTACAGGTGGGGATGTAAACCATACAAATATTCTCTTAAAAAGCATTGATGTACAAGGAATTTATGTAGGTAGCCGAGAAATGTTTGAAGCTATGAATAGAGCTATTACTCTACACCAAATTCGTCCTGTTATCGATAAAGTTTTTTCATTCAATGATGCACCTGAAGCATATCGTCATCTACAAAGCGGCGCCCATTTTGGCAAAGTTGTAATTAAATTTTAGATTTTTGGAGAAAATTATGCAGTTTTTAGTTATTGCTAAAGTTGTTCCAGGTGTTCCAATGGATAAAGTATTACCTTTAGTTAAACCAGAAGCAGCAAAAGTTTGGGAATATTATGCAGCCGATGCGATTCGTAATACTTATTATATAGCTGACATGAGCGGAGCAGTGTTGCTTTGGGAGGCGCCTAGCTTAGAAGCAGTAACCGAGATGGTATCGCAATTACCAATGGTGCAAGAAGGTGTTTTACAAACTGAAATTACACCATTAAAACCCTACACAGGCACAGAATCATTGTTTGCTAAATAAACTTTTCCCTCTTATGGAATATATATCTCTTGTGGAATGGGCATCCTTGCCCGTTCCTACATAAATAGTTTGCATGGGGCGGGCAGGGATGCCCGCTCCACAAGAAACAAGACAAATATCCTATTTCAAATAAAAGAAAAAATACAATGAAAGCAGTACAAGTTCACCAATTCGGCGCCCCAGAAGTTCTCACAGTCGAAGAAATTTCTGCACCAACACCAAATGCAGGACAAGTATTAATTAGAGTTCATGCGGCAGGTGTTAGTCCACTGGATACATACGTGCGCGAACAAAGTCACGGCGCCCCAACACCACCTTTACCATATATTCCAGGCTTTGAAGCAGCAGGTGTAATTGAAACAGTAGGGGAAGGTGTCACCAAGTTTAAAACGGGCGACCGTGTTTATGTAAATACTTTTCTCGGAGCATATGCTGAATTAATTGTGCATGATGCTGAATCAGTTTATCCTTTACCTGATGTTACTTCGTTTGCACAGGGTACTGCTGCTGTTAATTCTTATCCTACAGCTTACTATGGGCTATTCAATCTAGCTAAAGCTAAACCTGGAGAAACTGTATTTGTACATGGCGCCAGTGGTGCAGTTGGTAGTGCTGCTGTACAAATAGCGCGCGCTTATGGTTTAAAAGTAGTTGGAAGTGCTGGAAGTCAACAAGGGTTAGAACTAATAGAAAAAGAAGGCGCCCATTTTACAGTTAATCATCGCGAACCAGGTTATTTAGATAAAGCCTTAGAATTTACTGATGGCAAAGGCTTTGATGTAATTTTAGAAATGAACGCTACGAAAAAGTTAGCAGACGATGTTAATTTAATTGCACAGTTTGCCCGTATTATTATCATCGGTGGAACAGATGGTGCAGTGAATTTAGACCCTACACCATTACTTTGGAAAGGCGCCAGTATTATCGGTTTATATATTGGACTTGCCACTCCACAACAATCAGCACAAATACACGCTGCAATATACGCAGGACTAGAAAACGGGACATTACGTCCAGCAGTCGCACAAGAATTTGAATTAGCCGAAGTTGCTAAATCTCATGAAACAGTAAGACTTGCAAGCAGTTCTGGAAAAGTTGTGTTGAAATTTTAAATATTGTATAGTACATCAGCCCTCAACAAAAAGTATTATCTGTAATTCAAGCTTTTCTCCGATGTACGAGAGCGCACGGAATACCTATTATGAACTCATGAAGCCAAGCAGCCCAGACGCTGCTCCCGGTTTCAAATCTAACTAACTATACTTGAGGATAAGGCAATGAATAACGAAATTAACGCAGTAGAATTATCTAATGACGAACTTGATACTGTAGCTGGTGGTTTAGCAATTACTTTAGGTGACGTAGGTGGTTTTGCATCTGATGCATCAAACAGCTATTCACTAAAACAACTCCAAGTTGGTCAACAAACATTCGCTGGTCCCACTGGTAGCGGTACAGTTTCTGTAACTAATTTAACAGACATCTTTAGCAACGCTGGTCAAGCTATTGCTGTTAAATAATCTCTATTTATAAGTCTCTTAAAACCATATTCTTTTATAACTTTACACGGCGCCACTGATTTAATATTGGCGCCGTTTAATTTTATTTCAGCTAAAATAAATATAAATTTCAACTTTAAATAATATCAGCACTATCTTTATAAGAAGGAACATAAAGCTTTGTCTATTGAAGAACAGGAATTATTAAATCAAAAATTAACACATCAATATAATTGGCAAAACTTACGTACAAAAATTTTAGCTGATGCTCAAGCTGTCCAGCAAAGACGTAATGGTCAAGTCTCTGAGCCAGATATTGACCAAATTATTTATCAGATGCGAGAAGAAAGAGATGAGCAATTAATATCAGGTTTATTTCCCAGTCAAGAATAACTATTGGTTTGTGTCATTAATTCTGGTGTGTTGGATTAAATCCCCCAACCCCCCGCGTGGAAGGGGGGCTAAGAATAGCTCTCTTTTTCCCCCCTTATTAAGGGGGGTTAGGGGGGATAAAAATCTGTAGTAACTCCCCAAAATTAATGACACGGACTACTATAAACAGATAAATAATTTGTGTAAATGTTCTAGCCCAGATTGTTGCTCTCACTCTCTTATACAACAATATTATTACGCTATTTGAACTCCAATGTCTAAAGTTGCTGCATAGCCATTTTGAGTAGGAGTAAGCTTGAGTAACATTTGGGCGCCACCATCATTAAATATTCCGTCTTGAGCATTGTTTGCTGTGTGTTGTCCTTTGCTTGCATAAGGCGCCTTTGTATAAACTTGGTCGGAAATTGAGTCATCAAAGTATAGCTGTGATGTAAATTCGTAACCTTTTCCTGATGTTGCCTGTGTGCGAACTTTAACGTGTATATGAGTAGTTCTACCTGGATACCAACCAGGATAAATAGTTGTAAAATTAACTGTTCCGTTTGCGTCTGTTGTTTGATAACCGCGTAGGAACTTTTTGCCAACGGTGTTAAAGCTTCGGTCTTGTACGTCTGAATAAACCCCTAGTGCGTCACAGTGCCAAATATCTACAATTGCATTTTCTAAAGGTACACATCCGTTACTGCTAACTTGGGAAATTTTTAGTGTTAATTGCAGTGGTACGCCTTCTTTGACTGTACCCCCCGATGATTTGGGGGGAATAAGTTGCAGTAGGTGCGGCAAAAGCCACCTTACCCTTCCAATCGAAGGTACATTCCGATAAGCTACCCGCCAAAATTATGAGAGGGAAATCCTGAAGTATTTGTGGCTAGAGTAAATAAATCGCCAGAATAAAAACTATTTTGAATTTCTGTCTCACTTAAACCAACTGATGCTGTTGTAATGTAAAGCGTCGTCATATCTTGATTACCAAAAGTGCAGCTAGTCGGACGTGCGACTGGCATCTTTACTCGCATTATCTCTTTGCCAGAGGGGTCAAACCGGATAATACACCAACCGTCCCACATTGCCGACCAGATGCAACCTTCTCTATCTACTGTTAAACCATCTGGGACAAAGGATTCAGTTGTTAAATCAATAAATACTCGACAGTTACTAATATCGCCACTTTTCGCATCGAAATCAAAGGCGTAAATAGTTTTGAGGGGCGAGTCAGTAATATAAAATGTCTTTTCGTCAGGACTCCATCCTAAGCCATTAGATATTGTCAGTCCGGTTAGTAGTGTGTGTAAGGAACCATCGGGGTCATAACGGTATAAACGACCTTTTGGTTCTTCAGGATTCATCGAACCAAACCAAAAACGTCCTGCTGCATCACACTTACCATCATTAAAGCGCATGTCATGGTGATTATGTTCTATATCTATAATTGGTGTCACTTGACCGTGAAGAGTATCTAAAAAAGCTAGTCGGTTACGTTGAGCCATAATGAGACGATTAGTCCCTGCTGGTGCAATACAACCTACCACTTCACCCACATTAAAATATTTGCTGGCGCCTGTAGCCGGATTATACTGGTGTACGCGATGGTTGTAGATATCAACCCAGTACAACAGTTGCTCCGATTGGTTCCAACATGGTCCTTCCCCTAAACGTGCCCTGACTTCGAGAATGTTTTTCAGCACGAGTATTATGCAACGCTCATTAATATTACTTGGAACATTATAATTTAAATGTAGGTTGGGTGTCCGATTGGAACCCAACTTTAACCCAAATTTTCCATTGGGATATTGTATCAGGAGTAAATATTGAAACAATGAAGTTACGCTCTCATATTGGCGCCGACGGTATATTGCTTTTCATATCGGCCTACTGATTTAAAAGATACTCCTATTTAGGTGGTAGTGATTGTACAGCCTTTACCCGATAAGGATAAGATAGCTTAATCAGCTAAAAAACACTTAAATTATATATGGTGGTTAGCTATTTGGGCACAAAGTAGTCTAAACCGCTAAAATCTAAATATCTGATATATTTTATTGGGAGTAGATATGGAAACAATGAAATTTCAATCTCATATTGGTGCAGATGGAGTATTGCTTTTTCAGATGCCTACTGATTTAAAAAACACTTCTGTTGAAGTTGTAGTGGTTGTACAGCCGTTAGCTAATGCGGATGTTGCGTCATCTGAAGAAGTTCGTTATAACGCTTGGGGAAAGCCAACTACTCAAAAATCAATAAGTGATGCAATTACTAGAATGCAACAACTACGGCAAGAAGTGGCATTAGATAAAGAGTCCATTCGTTCCATGATAGAAGAGGGGCGAAGATATTAAATGCAGTTTGTTTTAGATTGTTCTGTATCAATAAGTTGGTGTTTGGTAGATGAAAATAGCGACTATGCTAACTCGATATTAGCTATGATGCCTTACTCTAAAGCATTCGTGCCTGAGATTTGGTCGCTAGAGATTGCGAATGTGCTACTGGTAGCTGAACGACGTAACCGGATGACGCAGAAACAATCATCAGAAGCTATTGATTGACTACAGTCGCTTTTAATTCAGGTTGATACGTCAACACATGCTAATGCATTGGGTGCAACTTTGGTACTAGGGCGCCAGGAAGTTTTAGCTGCTTACGATGCAGCTTATTTGGAATTAGCGCTGCGGTTGCAATTGCCGCTGGCAACTCTTGATACTCGGTTGGCAGAAGCTGCCACAAGGTGTGGCGTGGATTTAGTTGAAGCTTACGAAAAATGCATAGGAGTTGCAAAAGCATTTATCTAAAAAAATTTTCGTCCCTCTTCTTCTATGCCTGATAGTTCCACAGCTTCTTTTAGCAAGGGGTTGGTTTTTTGTTGTTGACAATCGAATACTGAGTAATCTGGGTTGAAATTAGTTTGCTCTTTGTGTAAAAGTAATACTACTGGTTTGACTTGAACCAGTTGAGTAAATTCTCTTATGAATTCAACCTTGTCAACTCCGAGTATTGAAGCAATTTCTTGAGCATCAGGCGCCGGGGTTAAATCTCTGAAACATCTGAGAATGTATTGTTCGATAGTATCATATTTCCTTGCTGTTTTTTTGGGTAGATAAAACACCTCATTAGAGTAGGCGCCTATAATTTCTTTGCCACTCATTGCTTCGCGGTGCTTGTCTGTAATTGTTGTTTTAATCCATGAATTTGTTGGCTCGTACATGTCCGTTATGATTTTTAGCAATGTCTAAAATATGTTTATATATTGGGCTAGCTTCGCTTTCTAATTCTACATAGTTATGTGAGGAACCAGTGATAATTAGTAAGCTTTTGGCTCTACTTATTGCTACATTAATGCGCTCTGGAGTCTGTAAAAACTCGCTTGGTAATACTCCAGGTTTGTTCAAAACAAGACTTACAAATATTATATCCTTTTCCATGCCTTGAAATTCGTCTACTGTTCCAATGGTAAGTGTAACGTTTGGAGGTAAATCAAGTTTTTTTTGGTTATATAAGCTTTTAATTAGGTCTGTTTGAGCTTTATATACAGAGATAATACCAATATCTTTTTTATGTGATGCATCCTTCTTGAAGCTGTTATTCATTTTCATGATAATTGAAAATATTAATTCTGCTTCAAGCGGGTTTTGCCGACCTGTTCCAATTTGCTGATGATGCCAATTGCTGTTATCTAATGGTAAATCAACCCACATTAAATGATGTTTACTATTTATCAACTTGGGAATTGATATTTTATGCGCGCGTTCGCTGTCTTGCTTTGAGTAACCAAGAATTAGTTTATTTCCATAAAACGGGTTAACTCCTGACATAATTTGTGAGTGCATACGGTATTGATTGATTAGCATTATGCTTCGAGAAGCTTGAATCTTTTCTAAATACTCATATCGCTCTTTAAACAAAGATTTAGTTAATTGTTTTTGGAGTTCAACAGCATCTACTCCTAAAGTTTTAGCTGCTTCAATAAAATAAGATTCGTCTTTAAATATAGGTGGCAGTTGTTTCCAATCTCCAGCTAAAACTATTTTTTTACCTACTAAGCAAGGAATTACCATTTCGGTTATTGTTGCTTTAGATACTTCGTCAATAATGGTAAAATCAAATTCCGAAAAGCGGTTTAAAAAAGTTTTCTGATTGCCTGCTTGTATACAAGTGGCGCCTACAACATTAGCATGTTTTAAAAAAAGTTCATATGACTCATCACTAATTTCTATATCACCGCTGCGAATTTGAGCAATCCAATCTTCTTTGATTTGAATTTTAATTTCTAGCCTTTTAACTTCCGTTTCACCACCAATTGACGATAACCAAGGTTCTCTTTGTAATTTTAATAATTCTAAATCAGGAATAGGTTTATTACAGAACTCTGGCACAGAGTTTTGAGTTCGTAATTCTTCCCATAGACGATGACCTAATTGATGTTTCTCATCTTTACATTTTATCTGAGACATTATGCTATCATATTCTTCGTTAAAAGAGTTGGCTTTATCTAAAGCTGATTGCTCACTCAGCGCATATTCATTCTGCGAAGATAAGTTGAACTCAGATACAGTCAGAAGTCCATTTTGAAAGGGTTGAATAATTTTATTTTCCGCGATGGGAATAAACTTTTCTATAGAAGCAGCCATAGAAACAACATTTTTGTTAACTTTGAGCAATTCTTCAATTTCAAGACTGTTTTCAACTTCTATCAGGTCTATAGTGTCAACAAAAGGCTCAAATACTTCATTAAGTGCTGTTTTTAAATAGTTTGCCTCACCAAAACACAACTGAGCATCTTCTAATAACTTTTTATAGCGACGTTGTTCACCTTGAAGGTTTATTTCTTCTTGTTCGTACTGACTAGTAAGCTCTATGACTTTAGCTTCTGCAATTTGTAATTCTGAATTATACTCGTCGTGTATTTTTATTGCAAGGTCAGAGGTTTTTGCATGGTAAAAGTGGCGTTGAGCGTTATTAAATATATTTTCGAGAGAGCATTTTAATTGCTCTTTGGCATGGTATAATGTAGGTTTGTAAAGGCGCCCAACAAAGATTAGTGTCGATAGCTTTTCGAGATTTATCAATTTGTCGTATATATATTTATGTTGATTTATTTTGTTTGGTAATAAATTTATTTCCGCTTCCTCCCAAGAACGGATTAACTGAACAAAATTTATTTGGCGCCTCAAAATTTGAAAAGCATCAATTATAATAGTTATAGTTATTTTTGATTTATTTCGGTTTCTAAATTTACTTAATCTCTCACATATACTAGTGTAGGTAGAACTCAAAGAAACTACTTCTGATGACTCATCTGTAATTCCATGATTAAGTATATTTTTGAGATTTTGCACACTATTTTGCAGCATATTTAGCTCGAAACGTATTTTTTTAATCTTGTCTTCCATCTCTTGTGTAAGTTTTAGAGAATTCTGTCGCTCTAAAATATTCAGTTTAATATCTCGATATAATTTAGCAAAATCTTTTTTAAAATTGTGAATATAGCCACCTGGTTTAATATCTAAAATTAGTTGTTTAATCTCAGTTGCTATTTCCAATAAGTCCGATTCAGTTTGGTTTAAGTTAGGAGCAACTTTATAAACTTTGAATTCAGTTAAGAATTGCAGTAATTCAGAATTAGACTCATAAGTAAATTGATGAGTTTGAAATTCTTGAATAAATAATTTTATACATTTTTCAAGATTTATAGTCTTTAAATATCTATCTTTAAATTCAAGTGCTGCTTCTTGATATTTGTCAGCTATACCTTTTTTATTTTCAGCTATAGCTAGTAATTGAATACTTTGTTGATGCCAACTAACCCATCCAATAACATCTTCCCAGCAATTAATAAATAAATCAACTTGCTCAAATTTCTTTTTCATCTCCTGCAAATTTTTGTCACAATCTTCTGCTACAGACTTTAACCACGTTATGACAGCGTTTTTTTCAAAATATTCTAGAACGTCTTCACTAATCTTTGTAATTTCACCTAACCTAACAGCAAGTATACTTTGGTGCTTTGGTAGTTTTGAAAATATATTGTCCACTGCTGAGTTAAACTGGCAAGATAGAAGAACTTTTTGACCCTGAAGAGGTATTATAGAACAAAGCACAACAATAACTGTTGATTTTCCTGTTGCTGGTGGTCCTTGTAATACAAAAAAGTCAGGTGACGCTAGAATCATTCTTATCGCTAGTTTCTGATGCTCGTTTAGCTTGTGTATATTTAGGTGCTTATATAAGGGTATTGGCGCCAAAGGTAATGTTTCAGGAAGTTTTAGCTCTTTATTCTGACCAAAAAGAAATACATCCAGAGCAGGTTGACAACTACGTTTTTCTATCAAACGTTTAATGGCATCTTTTTGTACACGAATTGGATGCAAGTCACCAACTAGAGAGTTCGTAATGATTCCGCTGACAGAAGTGAGTTCTAAATATTCTTTACTCAATGAGACTTTTAGAGTATGTGTTTGTGAATTCAGTGATTCAAATTTGGCAGATACTCGCTCAAAATCTAAAAAATCTATTTCTTGCTTTAGTTCTATAAGACATCTTTCTGACGTTCGTAATTCCGATTGTTCTATGATTTTCGGTGGTAGATGTCCAATTACGGCGCCAATATTATTTGTTAATAAGAAAAAACTATCGCCTTGATAGTGCTGCTGATAAAATTCTTTGAAAGAGAGGTTATGAGAAACTACAGATATAAGCTTATACTTTTTTGGTGGCTTAATAGTATATAAGTTTATATTATCGCCTTGACGACACTGCTTAATAGTTTTTAATAGTTCCGATGAAATAACTGAAGCAAGAGTTAAATATATGCACTTTGAAGTCTTGTCAATTCGGTAAGAAACAAAAGGGACTTGAAATTGCTTTTGTTCAATGAATCGTTCACATACATCCAGGTAACTTACCCAGAATTTTTGTAGATTCGCTTTTATAGTCATGATAAACTATCCTTTCTGATACACTCTAGATAAAGGCGCCTTGTTACATATGCGTTAAATTTTCTTGATGTTTGATGCGGACAATAAAATAATACTTAATTACTAACGCGCACCACACATGAATTAATTTTTGTATAGCAACCGATATCAGAGAGTGAAAATCACGGCGCCCAGATACCCAACTTTAAGCAGCGTTAAAGTCGGGTATATGAATTACATCTTCACAAATGATTTACGATTGGTATGTTATTTCGATATCAATTTTTAATGATTCGTGTATGAATAGTCATCAGTAGTATCACTTATATTACAATATAGTGAGTACTGCCTAGCAAAAAGCTACAGACCAGGACGCAATATTTTTTCAGCGACTTGAGGCAACCAGCGTTGAAGAAAAAATAGCAGTTTGACTTATTGACACCAGAAGAAACTGCTGAACTGGAGGCAATAGGCGAACTAGACACTATATTTAGTTATATTAACGCAATTAACGCATCACAATCGTGACAATTTCAAACAGCATCCAAGAACTTGTACGAAAGCATCAATATAGTTTTTTTACCACAGAGACACAGAGTACACAGAGAGGAGAGTTAGAGAGAGGCGCCTACCTTACTTTTACTTCTTGCTTAAGATTTTCTGTCTGTCGCATAGCAGCTAAATGCTCTAAGTAAAAATCATCAATTTGAGCGATAAATTTATCATTAACAATTTCTACACCTAACGCATCACTGACAGCTAAAAAATCTAGGAATGATGCATTTTGATAGTCGTTATCTTCAAATGACTTAATTTGTTCTTCGGCGCGATTGCATAGTGCAGCAAGTTCTTTTTGAGTAATTTTAAAAGCTATTCTAGCTTTAATTAATAACTGAGATATTTTATTCATGCACTCCACTTTGAGCGCAATAGGTTCGTTGGGATTATGAGCAATTAAGGCTTCATATTCTGCTATTTGTTCTTGTAGGTCTTCGCATTGAGACGTGACACCATCATAGTGAATCTGCCAAACGTCTGGTTGATTTTTTTTCTTGTGGTCGTCTTGCTCTAACATGGTGATTGCTCGACCCATGCCTTCTACCCAATTTTTGGTAATATTATACTCTAGCTCGTTTTTAATCATGGCTCCCACCTTAAAAGGTCTATTGCTATAATACCTTTTCTCATTTTTGAGTCGTAATTGTAAACTTTTATATTGAAATTACATCAAAATTCCATCGAATTTCAATAATTTTTCAATTGATACTCTATGCGTTACGGTTTCATAATAGAACTTGAAAAGAAAAAGCGCATGGGTTCTTTAGCTGAGGTACATTATGATTAAAAAACTAAAGGTACTCTTTGAGGGGGGAAGAGGCAGGATTTTGTTTGGCTTGTATTGCTCATTCTAATAGTTTTAGCTACTTTACGTTAGATTTATAGTGTAGTAACTATTACTTAATTCTTACCAATGCCAACTTGGGAACCAAATCAACCAATACAAAACGGAAGGTTCATTATTCAAAAAGTGCTTGGAGGTGGAGGCTTTGGTGTCACCTATAGTGCAATTGAATACCCTATGGGCAAATTAGTTGTTATCAAAACCTTAAAACCCCAACAGCAAAGTCAACCAGATTTTAACAGACGACAGCTAAATTTTGTCAATGAAGGAATGCGTTTAGCCACATGCAATCACCCGCATATTGTTAGAGCGCGCGAATTCATTGACGAAAATGGACTTTTAGGGATGGTAATGGAATATGTTGATGGTTCGGATTTGGCGTTTTATCTTAAATTCCGAGGAAAATTAAAGGAAACAGAAGCTTTAACTTATATTGACCAGGTTGGAAAAGCCCTAGAATATGTCCACGAACAAGGATTATTCCATTTGGACGTTAAGCCCAATAATATTTTGTTGCGTCGTGGTACAAAAGAAGCTGTACTAATTGATTTTGGTTTGGCACAAGAATTTACAACTGGTCAAATAGGAAATATTGCAAGTGGTGGAACTGTTGGTTATGCACCTATTGAACAGCATGAAAAACGAGGTTTACTTGGTGATTATACTGATGTTTATGCTTTAGCTGCAACACTATATACTCTCTTAACAGATATTGTGCCTGTTCAGGCTAATTTTAGGAAGGTTGAACAATTACCACCACCGAAACAGTATAATTCTAAAATTAGTAGCCATGTGAATGATGCTATTGTCAAGGGGATGGCATTGGAACCTCAAGATAGACCGCAAACTGTGCGGGAGTTTAGAGAGTTACTGGGTGTTTTAACTGGCGCCACAGTTACAAATGTTAATGAAATAAAAATCAATAGTTTTAACGCTCCTAAAGTTGTAACACCAGTCCAAAGCCAACCAAATATCCAACCAAATATCAATTACGCTGAACTAGAAAGCTTGTTAAGAGCTTCTCAGTGGAGAGAAGCAGATTATAAAACCTATCAACTGATGCTTCAAGCGGTTAATCGTCAAGCGTTTGGTTGGATGAGAAAAGAGGAATTACATAACTTTCCTTGTTCCATTCTTCTTTATATTGACAAACTATGGAAATTATACAGTAACGGTATATTTGGCTTAACTGTTCAGCAGCAAATCTGGCGTGATATTAGTATTTCCTCTCAAAATCTAAATATTGCAACTTTTTATACCTTTAGTGAGGAAGTGGGCTGGCGAAGGAATAATGAATGGTTAAAATATGATAAGTTTACTTTTAACTTAGAGGCTCAAAAAGGACACCTTCCTTCATTTGGATATGGTGTTCAGCCCTTCCATGAATGGCAACCCAGTTTGCAAGATTTCTTCCCTCGCATTAGTAGTTGTCTATCACAATAACAAAATCATTGTTTTTGTCTTCCGATGCATAAATTCCACCACTTTAAAGAGAGATGATCTTATAGTCGCGCGCTCTTAAGCTAATTACTCTGTGTATCAACGTAAATTCGTTGTTACGAGTTTTTAGAAATAGTTCCTTTAATGGTTATGGTGCCGAACGATACCCAAATAACGTAGTTAACTGCAATTCTTTATTATTAGGAAGATACCGTATGACTATGAAAACTAATTCATTTATCAGCAGTTTGGTAACGGCTTCAATAGGTTTAAGTAGCATTTTTATCATGAGGCAGTCTAGTAATCTAGTGAATTACCGATATTCTGCCACTTCAGTGGAACACACCTCAAATCTACTGTCTAGTCAGGCGCCAAATAAACCTGTATTATTACAAGCTAGCTTAAAGCGACCTGTAACAACAGCGGGAATATCTATAGGTTGGGTGGGTGGTATTTTCTTAGTATTGGGAGCTATTGGATATGTCATAGTAGTAAAAAAAGGAATTGTAGTAATTAAAAATGATGAAGTTGGAATTGTGATTAAGAAATTTAACCTTAATCCTCTTACTCCTAAACTTCAACAAGGACACTTAATTGCTTTGCATGGAGAAGCTGGTTCTCAAGCAAAAGTACTTGCTCCTGGTTCCCATTGGGGTTATTTCCCTCACATGTATACCGTCCGCAAGGAGAAAGCAATTCAAATTCTACCGGAGGAAATTGGACTAGTTGTTGCCAAAGATGGCGCCAATATATCACCTGAACAAGTGGGACAACATTTCGGTAAACCTGTTGAATGTAAAGACTTTCAGGATGCGGTTGCATTTATTCAAAATGGCGGTCAAAAAGGTAAACAGTTAGCAATTCTACAGTCTGGTACTTACCGAATTAACACTGAACTTTTTGAAATTACCAAGGCGCCAGTAATTAATGTTTCTCCAGATGAAATTGGACTAGTTGTTGCCAAAGATGGTGCGGATATACCATCTGAACAATTGGGACAACTTTTTGGTAAGCCTGTTGAATGTAATAACTTTCAAGATGCAGATGCATTTATTAAAAATGGCGGTCAAAAGGGTAAACAATTAGCAATTCTACAATCTGGCACTTACCGAATTAATACTGAACTTTTTGAAATTACCAAGAATTCTGGAATTTCTATTCCCCCAGATAAAATTGGATTAGTTGTTGCTAACGATGGCGCCACTATACCGTTAGGACGACAGTTGGGGAAAGTTGTAAATTGTAATGACTTTCAGGATGCCCATGCATTTATTCAAAATGGAGGTGAAAGGGGTAAACAGCTAGCAATTTTAAAACCTGGTGAGTACGATATTAACACCGAGCTATTTAGCGTTTACACTCAGTCAGTAATTAATATTCCCCAAGGAGAAATTGGACTAGTGGTTGCTCTAGATGGCGCCAATAAACCTGAACAACAACAACTGGGTAAAGTTGTAGAGTGCAATAATTTTCAGGATGCTTATGCGTTTATTCAAAATGGCGGTCAAAAGGGTAGACAATTAGCAATTTTAACATCTGGAGTTTACCAGATTAACACAAATTTATTCACTGTTATTACTGCTGCTAATGCTACTCAGTATGGTATGAATAAGAGTGATTTACGGGTATATACTATCGAAGCTGGAAATATAGGTATTGTAACTACCTACGATGGTATACCAATTCAATCTGATGAGATAGCTGGGGCGCCTGTCGATGGTCATAATAATTTCCAGAATGGGCAAAAGTTTATTGATGGCAAAGGACGCAGAGGTTTACAAGAAGAAATTTTACCACCTGGGTCATGGAATATAAATCCTTGGTTTGCTTCAGTTGAGCAGGTAGAACTGACTGATGTTCCAGTTGGTTCAGTTGGGGTTGTTATCTCTCAAGTTGGTAAACATTCTGAGAATAAAGATGGTGTCGTCGAACCTGGATATAGAGGAGTTTGGAACCAACCTCTCCGTCCTGGTAAACACGTAATTAACACAAAAGTGATGGATGTGGAGATAGTACCAACTCAACCAATAACATTAGACTGGTCAAACAAAAAAAAGCCATCTACTAACTACGATGCAAGTTTGAATGCGATAAAACTTTGCTCCAAAGATGGTTCTTTCCATTTTCATGTAGAAGTAACGCAAGTTATTCGCGTGCCAGAAGAAAAGGCGCCTACAATGATTTATCGTGTTGGCAAGAAAGATAATAATTCGGCAAATAGTTCTATAAAAGCTTTAATTGTTAAGATATTACAACCAGCAGTTGAGAATTACTTCCGTGATTCTGCACAAAATTCCGAAGCGCTAGACTTTCTTGACCAACGTAATTATCAAGCAAGACAAGCACATGATTTTATTAAATCAGCACTCAACGATTATGGTGTTGAAGCAGAAAAAACTTTAATTGGTGAGATTGACCTGCCTGATAATTTGCTTCATATTTTAACAGAACGCAAAATGGCAGAGGAAGAGCGCAAAACGATGGATGAGCAAAGAAAAACTGAAAAAGTACGCCTCGAACTTGCGCGCGAGTTAGCGGAAACTAAAATTCAAGAAAGTTTAGTCATAGCTCAAAAATCTGTAGAGATTGCTCAACTCGAAGCTATGGCACAACAATATAGAATTAATCTTGAAATCGAACGAACTCGCGAACTACGTGAAATAGAATTAGTAGTTCTAGCAAAAACTATTGATATCATTGGTCGTGAAGGTTGGCTAGATATTGAAAAATTGAAGGAGTTAGTCAAACTTCAGCTTCCAGAGGTTTGGGTTAACAATTCTAGCGATGGGGGTTCTGGATTAATCGATGCGGTAATGCCTCAAGTGTTAAGAACTCTTAAAAATAGTACAAATGGTTCAAGTAATGGCTTATCAACACACCAAACAAGTAAAACGTTAGAGACTTCATCTACTTCAAATCATACTTTACCAGCAGCATATCCTGAAGATTAAGATTTATTATTTTCTCATGCCAGCCAAAATTAGCCTTACTGTTACCCAAGGCAAACTCCAAGGACGACAATTTATTTTTGACTCCCGCACTACCTGTATTCTTGGTAGAAATGTAGATTGTAATCCAAAATTGCCTGATGATGAAGACCATCGCACTATTTCCCGCTACCATTGTTTACTAGATATAAATCCCCCTGCTATTCGGATACGAGATTTTGGTAGTAGAAATGGTACTTACGTCAATAGCAAAAAAATTGGACAACGGCAAGCTGAACAAACTCCAGAAGAAGGCGCCAAGCTTCAATTTGCTGAACATGACTTGCAAGATGGTGATGAAATCAAACTGGGTAACACTATTTTTAAAATTAGCATTGAAAGTGACCCACAGGAAATAAATATTTCTAACTTTATTTCCAACTTTTTTCCTAGCACTGTTTATATAGACGACAACTCAGAACAACTTACACAGCCGCTAAATTTTTTGAATAAAATTAAAGGCTTGTTAAAATTAGCTGACAGTGGCGACAATAATTTAATTGCAATTCGGGGTTATCAAATTGTTAAACTGCTAGGAAAAGGTGGATTTGGAGAAGTTTATTTAGCAAAACATAATCAATCTGGTAAATTTGTCGCACTCAAGGTAATGTTACCATCTGTGGCTGCTGCTGGTGAGCAAGCTTATCAAATGTTTCTTAGGGAAACAGAGAACACTAAAGCTTTACGACATCCTAATGTAGTAGAGTTAATAGACTATGGATACTCTGAAAACATTTTCTTCTTTACAATGGAGTATTGTAAGGGTGGTAATGTATTTGATTTAGTACGGCAACAGGATAAGCCACTATCTATTGATTTAGCGTTGGCAATCATACTACAAATTCTTGACGGTTTGGAATATACCCACAATGCTCAAATTCCTTATGTCAAACTGGATGGTGGTGGGTTTGGTAGAGGTAGGGGTTTAGTTCACCGTGACCTTAAACCTAATAATATCTTTTTGGACTGGGTTGATGTTGATAAAAAATTTGTTGCTAAAGTTGGTGATTATGGTTTATCTAAAGCTTTTGATATCGCAGGTTTAAGCGGTCAAACTATGAGCGGCGCCAAAGCTGGGACTCCATTTTTTATGCCTCGTCAGCAAGTACTTAACTTTAAATATACCCAACCAGATGTAGATATTTGGGCTACAGCAGCTTGTTTGTACTATATGCTTACAGAAAATTTACCGCGCAACTTCACTGGCGCCGACGCTTTCTTAACGGTTTTGCAAAATGACCCAGTACCAATTAAAGCGCGAAATGCGTCAATTCCACAACCACTAGCAGAGGTAATTGATTTAGCATTGGTGGAAAAACCAGAAATTTACTTTAAAACAGCAATAGAATTTAAGCAAGCATTGCTCTCAGTATTATAAAACATGTTGAGGTTGATTTAGAAAGAAAAATTATATGAACTATGAGTCTAATAATTTTACTTTTAAAGTGTAACCTCGTCTGCCTTCAGTTTTAAGGAATTCAGGTTCATGTGAGTCTAACTCAATCTTTTTGCGAATTTCATAAATTAAGTGAGCTAGGTCGCTATTATTGCGCTCAAAAGCATCATCGTAAATAGCTTTTATTAGCTCTTCACTATTACAGACAGTAAGTTGATTATTATTTAGCTGATTTTTTTTAGCCATGTAATCAATAAGCTTTTGAGCTTGCGGACGCAGGTTTATTGCTTCTGATGTATCATCTACCCGCCAAAGTTTTTGCTGGCTGAAGCTATAAGCTAAATAGACATGTCTAAATTGCTCAACTGCATTAGTTGTTAAATTTTCAAGATTTTTAAATGTTAGCTTCCAAAATACAGGTTTATCTTGTGACAAAAATTTATCCAGAATCTCAATAACATCATTATCTTTTAAACGTAATTTGCCATCAGTACGTACATCGATTCTTTGATTTTCACCTCGTTTGACAAAAGTTCCATTCGCGCTTGGTTTATCATCTACTACCCACCAATAATTATCATTAAATTCAAGGACACAATGTTGTCTCGAAATTGTTCTTTTGGGGTTAGGTAGCACAATATCGTTTTGAGTATCACGTCCCACTGTTAAACGAACTTTTTCAATGTTTATTATATAGCTATCGCCATCTGGTGGTTGAATTTCTAGTGACGGGTACGCTGAATGCATAATAATTTCCTAAATTCATAGAATATTTGTATTAATTGTCATCACGTGTAGAGACGCGACATGTCGCGTCTCTACAACAATGGCGTATTTTAAATTTGGGTGTATCGAATTCCTAGTTGTTGTAAGGTTTCTTCATTTATTTTTGTTACATTTTCGGTTTCGGTGTTTTTAAATAGTGCTGCGAAGGCGCCTGCTCCCAAACCTGACTGTGGAAACATTCTATAACATGGTATCGTAGTTAAATGTGACTGGTAGTCTTTTAAATGACTTACTTCGACTGGTTCATACTGAGGAAATTTTTGTAGTAACCATTCGCATACTTGTTCGTTTTCTTCGGGTGAGTAGGTACAGGTTGTATATGCAAGATAACCTTGCGGCGCCACTATTTGAGCGGAGTTGGCGATAATTCTTTTTTGACGGTTGGCGTTTTTATTGATGTTGGTGGGATGGAAGCATCCTGGTACTTTTTCTCCTTTGGCTAGTAAAGATTGTCCGGAGCAGGGTGCATCGACAATTACTAGGTCACTTGATTTTGGTATGGCTTCGGCTAAAATACTTGAATCACGGTTTAATACTGCTGTTGGTGTAATTTTACAGCGTTTGAAATTAGAGAATAGCATTCCTATACGTTTACCTATGACTTCGTTGGCAATTAGTGACTCAGGTTGCAGAACTCTCCAGGCAAAGATGCTTTTTCCTCCCGGCGCCGCACACATATCAAATATCAAGTTAATTGGTTGAGATATTTTTAAAAAAATTGACGCGGCAAATACTGATGAAAAATCTAAACAGTAAAAATATCCTTGCTCATGTAAAGGATGTTGACCGGGTTTTTGATTTAATTCTAATCTGTCTACAAATGCTGGTTGCCAATCAACTGGTTTGGCTATACTTAAGCTGAAGTCGTTTGGCTTGTCTCGACACCAAAGGATGCTAGGGTTGTACACCTGCGGATTGATTAATGCATTAATAAACTCTTCTTGTTGCTCAGTATCTACATACAGGCGCCGTGATAGTTTGAGTAATAAATTAGATATTTTTTCCATAATAATATGTGTAAAAGTTATATAGATATTCAACCAAGAATTAAACTGTCACATTTGAACAAACCGTTAATAAACATAGCATCATACTAAAAAATACTATTTGCCCGCATTTAATCGTCATGTTACTAGACAATTTTCGCGCAAAATTACGCAATTCACTACAAGTATGGCGCGATGCTGGCATAATTAACGATGTACAGTACCAGCAAATCACTCAGTATCAAGCAAATCTAGAAAAAACAGTACAAAACCGTAGCGCTAAAACTGTGATTGTTCTAGCAAGCATACTTATAGTTACTGGTGCTATTACTTTTATTGCTGCGATAGAGCAAGTAGTAACGCGAGAAATCAAAGTTTTGCTGCTACTGAGTTTATTGGCTGCATCAAATATTACTGGATTTTACCTGTGGCAGCAACCTATCAAAGCACAGTTAGAAGGTAAACCAGTCTTTAGGAAATACATACTGGGAAAGAGTTTATTGATTCTTAGCGCTCTGCTGTTAGGTGTAAATTTATCGGTAATAGCGCAATTATTCCATATCAATCAGGCAAATTACGAATTGTTGCTGATGTGGGGTGCAGGTGTTACCTTGATGGCATATAGCTACGAAGAGCAAACGCTGGCAATATTTGGACTAGTTATTGTACTAGTTTGTTATCTTATTTTTTCAAACGAACTACCATATCTCAATAATGATGTTAGGTGGATAGTAATTATACTCCAACATATACCTCTGTTACTATGGGTTGTGTTTGTACCACTGTCTATTTGGTGTAAGTCGCGCACCTGTTTTATTCTAACGGCTATAGCTTTTACTCTAACTTTGCTGTTTAATATCAAGCCGTTACAATATCTCAACACTACAAATAACTTTTCTTGGTTAGCTGCGTTTGCGTTCATACTCCCACCTGCTTTGCTGTGGAGTTATGATGATTTATTATTTCCCAAAGTTAGTAAACGTTACTTTCAACGAGTTGCACGCAATCTTGCTTTAGCGTGTTTATGCATATTTTTTTACATACTTGGATTTAATTATCACTGGCAGGCGCCGGATTTAACGCTTTCGTATATAAAGCCAGTAAATGTTTCATTAAATAATGCTGCTTCTATTGATATTGCTTTTTTAAGTGTAATTGCAGTAACTCAATGGCTATTTTTAATACAACACAAATTTAGCTGGAAGAACTTAGTCATTTTAAGTTGGATTGTAATTTGTGGATTGGCGCCTTTTTGGAATTATCTATATATTGATATACCCAATGTCCCAGTTATACTTTTCAACGCTATGAATATTCTCTTCTGCTTACTGTTAATACGTCATGCCATGCAAACGCGCGAACGTAAAGAATTTTGGGGTGGCGTTTTAATGCTAACACTGTTAGTCCTAACTCGAATATATGAGTACCAAACTGATTTACTCTTCGGCAGCTTAGTACTTACATTGTATGGATTAGCAGTAATAGGAACGGGTACGTGGTTTGAAACCAAAATTAGATAAAACTTCTTTTCATGATTCAAAAAGATTTGCCGTACTGGCGCCTGTTAGTTAGTTTAGCTTTGCAATTGAGTACTATTATCACATTACTGGCGCCTTCTATATTTACACAGTACACAGGTAAAACTGTTATTTTATCCACAATGCCTGTAGACGCTAATGACACATTGCGCGGTCGATACGTCGCTTTAGAGTATGATATTTCGCGACTTGAGACGTTGAAAAAATTACCTGGTTGGAATGATTTGGTAAAAAAATATCCTGGTATTAATTCACAATATTATCCAGTTGCAGAAGGAACTAACTTATATGTAATTTTACATAACGAATCTAAAAATAAACCTTGGCGCCCGTTACGAGTCACAACTGCATTACCTGCAAGTTTACCAGAAAATCAAGTTGCACTACGAGGTCGCTATCAATATGGTTCGATAGTTTACGGATTAGAAAAATATTACATGCCTGAAGTTCAAGCGGATTTTAGCAAGCAGGATATTTTCCAAACTCGTCAAATTCGACTTGGACAAATTAAGCCTATTATTATGCATATCAAAGTTGATTCACAAGGTAATGCGGCGCCGCTAGAGATGAATGTTACCGATACGGATGCGAATGGGAGGATTCACAAGTATCGGTTTTAGTGAAAAGTGCTGAGTGCTGAGTGCTGAGTGGAGTGAGGAGTTAGGAGTGAGGAGTGAGGAGTGAGGAGTTAAGAGTTGAATACTCAGCACTCAGCACTTTCTACTCAGCACTCTTTTCAGCACTTCTTGGGTATTTACTTTTTAATAGGGTACAAACTCCGACTGCTGCGAGTGCGCTAAGAGGTATGCTTGATTCTGGTATTTCTCGCTTTGGTTCTTCTGGTTTTTTGATGTAGTATTCGTAGACTACTTCTACTTTTGCTCCCGCTAAGGTCTGAAATATTTGAGCTAGGTTGCCTGCACCTGTACCAGAAGACTTTGCGACTGCGGTAACTGGTAGTGTTAATGTGTCTGAACCGATAAACAAACCAAAGTCACTTGTGAATGATGTTGATGCTGTTTTACTGTTGGATAAGTTGTTGTAGGTGGCGCCTGACAGTCCACTGAAGTCTTGTGTTCCGTCGTCTGCGGCAAATGACTTTGCTATTGATGCTGTGGGGAGCGTTGTTAATAAGATGCTTTTATCTGGTTTGAGTAAGCTAACTTCAGCAGATAAGTTCGCTGTGACATCAGCTGGTTCTGCATCTAGATTTTCTAGTTGTATTGAACCCTGAACTTCTGACCCTAGTTGCACAAATACTTTTTGTAATTCACCTAATTTCGGGTCAAATTTTGGTAGAGTAACGAATTTATTAAAGTTGGTTTTTTGAACATTAACTGAACTTTCGTATTTTACTGTTGTTAAAGTTGCTGCTTGGACTGCTGTTATTGGCGCCGTAAAAGCAACCAAAATTGCCGCCGCAAATTGTGTAGAAAAATGGCGATGCATTATCATGATTCCCTTCTGAAGTAATTTTTAAGTTTTTATAGTCATACACCCTTTGCTAAGAGAGTAATGGGAATCACCGTATTTAAGCAATATCACTTACAGTATCTTGATTGAATCTTTATTAATCGATTTGCTTAATATTTATGATTATAGTTTTTATCTAAATTGAATATTTTTTTATAAAAAATTTATTGAATTTTCATAAAGTTACTGTAAAAGAAGCTCATCTAAATTCAATTATTTTTTAATTTTAGCTATATATTGTGAATCTATAAAGTTTTATCTTAAATATATAAAGCTTTTACATTATAAAAAACCATGACAATGCAAGGTAGTGGTTCATGTCATAAGTTTTGGTTAGTTGGCGCCTGTCGTAGGGTGGGCAGTGCCCACCATACAACTCTCTTAACTCTTGCCTCTGTGAACTCTGTGTCTCTGTGGTAAAAATAAATACTATCGAAACTCTTACTATGACGTTTATTTCTTGAGGATGAGGATTTATGCCTAGCTAGGGCGATACGCTAAAAAGTAGCTTACAACACTAAAAGCGACAAGTTAAAAGTTATATTCTACCAAGAGGCTAAAAATGGATTTAGAAGAAATTAGAGAAGATAAAGCAATTTATGCTTTACGCGGAGCTGCTGATGTGCATATTGGCACTGTAGATAAGCTCGAAGATGGCAAGTATATTAAACTAACTAAAACTAGCGCGGCTGATGGACAGCATCATTGGTTCCCTATTGACTGGGTGAGAGCAGTCGATGAGCGCGCGGTGTATTTGAATAAAACAGTTGATGAAGTTTCAGAACAGTTGATCAACGAACAACCAACTTAGTGCTGAGTAGAAAGTGCTGAGTGCTGAGTAGAAGTTAGGAGTTAGGAGTTAGGAGTTATAAGTTAAGAGTAAATAGTTAAATACTCAGCACTCAGCACTCATTACTCAGCACTCAGCACTCATTACTCAGCACTCATTATTCGATTTTGAGGTTAAATGGTAAACGCGCGTATACGTTGAGTGGGTCGTTGAGGTTTTGTAATACTTGAATTTCTTGCTGGAGTTTTTGCAGTTCTGAGTTTAGCAGGTGCTTGGGATCAGATTTTTTCTCGTTGATGCCCAAAGCGGTTTGCACTTCATCTGCCGCGCGGCTGAAAAAGCGTTCTTCAAAAGTGCCTCGTTTAGGATATTCTTGTAGTTTCCAATTTTCTCCTAGTTTTGCTATTTCAGCAGCATGTCCGATGGCTGCGTCTAAACCACCTATTTCATCTATTAAACCTATATCTTTTGCGGCAGTTCCCGACCATACTCGACCTTGGGCAATTTCTGCAACTTTTTCTTGGGGTAATTTACGTCCTTTAGATACTTTGCTAAGGAACAAATTATATATACGGTCTACGCTGCGTTGATATACTGCTAATTCTTCGGGTGATTTGGGACGTGCGACCGTTTGGTTATCTGCGAATTTGCCTGTTTTGACTGCATCCCAAGTTATACCGTTATCGTTGGCAAGCTTTTGGAAGTTAAGTAATAATCCAAATACTCCGATGGAACCTGTAATTGTATTGGGTTCGGCAAAAATACGGTTGGAGTCTGCGGCTATCCAGTAACCACCTGATGCTGCAACGTCACCCATTGATACTACAACGGGTATGTTGTTTTCGCGAGTTAATTTTACCTCGCGTTGAATTACTTCGGCAGCAGTGGCACTACCACCGGGACTGTTAATTCGCAGTACTACTGCTTTGACGTTTTTGTCTTGGCGAATTCTGTTGAAGATTCTGGCATATCGAGTTCCTCCAACTTGTCCGGTTTCACCTTGTCCGTCTACTATTTCACCCTCTGCATATACTACAGCTATTTTATTTGCTGTCGAAATTTCTGAGTCAAGCTTTTTATCTGTTGCTTCGGCGTAGTCAGAGAGACTAATTTGTTTAAAGGTTCTATCTTCGCGTTTAGCGTCGGTTAAGGTTTTAAGTTCATCAACTACTTGGTCTTGGTAAGCGACTTTATCTACTAAAGTTAGCTTTTTGGCTTCTGCTGCTTCTAATAAAGGCTGACTGTCAGCTATATTTTGCAACTTAGCTGGGGCAATTTTACGACTGCTTCCAACCGCACTTCGCCATTCGCTCCATACGTCACCTAGTAGTTTCTGTGTTTGTTCGCGGTTTTCGGGACTTAGTTTATTAAGTACAAAAGGTTCTACGGCGCCCTTAAATTTACCAACCCGTATTACCTGTACACCTACACCATACTTTTGTAAGGCGCCACTTAGAAACATTGGTTGTGAACTAAAACCGTTGACTTCCATTGCTCCCAAAGGATTTACTACTACAGTATCAGCAACTGAACTTACATAGTACTCGCGTTCGCTCCATTCCATGCCGTATGCAATGACTTTTTTACCTGCTGCACGGAACTTTTCTAAAGCTTGTCGAACTTCTTTGAGGGTGGCAAACCCAGCGGCGCCACCAGTTCCTGCTCCTTTTGTTGCATCAAGATAAATACCAACAATACGCTTATCGGTTCGAGCTTTTTCTATAGCATCTAGAACGTTTCGCAAAGTCATGCGTTGTTCTTCTGAACCTGAGAGTGCTTGTTGAAATACTTCGCTTGAACTGGGAGCAGCATCGGTAATATTCATCGACAAGTCAAATACTAAAACCGACTTGTCTTTAACTTGGGGTCCACTATCGCTTGATGCGGCCGCAAATAGCAGTACCAAAAGACCTGTGGCGCCGACCCCGCAAAATATAAATAGCCCCAGCAAGCTTCCAATTAAGCTAGCAAATGTTTGTTTGAAAAAATTACTCATTATAGCCCACTTTCAATTAGTCAATAGTTAATAGCCAATTAGCAAATGACGAATGACAAAAACTAATGACTATTGATATATTTATATTTCCGCTTCCTCTACCACTATTACCTATTTTAAACGTTGCAAACTTCCTGAAGATCGAAGGGAAGCTAAAGTAGTGTTACCAGTACAGAATAACACTGTTGTGATTTCGGCGATTAAAACTGATGCTAAATCGTAAACTGCCGCTTCTGAATCTGCTGCTGCACGTAAAAATGGCATTGCTAACCCAGCAATATTGGCGCCCAGTGCAATAGCTTTGGCTACATCCAAACCATCACGTAGTCCTCCCGATGCAATTAAAGAAATATGGGGATCAACTGCCCGAATACTACTTATACATTCTGCTGTCGGTAAACCCCAATCTGCAAAAGTTCTGCCTAGGCGCCTTTGCAAAACTGTTTCTGCGCGTTCACCTTCGACTTTTGCCCAAGAAGTACCACCTGCTCCTGCCACATCAATAACTTTTACACCAGCAGCAATGAGCTTTTGCGCCATTTGTTGAGAAATACCATTACCTACTTCTTTTGCTATCACTGGTACTGTTAACTTTGAGCACAATATATTTATTTTGTCAAGTAATCCTTTAAAGTTTTTATCACCGCGCGGTTGAATGCATTCTTGAAGGGGGTTTAGGTGTAAAATTAGTGCATCAGCTTCGAGCATGTCCACAATTTGTAGACATTGGTCTAAGCCGTATTTATAGTTAAGCTGAACGGCGCCTAAGTTAGCAAACAGTAATGCATCTGGTGCGTGTTTACGAATTGCAAAAGTATCGATAACTTGGGGTTTTTCTACTGCTACCCGCTGTGACCCCACACCCATTGCAATTTTATAGTCTTGTGCGACTTGGGCAAGACGAAAATTGATGATACCCGCTTGTTCGGTACCCCCAGTCATTGAGGAAATTAATAGAGGTGCGTTGAGTGTCTTGCCCAGAAAGGTTTGACTAAGATTTATTTCATCGCAGTCGATTTCTGGCAAGCAGCAGTGAGTAAAGCGGTATTTCTCAAATCCGTTGGTGGTTTGTCGAAACTGGACATCCTCTTCTAAGCAGATACGGATGTGGTCAGCTTTGCGCGATTGTGTTTGTGCCGAGATATTTACAGGAACGTTCACGAGTTTTAAGTTAATAAAGTATGTCGTTTTTCGTTCAATATAATATAGTTACTCGCACACCAGAGAAAATGGCAACAAAATTAGCTAACTTACAAAACCTACTTTCCGACTTAATAAAGCGCTATTCTCCACGTGTCGATTATTTAATGATTCGTTTTGAAGAAGCTCTTGGGACAGATATTTTGTTGCGTGGTGACAAAGTAGAAACTCTTAGCGAAGCAATTTCAATTGGTGGACATGTCCGTGCATGTTACAAAGGTGGCTGGGGTTTAAGTAGTTTTAACCGCATTGATACTATTACAGAACGTATTGAAGAAGCTATTGCTGCTGCACGCATGATAGGTGATGACGAAACTATACTGGCGCCTATCAAACCAGTACGAGCAAGTTGCACTTTACCATTAACAGGAACTGATCCCCGCAAAATTCCTCTGGTAAAGAAAAAAGAATTATGTGATTTTTATACAGACCTACTTAAAAGTGTAGATGGTCGCATTACTACAACTTCGGTTCGCTATGCTGACAGCGCGCAAAAAGTCATGATTGCTACCAGTGAAGGTACATTTATTGAACAATCTTGGGTTGACATGGAAATGCGTTTCGCTGCAACTGCAAGAAATGGTGAAACTGTACAAACTGGACGTGAGACTACAGGTTCACGTAAAGCGTTTGAAGATTTGACTAATTTGGACGACCAAGTTAAAAGTGCTGCGACACGCGCGATTAATGCTTTATCTTTACCATCGGTTTTGGGTAATACTTATACTGTGGTTATTGACCCGATATTAACAGGCTTGTTCGTTCACGAAGCTTTTGGGCATTTAAGCGAAGCTGATATGGCGTATGAAAATTCTGATTTACTTGAGGTTATGACGATAGGGCGCCGTTTTGGAAGTAAAGAATTACAAATTTTTGATGGTGCGGCGCCTGCTGGGCACAGAGGGAGTTATTTTTATGATGATGAGGGTGTACCTGCTACAACTACACAGTTAATTAAAGATGGTGTGTTGGTAGGAAGATTACATTCACGGGAAACTGCTGGGAAATTAGATGAGGCGCCGACTGGTAACGCTAGATGTTTAAATTATCATTATGCCCCTATAGTACGCATGACGAATACCTGGATTGAACGCGGCAAAACACCAGTATCCGATTTATTTAGCGACATTAAAGAAGGTGTATATGCACGAAACTGGCTAGGTGGAATGACCAACGGTGAAATGTTTACATTTAGTGCTGGGGAAGCATGGATGATTCGTAACGGTAAAATTGCCGAACCAGTTAAAGATGTAACCTTGTCAGGAAATGTGTTTCAAACTTTAGAAGATATTGAAGGTATTGGTAATGACTTTTACTGGGATGAGTCAGGAGGATGTGGTAAAGGTGGGCAAAATGGTTTACCTGTAGGTTGCGGTGGTCCAAGTCTAAGAATTCGAGATGTAGTAGTGGGTGGAGAAGCTACGTAATAAGCACTTCAGTGCTTTCTTCTATAAATTTAGATGGTATATATATTTACCACAGAGACACAGAGTTCACAGAGAAGGTTGGCAACGGATTATAAACGGATGTAACGGATGGTTGATTTTAAATAATTAAATTTTGTTTGTAAGCAATAACTTATCCACGTTTATATCCGTTGCAAACAACACACCTTTCTTTAATGACGTGAAACAGTAGTTATTTTTTTACGAACCGCGCGCGAACGCAAAGAAAATATGTAGCTGCATCGAACGATGTGTGTATAAGTTAGCTTTGGTAAGGCTTGGAATACATTTACATATAGAATACGCTAAAATCATTAGTATGATTTAACCAACGTTAGGGAGGGATTAAGAAAATGTTTACAATCTCCACAGAAGAATTAGTGAAAGAAAGTCAAGAAATTGCACAGTTAAAAATTATCAAAGAAGAACTAGAAAAACTTTTTTGTATTCAATTTACTGCATCTATCGAGCTTCAGGAAGATTGCCATGAAATTATAGCCATTATAGAAAGTATTGGCGATAGCAACAACTTAAAAACTACTGCTGATAAAGCTTTACAAACATCAAAATATTTGAGCATTTTAGCAAATAAATATCATGATTTAATTTCCGAAAAAGATATTAATATTATTGTTTCACATTCAAATAATCTCAAATTATGGGCTGACGTTTTTATCGCCGTTTCTGAAGTTCATCAAGACTTCACAGAAAATAGTAGTTTAGAAACTTTAAAAGAGTGGACAGAATGGATTGAACTTTTCTCAGAAGCAATAGATGGTCAGAATAATTTTTCAGAAGAAACTTGGATAAATATAGATAAATTAGCAAAAAAAATAATAGCTGTCGCTTCTGTTAAAAATGATAATGAATCTCAAAATAACCATTACAAGAGGCGCCTAAAAAATTCAGCTAGCTTTATACTCAGTTCATCTGAAAGTAACAAATCAAGTACATCTCGGAGACTAGTTATAGGTAAACAATCTTACCAAGAATTATTGGAAGAAAGCCAAAGAAGAATTCATCGAATTGACGAATTAGAGGCAAAAAACGCCGAAGAAGCCAAAATGCAATCAGATATAGTAGATTTTCTTGAAAAATTCCTAAAATAGTATAAAATTCATAAGTATACTTGTTGCAGTTACCAAAATGACCATCGTAATGCTTGACTCGCACCCTCTGTCACTTGTATCACATCCAAGTTCAAAAGCATAAGCGTTAAATTGTAAGAGTTGGGTCAAGCAACTAATTAATCATAAAATATTTGTAGTCACTCCAGAAATAATTGATTATGAACTGCGTCGGGCATTAATTTATGCAAATAAAGTAGAAGGAATAGAAAATTTAGATAAACTAGAAGACATTGGAATAATTTATGCCCCAATAACAACAGCAGTTATGCGAAAAGCATCTGAGTTATGGGGTTGGGCAAGAAAAACAGGACAACAAACTGCGAACGCAGATAAAATAGATGTTGATGTTATTTTAGCAGCACAATCAATTATCTGATCTCAAGAGACAGGAGAATATTCCATTATCGCGACTTCCAATGTAAGTGACTTACAAAGATATACGGATGCTAGAAGATGGGAAGATATAACGGTAGAATATTGCTTTAATCCACAGCCTTCAAAGTCGCAGTAGAATAGTAGAATAAAAATTATTATTATTATTAAAGCATTTTTTCTAAAAAGATTTTTGCCCGCGCGCATTTGGGATTTGCAAAAAATTCGCTTGGTGTAGTATCTTCGGCTAAAGTTCCTTGGTCTAGAAACATAATTCTACTAGCAACTGAGCGCGCAAACCCCATTTCGTGAGTAACTATTGCCATTGTTATACCAGTTTGCGCTAGTTGTTTCATTACTTCTAATACATCTTTGACCATTTCGGGGTCGAGTGCGCTTGTTGGTTCGTCGAATAGTATCATTTCTGGTTCCATTGCTAACGCGCGCGCGATAGCTACTCGTTGTTTTTGACCTCCTGATAATTTCGATGGATAAACGTCTGCTTTTTCGGATAATCCTACTTTTTTGAGTAATTCTAAACCTTGTGAGTTTGCTTGTTGCTTATTTATTCCTTTGACTTTGATGGGAGCATAAGTCACGTTTTGCAGCACTGTCATGTGAGGAAATAAGTTGAAGTGCTGAAATACCATTACTAAAGAGGTGCGGATTTTGGCAATGTTTATTTTGGGATTGGTTATTTCTTGGTCTTTAAAGTATATTTGTCCTTTGGTAGGGCGTTCGAGTAAGTTCATGCAGCGCAAAAAGGTTGACTTGCCAGAACCAGAGGGTCCAAGAATTGCAACTACTTCGCCTTTGTTGATTTGCGTTGAAATGTCTTTTAGTACATCGAGCTTACCAAAAGACTTATATAAAAATTCTGTACGAATAATTGCTTCACTCACTGCGTCTTAACCTTTTTTCTAAGATGAATGCACTTTGTGTTAAACCCATGACTAAAATATAATAAATCAATCCAGCAAATAGTAAAGGCTCAAAGTAAATATATTTATTGGCGCCGACAATTTGGGCACTGCGTAATATTTCCACTACACCAATTGTTGACACTAACGCCGAATCTTTCAATAGTCCAATGGTTTCATTTACTAATGCAGGCAAAATATTCTTTAAAGCTTGAGGTAAAATTATATCCTTCATCATCAACCATTTGGGAATACCCATAGATATGGAAGCTTCACTTTGCCCTTTATCTACTGCCTGAATTCCACCCCGGATGGTTTCTGACATGTAGGCACCGGAGTTCAGTGTAAAAGTTAATACACCTGCTTGTAATGCGGAAATATTATAACCTGTAAGTTGGGGTGTTGCGTAATAAACCAATGCTAACTGTAAAAGTAACGGTGTACCCCGAAACACAGAGGTGTAAGCATTGGCAAGAGACTGAAGCGGTTTAATATCAGAAATTTTGAGTAAAGATAATACCGTTCCCCAAATTAATCCTAAGAATACAGAGATAATAGTGAATAATAAAGTTAAGGGAATACCTCGAAGAATAAAAGGAATATCTTTACTAATTCTACTAAAATCTAAATTAAGTCCTGTTTTGACTTCTGTTGAGGATAAATTAGCAATGTTTGTGTTTTTAGAAAACCATTTAGTCGCAAGTTGCTTTAGTGTACCATTATCCTTCATTTTTTGAAGCACTCGATTGAAAGGCGGCACTAAAGAAGAGTTCTTAGCAAAAGCAATTGCCGAACCAGAATTTTCTTGTGAAGGAATAACATTAAACTCTAAATCTGGGTTACTTCCTGCAAATCCTGACGCTACATTATTTTCAATAATTGCCGCATCAATACGCTTAGATTTAAGTTCTTGAATAGCTTCTGGAACTCGATTAAGCTGCTTGATTTGAATTCCTGTTACTTTTTTAGCAATTTCCTTAAGATTTTTTTCTTGAATGCTTCCTAATTGCACCCCGACTGTTTTACCTGATAACTGTTGAACTTTGAGCAGGTTGCTACCCTTCGGCGCCACAATTGTATCTTGAGCAGTATAATAAATAATAGAGAAATCAACGTTTTTTAGACGTTCTGGCGTTGGAGACATCCCAGCCATTACAAAATCAACCCTATTTGTAGCAAGCGCAGGAATTAAGCCATTAAAGTCAGACTCAATCACATTAAGTTTAAATTTTAATTCCTTCGCAATATAATTAGCAATATCAATATCAAACCCAATAATATTTCCTGAGCCTTCCGTATCGTAATACTCATAAGGTGGATAATCGGGAGAGGTTATCATTGTCAGTGTGTCTTTGCCAATTAACGCTTGTAAAGGGTTGCTTTGACTGAGAATGATGCTAATTGCCAGTGTTGCTGCAAGAAGTATGTTAAATATAGACTTTTTCCGCTTTTTCATTTATCCAATAACGTAGATGCACAGCCTATTATATGGGAATAAAAGAAAACTGGCGCCTGAATCCTTACACGTAATATAATAAGTTATATTTTATACGTTCATATCACCATGATTAAGCATTTGATGATTGCTTTGAGTTTAACGGTACTAACTGGCTTATCTCACGTACAGATGGTAATGCCAGCAACTACCACAAACCAAACCAATCTTTTAACCAAAAAACTTGTACTTGCTCAATCTTCAAGCAACCAAACCCCAAAAGCTTCATTAATTCCTCACGCGAAAGCAAAGCTAGGTGGTATTAGTCTATCAATGACTGAAGCACAAGTCCGCAAAATTCTGGGCAAACCTAAAAGTGTCAAAAATGAGAATAGTGTAGCAGTAGGTAAACTTCGCTACTTGCAATACCCAGATATCTCTGTGGGTTTAGTTGAGGATGGCGATAATTCTAATAAATTTTCTGTGTATAGATTTTCTACGAGAAGCGGTAAATACGTTACGCCAGGTGGTATACGTGTAGGAGACAATCGAGCGAAAGTCATAAAAGCTTATGGTCAGGTATCTCCACAGCAAGAAAGTCGGAAAAGTTATCTGAGTTATCAAATAGATTTGAAAGATATTCCTGCTGCTTTTATTTTTGAAATTGAAGGTGGTCGGGTGACAGAGATTAGCTGTATTGAACAGTTAAC
>ERZ1066122.535-NODE-535-length-39650-cov-6.984847_pt1 | contig 39650 bp, 29 predicted proteins | sample MGYA00382769_ERZ1066122 | MGnify/ENA primary metagenome ERZ1066122 (study PRJEB33369, sample SAMEA5778352) | biofilm metagenome | biome: Industrial cooling water; feature: Water cooling tower basin; material: Biofilm | place: United Arab Emirates | collected... | reverse complement strand
GCATAGGTGTCCTTAGCCCAAATATACACCTTTTCAAGCTGCAAACGACCGCACCTGGCCAAAAGTTGACCAGTCATACTGGTCTTGCCGGGTAGCTTTGCCGAATGCGTACGCCCACGGCTTCCTCCTACCGCACCATCCACCCCGGCGAGCTCAAACCCGCCGACTGGCACCAGTTCATCCTCGGCGCGGTGGCGCCCCGGCCGATTGCCTTCGCCTCCACCATCTCGGCTGATGGGGAGGTGAATCTGTCGCCGTTCTCGTTTTTCAACGCCTTCGCATCGAATCCGCCGATTCTGATTTTCTCGCCCGCCAACCGGGTGCGCGACAACACCCAGAAGCACACCCTCGACAACGTGCGCGCCGTGCCCGAGTGCGTCATCAACATCTGCGATTACGCGATGGCCGAGCAGATGTCGCTGGCGTCGGTGGAGTACCCGCGCGGCGTCAACGAGTTCGTGAAGGCGGGCTTCACGGAGTTGGCGAGCGAGCGGGTGCACCCACCGCGCGTGGCGCAGGCGCCGGCGCAGTTCGAGTGCGTGGTGCAGGACGTAATTTCCCTCGGTACCGAAGGCGGCGCGGGCAATCTGGTGATTTGCCGGGTGGTGGCGGCGCACTTCCGCGCGGATATCGTCAACGAAAACGGCATCGGCGTGGACCCGCGCAAGCTTGACGCCATTGCGCGGCTCGGCGGCGACTGGTACGCCCGCATCACGCCCGCGAGCTTGTTCGAGATTCCGAAGCCCGTCCGCACCATCGGTATCGGCGTGGATGAGTTGCCCGCGCACGTGCGCGAGTCCGACGTACTCACCGGCAACAACCTCGGTCGCCTGGGCAACATCGAGCGCCATTCGCTGCCCACGGCCGACGAGGTGGCCGCCTTCCGGGCCGCCGAGCCGCGTGTCAGCGCCGCGCTCGGTTCCGGCGATGTGGGCGAGTTGCACCGGCTGGCGCAACAGTTTCTGGAAGCCGGCGACGTGGCGGCGGCGTGGAAGGTGTTGCTGGCAGCCTGAGCAAGCGCCCGAGAGCACCGGGCTTCAGCCCGGCGCCCACATTGCGCGGCGCCGGGCTGGAGCCCGATGCTCCCAGAGTGGGTGGAACACCTGCGCCCTGTGGGCTGTTCTGGCCCGAATCCACTTGTCTCTTCCCTTCCCGACCTGCCCTCAGCCCGTACGTGTACGCGATTATCGACATAGAAACCACCGGCGGCCAGCCCACGCAAGACCGCATCACGGAGATTGCCGTGTTTCGCCACGACGGCGAGCGAATCGTGGACTCGTACACGACGCTCGTCAACCCCGAGTGCGTCATCCCGAGCCATATTCAGCGGCTCACGGGCATCACCAGCGAGATGGTGCGCGACGCGCCGACCTTCCCCGAGGTGGCGCGCAAAATCGTGGAGTTCACGGACGGCTGCGTGTTCGTGGCGCACAACGTGCGGTTCGATTACTCGTTCGTGAAAGCCGCGTTCGCGGAACTGGGCTATACCTATTCGCGCAGGACGCTCTGCACCGTGCGCCTGAGCCGGGCGCTGCTGCCGGGGCTGCCGTCCTACTCGCTCGGCAAGCTGTGCCACTCCATCGAGATTCCGCTCGAAAACCGGCACCGCGCGTTTGGCGACGCCGAGGCCACGGCGCATCTGTTCACGCGGCTGATGGAAGTCAACCGCACGGCCGTGGAGACGGGCGTGGCTGACCGCCCCGACGCGCCCGTGAAGGCGGCAATGAAGCAAAGCCTGCTGCCGCCCAACCTCCCGCCCGACCGCGTGGCGGCCCTGCCCGACGCGGCCGGCGTCTATTATTTCTGGGACGCCACGGGCCGCCTGCTGTACGTTGGTAAAAGCATCAATATTCGCAAGCGCATCGCGCAGCATTTCGCGGTAGAATTCAAATCGCGCAAGTCGAACGAGTTTAAGAATTCCATCACCGACATTACCTGGGAGCTGACCGGCTCGGAGCTGGTGGCGCTGCTCTACGAGTCGCACCTCATCAAGCTGCACAAGCCGCAGTACAATCGGGCGCAGCGGCGGTCGGTGTTTGCGACGGGTATTTTTCTGGACGAAAACGCCGCCGGCTACCTCACGTTCCGCTTCGGCAAGGCCGATACGCCGGGCAAGCAGCCGGTGATTGCGCTTACCAATGCCTTCAAGGCGAAGGGGTTTTTGTTTCACAAAGTCGGCAGGTTTCAGCTCTGTCAGAAGCTGTGCGACCTGTATCGCACGGCGCCCAATGCATCGTGCTTCGATTATCAGGTGCGCCGGTGCGCCGGAGCGTGCGTGGGGCAGGAGCCGAAGGAAGAGTACAATAAACGGGTGCTGGAAGCGGTGGCGTCGTTCACGTTCGAGCACGAGAGTTTCGTCATCGTCGGGCAAGGCCGCCGCGACGGCGAGAAAACCATCGTGGTAGTGGAGCACGGGCGCTACCGGGGCTTCGGCTACGCCGATGAGGAGGTGGTGACGGCCACCTCAATGGCCGACTTCAAGAATCTGATTCAGCCCTACGTGGCGAATAAGGATACCGACCAGATTATCCGGCAGTACCTGCGGGCCGGGCACCGCGACAGGGTGATCGTGCTGTAAAACGTAACGCCGAATATCACCCGGCGAACGGCGGTTAAGCAGTGCGGTTGGGCTGCGGTGGTTAGGCGTCGCTCAGCCGCATCTTCCAACCGCTGGCACCGAGTGATACTCGGTGTTACGTTGCCCAACCACGTTGCTCAGCCGCCGTGGGCCAGGCTGGAGCCTGCTGCTCCCAAGCCAACCTTCCGGCAGCGGGGTCGATATAAGGCGCCTATGCGACCTATCTACCTTTTTCTGCCGCTGACGCTGCTACTGGCGCCGTTGGTCGGCGTGGCTCAGGGTATCGGCACCGACGTAGCTACCCGCGACCAACGCCCCGAAACCAAGCCCGAAGGCATCAAATACTCCATCGGCTTCGCGCCGACGCTGGCGTTTTCGGGCTTCAACGGCGCCCTTACGGCCGAGGCCCAACGCGGGCGCCACGCGCTGTATCTGGGGCCGAAAGTGTCAGTGGCGGATGCCTATCTGCCCGCCGACGCCCCGCTGGGCCTCACCAGCGGCTACAAGTTCTACTTCCTGCCGGATTACAACTGCGTTGGCCGGTTCGGCTTTTTCTTCGACCTCAACTACCAGTTCCAAGGCTACCGTGCCTACCGGCGCGACGGCTCGCGGAGCACCAGGCTCAACCAGCTGCACGAGCTGCTGGCGGCCTACGGGCTGGAGTACCGAATGGGGCGGCGCTGGCGCATCAACAACACCTTCGGCTTCGGGCGGTACCTCGAACGCTTCCACAACACCACCAGCGGCGTCACTTACCAGCAAACCGGCTTCAACCGCGTCGTGCGGGTAGAAGTGCTCTACACCTTCAACTGAGATGAACGCGACACTACCACTGCTTGGCGCGATGCTGCTGGCCGGACTGGCCGGATGCGAGAAGGTGAGTGAGGAGCCGATTCAGAACCTCAACGGCGGCCGGATTCATATCATCGGCCACGCGGGCACGGGGTTCGAGTCGGCGCTGAATCCGTTTCCGTCGAATACGCTCTCTTCGATTCGGAAGACGCTCGAGGGCTTCAACGCCGATGGCGTGGAGCTGGACGTGCATCTGTCGGCCGATTCGGTGCCGATTCTCTACCACGACCAGACCCTCGAATCGATGACCGAGTGCGTGGGGTATCCGCTGGAAAACTCTGCCGCTACGCTCACCGCCTGCCGCTACCGCTCCGATTTCAACTCGCACATCACGCAGAATGAGCGGATTTTGCGGCTGGAAGAGATTTTTCAGCGGTACGACGGCAGTCCGCTACAGCCGATTTTCGATCTCGACCTCAAATCCGCTGACCATCTCCCCCCGGCCGAGCAGCCGGCCTGGCGCCGCCGCTTCGCGCGGCGCCTGACGGCGCTGACCGAGAAATACCGCTTGGGCAGCCGCGTGACGTTCGGCACGGGCGATATCGATCTGCTGATGGCCATTCGGCACGAGCTGCCGTCGGCTGCGCTCTATCTCGACGAAAACAATTTCGCCGGTGCTCTCGAAATCGCGCAGCGCCACCAACTGACCGGCTTGGTAGGAAGCGCCGAACGCTACACCAAAGCGCAGGTAGAGCAAGCCCACGCGGCCGGGTTGCGGGTGGTGCTGTTTCAGATTCTGCGTCAGGCGGAAATCGTGGATGCTATCAACAAAAACCCCGACGCCGTGCAGACCGACAATATTTTGCTCACGCAGCAGGTGGTGGCGGCGCGGCGGCGCTGACGTGCGCGGCGCCGCGCTGCCATTCGTCCCCTGCTCCGCAAACAAGCCGCCCCGGCCGGGCCTCGTCAGAGGCCCAACCGGGGCGGTTGCTGTTGTTGCCGAAAGAGAGAGATTGCTAGCCCTTGCGAACCTGCTCGACGACTTGCTTGAAGGCGGCCGGGTGGTTCATCGCCAGGTCGGCGAGCACCTTACGGTCGAGCGTGAGGCCCGACTTGTGGATGGCGCCCATCAGTTGCGAGTACGACAGGCCGTGCGCGCGCGCGCCGGCGTTGATGCGCTGAATCCAGAGGGCGCGGAATTCGCGCTTCTTGTTCTTGCGGTCGCGGTAGGCGTAGTTGAGGCCCTTTTCGACGGCGTTTTTGGCAACGGTCCAGACGTTGCGGCGCGCGCCGAAGTAGCCTTTGGCGAGCTTGAGGATTTTTTTCCGGCGGTGGCGCGAGGCCACCGAATTTACGGAACGTGGCATTGTATGAAAAATTGTGGCCCTGACGAGGCGACGGCAGCGTTACGAATAGCCGTGCTTTGGCGCCCGGGGCCGGTGGAAAGAGGTACGAGGGTAAAAGGGTAAAAGGGTAAAAGGGAGAAAGTTCGAGTTTACTTCTACCCTCCCACCCTTTTACCCTTAAAACTACACCAGGGCCAGCATCTTCTTCACGCGGGGCATATCGCCGTCGGCGACGAGGCCGCCGTGCGTGAGGGCGCGCTTCTGCTTGGTGGTCTTCTTGGTCAGGATGTGGCTTTTGTAAGCGTGCTTACGCTTCACTTTGCCCGTGCCCGTCACAAGGAAGCGCTTTTTGGCGCCCGACTTGGTTTTGATCTTCGGCATTGGTCTGAAAAAACGACGTTTCGGAAAACGGCAACAACAATTCTTTTTCGGTATGCTACCTGCTACTCCGCGTCGGCGGCGGCGGCGTCGGTAGCGGCGGGGGCCGGGGCGGCGGCGGGTTTCGGTGCCGGGGCACCGCCGTCGGTGGGCTTGGGCTTGGGCGGCGTACCGCCGGTGCCTTGCTTGGCGCTCACTTTGGGGGCCAGGAACAGGAACATCCGCTTGCCTTCGAGCTTGGGGAGCTGCTCGACCTTGGCGAGGTCTTCGAGCGCCTGCGCGAACTTGAGCAGCAGGATTTCGCCCCGCTCCTTGAACACGATAGAGCGCCCGACGAAGTGGACATACGCCTTGATTTTGGCGCCTTCCTTCAAAAACTCACGCGCGTGCTTGAGCTTGAAGTCGTAGTCGTGGTCGTCGGTGTTGGGGCCGAAGCGAATTTCCTTGACCACGACCTTCGTCGTTTTCGCCTTCAGCTCGCGGGTTTTCTTCTTCTGCTCGTACTTGAATTTCGAGTAGTCGATGACGCGACACACGGGTGGCACGGCCGTCGGGGAGATTTCCACCAGATCGAGCTGCTGCTCCTGCGCGATGCGCCGGGCCTGCTCAATGGGGTAAATCCCTTGCTCAACGTTATCACCAACCAGACGCACTTCGCGCGCCTGAATCTTGTGATTGATCTTGAACGGCTCTTCCACTTGGGCGCGTGGAACGAAGCGGCGATTCTGTGCTATGGGAGTGGGAGAATTAAGTGAGGAGGGAGGGTTTGAAACCGCAAAGGTCGGGCGCGCAGGGGCAGTTGTGCAAGTTGGAGGCGCGGCGAAAGACAGGGAAGTTGGGAGGCTACACTTGGCAATCCCGTAGGGACCATCATCTGGCATCATTCAGACATACATATGTACGCCAAGCCGCCGCAGATAATGGTTCCCTGTAATACCTGGGCGGTATCAGGTTGCTAGTGCATCAATTGGGGCGGAGAGGAATTGATTAAGGCGGTTATCCCACCGGCGCACGGCCTGACGGTCGTGGGCGTAGGGGCGGGCCTTGTGCCCACCCGCACGTGGGCAAAGCGGCCGTGCGGGCGGGCGCAAGGCCCGCCCCTACGTAGCCGTACACCAGCGCCCCATCACGGCCGTGTTTCTGGGGGAGAGCCGCCAAATCAAATTGTTAGCTTGCAGCTTGAAACTTGTGGCTAGCTGCTTAATCGACCCGTACACCTGCGGGCTGCCCTCAACCTTCCCCCATCCTCACATCCCCCCATACAACGCCGCCCACTCCGCCGCTATTTTTTCCGGCGCGAACCGTTCGGCATACCGATAGCCGCGCACTCGCATCGGTATCCTAGTTTCCTCATCGGTCAGCACGGTACGGAGAGCCTCGGCCCACGCCCCTTCATCAGTTGGCGGACAGTAAAGGGCCGCATCGCCGCCGGCTTCGGGCAGACTACTGCCGTTGCTCGCCACTACGGGCAGCCCGGCGAGCAACGCCTCCAGGATCGGGATGCCGAACCCCTCGGCGGTGGACGGATACACGAGCGCGGTGGCCTCGGCGAGGGCCGTAGCCAGCTCTCCGTCAGAGACGTGTCCGCGCAGGCGAACCCGGCCGCGCAGGGTGGCATCGGCGGCCAACGTCGCCAGGGCGGGCGCTTCCGGCCCGGCACCGATGATGTCTAGCTGAAAATCGATGTCGGTCAGCGCCCGCAAGGCGCGGAGCACCGTCGCCACATTTTTGCGCTCGGTGAGGGCGCCAACGTACAGCAGGCGGGCCGGGCCGTCGGGCGCCGACTCCACGAGCGGCCGCCGCGCGGCGCGCGCCTCCGCCGATTGGTAGATGACGCTGGTTTTGCCTGCCAGCTCGCCCGAAACCAGCTCCAGCAACTCGGCACGGGTGGCTTCGGAAATACACACGATGGCATCGGCACGGCGGCAGGCGTACGCGAGTTTCTGCCGATAAAACCACCGGTCAACCGCCGGAAACAGGTGCGGGAAACGCCAGAAAATCAGGTCGTGAACCGTCACGACGGCCTTCACCGCTGCCGGCAGGCGGCGCGGCAGCTCGGCGCTCAGGCCGTGGAAGATGCGGGCGCCATCAGTGGCGGCGCGCGGCCCCATCTGCAAGGTTCGCCACAGAGCAGCGCCGATTTTCGGCGTGTTTGGCACTACCGTCCGCACCTGCGGGTGCCGCGCCAGCTCCGCCACCCACGCCTGCGCCTCGGCGAAGCGCGGCGGGCGCGGGGCGTACAGCGTCAGCCCCAGCTTCGGCCGGTGCCGGGCGAGGCTCGTGAGCAGGGTGCGCGAGTAGTTGCCGAGGCCGGTGCGGTTGTCGAAGGCGCGCTTGGCGTCGAAGGCGATGGGGAGCATTACGACGAAATAACGGCACGACGCTCAGTCAACGTAACGCGGAGCTACAGTTCCGCAGTGCTGATTGGCTCAGGATGACGTCGGAGCTGTAGCTCCGTGTTACGTCAGCCGGGCGGGGCGGTACCTTTGCCCGTCCAATGCCCGCAACCACCGTTTCAGCCCCGCCTTACGCCATTCTTGAGCTGCCTTCGGGCCTGCGCGTCATTCACCAGCCGGTGGCGCATACCAAAGTCAGCCATTGCGGGTTTCTGTTCGATACCGGCTCGCGCGACGAGGCTCCCGACCAACTCGGCCTGGCCCACTTCTGGGAGCATATGGCCTTCAAGGGCACCCGCAAGCGGCGGGCGTGGCACATCCTCAACCGATTGGAAACGGTGGGCGGCGAGCTGAATGCCTACACCACGAAGGAGAAAATCAGCTTCCACGCCTCGGTGCTGAGTCAGCATTTCGAGCGGGCGCTGGAGCTGCTCTCCGACATCACCTTCCACTCCACCTTTCCCGAAAGGGAGATTGAGAAGGAGCGCGGCGTTATTCTGGAAGAGATGGCGATGTATCTCGACGCCCCCGACGACGCCATCGCCGATGAGTTCGACGCACTCACGTTCCCCCACGGCCACCCGCTCGGCACCAATATCCTCGGCTCGCGCGAGAGCGTGAGCGGCTTTCGGCAAGCCGATTTCCGGCGATTCGTCGAGCAGCAGACTTCCCCGGCACAGGGCGTGTTCGCGTCGGTGTCGAACCTGCCGACCAAAACGGTTTTTCGGCTCGCCGAGAAATATCTGGGCGAGCTGCCCGCCCGCCCCGGTCGCCCCGCGCGGGTGGCGCCCACCAGCTACCAGCCCACGTGGCGCACCGAGGAAAAGCCGGTTCAGCAGGCGCACTGCGTCATCGGCGCGCCCGCCTATGCCCTGCACGACCCGCGCCGGGTGGCGCTGTTTCTGCTCACCAACGTGCTCGGCGGCCCCGGCGCCAACTCGCGCCTCAACCTGGCCGTGCGCGAGAAATACGGCCTCGTCTATGCCATCGACGCGCAATACACGGGCTTTCAGGACACAGGCCAGCTCTCCATCTATTTCGGCACCGAAAAACGGCAGCTCGCGCGCACGGTCGGCCTCGTCAAAAAAGAACTGAAAAAGCTCCGCGATACGGCCCTCACCACCACTCAACTCCACACCGCCAAAGCCCAACTGATGGGCCAACTCGCGATGGCCGAAGAAAGCACCTCCGGCCTGATGAGCCTGCTGGGCCGCTCGCTGCTCGATTTGGGCCGCGTGGAGTCGCTGGAAGAAGTATTTGGACAGATTCGGCGCATCACCGCGAAGGAGCTGCTGGAGATTGCGAATGAAGTGCTGGCGGAGGAGCGGTTGAGTGGGTTGATGTTCGTGCCGGAAGGGCGATAGACTTCCGTGTTGATTTCTGGGATTGGTCTTCTTTTTTTGCTAATTGCAATACTCGCGGGAGGCTGCATTCTTTTTCTGATACGATTCATCCGTACCAGTAGCGGATCCGACTGGCCGCAGGTGCGTTGGGTAGTGATTTTCGTCGCAGGGTCTTTTCGCTTGGCTTCTGCTCCGCGCCCTACTCGGTTGAGCCTCCCCTCCCAAAATGCCCTTCCTCCCCCCCGCCCTCCTCGCCTACGCCGACCAGCACACCGCGCCCGAGCCGCCTCTGCTGACCCGCCTCGCGCGCGAGACGCACGTGCGCGTCCACCGCGCGCGGATGCTTAGCGGCCACGCGCAAGGGCGGCTGCTGAGTTTGTTGAGCAAGCTGATTCGGCCGCGCCGCATCCTCGAAATCGGCACGTTTACGGGCTACTCGGCGCTGTGCCTGGCCGAAGGACTGGCGCCCGACGGCGAGCTGCACACCATCGACGTCAACGACGAGCTGGCCGCCCTCGCCACCCGTTACTTCGCCGAAGCCGGACTCGCCGACCGCATCCACGGCCACTGGGGCTGCCCCGCCGCCGACGCGCTGCCCGACCTCTGCGCCACCTGCGCCACTGCCGGGCCGTGGGAGTTGGTGTTCATCGACGCCAACAAAGACCAGAATCAGCTCTACTACGACCTCGTACTTGACCACATTCGCCCCGGCGGCCTCCTCTTGGTGGACAATGTACTGTGGTACGGCAAGGTGCTCGATGAGTACCTCCCCGACCCCGCTCGCCCCCTCGACAAAGAGACGCGCGCCGTCCGCGCCTTCAACGACGCCGTGCTGACGGACACGCGCGTGGAACCTCTTTTTTTGCCCCTCCGCGACGGCCTCCTCCTCCTGAGAAAAGCGATGTAGGGGCGGGCCTCGTGGCCGCCTGCGCGCCATAAAGGCACATTTTGCACATCCAACGCCAACACCAACGGCGCTCTGCCGCGCATCGTGGTATGCTCCGCTACCGTGGAACATCGGCCGCGCTGGGTTTCTTTTGCACCCGAATCAGCATCAAGCCACCGGCTTGGGTCTGGGACCAACTGCCCGCGCCGAGGAAAGAAAAATTCCTCATCCCTCATTCTTCATTCCTCATTCCTCATTCAGGATAGATGACGCCGTTTCGCGCCGCCTCGCTGCTCGCTTTGGGCCTGCTCACCACCGCGCCGCTCGTGCGGGCCACTCCTACGCCGCGCCTGCGCTGGCACCTGCCCGCTGGTGCGTACGTAGCCGACCCCGCCCCCGCGCCGCTGACGGCTCCCACGGTCCCCGCCACCGTCGAGTTCGCCGGGATGCAGCTTGAGTTGACTGAGGGAGGCCGCGCCGCCGTGCAGCGGCTCGTGGACGCGCTCTACCGCCACCCCACGTATCTGCAACAGAAAATTGACCGCGCCGACACGTATTTTCCCATCATCGACCGCGTGTTCCGCGAGGAAAACGTGCCCGTCGAGTTTCGGTATCTGGCCTTGCAGGAGAGCGGCTTGGTGTCGGATGCGGTGTCGTCGTCGAACGCCGTCGGTTTTTGGCAGTTCAAGCGGGAAGCGGCGGCCGATTTCAACATCCGCGTCAACGCCGAGGTCGATGAGCGTCGCCACATCGTGGAATCGTCGCGCGGGGCGGCGCGCTATTTCAAGCGCTCCAACGCGCAACTCAACAATTGGGTCAACTCGCTGCTGAGCTACTACACGGGGTTGGGCGGGGCGAAAAAACTCGTCAGCCCCACCGATGCCAACGCGCGGCGGATGACGATTTCGGAAGAAACCCACAAGTACATCATCACCTTCGTCGCGCACAAAATCGCGTTTGAAAGCCGCTGCGGCCAGAATCCGACGCCCGCCATTCGCCTCGAAGAAGTGAAGGCCCGCCCCGGCCAAACCCTCGACGAACTGGCGCAAAGCCTGAGCGTGAACCCCGCCGAGGTCACGAAGTACAACAAGTGGCTGCTGGCCTCCACCGTACCCGCCGACAAGCAATACTCGGTGCTGGTGCCGCAGGCCGGCCCGGCCACGCTGGTGGCTGCCGTGGAGACGCCCGCCGCCGAGGTGGCCTTCCCCGCCCCGCCCCCGCCCGACAATGCCCAACTGCCGCCGCCTGAGGTCACGCAGGTCAACGGCCTCAAAGCCGTGGTGGCCCGCAAAGGCGACACACCCGACATTCTGGCCCTCGTGGTCGGGATGGACACCAAGCGCTTCCGCCTGCTCAACGACCTCGGCGAGCGCGAAGGTGTAGTGGAGGGCCGCCCCTACTACCTCCAGAAGAAGCGCAACAAAGCCGTGGCCGAATACCACGTGGCGCAACCCGGCGAAACCGTGGTGCAGGTCAGCCAGCAATACGGCGTGAAAACCAAAGCCATCCTGAAAAAGAACCGGATGGCGGCCTCCGACCCACTCCAGCCGGGCCGCCTGCTGTGGCTACAGCACACGCGCCCCGCCGACGTGCCGGTCGAGTTTATGAAGCTGCCGCCGGTAGCGCCTGCGGCTCCGGCCGTGGCGGCGGCGCCCGCCACCTCCTCGCTGCCGCCAACGGCCGCCGCTTCGGCCCCCGAAACTGCCACCGCTACGGCCACCGAGGTAGCGCCGCCCACTCCGCCGGCTGCCGCTCCGGCACCGGCTTCGGCGGCTACGCCTGCTGCTCCGGCGTCCGCGTCGTCTCCGGCTGCACCCGGCAACCCGCCGCCCGGCCCGCCGCCGGGCAACCTTGACGGCGTAGCCTCCTCGGCGCCCGCCGCATCAACACCGCAAACGGCTCCGGCAACGGCAACCGCTCCGGCAACGGCTGTGACTTCGGCACCAGCTCCGCCCAAAGCCGCGCCTGTTGCGCCTACTGCTTCTGCTGCGCCTATCGCTCCGGCCACCCAGGACACCGCGCGCAAAGCCGCGCCGCCCAAGCCGGTCGTCGCGCCGACCGCGCCGACCGCGCCCACCCCGCCGGCCTCGACCGGAATGCACACCGTTGTGAAGGGCGAAACCCTTTCGGCCATTTCGCGCCAGTACGGCGTGTCGGTGAAGGAGCTAATGACCTGGAACAGCCTCGCTATGCCGAATCTGCGCCTTGGCCAAACGCTGCGTGTGCGTACCCCCGCGCCCGGCACGGCCCCGGCCGCGCCGCTACCCGCGCCCGTACCGGCCGTCACCGACGCCGCCGGCGTCACGCGCCACACGGTGGGCGTGGGCGAGTCGCTCTACCGCATCTCGAAACAGTACAACGTAACCGTGCAGCAACTGATGGAATGGAACGGCCTGCCCGATTTCAACGTGAAGCTCGGCCAGCAGCTCATCGTCGGCAAGAAATAGCACCGCCACTCAGTAGCCAAACAGAAACGGCCCGGCAACTTGCGTTGCCGGGCCGTTTCTGTTTGGCTACGTAACACCGGGCATCACTCGGTGACGGCGGTTGGGCAACGGCAGTTGGGAACGTGGCGAGCGCCGTCTCGGCGCCGCGTACGCGGTGGCAAGGCAGCCTCTTACGCGCCGCCGAGACGGCGCTCGCCACGTTCCCAACTGCCGCCTATCCGGCGCTGCCGCCTAATCGCGCTCCGGAATCAGTTCCATATTCAGCTTCTGCCGCACGGCATTCTCGGTATAGTCCGTGCCGCCATTGCCGGCGCGCGTGAAAATGACCTTCCCCTCGGGGTCAATCAGATACGTAGCCGGCAGAGAGGCCGCTTTGTAGGCCGCCGCCACGCTGCCATCAGCATCCAGCGCCACCGGAAAGCCGATTTGCAGCAGATTGGCGCGGTCGATGAGCTGCTTACCGGTTTTGATGTCGGTGCCGGTCAGTACGCCCAGCATCTGGAAGTTGCCTTTGTTGAGCAGCGCGCGGTGCATCTCGTTGTAGCGCCGCGCGAGCTTGCGCTCGGCCGCCGAATCCTTCCCAACCGTGAAGATTTGCAGCAGCACGTACTTGCCCTTCAGGTCTTGCAGAAACATCGCGCGGGTGTTGGCGAAGAGCGTCACTTTTTCCAGCTCGGGCGCCATCCCGCCATCGGTGTACTGCACCGAATCGGGTTCGCGGGCTTCGGGTTCGGCGGGCTTGGCCGCCGTTTCCACGGTGGGTTGCGCGTTTTTGGGGTCGAAGTCCGACGAGCGCGCACGCTCGGTGCAGGCGCTGCCGAAAGCCAGTAGGCCGGCTGCCGTAAGGGCCGCTAGTCGGCCGGTCGAAAAGGAGCGGTTCATACGCTTGGGGGTGGGGTTAGGGAATCAGGAAGGGGGTATACACGCCGCGCCCCCCGAAGGGGCGCCGGCGCCCGGCACACCGGGCGGGGCGAATATACGCGCCTACCCGCCCCGGAGATACCCCGGCGCCGGGTTTTGTACCTTTGGGTAGCCGCCGCCCGTCGGCCTTTTCTCTGTTTCCTCCGCCCGATGCCGCAATTCAGTCACCTTCACTGCCATACCCAATACTCGCTCCTCGACGGCCAGGCCAGCATCGGCGCCTTGATGAAAAAGGCTCAGGCCGATGGAATGCCCGCCGTGGCAATGACCGACCACGGCAATATGTTCGGGGCGTTCAACTTCGTGGCCGAGGCCAACAAATATAACGTCAAGCCCATCGTGGGGTGCGAGTTTTATCTGGTCGAAGACCGCCACAAAAAGGCCTTCTCGCGCGAGAAAGGCGAAAAAGATAACCGCTATCACCAACTCCTGCTCGCCAAAGACCAGGACGGCTATCAGAATCTGGCGAAGCTCTGCTCGGTGTCGTACATCGAGGGGGTGTATTCTAAATTTCCGCGTATCGATAAAGAGCTGCTGCTGAAATATCACAAAGGGCTGATTGCCACGTCGTGCTGCATCGGCGCTACCATCCCGCAAACCATTTTATTTAAATCCGAAGAAGCCGCCGAGACCGAGCTGCGCTGGTGGCTCGACGTATTCGGTGACGATTATTACATCGAAATTCAACGCCACGGGCTGATGAATTTCGACGGCACCGGCAAATCGCAGGAAGACGTCAACCAGGTGCTGCTCCGATTGGCGAAGAAGTACAACGTCAAAACCATCTGCACCAACGATTCGCACTATGTGGAGCAGCAAGACTGGGCCGCCCACGACCTGCTGCTGTGCGTCAATACGAGCGAGTTGGAATCGGTGCCGGTCGGCGATTTCCAGACGAAATATTTTCGCCTGATTTCCGGCGACAAGCAGGTACTCTACGGCCACCTCGACGAGCTGCGCCGCCAGCACGGCCACGATGCCGCCGTGCGCTCGCAACTGGCCCGCATTGATGAAGAATCGGCCAAAGCCCGCCCGGCCAGCCGTTTCGGCTTTAACAACGACCAATTCTATTTCAAGACCACCGCCGAAATGGCGGCGCTGTTTCACGACGTCCCCGAGTCGCTCGACAACACACAGGAAATCGTCGATAAAATCACGCCGCCGAAGCTCCAGCGCGACATTCTGCTGCCGAATTTCCCGCTGCCCGCGCATTTTGCTACGGCCGACGATTACCTCCGCCACCTCACGTTCGAGGGAGCCTTCGGCGGTGCCCGGCCGCGCTACTCCGAGCGTACGCCCGAAATAGAAGAACGCCTCGACTACGAGCTACGCATCATCCAGACGATGGGCTTCGCGGGGTATTTCCTCATCGTGCAGGATTTTATCAACCAAGGGCGCCAAATGGGCGTGGCCGTGGGGCCGGGCCGGGGCTCGGCGGCGGGGTCGGCGGTGGCCTACTGCGTGGGTATCACCAACATCGACCCCATCAAATACTCGCTGCTGTTCGAGCGCTTCCTGAACCCGGAGCGCGTGTCGATGCCCGATATCGACATCGATTTCGACGACGTGAACCGCCAGCGCGTCATCGATTACGTGATCGATAAGTACGGCAAGACGCAGGTGGCCCAGATCATCACGTTCGGCTCGATGGCCGCCAAGTCGAGCATCAAAGATGTGGCCCGCGCACTGGATCTGCCGCTGGCCCAAGCCAACGAGTTGGCGAAGATGGTGCCCGAAAAGCCCGGCACCACACTGGAAAAAGCCTTCGCCGAAGTGCCCGAGCTACGCGCCATCCGCGAAAGCCACGACGACCCGCGCGGCCACATTCTGCGCCTCGCCGAAAAACTCGAAGGCTCGGTCCGCAATACCGGTATCCACGCCGCCGGGGTCATCATCGCGCCCGACGATATCACCAACTACATCCCCGTCTCCACCTCGAAGGATTCGGACTTGCTGGTGACGCAGTTCGACGGCAAGGTCATCGAGAGCGCCGGGATGCTGAAGATGGACTTTCTGGGTCTCAAAACCCTCACCATCATCACCGACGCACTCGCGCTCATCAAGAAAAATCACAACGTCGATATCGACATCGACGACATTCCCCTCGACGACCCCAAAACCTACGCCCTCTACCAGCGCGGCGACACCATCGGCACGTTCCAGTTCGAATCGGACGGGATGCGCCAGTACCTCCGCGAGCTGAAGCCGACCAACATCGAAGACCTCATCGCGATGAACGCGCTCTATCGGCCGGGGCCGATGGATTTCATTCCCGACTTCATCAACCGCAAGCACGGCCGCGAGCCGATTGAGTACCCGCACGAGCTGCTGGAGCCGATTCTTTCGTATTCTCAGGGCATTTGCTGCACCGGCGACACGCTGGTATGGGACGCCGACACCGGCGAGCGCGTCCGCCTCGACGCCCTCGCCGACCGTGTAGGCACCTTCCGGGTGCAGGGCGTCGATGCCGAGCTGCGGCCCGCCACGGCCCGCATCACTCATTTCTTCAATAACGGCATCCGCGATGTGGTGGAAGTGCGCCTGCGCGACGGCTCGCGTGTAACGCTTACGCCTGATCATCAGGTACTCACCGAAACCGGCTGGCAGCCTATCGGCGAATTACAGTCCGGCGATTTCCTCGCCACGCCGCGCCGCCTCAACGTCGCCACCGAGCGCCACCACGACCTCAACGAGCTGCGCGTGTTGGCCTACCTCATCGCCGATGGTTCGCTGAAGTCGGGCGCTTCCACCGATTTCGTTTCCAAAGACCCACGTCTGGTAGCCGAATACACCCGCTGCGTCTCGACGCTTGGCCGCCTCACGGTCAGCACCCTGGAACAGGTGCGCGGCGTCCAGCGTGTGATGGTGAAGGGCTACGATAAAGCCACCTACCACGAGCCGAACGCGCTGCTGGCCCTACTGCGCGAGTTGGGCCTGAAAACGTCGCGCGGGGGCCTGAACTCGCGCGAGAAGTTCGTGCCGGAATTTGTTTTTGGCCTCACCGAATCGTGCGTTGCCTACTTCGTGGCGTCGTTGTGGGACTGCGACGGCCACGTTGGCCCAAAACTGTGCTACTACAAAACCATCTCGCCGCGCCTCGCCCGCGATGTGCAGACGCTGCTGCTTCGGTTGGGCATCAATTCGGTGGCGTATGAAACCACCTACCGCAACCCCGGCGCCGACGCCGATACGGTGGCGTACCAAGTCACGACGTATCAACTGGCTGTGTTTGCCGAGCACATCGGGCCGCACCTGATTGCCAAATCGACGCCGCAGCCCGGCACCTGCGTTGGCACCTCCGACACGATTTCCCGCGAGTTGTTTGCGGCCGAGGTTAGTGCTGCTTGGGTCGGCACGACGTACCAGTTAATGGACGTTCACGGCCTCGACCGGCAACACCTGATGCCTGCGCGGCGCCAACGGAGTCCGCGTATCAGTTCGGCCGTAGTGGCGCCGGTTGCCGCTTCCTTGGGCCTGACCGACACATCGCGCCGCTTACGAGTGCGGTGGGAAGAGATAGTCAGTATCACACCGGCCGGCCGGCAGGATGTGTACGACGTGACCGTCGAAGGCATCCACAACTTCGTGGGCAACAATGTGTTGCTGCATAACTGCGTTTATCAGGAGCAGATTATGCAGGCCGCCCAGATTATGGCCGGCTACTCGCTCGGCGGCGCCGACCTGCTGCGCCGCGCGATGGGGAAAAAGGATATGGCCAAGATGGCCAAAGAGCGCGACAAGTTTATCAAAGGTGCCAAGGAGCTGCACGACATCCCTGAAAAAAAGGCGTCGGAGGTGTTCGACGTGATGGAGAAGTTTGCTGCTTACGGTTTCAATAGGTCACACAGTGCCGCCTACTCCGTCGTAGCCTATCAAACCGGCTACCTCAAAGCCAATTACCCCGCCGAGTATATGGCCGCCGTGCTGACCAACTCGATGGGCGACATCAAGAAGATCACCTATTTCATCGAGGAAGCCCGCCGCCAGGGCGTACCCGTGCTCGGGCCGGACGTGAACGAGTCGGACCTCAAATTCAACGTCAACCAGCAGGGCCAGATTCGCTTCGGACTGGCTGCCGTGAAGGGCGCCGGTGAGGCAGCCGTCGAAAACCTCATCGCCGAGCGCGGCAAAAGTGGGCTGTATCAGCACATTTTCGATTTCGCCAAGCGCGTCAATCTGCGCGCCGTCAACAAGAAAACGTTTGAAAGTCTGGCGCTCTCGGGCGCCTTCGACTCGTTCGAGCGCCACCACCGCCGCCTGTACCTCGAGGCACCCAGCGGCGACCAGAACCTCATCGACAAGGCGATGCGCGTGGCCCAGCAGTATCAGGCCGCGCAGGAGTCGAATCAGCACAGCCTCTTCGGCGGCGGCGCCAACGACGTGCAAATCCCACTACCGAAAGTGGCCGAGATGGAGCCGTGGCACCCCTCCGAAACGCTGCGCCGCGAGAAGGAAGTCGTCGGCTTCTACCTCTCCGGCCACCCTCTCGACGACTACCGCCTCGAGCTGAATGCGTGGTGTACGTGCGGCCTCGACGGCCTCGCTGACGAGAAGATGCGGAACCGCGACGCCACCGTGGCCGGCCTCATCACCAACGTGGCCTTCAAAACCACCAAGACCGGCAAACCCTTCGCCTCCTTCTCGCTCGAAGACTTCGATGGCTCGCTCTCGCTCGCGCTCTTCAACGACGACTTCACGCGCCTGGCGCCGCTCATCAATCCTAAAAACTACCCCAATGAAATCGTCCCGCCCGTGCTGGTGCGCGGCAAAATGGCCGCCCGCTGGAACTCGCAGGAATACGAGTTCCGCATCGGCACCATCGAGCTGCTGAGCGAGGTGGCCGACAAGCGCGCCACTGGCGTTCGGGTCCCGCTCGACGTGCGCCGCCTCACCCCTGCCCTGCTCGCCGGGCTGGAGGCTGCCGCTTTGGCCGCCACTGGCACCAAGCAGCTCGAAGTGACTATCCGCAGCGACGACGAGCAGATGGACGTGCGCCTTACTTCGCGCCGCCTCCGCGTCGAGCCAAAAGCGTTTCTACTGAAACTAAAGGAGTTGTCGATCGAAGGCGAATTGGTGTAGCGACTGGCAGCGGCGGCTGACTGAGTGGCAGAGCCGCCGCGTTCCCGCGCTTCGGCCCGCTGCTTGTCAGATGCCCGTCTGAACCAGCGGCTGCCCCGGTCGGTTAACCGCCGCGTCGCACCTTTGCGTACACGTAGCGGCGGCCCGTGGCCGCCCCGCCGACGGCGAGCGGCGTTCCTCTCGCTCACTTCTTCATTTTTTCCCAGCAATGGCACACAAAGCGCTGGAAATCACCGACGCCAACTTTCAGGACGTCATCAACTCCGACAAACCCGTTCTCGTGGACTTCTGGGCCGAGTGGTGCGGTCCGTGCCGAATGGTCGGCCCCGTGGTCGAAGAGTTGGCCGGCGAATACGAAGGCCGCGCCGTAGTCGGCAAGGTCGATGTTGACGCCAACCCGCAGATTTCGATGAAATTCGGTATCCGCTCTATCCCCACGCTGCTCGTTTTCAAGAACGGCCAGGTGGTGGATAAGCAGGTCGGCGCCGTTGCGAAAAACGTTCTCGCGGCCAAGCTCGACGCGCAGGTGGCTGCGTAGCCATTGCCACGGTTGCGAAGTCGAAACGCCCGCCCGGCACGTGTGCCGGACGGGCGTTTTGTGCTATACAGTTATACAGCGGTTTTTGGGTCTATATACGTCCTCGTAGAGGCGCATCTTTGCGTCTCCGGCGGTTAAGCCTCCGGCGGTTAAGTCTGCGGCGGTTACGCCAAGCAGCGGCGCCGTGCAACGGAGACGCAAGGATGCGTCGCTACCACGTCCACTGCCCCTGAATCCGCTCTATGCAGTACGCAGGCACCTACGCCACGTGCTGCCGAATCCGTGCCGCAGTAGCCGCCAATTCCTCTTGCGACGGGGCGAGCTTTGGGTTGGCGAAATTCATATCGCTTACCGTTTGCATCGGAATCAAGTGGATGTGTGCGTGTGGGACCTCCAACCCAATCACGGCCACTCCTACCCGGCGGCATTCTACCGCCGTGCGCACGGCTTTCGCCACGCGCTTGGCGAAGATGTGCAGGGCGGCCAGTTCCTCATCCGGCAAGTCGAAAATCCAGTCCGTCTCGCGTTTCGGAATTACGAGGGTGTGGCCCTCCCGCAACGGGCTGATGTCGAGAAACGCCAGAAAGCGGTCGTCCTCAGCCACCTTGTGGGCCGGAATCTCTCCGGCAACGATTCGAGAGAAGATGGTCGGCATCGGCTTGTCTAACGGCTGATTTCGAGGATTTCCAACTCAATTTTGCCCGCCGGCACCGTGATTTCCGCTACATCGCCGACGGCCTTACCGAGCAATCCGCGCCCAATCGGCGATTTCACCGAAATCTTGCCCGCTGCCAGATTGGCTTCCTCCTCCGCCACCAGCGTGTAGTTGAGCACCTGCCCGCTTTTGCGGTTTTTGAGTCGCACTTTCGACAGAATCAGCGCCTTACTGGTATCGAGTACTGATTCGTCGATCAGGCGCGCGTTGCCGATGACTTCTTCCAGCTTCGCGATTTTCAATTCCAGATGCCCTTGTGCATCTTTCGCGGCATCGTACTCGGCGTTTTCGCTCAGGTCGCCCTTATCGCGCGCTTCGGCCAATTGGCGCGCCACTTCGGCCCGGCCTCGGATTTTCAGGTCGGTAAGCTCCTCTTTCAGCTTCTGCAATCCCTCGGCTGTGTAGTAATTAATCGTTGACATCGTGACTCCGACGGTTGGGTAAGTAAGTGAGCATCGAACTGCTCAGCCTGCGGCGAGGTGCGGATGAACCGGCCGCGAAAAACAAAAAGAACGGCTCCCGCGAGGGAGCCGCTCTTTACACTCTAACCGAGTTGCGTACCGCAAAGGTACTACAGCACGAGCCGTACGCCTAACGAGTGCGTTCCATTCCACGGGTTGCTGGCGCGGAACGAGTAGTCGATACCAAAGCGATGCTGTTTGGTGTCGGTAGCATCGGCTTCTTCACCAGCTTTGCCGAACGGCACTTCCACCGTAGCACCCGCCGTGAGACCGGTATGGGCCCTGCTACGTTGGCCGTAGTTGGTATTCTTCATAAAGTCGTAGCCGCCACGCACCATAAACTTCTCCATATACGCATATTCCACACCGCCTTGATACTGGTCGTTGGAGAACGAGTTGGAGATGAACGTCGCGGCACCCGTCACGCGGTGGTCGTCGGCGACCGCCAAATCGTACTGCAAACCGATGGTCAGCATCGTCGGAATTTCGAAGGTCTGTGATTTTCCTTCCACCGCGCGGTTCAAGTCTCTGGCACCGCCAAGCAACGTGCCCCGATAGCTAAGGCCATCACCACTGTATCGCATTTCCGGGCCAACATTGCGCAGAGTAACGCCGACCTTGAAATTTTTGGCATCGGCGTTGGCACCTCCCAGGTGTGTCTGATACTGCACGGCACCATCGACACTAATACCCTGAGCCGAGACGCCAGGCAGCGAGGTACTTATCATCCGAACGTTGATCCCGCCGGAGATAGTGTTCGAGAAAATCTTGGAGTACGACAGAGCCGCATTGAGCATTGTCGGCCGGAAGGTCGTCGTGGCGTCGGGCAGTTCTTCCGTGGTCTGGAAGAACTCGCCCAGCGACCAGGACACGATCGACAATCCAAGTACGCCTCCCGACTTACCTAACTGTTGGCCAATACCCACGGCATTGATACCGATATCAGTCCCTTGCAGCCACCTGGTCGAGCTGAACACCACCTCGGTGCCGCGCACATACGCCAGACCGCCCACGTTGGCGTTGATCGACTCGACACCCCGGATACCGGCGGAGTTGGCGTTGGCCCACCCCGACGACCGCGCCCACGGGTTGATGGTTAGCTCCGTGGCGCCGGCCTGGCCACGTTTCTGGTCATTCCCCGCCAACGCTGGAAGCGTCAGCAGGAGCGACGTGCCCATAAGCAGGCCGCGATACACGTTTTTCATTAGAGCTGTTTCTTGTGCCACTGATAAGCGGCTGATGTTATGATCGCGTAACACCGTACTGTGTTAGAACGACTCCAGGTCAACCGGGCGTACCACACAGAACCATTTGACGATGGCTTCGCACCCATTGGAGTCATCCTTCACGTGGAAAAGATACACCCCTGAGGCAATCGGCAGATTGCTGTCGTTCTGCATATCGAAGTCCAGGAATCTGTCCGAATTATCCTTCCGCAAGCGCCGCACGAGGGTGCCGTTCAGCGTGTAAATCGTCACAGTCGCGCGGCGTGGCAGGTTCGACACTTTGGCGATGTTCCCGATCTGCGTTCCCTCGTACTGCGAGAAAGCGTAGTATGGATTAGGTACAACTCGCACCCTTGCTTCAAGCTGCTTACAAGCTTCGTCTTGGGTCGAAGCAAGCGGAGCGGGCGCCTTCACCTCAAACCCATATTCGGGATTGGTATTGAGGCCGGTTTGCGGATCAGGCGCCGGGTACGAGGTGAATGCCCGGTTTACACGCAGACGGACACGGACATCCGATTGCAGCAGCGACGTGTTATCGCGCAGGCGCGGGTAGCCTACCCACATAATCTGCTCGTACATCGCGGCGTAGCGGGCGCGGGCCTGGCCGGCCAGAAGCACGGCAGCCTCGTCCTGCTGGCGCTCCATCTCTTTGCCCTCATCATACTTCGTATCCGTGACGTAAATGAAATTACGGCCAGCGAAACGAGTGCTGTTGGGCTGCCAAATCAGGTCCGAGCCTTCCACCGTGCCTTGTCCGGGCGTGGCGGCATTCGGGGGCGCTGTGCTTTCCGCGAACATCATATTCAGTCGAATGCCCCGATCAAGGTCAATGGCGTAACCAGGGAACCAGCCCATACCAGTTGATGGCTGTCCGGTGAGCGTTACGCTACCATCAGGCTGCCCATCCCTGCCAACCGAAGGTTTCGTGCTGAACCGCTTCGTCAGCGAGAACGCGGGGTTTTGCGACGTGATTTGCAACACGTTCACTCGAGTCCACTTCGACTTGTCCGAAGTCAGCACCACATCCACGTTACGCAGGTTGTAGAGGCGGCGGGTCGGGGCCACCACGTACTGCGCGCCGTTCGAGTTTACAGGAGCAGTATTGGTGTAAGCAGCCCACGTACCGCCTTGCCCGTCAGGCTGCAGAATACGCGAGTACACGTTGGTATAGTCGAAGGTGCGGGTCGGCGACGTCGGGCTGGTCGGGGCGAGCCACGCTACACCGCCTGACAACGCGGTCTCGGCGTTGCCCACCCCTGTGAGCCACTGTGCGCCACTGTGCGTCAGGGTTGCTTCGAGGAACTGCGCCTGCGCATTGTCACGGTTACGGAAACCAGGATTGCGGCCTGGACTTACTCGGATCGACAGCCCATAGTCCGGTATAAGCTCTTCGTTCACTTCCGACACCCGTCGTTCAACGTTATTCCACGTGGTGGCACCCTGCGTCCGCCATTTCCAATAGTCGTGCAGGTTAAACGCATATGCAGTAGCGGTGCCTGCGCCGCCTTCGATTTCAAACGAGCGGGTCTCCGTTTCGTAGCCTAGCAGCGTCGAGTCAGAGCCGTTGAACTGGTAGCGCCCAACTTCTGCTGTGAAGGTGCCGCCCAAGTGGTCGTTGAGCATTTCCAGTTCCAACTCCACACGCGGATCGCTTACAATGGTATCACGGAAGATTGGATTGCCCGCAGTATCAATCCTACCCGTATTGTACTGGTAACTAGAGTCGGACTCAATCGTGTTCACAACACGCACTACTCTGGCTCGACCCGGAATTTGCGGGCTGCCGCCATTATCGATGCGGACTGTCTGACGCCCAACGGCAGGGGTACCGGCTGCAGTATCAGCAGGTATAGCTGCACGCCCCGTTTCCCCACGCACATACTGCCCGGTCGAAACGATGATGTCACCTTCCTGCGGAGCGCGCCCCGTAAGGGTGCGCGTACGGTAAGCCAAACGGCTGGAGAATTTGACAACGAATCTCTCGTTCTTCACCGCCGTCGGATCGTAGATCCGGATATTGAGAGGTGCAGAACCCTCCGCGTAGTTGAGGAGCAGCTTTTCGTTATTCCGCAGGATTTCCTGCTCATCGGCATCCTTGATATTCAGGATGCGATTCCCAGCACCCTCACCCAACACGCGAGTGACCGCAACTGGCGCGAACGCCGTACCGGCAACCTGTAGTTGCGCTGGGATGGCAATGGCTTCAGCCAGATCCCCAGGCAGAAAGCGTTCGATCTCACGGGGCGGACCGTCGCCGGCGTCCGGTGCATACGCGTAAGGCAGCACTTTGAAGAAATACCGCTTGGAGTTTTTCAGTCGGCTGTCGGCGCCGGTGGGGAACTGCGTCGTGGTGATGTTGAGCGTATGGAAAATGCCTTGATCAGCGTTGTCAGCATTCACGCGCAAACGCGGCACGAAACTACCCAGATCAGCATCGTATTCCTGATTGATAATGCTGGTGACGCCATTCACGAGATCGCCACGGGCGATGAGTCGGGCTTTATCAGGGTTGTCCAGTTCCGATGCCTCAATGCTGGCTCTGATGGTTTCGTACACCAGGTAGCCCTCAAATTTGTAGGTGCGATCCGGGGCACCGCCGAGTACCCCCGGCACGCTCAGCTGAAAATCCTCGGTGTTGGTAGGTTGGTTCCCAATAAACCCATTGCCGGGCTGAATAGCCAGCACAATTTGCTGATCGAGTTCAGTGGCCGTAACAATCGGGGCAGGCGGCCCCGTAATTTCTTCGAAGTTGTTGTCGAACAACTGCTGGGCTTTGTCGTCGGCCTGGCACAGCAGGTTGATGGAACCACGGGCGCCACCGCTACCAGCTCTTGCCCACACTACCCCAATCGTAACGTTATTGATAGCCCCAGGACCGAGCGTGAACGGCCCTGCGGATTGCAGAAAGCGCCGGTCGGCAGGTACGTTACGTTGATTAAAGCCATCTCTGTTGTCCTCCGACCACTCGAATGGCGGGACTACACCCGGAACCGGGGGGTTGTTAAAACCAAACCCGTATCGATCGTCGCCACACGCTCCGTAAGGGAACATAAACGCATACGGCTCCGTGCGGGTCGTGCTGGTGTTGTTCACACCATCGCTGCCGAACCGCAGATCCTGACCGGTCGTGATTTTGCTACGCAGGTAATTGTAGAAGTGAGCGGCGGCTGTCGGGTTTCCGTTGATGGAAAAATCATTATTGTAGTACACGAAGTTCGACATAATGATTTTCTCCCCCGGCTCGTCCACCATCGCCGGATTGAAACGACCAGTCGCATACGAGTCGCGGTCGTTGTCAATACCGTCGTTTGCGTCGGCTACCGGGCCTTCGAAGAAGTCCACGCCGACGGCAGGTGGGTTGATACCGTAACCGCTTACGCCTTCATCGAGGTCGTCGCCGTTGTAGCAGATGCCTAGGCCGCGTCCGACGTCGCACGCCACGAAGTCGTCGTTGAAGTACCCCACGTCCGGGTCAACCCATTGGCCGATGTACGTGCGGCGTAGCGTCTTCTGGCTTTTGTTGATGACCTTCTGCTTGTAAAAGGTCGCGCTGTTGAGCAGGTTCGACGTTTTGAAGGCAAACGCCAGCACGTCGATCTCCAGGCCGATGGCGGGCGAGAACGGTTCTTTTACGTTACCCACGTCGTTGAGCACCCACCAGATGGCCTGGTCGCCCAGAATCTGAGGATAATCGCCTTTCATTGGGTCGTAGCTCAGGTCGCCGTCCACGTCCACGAACGGCGCGAGTTCATTGCCCAGGCGCGGCCGGTTGATGTACGGGTTGTTCTTGGCCGGCCACTCGCGGATTTCGCGCGGCAGCGAGTTCGGGTCGCTCGGTGGGCCAGACTGCCGGAAACGGTCGACAATCGACTTGTCGATCTTGCTGTGCGTATTCCACGCCGAGCAGATGTCGCGGTCGATGGTACCTTGGTCGTCCAGCGGGCCGGGCCAGAAGCCGGCGTCGGGCGGGCTACCTTGCCGATAGGTTTGGGCGGCCGTATAGAGTGTTTCGTTATCATCCACCCCCCCGATCCACAGCGAACCGGCGAAGATGGAGTGACGGCGCGGCTCATTGCTCACCGTCACTTTCGGCACTTCGTACTGCGCGTTGTTGAGATCCCACCACATATCTCCCCCGTTCAGCACCATCGCTCGAACGTTGTTGATATCCAGAGTAGAGCGCGAAGAGCCAGCCAAGCAAAGCGGAGCCGTGACGCGGCCGGGATTGTTGGTCGCCGCCGCGCGCGGCGGACGGTTGATGTCGGCTTTCGCCGTAGCCGAGAGGGCGGCTACCGTCAGGGCTGCTGCCAACGGCAGCGAGGCGAACCTGAAAAGCGTACGATCCATAACGAGAAACAAAAGAGGCTATGCGAAACGCTTATCAGAACGTGAGAGTAGCTCCGATGAACATCCGCCGCGGAAGCGAAAAGTTGTTGGTACCGAACAGTTTAGCGCGGTACAGGTCGTTTTGCGAGAGCGTCAGGGCCGTGACGTTGCCCTGTTGCACGGGGTTGAGCGACGAGGTCAGGAAGCCGTCATCGTCGGGCGAACCGGTGTAGCGGAACACGTTCAGCACGTTCGAGGAATTAAACAGATTCTGGACGCGGAAATACAGGTTCAGCGTCTTAATCACCGGCAACTGTTTCTCGCCGAACTTCAGCGAGAAGTCTTTGTCGATCCGCAGTGCCACGCGGGCGTTGGCCGGCAAACGCGAGCCGTTGATGCCGCCCACGAGTTGCGCGCGCTGCTGCACCCCGATGGAAACGGCTTGGGTCGGGGCATCCTGGCGGGTGTACGGCGTACCGGAGCCACCTTGTACCAGAATGTTCACACCGGCATTTTGCAGGAAACGGGTTCCGAACGCAGTCGGGCCTTCGTTATCGGCGAAGCGGAAGTCAAGGCTCGCCTTGAACTGGTTGCGCTGGTCGTAATCGAGCGGAATCGGCACCCGCAGGTTCGGCTGGCCCTGGCTGGCCAGGTTGAAGCCCGAAGTCGAGTTCGAGCCGGTACCCTTCGCAAACTGGAGCGTGTACGAGGCGTTGAAGGCCACGTTTTTCGTCCGGCGCAGGTCGTACTCCAGGGTCAAGCCTTTCACGGTACCGAAGTCGAAGTTGGCGAAGGTGATGTAGTCAATCGGGTATGCGCCGAACACCGGGCGATACTGAATCAGGTCGCGCAGCTCGGAATAGAACGCCGATAATGTCAGACCGGAAGATTGGGTCAAACGTTGCTGAAACCCGAGCTGCATATCAACTTTTCTTTGCGGCTTGAGGTCTGGGTTGTTGATGGTGTTATCGCCGGAGCCGAACACCGAACCGGCCAGGAAGAAGTAATCACTTGCCAGCGTGGGGTTATTCTCCGGACGCTGGGTCAAGATGTCGTAGTGGGCGAAGAACAGCGCGTCTTCCGAGATCGGGAACGAGAACGATACGCGCGGCATCACGTTGACCTGCGGCTTGTAGTCGCGGAAGGCGGCCAGCGACAATTCACGCCCTGCTTGCTGCGAGATGAACGACTGACCCGGCTTGAACACCGGGAAAATCTGGCCGTTGCTCTGATTCTTGATAATATTGAGGTCCTGCGTCACCAGACCGTCGGGCGTGTAGAATATGTCGCCGTCGCGGTAGCCGGTCACCACGTTGCCACCGAGAGAATTCACCAGAATCGAGGCGTTCGGGCCGACTGTTGCCGGCACACCGGTCAGCGGCAGGCCGTTCAAGTTACGGAACGTGGAAATATCCACGTCTCCCACGCGCTGCAAATCCACCAAAGAGTACTTATCCTTCAGCACCTGCTGGTTCGCGTCGAAGCGGTCGATCCGTACGCCGGCGCGGATGATGAGGTCTTCAATCGTGAACTTGTCTTCGAGGAAGGCAGCCGCGTAGGTCGGGCGATACGCATCGAGCGGGCGGCTCGGGTCGGTGAAGAAGTCGCTGAATGCAACGCGCTTGTTCGAGGTGCGCTTGCCGTCGTAGGAGTAGCCTTGGTAGCTGACGATCCGTTGCTGAATGGCGGCTTCTTCGGCCGAGAAATCGCTGAGGCGGAAGTTATCAGGGTTCAGTATTTCATCAACGTTCAACACATCCAAACTTCCGAGACCGAGCCGGCGACGGATGGTTTGGGAGAAGTTGGATTCCGGGGCCACCTGAGTACCCGTCATCACGAACACCGATGCGGGTTCACCGTTGATGTCGCGCGTGACCGTATAACCAATACTGTCGCGGCGAGAAACGTCAGGAAGGTCCAGATGCGCGTTGATCAGACCGCGGGCGGCCTGCCACATACCGTACGGGCTGGCTGAGAAGCCCGATTCAACTCGTTGCTCAAACTCGAAGCCCAGCTTCACCGTGTGCTTGCCGATATCTGCGGCGCCCAGCGTAGAGAGACGGTACTGGTCGAACACTTGTAGCAAGTATGCGTTGGCGGTTGTCGACGGCATATTGTACACGTTCTGTAAAATATCTGGGAACGTGCCGTTGCGGTAGCCACCGTTAGCTTCCACCAGAATACCCGCCAGGTTGGGCAGGCCAGGGTTGAGCGTCGGGTCGTTGAGTAGCTGCGTGGTATAGTTCTCCACTACCGGATGGAGACCGGACGGCGTGAATTCAACCCCAGTGGAACCCAGGAACTGAATGTACTTCGGACGGCCGTTGGCATCAAGCGTATCGTTGAGGTTAACGGAGCCATCGTCATTGAAAGAGCCTTTTTGTAAAAAAGGTATCTCGCGCAACCGCCCGACATAGCCGTAGCTCGCCAGATTGTCGCCGAACCGCTCGCTCTTGGTCTGCCGGTCGAACCGCGAGAAGTCGGCCTGCACTTGGTAATAAGCGTTTTTGATCAGGCTGTTGTCGTCGGAACCCGTCGTGGGGAAGTTCTGCGTGAAACGCGCGAAGGCGTTCCAGTTGGTGGTCGTACGGCGCTGGTTGTTCTGCGAGTTCAATAAACCGCCGTTTTCAGAATAGAGATTCTGAATCCAGCGGTCATACGAGCCACCCACCGAGAACAGGATATTGTCGATTGGTTGGAAATCGAGCGTGGCGTTGGCCGTCCAACGGTCGGAAGCGGCGTTAGGGCGCACCTTCACTTGCTCGAGGTCGGAGAGGCGAAGGAGCTGCGCCGACGGACGAGCGATCAGTTCGTTACCGATCTGCACGTTGGTGAAGGGACGAGCGTTCAGTTCATCCATCTTCTCTTTCTTCACCTGATAGAGGCCACGGTAGAGCGGCGCGTCGTCCTTCGAGCCTTGATACTGACCCGACGCAAAGAAGCCCAACAGCGCACCGGGCGTTTTGCCTTCCTCGGCTTTCCGTTTGATGATCGGGCCGGCCAGGTTGAAGCTGGCCAGATTGTTATCGTATTGATCGAGCGGAGTGGACGTTTCGAGGTCGATACCGCCGGAGTAGGTCGCAGACGGGCTGGTGGTCGTGATGCTGATGATACCGCCCACGGCGTCGCCGTACTGCGCCGGTACGCCACCCGTGATAACCGTAAGCTGCGAGATTGCCTGCACCGGCAGGTTCGGCTGCGAGCCGTTCACCTTTACCCCGTTCACGAAGTACACCGTGCCCGACGAGCGGTTGCCCTTGAGGTTGACGACGGCCTTGTCGTCGGCTGCGAACACGCCCGGCTGCGTGGAGACGAGCGTTCCGACTTCCCGAGTCGGAATTTTCATAATCGCCTCGTTGGTGAGCGTACCGCCGGTAGTGGTGTTATCGGGGTCGATGACCGGCACTTTATAGGCCACCACATCGGCCTGTCCCAGTTCGACGCCCGCTTCCGCCATTTCGGTGTTGAGGAAGCGCGTCTTGTCCAGTTCAATCGGCACGTTGGCGATCTTCACCGTGGCGAAGGCCATATTGATGAACTCGACGGTGTAGTTGCCCGGCACAAGCGGCGACACGGAGTAAAACCCCTTTTCGTCGGTTGTGGAAAAGCCTTTTACCGCGCCGTTGAGCTTAACCACCACGTTGACGCCCGGAATCGGCGCCTTGTTGGATTTCTCAGTGACTTTACCGGACAGCTTGCCGGTCTGAGCGTACGCCGTCCCAACGCCGAAGCAGCACAGGAGGAATACGAGGCAGAGTAGAACTCTATTCGCCATAAAGTGAAAGAAAGAAACGGAATTGGCCCAATGCCGTAGGGATGGGGCTATAAAAGTAACAAGTCGGCAACAAACCGCCAAAAACTTGACGCTCAGGCAACCTCACGGAAGTTGAATGAAGCGCGCTAACTTCCTCACCAACACCTCGTTGATGCGTCGGTAAGAAGCTGTCGTCCAGCCACCGATGTGCGGCGTGATGACCACGTTTGGATGCGTTTGCAGGTACCTGAGGTCGGCCGCCTGAGCTGGAGTGAGCGTTGAGAAGCGTTCGTTTTCGAGCACATCGAGGGCGGCGCCCGCCAGGTGGCCGCTTCGCAGGGCGGCTACCAGCGCGCTGGTGTCCACCACTTCGCCGCGGGCGCTATTGACCAGACATCGGAGGTGCGTACAGTCGGCGAGCCACTCGGCGTCAATCATCCGGCGGGTCGAGTCGGTCAGCGGGACGTGGAGGCTGATGACGTCGGCGCGGCGCCGCAACTCGTCGAGGGAGACGGGTTGGGCCAGGGCGCGGTTGACTTTCTCGGGGTGCAGGTCGTAGGCCAGCACGAGGCAGCCGAAACCGGCCAGCCGTTGCGCGAACGCCGACCCCATATGCCCAAACCCGACGATGCCGACCGTGAGGTCGCCCAGTTCGATGCCGCGATTGGCTTCGCGGTGCCACTCGCCGCGCTGCACCTCGGCGTGGGCGCGGCAGATGTTGCGAAGCATACTCAGCAGCAAGCCGACCGTGAACTCGCCCACCGCATCGCGGTTGCCCTCCGGCGCATTGATGACGTGGACACCGGCAGCGGCCAGGGCGGCTTCATCGAGGTTATCGGTGCCGGCGCCGGCGCGGGCCACGAAGCGGAGCCTGGGCACCTGGGCGATGATGTCGGCGGAGAAGAACAGCTTGCTCCGCACCACCACGCCTTCGTAGACGCCTTCGGCGAGGACGCGCGGCACGTCGGCGGCGGCAATGGTCGGCTGGTAGTCACCGAAGCACCCAATCTCGGTCAGCAGCGGCAACAGCGAGTCGTGCATCTCATCGATGATGAGACAGCGGACGGGCGGCGCCAAAAACGGAAACGGTTTCATCGGGCGGTTTCCACCAAACGGGTCAAATGCTCAAACTCGGCGACGGACAGCGTTTCGGCGCGGCGGTCAAAGAGCGGGTCGGCGACGACGTCGGGCGCGAGGCCCAACGGTTTCAGCGCGTTCCGCAAGGTTTTGCGGCGCGTACTGAACGCCTGCTTCACGACGCGCGAGAACACCTTTTCGTCACATTCGAGGCGCACTCTGTTGTTGCGAACGCACCGGATGACGGCCGATTCGACCTTCGGCGGCGGCTGAAACACCCCGGCCGGGACGCGAAACAGCAGCTCCACATCGTAGTACGTGTGCAGCAAGACGCTCAGAACGCCCGTTTCGCGCGCGCCGGGCGGGGCGGCGAGGCGCTCGGCCACTTCGCGTTGCAGCATCCCGACGATTTCCGTCACCTGCTCGCGGTGGTCGAGGAGGTGGAAATAGATTTGGGTGGAGATGTTGTAGGGGAAGTTGCCGATGACGGCCAGCGGGCCGGGCAACGCCTTGCCGAGGTCGAGGCGCAGAAAATCGGCTTCGAGGATGTGGCCGCTGGCGAGCATCGGAAAGTGCTCACGCAGCCATACTATAGACTCAGCATCGACATCGACGACGGTAGTCTGAAACCGCGCGTCTTCGACCAGGTACTTCGTCAGCACTCCCATTCCGGGGCCGACTTCGAGCACCTGCCGCGTGTCGGCGGGTAGCTGCAAGGCCCCCACTATCCGCGCGGCGATGCCCTCGTCGCGCAGGAAATGCTGGCCGAGGTGCTTTTTAGGCTTAACGAACTGCACCGAAGCGCGGAGTAGAAAGTGAAAGCAAGCGCAGAAAAGGGTAAGCAGGCCCGGAGCGGGTCTAACTTGCGGCCCTCAAAGGTAGCCGCCCGGAGTGGTCGGCCACCGCATCCGGTTTTCCTGAATTTTCGTCGCCCGCCAATGCGCGCTCCCACGCTGGTCTCCGCCCCTACCCTGCCGTCGCCGCTGCCGCCTGCCGTGGCCGTACTGCTCAACGAAGCCGATGCGCTGCCGACCGCGCTGGCGGCGAGCCTTTCTGCCGCCGAAGCCGAGTGGCTTGCGGCCGAGCGGGCGGCCAAGCAGCCGCTTGTTCGGCTGGTGCGCTACGGCGCGGGGCACCTGTACGTGCTCACGGTGCCCGCCGCCAAGAAGGACAAGCCCACCACGCCCCACCTCACGCGCGAGGCCGTGCGGAAACTCGGCCACCAGCTCAACAGCCTGCTGGCCGCCGACCGCGTGGCTGCACTCCATATAATAAGGAGTGACGCCACTGCGCCCGACCTCGCCCTGGCGCTCGCCGAAGGCGCGGCCCTGAGCGCCTACCACTTCGCGCCGTTCAAGACAAAGCCAGAAACGCCCGCGCCCGTCCGCCTTGCCGAGCTGACGGTGGTGGGCGCCGCCGAAGCCGACACCCGCTGGCTGGCGGCCGTGCTCGACGGCGTGTTCCTGGCGCGCGACCTCGTGAACACACCGTTCAGCCACCAGTCGGCCGTGCAGTTGGCCGAGCAGTTCAGCGAGGCTGGGCAGAAGGCGGGATTTTCGGTGGAAATCCTCGACCAACCGCGCATTCAGACCCTGAAAATGGGCGGTCTGCTGGCTGTCAATCAAGGTTCGCCCGACCCGCCTACGTTCTCGATTCTCGAATACGCGCCCGCCGGCACCGAGCACGACCAACCCATCGTGCTCGTTGGCAAGGGCGTGGTGTTCGACACGGGCGGCCTGAGCCTGAAGCCGACGCCCAACTCGATGGATTTTATGAAGAGCGATATGGCCGGCGGCGCCACCGTGGCGGGTACACTGGCCGCGCTGGCGCTGGCGGGCGTGCCGCGCCGCGTGGTGGGCCTCGTGCCCGCCACCGACAACCGCCCCGGCGAAGCCGCCTTCGCCCCCGGCGACGTGCTGACGATGCACGACGGTCAAACCGTCGAAATCACCAACACCGACGCCGAAGGCCGCCTGATTCTGGCCGACGCGCTCTCGTTCGCCAAGCGCTACAACCCGGCGCTGGTCATCGACATCGCCACCCTCACTGGCTCGGCTGCCGCCGCCGTGGGCAAGGAAGGCATCGTGCTGGTCGGCACCGCCCCCGACGACGTGAAGCAGCAGCTAAAAGCCGCCGGCGATGCCGTTCACGAGCGCCTCGTCGAGTTTCCGCTGTGGGATGAGTACAAGGAGCAACTCAAAAGCGACCTCGCCGACCTCAAACACTACCAGCCCGGCGCCCAGGCCGGCCACGTCAGCGCCGCCGCGTTTCTGGAAGCCTTCACGGCCTACCCGTGGCTGCATCTGGATATCGCCGGGCCGTCGTTTCTGTTCGCGCCGGATTCGTACCGGGGGAAAGGTGGGAGTGGGACGGCGGTTAGGTTGTTGGCGGAGTTTGTTCGGGAATTTGTGATTGAGTGATTGAGCGATTTGAGATTGAGTGATTGGATAACCCATTTTGAAACTATGCCACTGTTCGACAAGCGCGTCTCTAAGGATGAATTCGCGCAAAAAATGCGTGGCCAAACCAAGTCATTAGCAATTCGCACCATTCGGCTTTATCGCGAGCAACCACCTGCCGAAGAAGCAAGAGTCGTAGGCAAACAACTGCTTCGCTCTGCAACCTCAACTGCGGCAAACTATCGTGCGGTATGTAGAGCACGTTCGGAAGCTGAGTATTTCTCAAAACTCAGCATTACAGTCGAAGAAGCTGATGAAAGTGTATTCTGGCTTGAAATCATTGTTGAAACTGATATGCTGCCCGCAGCACGAGTTCAACCTCTACATTCTGACTTTGAAGAGATAACAGCCATTTTGTCAACAGCTCGCAAATCCGTCAAACCCTAAACTCAATCACTCAATCACTCAATCACTCAATCACTCAATCACTCAATCGCAAATGAAATTCCGCCTCGGCCTCACCATCGGCGACGCCGCCGGCATCGGGCCGGAAATCATCTACAAGCTCCTGAGCGACGAGCGGTTGCTCGCGCTCTGTACCCCCATCGTGTACGGCCACGCCGACGTGTTTGAGGCGCTCGCCGACGCGGCCGGCGACGCGGCCATCTCGTTTCAGCAGGCGCGCGCCGTTGAGCATCTGGAGTTCAAGAAGCCCAGCCTCATTACGTGCTGGGACGACGAGCTGCCGTTTCAGCCCGGCCAGCCCTCGCGGACCAGCGGGCAGGCGGCCCTCTACTCGCTCCAGCGGGCCAGCGCCGACCTGAAAGCCGGTTTGCTCGATGCCATCGTCACGGCGCCTATTGATAAGGAGAACATTCAGGCGCCGGGCTTCAACTTCCCCGGCCACACCGAGTTTCTGGCCTCCTTCTTCGGCGTGCCCGACAACCTGATGCTCCTCACCTCCGACCGCCTGCGCGTGGCGATGGTGACGGGCCACGTCCCGCTGCGCGACGTGGCAAGCCGCATCACGGTGGATGCCATTCTCAAAAAAGCCGCCCTCCTGCTCGACTCGCTGCACCTCGATTTTCGCATCGACAAGCCGCGCGTGGCCGTGCTCGGCCTGAACCCGCACGCCGGCGACCGCAGCCTCATCGGCAAGGAAGAGCAGGAGGTACTCATCCCCGCCATCAAGCAACTCAAAGCGAAGGGGCACCTCGTGTTTGGCCCCTATCCGGCCGATGGCTTCTTCGCCAGCGGGCAGTACGAGCAGTTCGATGCGGTGCTCGCGATGTACCACGACCAGGGGCTGATTCCGTTCAAATCGCTCGCCTTCCACGATGGCGTCAATTTCACGGCCGGGCTGCCGGTGGTGCGGACATCGCCCGACCACGGCACCGCCTACGACATCGCCGGGCGCGGCATAGCCCGCGAAGACTCGATGCGGCAGGCGCTCTATCTGGCGATTGACGTAGTGAGGCGGCGGCGCGAAGCGGCTGATTTGCAGGCAAATCGACTGGAAGTCGGGTCGTTACCGAAAACGCCGTCCGGGCGGCCCAAGAGCGAGCGGCGGTAATCCCTCGCTCCTGGGTGATTCATCAACGGTTTGTCATTGCTTCGCTCCACTCGAAATGACAAGTCGCGGGTGGTGAGAGTAAGTCCTCAACTCGTTCCGGGCTTGCCTATTCCCACCCGCTATCGTACTTTTGCGCCTTCAACCGGGCCGCTCGTCGGCCCGGTTGTGCGCTACTGCGCGTTGCGCCGCTGCGAAGCGCCGTTTTTGAACTGTTGTGAAAAAGCTCGCCCCCACCGACCTCAACCTGCCGACGCTGGTGCCCAACCGGCGCCACGAGTTTGATTTCGTGCTCGACGATGCGTTTTTCGCTCAGTTCGAGCAGCCCATCATCCTGGGCGGCAACCTCACAGCGCATCTCGACCTCGAGCGCACCGACCGCCTGATGACGCTCGATTTTCACATCGACGGCACCGTGCGCCTCACCTGCGACCGTTCGCTCGACGAGTTCGACCAACCCATCAGCGCCCACGAAACGCTGCACGTGCGCTTCGGCGACCACAACGAGGAGTTGGCCGACGACGTGCTCCAGATCACGCCCGACACGCAGGTGCTCCCGCTCGCGCAACACCTCTTCGACTACGTGGCGACCGCCGTACCGATGAAAAAGCTGCACCCGCGCTTCGTCGAAGCCGACGCTGCCGCCGACGCCTCGGCAGGTGAAGACGCCGACCGAACCGACGTTCGGCTGATTTATTCGGCCTCGACCGACGATGGCGCCGCCGACGACTCAGCCGACGAGCCGCCCACCGACCCGCGCTGGAACGCGCTCCGCAACCTCAATTAGCGTCCCCCGATCTTGCTTCCAAGGCGCCTGCGCGCCATTCTTTGTTTGTTTCTTCCCGCCTGATACCGGTTTTTCACAATGGCCCATCCTAAGTCCCGAATTTCCAAAACCCGCCGCGACAAGCGCCGCTCGCACCACCGCCTCACGCCGGTGCAGATCACGACGTGCGCCACGACCGGCGAAATGCACCGCCGTCACCACGCCTACGTAGTGGATGGCGACCTGTACAAAAACGGCGAGGTAGTCATCAAAGACTTCGCGCCGTCGGCCGCCTAGCCCTTCGGCCGACCCGATGCGCGCGAGCCGGTCGTGGCGCCCCCGTGGGGTGCTACGGCCGGCTTGCGTATTTTGCGGCCCTTCCGCGCACCCCGGCGGACGAAGCTGCTCCTGTTCTTTGCTCCCGACTGACCCTACCCCCTGATGAAGATTGCTCTGGATGCGATGGGCGGCGATTTCGCCCCTGATGCCATTGTAGAGGGTGCCGTGCTGGCGGCCAACGACTTACCCGCCGACGCGCAGATCGTGCTCATCGGCGACCAGGCGCGCGTGGAAGCCGCGCTTCGGCGCGTGGGCGCGCGGCCCGGCCCGCGCCTGATTGTGCAACACGCGCCCGACGTAATCGAGATGGGCGAGCACCCGGCCAAAGCCTTCACCCAAAAGCCACAATCGAGCATCGCCGTGGGTTACGGCCTGCTGAAAGCCGGTGAAGTGGCCGCCTTCTGCTCGGCCGGCAACACCGGCGCGATGATGGTCGGCGCCCTGTTCAGCGTAAAGGCGCTGCCGGGCGTGAAGCGCCCCCCCATCGCGGGCTTCATCCCGAAAACCAACGGCGAGACGGGCGTCATCGTGGATGTGGGCGCCAACGCCGACTGCAAGCCCGAGATGCTCGAGCAATTTGCCGAAATCGGTACCATTTACGCCAAATACGTGCTCGGCATTCAGGCGCCGCGCGTGGGCCTGCTCAACATCGGCGAAGAAGAAGGTAAAGGCACGATGGATGTGCAGGAAGCCTATCAACTGCTGAAAGCCAACGCCGAAGTGCGGTTCATCGGCAACATCGAAGGCCGCGACATCTTCCTCGACAAGTGCGACGTGATCGTGTGCGACGGCTTCACGGGCAACGTAGTGCTGAAAATGGCCGAATCGATTTACGATATTATGGCCGAGCGAGGCATTCAGGATGACTACTTCGCGCGCTACAACTACGAAGCCGTGGGCGGTTCGCCGATTCTGGGCGTCAACGGCAACGTGGTCATCGGCCACGGCGTGTCGTCGCCGATGGCAGCGGGCAATATGGTGAAGCTCGGATACCAAATGGCGGCTGCGGGCGTACTGGAGCGCTTTCGGCGCGTGTACGCGGCCAGTTAGCGCGGCGTAGCGTGTGCGGCGAGTAGGCGGCGGGGCTGAGCAGTAGAGACGCATCCTTGCGTCTCCGGCAGCTAAGCTGTAGCGCCAAGTATCACTCAGCGACGGCGGTTGAGCCACTGCGGTTGGGCAACCTGTGCAGCCCGACCAAGCAGCCTGATCAAGCAGCGGAGACGCAAGGATGCGTCTCTACCACTCATATCAGGCATTACGCACTCATCACAAAAGGGACTCAACAAGCAGTCCCGTAGGGACTATCATCTGGCAGCTTCGGCCGAGCACATCAGGATTGCTGGTCCCGTATGGACTACCATACTCGGCGATTGCATAAGTCCTGGCATACATCAAAAGCCGCCCCGCCCCGCTAAACCAGGGCGGGGCGGCTTTTTTCCCCTGAACCTGCCACCAACAGCCAAGTCGGGCTAGGCAGTAGCGCGGCGCAGGCCGTAAGTTTGGGGCCGCAATCTTTCCGAAGCTCCAGACCTGTCTTTATCGCCGATGAGTTTTCCCCTGACCGCAGCCATTACGGGCGTCGCCGGCTACCTGCCCGACTACGTGCTGACCAATCAGGAGCTGGAGCGGTTGGTGGAAACGACCGACGAATGGATTGTCTCGCGCACAGGCATCCGCGAGCGGCGCATCCTGAAAGGCGAAAACCAGGGCGTGAGCGTAATGGCGATTGAGGCCGTGCGCAAGCTGCTCCGCAAGACCAACACGCGGCCCGAAGAGGTCGATTTGCTGCTGCTGGCCTCCGTGACGCCCGATATGGTGTTTCCGGCCACGGCCAACATCATCTGCGACCAGCTCGGCATCAACAACGCGTTTTCCTACGACATTGAGGCCGCCTGCTCGGGCTTCCTGTACGCGCTGACCACGGGGGCGATGTTCATCCAGTCGGGCCGCTACCGGAAAGTGGTGGTGGTGGGCGCCGATAAGATGTCGTCGATCATCGACTACACTGATCGCGCGACCTGCATCATTTTCGGCGACGGTGCCGGGGCCGTGATGCTCGAGCCGAACACCGAAGGGCTCGGCGTCATCGACCACGTGTTACGTTCCGATGGCTCGGGTGCGGCCTATCTGCACCAGAAAGCCGGTGGCTCGCGCCGCCCGCCGACGGCCGAAACCGTGGCCAACCGAGAGCATTTCGTGTACCAGGAGGGCGCGGCCGTATTCAAGTTCGCCGTCACGAATATGGCCGACGTATCGGCCGAAGTGATGGAGCGCAACGGCCTCACCGCCGACGACGTGCAGTGGCTCGTGCCGCACCAGGCCAACCTCCGCATCATCAACGCCACGGCGTCGCGGATGGGCGTAGGCCCGGAAAAGGTGATGCTCAATATCGACCGCTACGGCAACACCACCTCCGCCACGCTGCCGCTGTGCTTGTGGGATTATGAATCGCAACTGAAAAAAGGCGACCAGTTGATTCTGTCCGCGTTCGGCGGCGGTTTCACGTGGGGCGCCATTTACCTGCGCTGGGCCTACGACGGCGCCGCCGTCCACCCATCAACGTAGGGGCGGGCCTTGCGCCCGCCCGCGCATTAGGCACAACCGCAGCGCGGGCGGGCGCAAGGCCCGCCCCTACAACCATCAAATCTATCAGAATTCAAGACCACAAGTCACACGCAATGGCAACTACCGCCGATTTTCGCAACGGCCTCTGCATCGAGATGGATGGCAACCTCTATGTCATCACGGAGTTTCAGCACGTGAAGCCCGGCAAAGGCCCGGCGTTCGTGCGCACGAAGCTCAAAAACATCAAAACCGGCAAAGTGGTGGACCCGACCTTCACGGCGGGCGTCAAAATCACGACCGCCCGCGTGGAGCAGCGCAACTACCAATACCTGTACAAAGACGAGTTCGGCTACAACTTTATGAATGCCGAAGACTTCTCGCAGGTCACGCTGCCGGAGGATATGGTGCCCTTCGCCGACCTGATGAAAGACGGCCAGGAAGTAACCATCCTCTTCCACGCAGAAACCGAGCAGCCGCTTACCGCCGAGCTGCCCGCCTTCGTGGTGCTTAAAATTACCTACACCGAGCCGGGCCTGCGCGGCGATACCGCCACCAACACGCTCAAACCGGCCACCGTCGAGACGGGCGCGCAAATCAAGGTGCCGCTTTTCATCGATCAGGACGAAATCATCAAGGTCGATACCCGCACCTACCAGTATGCCGAACGAGTCAAATAAGTCGGCTTCGGCCGGTTCTTCCCCTTCCCCCGACCCCCAACGTACGCCGATGAAAGCCCGTGAGCTGCAAGAATTGATTGACTTCATCGCGAAGTCGGGCCTCAACAAGGTCGATATCGAAACCGAAGAGTTCAAGCTCAAGATTGAGCGCGAGCCGAATCAGAAAGTGAAGATGGTGGCCGGTGCCGCGCCGATGGCAATGCAGGCCGCGCCTGCGCCGGTGGCACTGCCCGCCGCGCCCGCTGCCGCTCCGGCGACTGCCCCGGCAGCTCCAGCCGCCGCACCCGCTGCCCCGGCCGCCGCGAAGGGTACGCCCCTGAAAGCGCCGATGATCGGCACGTTCTATCGTTCGGGCGGGCCGGATCAGCCGCCGTTCGTGAGCGTGGGCGATGTGGTGCAGAAAGGCCAAATCGTGTGCATCATCGAAGCGATGAAGCTCTTCAACGAAATTGAAGCCGAGCAGAGTGGCCGCATCGTGCAGGTGCTGGTTGAGAATGCCTCGCCGGTTGAGTTCGACCAGCCGCTGTTTTTGATCGAGCCGGCGGGCTAACGTAGTGCGGACTTCAGTCCGCAGTTTGCCGCCGTACAACCATCCCCTCTTTGCAGGGCACCAGTTGAAGGGTGCTGTTGCAACCTGTAAACTGCGGACTGAAGTCCGCACTACAATGTTTAAAAAAATCCTGATCGCCAACCGTGGCGAAATCGCGCTGCGCGTGATTCGCACGTGTAAAGAGATGGGTATCAAGACGGTAGCCGTGTACTCCACGGCCGACCGCGACTCGCTCCACGTCCGCTTCGCCGATGAGGCCGTGTGCATCGGGCCGCCGCCGAGCAGCCAGAGCTACCTCAATATGGCCGCGCTCATCTCGGCGGCCGAGATCACGGCCGCCGATGCCATCCACCCCGGCTACGGCTTCCTGAGCGAGAACGCCGAATTTTCGCGCATCTGCCGCGAATACGGCATCAAGTTCATCGGCGCCTCGCCGGAGATGATCAACGCGATGGGCGATAAAGCCTCCGCGAAAGACACGATGAAAAAAGCCGGCGTACCGACCATTCCCGGCTCCGACG
>ERZ1066122.534-NODE-534-length-39728-cov-36.987548_pt1 | contig 39728 bp, 32 predicted proteins | sample MGYA00382769_ERZ1066122 | MGnify/ENA primary metagenome ERZ1066122 (study PRJEB33369, sample SAMEA5778352) | biofilm metagenome | biome: Industrial cooling water; feature: Water cooling tower basin; material: Biofilm | place: United Arab Emirates | collected... | reverse complement strand
CTGGTCGCCGCGCGCCAGGTCGCCCGTCGCCGCCGCGCGCCCGTGGCGCGGGTCGCACCGCGGATCACCCGCGTGATCACCGCGCGCGCCGTGCGTCGGCCCCGGGTCGCGCGCGTCGTCGCCCGGCCTCTGGTCCCGCCGGCTCGCCGTGCGGTGCCGGTGCGTCGTGCGGTGGCGGCGGTCCGTACCGCCGCGGCGCCAGTGCGTCGGCGCGTGGTGCCGCTGGTCCGCGCAGTGCGTCGTCGCACCGGCCCGGTGCCGGTGGTCGCGCCGGTCGTCGCGGCCCGCCGCTGCCCGACGTGCGCGCATCGCGGGCGTCGCGTGGTGAATGTCCGCGGCCCGGCCACGGTCCGCGTGCGCTGCCGCTGACCCACCGCTGTCGGGTCTGCGCCCCCCGCGGCGCAGGCCCGGGTCGCCGGCCCCTGCCGGCCGCCCCTTTCCTGCTGTCCCTTCCGCACGGAGCGCCGCCATGCCTGCCCGCAACGCACGCCAGTTCCTGCAGATCAAGGTCCGCGGCCTGGCGGCGCGTCTGGGCCGGCTGACGCGGATCGACAATGCCTTCGTCGGCCTGCGTCCGCAGGACATGCCCTACGCGCCGTCGCGCGCGCACTTCGACGCGGCCAACCGGCGGCTGGCCACCATCGAAAGCCAGATCCGGCGCCGCTTCGAGGATGTGCTCGCCTCGGCGCAGGAGGCGCCGCTGCAGCGGGTGCTGATCGACATCGCTCTCGTCGAGCGCGAGCTGGACCGCGCGCGGCGGATGTTCGGCATGTTCTTCGAAGTCTTCGCCCAGCGCGGCACCAGTTTCGGCGCCTCGCTGGCGGCGCACGATGCCATCGCCCAGGACTGCTACCAGGCGATCCGCGACACCGCGCCGCGGGTGTTCCCCGGCGCGCTGCTCAAGCCGGTCTGCTACATGGAGCACGGCTTCTCGCCGGCCACCATGCGCCGCGGGGTATCGCTCAGCCGGCTGCTCGGCGAGGCCAATCCCTTCCCGCTGATCCGCATCCCCTGGGACCGCGACCACCCCTGGCAGGCGGTGTTCCTGCACGAGGTGGCGCACAACCTGCAGGCGGATCTGGGCATCTGGCAGGAGAACCGTCAGGCGGTGGTGCGGCGGGTGATCGGCCAGCTGCGGCACCCGTTCCTGGCCACGGTCTACGGCCGCTGGCACAAGGAAATCTGGGCGGATCTGGCGGCGCTGCTGCTCGGCGGCCCGGCGGCGGCCTGGGGCATGGCCGAATTCCTCGCCCACCCCGCCCCGCGCACCATGACCTACCGCCCCGGCGGTGCGCATCCCACCGCGTTTTTGCGGGTGAAGATCCTCGCCGAGATGCTGATGCGCATGGGTTTCGACGACGACGCCACGCGCCTGCGGCGGATCTGGACCACGCTGTATCGGCCCGAGCGCGGGCACCGCATCCCGGCGCCGCTGATCGCCAGCGCCGACCGCATCGTGCCGGAGATCGTCGACGAGACCATGTACCAGACCCGGCGCAATCTGGCCCAGCGTGCGGTGGCCGACATCATCCCGTTCTCGCGCGACGACCAGGCGGCAATCCTGCAGGGCGCGCGCGAGATGGGCGCCGGGCGGATCGACCGCATCGACCTGCCGCCGCGCTTCCTGCTCAGCGCCGCCAGCTACGCGCTGGCCGCCGGACGCATCCCGCCGCGGCGGCTGGCCGACGGCGTGATCCAGCGTCTGGCCGAGGACGCGCGCCGGGCCAACGCCCGCGGCGCGAGCCCACCGACCAACGCCCCCGCCCGCCGTCCGGTGATCGCCGCGGCCTGAGCCCCACGTACCCGCCACGCCCGCGCCCGCCACATCCGCACTCGCCACATCCGCGCTCGCCACTTCGCGCTCGCCACTTCGCGCTCGCCACCTTCGCGTTCGCCACACCCAGGAGACCGCACATGTTCAGTTTCAACGACACTCCCGATGCGTCATCCGCCACCGGCGCCGTGTCCGGTCCGCCCTCGAAGGCGAAACTGGCGCTGGACAATCTGCTCCGCCGCGAACTGCGCGTGGGCGATCCCAACAACGCCCAGCAGGTCGCCAAGGCGCTGTTCGAGCGCTACCAGCACCAGCCGCGCGCGATGGGCATCAAGACCGAGGCGCAGGGCCTGCCCTTCCTGCGCACGCCGCAGACCTTCGTGCCCGCGGCGCCGGACAACACCGCGACCAGCGTGGACCTCAAGCGCGCCACCGACGACGTGCACAAGGACCTGGAGCAGCTCTCGCGCAGCAATCTGCTCAAGGACATCGACGCCGAGATCGGCGGCTGGGCCGACGGCATCCGCGGTGCGGTGCAGGAAGGCGTGAACGCGGCGCGCTTCGGCCTGGACCCGCGCAATCGCGACCGCGCGCTCGGCATCCGCCGCACGCTGGGCGACTACGCGCGCCTGGCGCGGCTGGTCGGCACGCTCACGCCGTCCTCCACCTACGAATTCCGCAGCCTGGCGCGCAGCATCGACGAGGTGTGCGCGGTGATCCTGGTGATGCTGGGCGAGAGCATGGCCAACAACGGTTTTGCCGGCGGGCGCTTCCTGCTGCAGGCGCCGTTCACCGAAATGCAGACCCGGCGCGATGCCTGCCTGCACGCGCTGCAGAACCTGCTGGGTTCGCTGAGCTTCCAGGGCGGCCCGAACGACTGGCCGCGCGGCATCGACGCCTACCGCCGTCTGTTCGATGCGCTGGAAGCGCAGGGCCAGGGCGACCTGCGCGCGCTGATGACCGAACAGGAACTGGGCCGCGTGCTCGACGACCTGGTGCGCCGCGCCGCGCGCGGCAGCGCCGACGGCCTGCGCGCACTGGGCTCCACCGCGCAGATCGAACTCAACCGCGTCTACCGGCTGATCAACTTCGGCTACCGCCTGGTCGACCCGGAATCGCCGCCGCTGACCTCGTTCCTGGAAGCGCTGCGGCTGTTCGCCGACGGTTTCGGCCAGGCCGGCGGCTCGCGCCTGCTGCGCGTGGCGCGTCCGCCGATCGTGTTCTACGGCCTGTACGGCATGGAGGAGGAATCCGCCGCCGACCGGCGCATCGTCAATCTCACCGTGGCCCGCGGCCGGCTGGCCGGGCAGATCGACTGCTTCTCGCGCTGCGCCTGCGACGATGTGGCCTGCCAGGTTCTGCTCGACAAGCTGCTGTACGACGTCGACCGCGCGATCGACCTGTACGCGGTCGGCAGCATCGATCTCGGCCTGCCCGAGACGCGCGCCGCGGCCTATGCGTATCTCATCGAAGCCTTCCTGGGCATGGGCTCCGGCGTGGTGGTCCAGACCAACCAGAACACGACCGTGTTCGATCCCAGGCTGTTCTGCCCCGAGCTGCCGGATGCGCTGGTGCGCACGCTCAACCAGATCGTCCGCCAGCTGCGCCCCACCGGCAACGACAACCCGGACTGGGAAACGTCCTTCGCGGATTTCGAGGCCCTGCGCGTGGGCAACGGGCCGGTGGACGGCAGCGTGATCGCCTTCACCGACGTGCTGCATCAGGAGCTGTGCCTGCAGCGCGAGTCGGAAAAGCGCTGGCGCGCGCTGGCCGACCAGATGAGCGCCAACTGCACGCCGATCAGCGAGATCTTCGGCGAGCGCGGCTATCTGATCACGATGCTGAACAACGCCATGAACCGCATCGCGTCCGGCCTCTCGTCCAAGGTCCGCCTGCAGGATTGCGGCATCGACGGCCCGGATATCCCGGCCCACTTCGAGACCTCGCTCGACGCCATCGCCAACGAGCGGCTGCGCCGGGGCGGTTTCCTCAAGCAGCAGGACGAGTGAGGAGAACACCATGAGCAAGATCACCGACACCACCGCGCAGATGCGCGAGGCACGCACCGCGAAGAGCGGTGCGGAGACAGGCACGCCACAAATCGGCACGACGTCCTCGAACGACACCCGGTATGTCTGCGGACCGTGGGAGCTGCCCTCGCGCAGCGAAACACTGCAGCCGCGACGCGCCCTGGTGGAACTGCCCTGCATAGCCGCCGAGAACGTGGAGAGGACCAAGCCCGAGCAGGTCCAGACACTCGACCTGCTGCGCATCGCCCACGATGCCTTCGCCTACAGCGCCGCGCCGCGCCTCTACGGCAGCCGCTTCGCGCGCAATCAGGCCGAAGCGACCCGTGCGAACGCCGCCATCGCCGCACTGATGGCCCATGGCGCGCTGCCCACATCGCCCGCGCCGACGCCATCGCCCGCGCCGGTCAAGGACATCGTGCTTGGCGGCGCCGGTATCGTGGCCGCCGGGGTGATGCTGCCGGCGCTGATGCAGCTGTTCGATCGAAATGCGGTGGACCGCGACTCGCATCTGAAACGCCTGGAATTCATCCGCTCGCGCTATCTCCCCGGCTGTCGCGACACGCTGCTGAAACTGCGGCTGGAGGAGGCCCTCAAGCTGTTCGAGCAGGCGGTCGACCCGGTGGAATTCAGCGCGCGCACCTCCTATGCGCCGGCGGTGTCGAACGAGGTGTACCGCGAGATCGCCCGCCAGTGCTCACTGGGTCTGCGCGCGCTGTTCGCCGCGGTGCGCGACGCGCCCGAGGGCGATCACGCGGCCTGGGCGGTCGAGGCGGAGGCCTTTCCCCAGGCGCCTGCGGCACAGGTCGCGCCCGTCGCGTACGAGCCTGCCGCCGCTGCCGCTGCCGCTGCCGCCGAGAGCCCGCCCGCCCGGAACATCGCCCGCAAGCGCGCCGCACCCCGGCGCGGCAAGACCAAATAACCACGGCGCTGCTCATCCCGGCTGAACGACGAACCGGCCGAGAACCAGGAGAACACTCATGAGTTTCCAGACACACGAAACCATCCAGCGCCTGTGGGAGACCTTCCTGCGCGAGCAGCTGGACAAATTGCCGCCCGGCGAGCGCGAGGGCTTCGAGGTGCAGTTCGAGCAGCGCCTCGGCGACCTGCTGCGCGCGGGCACCACCGGGCCGAAGGGCGAGCAGGGCTTCCTCGACCTGGTCGGCCTGGGCAGCAAGGGCCCGGTCGACTTCGCCGACATCAGCTATCCCTACATCGAGCCGGATTTCGACGATGCGGTGATCCCCAGCCAGCTGCACGCCGCAGCCGAGCTGTACTACATCTACCAGCACGAGCGGATGAAGGTGTTCGAAGTGGTCGACGTGCTGCAGCGTCTGTTCCGCCTCGGCAAGATCCGCGTGCAGCGCGGGCCGGGCGCGCAGGGCTTGTACCGCCTCGACAAGCTCAAGCCGCTGCGCTACCGGCGCGAGGACCGGATGATCGCCTACCGCCGCGCGTTCAACTACGGCAATGCGCAGGCGCCGGCTGGTGCGGTGGTCAACCGCAATTTCCATCGCCAGATGGTCGGCTTCATGGTTGCGATCAGTCAGTACTTCCGCGACATGCTGATCGGCGAAGTGATCCGCGGCGGCCCGCTGATCGAACAGCGCCCGTTCGGCAGCATCGCCACCATCCAGCGCGTCGGTCTGGACATGCGCTACGCGCTGGACCGCAGCACCTACGGCAACATCTTCTCGCTGGCGATGGAGGTGGGGCACTACCTGGTGCAGGTGCTGGAGATCCTGGACACGCCGGACATCAAGAAGTCCTTCGACGCCAACACCAAGTGGGACGTGATCGAGATCGTGTCCAACCGCCACCTCGGCGGCACCGCGGAGCCTTCGCAGCGCGCCAAGATGGCCGAGAGCGGCCGGCGCATCCTGAAGTTCGCGGCCGACAACGACTTCAAGACCGTCACCGACCCGGTGCTGTTCCAGTCGACGGTGCGCCCGATCGGCGCGCATGCCGACTCCTGGGTGGCCGCGTACCGGATGACCCCGGAAGGCCGCAGCTTCCCGGGCGTGACCCCGGCGCTGCGCAGTCTGATCGGCGGCGGCGCACCCGCCGCGGCCTGAAGCCGCGTCACGACGGTCGGCCCTGCGGGCGCCGACCGTCCGGGCCTCGCGCGCGACCTGCGCGCCAGCGCCCGGACGCACGCAGGCAGGCCCTTGCGCGCACGCCCGCATGCCCACGCCCGCACGCCACGTACGCACATGCGCGCGCGGGCATGGCATGCAGGCAGGCATCGCGCCTCCGCGCGAGGCCGGCGCCTTTCTCCCTTCCGCCGCACGATGACGATGGATGAGCCATGTTCGAGCGCGCCGTACTGGATCAGGAACTGGAAGTGAGCCTGCGTGCGCGGCGCAGCGCGTTCGTGATCGATCCGCTGCTGGCGCTGTCCACCCCGCTGGGCGCGCGCCTGACCGGGCGTCTGTCCGCCGCCGCCGATCTGTGGGTCACCCGCACCTTCTGGCAGGTGATCGATTCCAGCGACTACTACCGCCGCGACCCGCCCGCGCTGTGGCCCGAGGCGCTGCGCGCGGGGCTGCCGGAGAGCATCGGCGAGGACCTGCACCGCGCGCTGTCGCTGTGGGAGACCACCCGCCTGCGCACCGACCTCACCCACTGCCGCCTGCACTGGGTGAGCGACAACCTCGGCGAGTCGGTGTTCCCCGACGGCGCGCCGCCGGACCTGATCGAACGCTACGAAGCCCTGCACCAGAGCCTGACCGCGCGCGCCGACCCTGGCGACGATGCCACCGGCACCGCCGGCTTCTACGGCACCATCGACAGCCTGGCCCTGGCCGCGGCGCTGGGCAACGCCAGCCTGCTGACCCTGGCGCCGGACGCGCCGACCTCCTGCCTCGGCCTGGCCTGCGCGCAGGTGGGCCTGGGCCTGGAGCCGGCGCCGGACGGCGAGGACGCAGAGCTCGGCGCGCTGGCGACTCTGGAGCGCCAGCGGCTGCGCGAGATGATCGTGGCCGCCGGCTGCACGCCGCTGCTCTGGGGCGGGCTGCGTCTGGCGGTGGTGCATCCGCTGCTGTGCGGCGACCCGGGCGGGCGGCTGGAGCATTTCGACCAGAACTTCATCGATTCGCCGCTGATCGACCCGGTGTCGATGGACAGCACGCTGGACGAACACGGCGGCGCCGGCTTCGATTTCCTCGCGCCCTGCCCCGCGGTGCTGGCCGCGGGCGATCCCTGGCGCTCTGCGCGCCATTTCTGGCAGCGCATCTGACCCGCGCCACGCAGGAGGCCCCGATGACTACCCCCGCACGTCCACGCCACACTGCAGCGCGCCCCGCCACTGCAGGCCCCGCCAGTGCCCGGCCCGCCGCCACCCGCCGCGCCAGCGCAAGCCCGGCGCCCTTGCCCGCGGCCGTGTCCCGGCTGCGCGCGCTGCCCCCGGCGAGCCGGCGCGGCCCGCTGCGGATCAATGCCGACGAACTGGTCGCGGTCAGCGTACTGGGCCAGATCGCGCACCCGGTCGGCCGCGCCAATCCCTATCGCATCGGCTACGACGGCGTGCCGCGGGTGCTGCCGGGCACCGGCGGCATCGTGCTCAACCACCGCATCGGCGACCCCTGCATCGGCCTGGCCGGCGACCACATCGAGCCCGGCGTCGCGCTGCACAACAACGGCCGCGAAGTGGTCGGCCCGCGCGACGGCCCCAACACCGCGCTGATGACCTATGCCTGCGTGGGCAACGTGGCCGAAGTGGTGAGCGGGCGCATGGCCGGGCGACGCGGCACGGTCAGCGGCAAGCACGGCGGCATCAACCACGTGCTTGTGGATTTCCCCACCGAGGTGCTGGCGCGGCTGACCATCGGCGACCGCATCCAGATCCGCAGCCTGGGCCTGGGCCTGCGCCTGCCGGACTATCCCGAGGTCGAGGTGATGAATTGCGCGCCGCTGCTGCTGCGCCGCTGGGGCATCCGCGCCCGCGACGGCGCCCTGCATGTGCCGGTCACCCACTTCGTGCCGGCGGTGCTGATGGGCTCGGGCCTGGGCAAGAACACCGCCTGGCGCGGCGACTACGACATCCAGATGTCCAACCGCCCGCTGCGCGAGCGTCACCGCCTGGGCAGCCTGCGCTTCGGCGACCTGGTGGCGATCGTCGACGCCGACGTGCGCCGCGGGCCCTCGGTGCGCGACGGGCGCGTCACCCTGGGCGTGATCGTGCACGGCGACAGCACCGCCAGCGGCCACGGCCCCGGGGTCACGCCGCTGCTGACCGGCCCGAACACCGTGCTGCGCCCGTTCCTCGATGCCGGCGCCAACATCGCAGGCCGGCTGGGCATCCGCCCCCCCGCGCCGCCGCGGCGCCGCGCCACCCTGCCCGAGCGCGACCCGCGCCGCGCCTGCATCGCGCGCGAACTGCCGCCGCGGCTGTCGTTCGCGACCGGCGGCGGCTGAGCATGCCCTCCGCTCGCCCATCACGAGCACGAGCACGATCACCGCGTCGGCGTCTGCATCGGCAGCGGCAGCGCGGCCGCGATCCGCGTCGGCTGGCATCGGGTCGGGAGTGGACGCTTTCCAGTGCCTTCCGCGTTGCATACCCTGCCGTCGGAATTCCTGCCGATGGCAAGGGGGCAGGAGGCATCCGCCATCGCACGCGTCCACGCGTCGATGCCGCCCCTCTCGCCTCGACCGTTGCGGGAGTCGCCACAGGGGGTGGCGATCCCGCTTTGGATTGGACCGCGCCATCGGCAGCCTGCCCGTCGTTTCCGCGACGCGTGACGGCCACCGGGCGCTCGCAGAGGATCCCGGCCCGGACATGAACGTCCCACGACCTGCGAATGGAAAAGTGCAACGCTCGGCGACGTCGGCACGCGAGGCCATGCTGCAGGTGCTGGCCGAGTTCGACCTGGACGGCACGCATTGCCTGCTGGTGCCTGCGGACGGCGCGCCGGGGGACGCCTCCACCCACGACGACGACCGCATCCGCTGCAGCGAAACGCAGCGCCCCGCCGGCGCCCGCCCGCTCTGCGGCTTCGAACTGGACGGCCGGCGCTACGTGCTCTACGCGCGCACCGGCCCGGGGCGCGCCGTCGACGGTGAACACGAAGACCCGCTGGCATCGCTGACCGCACGCGAACAGCAGATCGTGCGGCTGGTGTGCCTGGGCATGGTCAACAAGCAGATCGCCGACAAGCTGCGGATCAGCGAATACACGGTGAAGACCTACCTCAAGCAGATCTTCTGCAAGCTCAACGTGCACAGCCGCTCGGCAATGGTCTACCGCTGCGCGGCGTGGTCGACGGTGCGCCCCATGCGTGACGCCTGAGCCCCGCCCGGCGGCGTCCGCGCGGCGCTGGCGGCAGTGCGAGACTCAACCGCCTGCGCAGAACGCGGCGTAGTCGATGTAGCCGGGGAAGGCACGTCCCGGCGCGCAGACCGCGCAGTCGGGGTCGGCCGCGAGCCGGGTCTCGCGGAAGCGCATCGCCAGCGCATCGAACTGGAGCAGCCGTCCGGCCAGCGGCTCGCCGATGCCGAGGATCAGCTTGATCGCCTCCGTCGCCTGGATCAGTCCGATCACTCCGGGCAGCACGCCAAGCACGCCGGCATCGGCGCAGTTGGGCGCATCCTCCGCCGTCGGCGGCTCCGGGAACAGGCAGCGATAGCACGGCGCCGCACCGCGCCTGCGCCCGGCATCGAACACGCTGGCCTGGCCCTCGAAGCGGTGCACCGCGCCGTACACCAGCGGAATGCCCAGCTTCACGCAGGCATCGTTGAGCAGATAACGCGCCGGGAAATTGTCGGCACCGTCGATGGCCACATCCACGCCGTCGAGCAGCGCTTCGATCGTGTCCGAGGCCGTGCGTGCGCGGATGCGCTCGATCCGCGTGCGCGGGTTGAGCGCGGACAGCGCCTCCGCGGCCGAGTCCACCTTGGCCATGCCGATGCGCGCGTCGGTGTGCAGGATCTGCCGCTGCAGATTGCTGCGGTCGACCACGTCGTCGTCGACCAGACGCAGGCTGCCGACGCCGGCCGCGGCGAGATAGAAGGCCGCGGGCGAGCCCAGCCCCCCGACACCGACCAACAGCACCCGCGCGTCCTGCAGCCGGCGCTGGCCGTCAACGCCGACCTGCGGCAGACGCAGATGGCGCGCGTAGCGCTCCGCGAAATCCGGGTCGATGCCATCCGCGTCGGTGCCGGTTCCGTCGGCCTCCGGAATCACCACCGGCAGCCCGTCCGCGATCCAGCGCGCGGTGCCGCCCGCGACCGAAGCCACCCGCGCGTAGCCCGCCTCGGCCAGCATCTGCGCGGTGCGCAGCGAGCGCATCCCGCTCTGGCAGATCAGCAGCACCTCGGCGTCGCGGTCGGGCAGATGCGCGTCGGGCGCATGGATCAGCTCGCCCATCGCCACGCCGGACGCGCCTTCGGCCATGCCCGCAGCGCGCTCGTACGCCTCGCGCACATCGATCAACAGCGCGCCAGCGCGCTGACGCGCCTGTGCATCGGCGGGAGCGAGTTCGACGGGCTTGGAAGCGGACATGGGCGTTGCACGGATCGGAAAGCAGGGCCCAAGCCTAGCGCCTGCACCGACGATGGCAAGCGGCGATGGCAAACATCACCGCGCCGCGACGGCGCACTTGCGCCTCGAACGGCGCAGACGCCACCGCCGCCGCGGCCGGACGATCCGGAGGCGCGGCGGCGGCATCGGTCTGCATCAATGCATACGGGTCGATGGCGGTGAATCACGGCCGACGGACGGATGACGGCAGCCAGATCACTTAACCGGGATCACTACAGGCGAATCGCTATCAACGCATCAGCGCAGAACCGTCGCTCCCTGCCGGTCACTCCTTGCGCAGCTCGAAGCGGGGCTCGACCACGCCGCCATGATCGCTGCGCTCGGGCGCGGCGCTGTCGCGGGTGTTCTTCTGCACCGCGACCGTGGCGAACAGGCTCATCATGAACGCGATGCCGTAGAAACCCTTCTCGATCCGCGGCATCTCGGCGTTCCACAGGCCGACCACCAGCAGCAGGATCGCCAGCAGGGTCGAGAACCAGGCCAGGCCGTAATAGATTCCGGTGACCGGCACGCCCTCCAGCCGGTCGCGCACGGCCTTCTGCACCGAGACGGCCGAGAACAGGCCGTACATCAGCACCGTGAAGTAATAGCCCTTCTCGTGCATCGACATGGGCGCGTTCCACAGACCGGTGAGGAAGGCGAGCGCGCCGACCATGAGCGCGGTCCAGGAAGCACCGACGAAGGCAGCGGAAGGACGCATCGGGACGGGGCGAGACAGCATTGCGGAATCTCCTGCGGTTGGACGGAAGCGCCGGCGGCGGCGTGATGCCACGCCTCCTGGCGCTTGTCGGGAAAGACGCAGTCGAGCGCCGGAGCTGGCCGCGTTTCCACAGGCTTCGGCAGGGGTAGCGTTTGCGTCTACCCGCGGTGGCCGGCGGCAGTGCCGCGACCGGCCTCCCCCTCACCCGCGCCTTCGGCGCGACCTCTCCCCCGCAAGCCGGGGGAGAGGTGGTGCAGTGCTTTTGCGCCTGCGCGAACGCGCCGGCGTGTACTCCCTCTCCCCCGCTGGCGGAGGAGAGGGTCGGGGTGAGGGGGAACCACGCCGACAGCACAGGGCCGCACACCCAGGCCTCGCGCACGTCCACGAATGAAAGCGGACACGAAATCGGCAGCAGGCACTCAATAGCGCAGCACGTGCACCACCTCGCCCGACGCATAGTCGCGCTCGCCCTCGGCCAGCATGATCAGCGCATCGCTGGCCGCGGCGGCGTGCAGGCGATGCGAGCCGTCGGCGGCATTCGGCGCGACCCACAGCGTGCCGTCGTCGTCGCAGTCGAGACGCGCGCGCAAGAATTCCAGCCGCGCATGGGTCTTGCGCCAGCCCGTGCGCAGGCGCGCGCGGAGGCGTGGCCGCGCTTCGCTGCGGCCCTGCAGGGCATCGATCAGCGTGCGGCCGAGCGTCAGCGTGGTCGCCAGCACCGAGACCGGGTTGCCCGGCAGGCACAGAAACAGGGCCTCGCCCAGCGGCTTCGCGCTGCCGCTCGGGTATTCGCCTGCCTCCAGTACGCCCGCGGGCGCATCCGGCCGCGATTCGGCGAACAGCACCGGCATGCCCGGCTTCATCCGCACCTTCCAGAAATGCACGCGGCCCTCGCGCCGGAAAAATTCGGGCAGATGGTCCTTCTCGCCCACCGACACCCCGCCGCAGACGATCACCACATCGAAGGCATGCCCGGCATGGCGCAGCGCGGTGGCGATGGCCTCCGGGTCATCGGGCAGCCGCGGCCAGGCGACCGGCTCCAGACCTTCGCCGCGCAGCAGGCCGAGCAGCAGTTCGCGGTTGCTGTCGTAGATCTGGCCGTGGCGCAGCGGCAGGCCGGGCTCCACCAGCTCGTCGCCGCTGGTGAACACCGCCACCGTCGGCCGCCGCCTCACCGCAATGCGGTCCAGGCCCTGCCCCGCGGCCAGCGCGACCCGCGCCGGGGTCAGCACGCAGCCCGCGGGCAGCAGCGCCTCGCCCGCGCGCACATCCTCGCCCGCGCGTCGCACCCAGCGCCCGTGCGCGGGCGCCTCGCGCGCGCGCACGCGGCCGTGGTCATCCAATTCGGCATCCTCGCGAATCAGTACGGTGTCCGCAACGGGCGGCAGCGGTGCGCCCGTGGTGATCCGCACGCACTCGCCCGCGCCCAGCGCCGCGGCCACCGCGCCGCCCGCGAACTGTTCGCCCGCCAATCGCAGCCCGTCGCCCTGCGCGAGCGCAAGATCGGCATGGCGGAACGCGAAGCCGTCCATCGCCGAATTGTCGAACGGCGGCTGGTCGACCACCGCGACCAGATCCTCGGCCAGCACACGGCCGTGCGCCCGCGCCAGAGGCACGCGTTCGACCGGCATGGCCCGGGTGGCGGCAACGCCGCACAGGATGTCCACGGCGTGGTCGAAGCCGATGCGGGTGGGGATGTCTGCGGAGCGAGTGGGCATGGCGTCGTCGGTCATGCACGCATGCTAGCGGATGTACCGCAGCCCGATCCTCAGAGAAGCTCCGTAGGAGGGCCTTCAGGCCCGATACCCCGCTCGTGGCAACGCATTCATCGCTCTTACCGCGTCGAAGACGCAGGTTCGGGCCTGAAGGCCCTCCTACGGGGTCGTCTTGCAGATGGGGCGAACGGGGAGAGTCGCCCTACTGATGCGCCTGCCGCCAGCGCTGCGCTCGTTGCGCAAGGCAGAGAGCCGGTCCTCGGGGGGCAGCAAGCGCTCTGCACGCTCCATCGGTGTCTTGCGCACGACGATGTCGTACCACACCTCCTGTTCCTCGGCCTCGCTGCCGAGGTGTTGGAGGTCCAGCACACCGACGAACTCGAAGTGCACGGGATCGTCTTTGTCGTTGCGCCACGTGCACGATTCCAGCTGGCCGTAGCGCTTCACCCTGTGCAACGCTTCGCGCGCAGAGGGTGCGCGCAGGACGACGATCCGTTCCTCGCAGTCCCGCATGACGTTGTCGTGGCCATCGACCACCACACGGAACTGGAACAGCAGCTTGGCCGCGTAGCGCTCGCCAGCGGACTCGATCTGCGACCCGGGGCGCTCCGCGCTCACTTGTTGCGCTTGACGTGCCGAATCATCCGCTGCCGCTTCTTGATCTGGCCCTCGGTCAGCACGTTCTTCTTGTCCTTGTAGGGGTTCTCGCCCTCGCGGAAGATGAAACGCACCGGGGTACCGATCAGCTTGAAGCGCTTGCGGAAGAAGTTCTCGAGATAGCGGCGGTAGCTCTCGGGCAGCTGTTTCAGGCGGCTGCCATGCACCACGAAGGTCGGCGGGTTCTCGCCGCCGGGATGGGCGAAGCGCATCTTGGAGACGTGGCCGCGCACCGCGGGCGGCGGGTTAGTGGTGTAGGCGATCTCCAGCGCGCGGGTGACGTCGGCGGTGCTGAAGGTGGCCGTGGCCGAGGTGTGGGCGCGGTGGATCGCGGCGAACAGTTCGCGCAGGCCGGAGCCGTGCTTGGCGCTGATGTGCACCGCTTCGGCCCAGTTCACGAACGACAGTTTGCGCGCCAGCAGGCCGTCGGTCTGCTCGCGCTGGTACTGGGTCAGGCCGTCCCACTTGTTGACCGCCACCACCAGCGCGCGGCCGGCGTCGAGCACCGCGCCGAGCACGCTGGCGTCCTGGTCGGTCACGCCTTCGGTGGCGTCGAGCATGATCACCGCGACCTGGCACTGCTCGATCGCCTGCAGGGTCTTGATGATGGAGAACTTCTCCACCGCCTCGTCCACCTTGGACTTGCGGCGGATGCCGGCGGTGTCGATCAGCCGGTACTTGCGGCCGTCGCGCTCCAGATCGACCGCGATCGAGTCGCGGGTGGTGCCCGGCACTTCGGAGGCGATCATCCGCTCCTCGCCGAGGATGCGGTTGACCAGCGTCGACTTGCCCACGTTCGGGCGGCCGACGAAGGCGATGCGCACGCGCTCGGGGTCGTTGTCGAGGGTCTCGGCCGAGCCGACTTCGGGCAGGCGCTCGACCACCTCGTCGACCAGATCGTCCAGACCCTGGCGATGCGCCGAGGACACGCCGACCGCATCGGCGATGCCGTAGCGCGCGAACTCGGAGATGGCCGTGCGCCTGTCGAGCCCGTCGGTCTTGTTGACCACCAGCAGCGTCGGCCGGCCGGCCTTGCGCAGCCAGCGCAGGATCTCGTCGTCCAGCGAGGATGCGCCTTCGCGCCCGTCGACCACGAACAGCACCAGATCGGCCTCTTCCGCCGCAGTCCGCGACTGGCGCGCGGTCGCACCGGCCAGCCCCTCCTCCTCGTCGGCGATGCCGCCGGTGTCGACGATGGCGAAGGGCCGCGTGCCGAGCCGGCAGATGCCGTAGTTACGGTCGCGGGTCACTCCCGGCTCGTCGTGGACGAGCGCGTCGCGACTGCTGGTCAACGCATTGAACAGCGTCGATTTACCGACATTGGGACGGCCGACGAGGGCGACGAGGGGGAGCATGGGGGAGCCGGGATTGGAGGTTCGGGATTCGGGATTCGAGTGTGGGGATTCGAGACGCGGTAGGCACCCGACCGGTCACCGACCGGGTCGAAGCCGCGTCTCGAACGTATCCGCAGCGAGTCTCGGACGGTTCGGGGGCGTCGCGACCGGAGTCGCTTTCACGAATCCCGTATCCCGAATCCCGAATCTCGGCTTCACTGCAGCCGATACGCGCTCAGCTTGCCGTCCGCGGTCTGCACCAGCAGAACGCCGTCGGCGACCACCGGGGCGGCGCGGATCGGGTCGCGGCCGACGCGCTCGCGGGCGGCGAAGTCGCCGTTGTCCATGCGCAGCCAGTGCAGGTAGCCCTCGCTGTCGCCGACCACCGCGAAATCGCCCTGGACCGCCGCGCCGGAGACGCCGCGGCGCAGCAGGCCGGACTGCTGCCACATCGCGGTGCCCACCGCCTTGTCCAGTGCCCATACGGTGCCGAGCGGGTCGACCACGACGATGCGATCTGCGCCGACGCCCATGCGCGCGGAACCGCCGCGGTCCTGTTCCCAGATCGGGCGGCCGGTCGGCGCCTCGAAGGCGACGGTCTGGTTCTTGAAGCTGGTGGCATAGAGGATGGGCTGGAAGTCGTCGAGCACCGGGGCGCCATCGACATCGGCCATGCGATCCAGTTCGGAACGACCGTCGGGCTGGGCCACGGCCTGTTCCCAGATCGGGCGGCCATCGGCCAGCGCCAGCGCTGCCACGGTGCCGTCGTCGTTGCCGACGAACACGTAGCCGGGGCCGAGCGTGGGGCCGTCGTTGCCGCGCACGCTGAGATTCGGGAGGTCGCGATTCCAGAACCAGCGACGCTGGCCATCGGCCACGTCGAATGCGGTCAGGCGGCCTTCGTTGGAACGCACCAGCACCGTGCCCTGACCGATGGTCGGCGGCGCGATGATCTCGTTCTTGACCTCGGCGACCCATTTCTGCTCGCCCGTGGCGGCGTCGAGCGCGACCACCTCGCCTTCCAGCGTGCCGTAGACCACCAGGCCTTCGCCGGCCCCCGGGCCGCCGGACACGCCGGCTTCGGTGTCGTGGCGCCAGACCTCGGCGCCGGTCTGCAGGTCGTAGGCGCGCACGCCGCCTTCGATGGCCGCGGCATAGACGCGGCCATCGAGCACCGCGGGGCGCTGGCGGATGCCCAGCCGGCCTTCGCCATCACCCACATTCACCGACCAGGCCCGCGTCACGGTGGTCGAGGGCGAGAAATCGGCAAGATCGGTCGGGGCCGCGGCCTTTTGTTTGTCGCTGCGGAACCAATCGCGGACGGTGGTGCAGCCGGTCAGGCCACCGGAGAGCGCGAGCGCGAGCATGCCGATCATGCCGGCGCGGCCCAAGCCACGGGCGGACACGGCGCGACAGGAAACGCGAGCGGAGGTGATGCGAGGGGACGTCATCGGAGCGGAGGCCTCAGGAAGCGGCGGGGGTCGCCGGGGCGGCGGGCGTGGGCGCCGGAGCAGCGGCGGGAGCGGCCGCCGGAGCGGCAGGAGCGGTGCCTCCCGCGGGGCCGGCCTTGGCCGCCGGGGCGCCGGCCGCTTCGGCCTGCTTGAATTCGACCAGCTGACGCAGCGGCGTGCCCACTTCCAGGCTCAGCAGCGCTTTGTCGTAGGCCGCCTTGGCCTCTTCGCCGCGGCCCAGGGCCAGCAGCGCGTCGCCGCGGACCTCGTGCGACACGGTATCGTCGGCGTTTTCGACCAGTTTCAGCGCATCGGCGGCCTTGCCGGCGTCGATGAGCAGCCGCGCCAGACGCTCGCGCACCACCGCCGCGAACAGCGGGTCGTCGGAGGGCACGCCCTGCAGGGTCTTGATCGCCTCGTCGCGCTTGCCGGCATCCATCTGCACCTTGGCGAGATCGAGCGCGGCGAGCGCGGCGAACGGAGTTTCGTTCAATTTGGCCGCGGCGTCGGCCACGGCCTTCGGGTCGACCGGCTTGGCCGAGCCAGGCAGGGCATCGGCAGCCGGCGTGGCCTTCTCGACCAGCGCCTGATAGGTATCGCTGTACTGCAGGCGCTCGCTGTCGCGCTTGTCCTGCCACCACATCCAGCCGTAGATCGCGCCGAGGCCGAGGGCCACGCCACCGATGAGGCCGGCGGCATTGGCGCGCAGCCAGTTGCGGACGCGTTCGCTTTGTTCGTGTTCGTCGAGAAGATCGTCGATCGCCATGGGCTGTGTCTGGAATGAGGTCTGCGATGGTGACTAGAGCCGGGGCCGGCGTCGCGCGGCCCGAGCGGATTGGAGCGCCGAACGGCGCAAAAGTTGCCGGCGACCCAGGGTCTCGGCGGCGACGGCCGCCGGAAACGACGACGCCCGCCCTGCGGCATGGCGACCGCTGCGGGCGGGCGACGCGGTGTCGGCTGCGGGGCGGTGGCGAGTGCCGGACGGACGCCTGTGGCGTCCGATCAGCGGGCAACCGGCTGCAGCGAACCCTCAGAGGATACCGTAAAGCGGGCGACGTTCGCGCGGATGAACGGCGTCAGATCGACCGGACGGCCGTCCAGGGTCACCTGAACCTGGGTCGCGTTGCCCAGGGTCACGCGGCCGATCTCGTCCAGCGCGAAGCTGCGCTGCGCGCCGGCGGGGATCAGCGCCTGCTCGACGGTACGGCCGTCGGGGGCATTCAGGCTCACCCAGCTTTCGCCATCGAAACGCACCACCAGGCCGCCGGATGCGGCCGGCGCGCTGGGCAAAGGCGCCATGGAGGCCACCAGCGGCGCCGGACGCTGCGGTGCGGTGGAGGTGCGGGGGACGCTGCCGGCGGCTGCGGGCTTGCCGGCCTCGGCCGGCACGGCGCTGTCCAGCGGCACCGCGGTGCTTCCGCCCTTGCCGATGTGCGAACTCATCGCGAGCCACACCGGCACGACGATGGTCGCGGTCAGGACCACATAGACAAGACGCGTGCGCGCCTGTTCGGCCATCCGCTGCAGGCGCGGCGTGTAGGTCTGCGGCACCAGTTCGACCGGCGCGGCCACCTGGGTTCCGACCGCCGATACTGCCTCCTCCTCGTCGAGCCCGAGCAGTTTGGCGTAGCTGCGCAGCTGTCCGCGCACGAAGACCGCGGCGCCGAGGACCGACCAGTCCTCGCGCTCGAGCGCCTCGACCACGTGCGAGGGCATTTTCAGTTTCGCGGCGACCTGCGCGATGTCGAAACCGCGGGCCTCGCGGGCGGCGCGCAGACGTTCGCCGATACCGCGGGGGTCCGTCGGCTGGGACATGGCTTGTGCATTCATCTCGTTTCGCTCCCCAAAGCAAGACGTCCTGTCGAATCGGGTCCAGGGCATGCGCCCGACCCGCATGCGACCGCATGCAGGCCGTCCCGGCCCGTCAAGGCACCGGAGACCTGGGCGCACGCCGGCGCGCCCGGGTCCATGCGGCTGCGACACGCCGACCGTCGCCGGTCAGGCCGCCGCATCCGCCACACCCGCATCGCCGTCCGCCGCGCCCCCCCGACGCGCCTCCAGCGATTTGCGGAATTCGGATTGACGCCGGGTGCGGTCCGCGACCATGCCCTTGAGCTGGCCGCAGGCGGCGTCGATGTCGTCGCCGCGGGTGCGCCGCACCGGCGCGATCATCCCGGCGTTGTTGAGCAGCTTCTGGAACGCGCGGATGGCCGCGTCGTCCGGGCGCTCGAAACGGGTGCCGGGAAATGGATTGAATGGAATCAGATTGACCTTCGCGGCGTCCTTCATCTGCACCGCGTTGTCGAAGGCGCGCATCAGCTTGAGCAGCTCGCGGGCGTGCTCGGGCTGGTCGTTGACGCCCTTCATCAGGGTGTATTCGAACGTGACCGACTCGCCCTTCTTGCGCCTGGCGTAGCGCACGCAGGCGTCCATGAGCACTTCGATCGGGTATTTGCGGTTCAGCGGCACCAGCTGGTCGCGCAGCGCGTCGTTGGGCGCATGCAGCGAGACCGCGAGCGACACGTCGCTCTCCTCGGCCAGGCGGTCGATCATCGGCACCATGCCGGCGGTGGACAGGGTCACGCGCTTGTTGGCGAGGCCATAGCCCAGGTCGTCGCGCATCACGCTCATCGCGCGGACCACGTTGTCGAAATTGGCCAGCGGCTCGCCCATGCCCATCATCACCACGTTGGTGAGACGGCGCTGCTTGTGCGGGACGTTGCCCAGATGCCGCGCCGCCGTCCAGACCTGGCCGATGATCTCGGCGGTGGACAGATTGCGGTTGAAGCCCTGGGTGGCGGTGGAGCAAAACGTGCAGTTGAGCGCGCAGCCCACCTGCGAGGACACGCACAGCGTGCCGCGGCCCTTGTCGGGGATGTAGACGGTTTCGATGGCGTTCTTGCCGTCCATGCCGAGCAGCCACTTGTGCGTGCCGTCGGCGGAGGGCTTGTCGAACTGGACCTCGGGCACACGCACTTCGGCGTGCGCTTCGAGCTTGGTGCGCAGGGCCTTGCCCAGATCCGTCATCTCCGAAAACTCGGTGACATGACGGTGGTGGATCCACTTCATGATCTGGTGGGCGCGGTAGCGCTTCTCGCCGAGAATTTCGGCGAAGAAGCGCTCCAGGCCCTCGCGATCGAGGTCGAGCAGGTTCTGCTTGGCAGGTGTTTGCGCGGCCTCGGTCACGGGCGTCTCTTGGGTGCCTGTCTGTTCGGTGCGTGCCTGCTCGGGACGGCGATCAGCGCGGGCACAGCTCGGTGGCGCTGAAGAAGTACGCGGTCTCGATGGCGGCGTTCTCCAGCGAATCGGAGCCATGCACGGCATTGGCGTCGATGGTGTCGGCGAAATCGGCGCGGATGGTGCCGGGTGCCGCATCCTTCGGATTGGTGGCGCCCATCAGTTCACGATTCTTCGCGACCGCGTCCTCGCCTTCGAGGACCTGGATCATCACCGGGCCGGAGGTCATGAACTCGACCAGCGCCTTGAAGAACGGGCGCTCGCGGTGCACGGCGTAGAAGCCTTCGGCTTCCTTCTGCGAGAGGTGCTTCATCTTGGCCGCCACGACCTTCAGGCCGGCCTTCTCGAAACGGGTATAGATCTCGCCGATGACGTTCTTGGCGACGGCATCGGGCTTGATGATCGAAATGGTGCGCTCCAGCGCCATGGGGAGGGTCTCCGGGTGGGGCGGGCCGCGGGGGCGTGAGAACGCCTGGGCCCGCAAGGTTAACATGGAAAAACCCGCGTGAGGACGCGGGTTTAGCCGATTTGGCTAGTGAAAATTCTAACCCGGTCTCAGTCTGGATGCACGCATCGCGACGACGGCCGACCCGCAGGCAGGCGCATGGGTTGGCAGGGGCGCCGCATCGGAGTATGCTCAAACAGCCGTTTGAAATGTGCGATTGACGCGGATGCCGCCCTCCCGGGGCCGCACCGCCCGCCCGGATCGGACTCGCAACCTCAGGCTCGCCACAGGTGTCGTACGCATGAGCAAAGCCCAGTTCTCCACCAAGGAACGCATCCTCGACGCCGCCGAGATGCTGTTCGCACAGTATGGTTTCGGCGGCACCTCGCTGCGTCAGGTGACCAGCCAGGCCGACGTCAACATCGCCGCGGTGAACTATCACTTCGGCAGCAAGGAAAACCTGGTCAACGAAGTATTCCGCCGACGCATGGACGAAATGAGCGCGCAGCGGCTTGCCCAGCTCAAGGCCGCGGTCGCGGAGCGTCCCGGCGACCTGGACGCGGTGCTCGCCGCCTTCGTCGAGCCGCCGCTGGCGATGGCCCAGGACCGTCACGGCGGCGGCGCCTTCATCCGCGTGATCGCCCGCGCCTATGCCGAGAAGAACGACGGCCTGCGCCGCTTCCTGTCCGAGCAGTACGGCCACGTGCTGCGCGACTTCGCCCGCGCCATCGCCGACTGCGTGCCGGGCCTGAGCAAGGAAGCCCTGTACTGGAGGCTGGATTTCCTCGCCGGCGCCCTGACCTATGCCATGGCCGATTTCGGAATGATCAAGCGCCAGCCCGGGGTGCCCGAGCAGGCGCATCGCGAGCGTGCCGCGCGCGAACTGATCCGCTTCGCCGCCGCCGGCTTCCGGGCCGGACAGATCAACTGAGGCCCGACTCGGGCCAACGGCCCGCGTCGACGCCCACCTCAACCGCTACACCCGCTTCTGCATTCCCCCTTTCGATTCAACAGGATGGAAGACATGTCTCAGAAAATGCTTGTACGTCGCGTCGCGGTCCTGGGCGCCGGTGTCATGGGTGCGCAGATCGCCGCCCACCTGACCAATGCGGGCGTCGACACGGTGCTGTTCGACCTGCCGGCGAAGGACGGCCACCCCGACGGCGTCGTGCACAAGGCGCTCGCCAATCTCGGCAAGCTCTCCCCGGCCCCGCTGGCGAGCAAGTCGCTGGCCGAGGCGATCACCCCCGCCAACTATGAGACCGGTCTGGAGCACCTGCGCGGCTGCGACCTGATCATCGAGGCCATCGCCGAGCGGATGGACTGGAAGCAGGACCTGTACAAGAAGATCGCCCCGTTCGTGCCCGCGCACGCGGTGCTGGCCAGCAACACCTCGGGCCTGGGCATCAACAAGCTGGCCGAAGTGCTGCCCGAAGAAATGCGCCACCGCTTCTGCGGCGTGCATTTCTTCAACCCGCCGCGCTACATGCACCTGGCGGAACTCATTCCGGCCAACACCACCGACCCGGATATCCTGCAGGCGCTGGAAACCTTCCTGACCACCACCCTCGGCAAGGGCGTGGTGTTCGCCAAGGACACGCCCAATTTCGTCGGCAACCGCATCGGCGTGTTCTCGATCCTGGCGGTCATCCATCACACCCACGCCTTCGGTCTGGGCTTCGATGAAGTGGATGCGCTGACCGGCCCGCTGCTGGGCCGTCCGAAGTCGGCCACCTACCGCACCTCCGACGTCGTCGGCCTGGACACCATGGCCCACGTCATCAAGACCATGGCCGACACCCTGCCGGACGATCCCTGGCACGCCTACTTCAAGGCCCCGGCCTGGCTGGGCGCGCTGATCGAGAAGGGTGCGCTGGGCCAGAAGACCGGCGCCGGCATCTTCCGCAAGGCCGGCAAGGACATCGTGGTCCTCGACCTGGAGAAGCAGGATTACCGCCCCTCCGACCGCAAGGCCGCGCCCGAGGTGGTCGAGATCCTCAAGCTGAAGAACCCGGCCGAGAAGTTCGCCAAGCTGCGCGAAAGCAGCCACCCGCAGGCGCAGTTCCTGTGGGCCTGCTTCCGCGACCTGTTCCACTACAGCGCCTTCCACCTGGCCGACATCGCCGACACCGCGCGCGACCTGGACTTCGCCCTGCGCTGGGGCTACGGCTGGAGCCTCGGCCCGTTCGAGACCTGGCAGGCCGCGGGCTGGAAGCAGGTGGCCGGCTGGATCGCCGAGGACATCGCCGCGGGCAAGGCGATGAGCAGCGCGCCGCTGCCGGCCTGGGCGACCGACGGCCGCGACGGCGTGCATGGCCCGGCGGGCAGCTACAGCCCGGGCAAGGGTGCGGACGTGCCGCGTTCGTCCAACCCGGTGTACGCGCGCCAGCGCTTCCCCGACCCGCTGCTGGGCGAGCGCTTCGCCCCGGGCGAGACCGTCTACGAAAACGACGGCGTGCGTCTGTGGCACGACGGCGACGGCATCGCGGTCGCCTCGTTCAAGACCAAGATGCACACGGTCAACGACCACGTGCTCAACGGCCTGCAGGACGCCATCGCCATCGCCGAGCGCGACTTCAAGGGCATGGTGATCTGGCAGCCGAAGGAGCCCTTCTCGGCAGGCGCCGACCTCTCCGGCGCGATCGGCCTGCTGATGGCCGGCGATCTCAAGGGCTTCGAGGCGATGGTCGCCAACTTCCAGGCCACCAGCCAGCGCATCAAGTATTCGCTGGTGCCGGTGGTCGGCGCCGTGCGCGGGCTGGCCCTGGGCGGCGGCTGCGAGTTCCAGATGCACACCGCGCGCACGGTCGCGCACCTGGAAAGCTATATCGGCTTGGTCGAGGCCGGCGTGGGCCTGCTGCCGGCCGGTGGCGGCCTGAAGGAATTCGCGGTGCGCGCCTCGCAGGCCGCAGGCCCGGGTGGCGATGTGTTCGCCCAGCTGCGCCCCTGGTTCGAGAACGTGGCGATGGCCAAGGTCTCGACCTCCGCCATGGAAGCGAAGGAACTCGGCCTGCTGCGCAAGGACGACGTGATCTGCTTCCACGCCCACGAGCTGCTGTACATCGCCAAGCAGCAGGCGCTGGCCCTGTCCGAATCCGGCTACCGCCCGCCCCTGCCCGCCCGCCGCATCCAGGTGGCCGGCGACGTCGGCATCGCCACCTTCAAGATGATGCTGGTCAACATGCTGGAAGGCCGCTTCATTTCCGAGCACGACTACGAAATCGCCACCCGCATCGCCACCGTGGTCTGCGGCGGCGAGGTGGACCGCGGCGCCGTCGTCGACGAGGAGTGGCTGATCCGCCTGGAACGCGAGCATTTCGTCGCCCTGGCGCAGATGCCCAAGACCCAGGCCCGGATCAAGCACATGCTCGAGACGGGTAAGCCGCTCAGGAACTGAGATTCGGGATTCGGGGTTCGGGATTCGCAACAGCGAGGCCGAACCCCTGCCCTGTCGAATCCCCAATCCCCAATCACGAATCCCGACCAGGGAGAAAAGAACCATGACGAAACAAATCCAGGACGCCTACATCGTCGCCGCCACCCGCACCCCGGTGGGCAAGGCCCCGAAGGGCGTGTTCCGCAACACCCGTCCCGACGAACTGCTGGCGCACGCGCTGCGCAGCGTGGTCGCGCAGGCGCCGGGCATCGACACCTCGCGGATCGACGACGTGATCGTGGGCTGCGCCATGCCGGAAGGCGAGCAGGGCATGAACGTGGCGCGCATCGGCGCGCTGCTGGCCGGCCTGCCCAACACCACCGCGGCGCAGACCATTAACCGCTTCTGCTCGTCCGGCCTGCAGGCCGTGGCGCTGGCCGCGGACCAGATCCGCCTGGGCAACGCCGACCTGATGCTGGCCGGCGGCACCGAATCGATGTCGATGGTGCCGATGATGGGCAACAAGGTGGCGATGAGCCCCGAGGTGTTCGCGAAGGACGAGAACATCGCCATCGCCTACGGCATGGGCATCACCGCGGAGAAGGTGGCCGAAGAATGGAAGGTCTCGCGCGAGGACCAGGACGCGTTCGCCCTCGCCTCGCACCAGAAGGCCATCGCCGCGATCCAGGCCGGCGAGTTCAAGGCCGAGATCAGCCCGTATGAAGTGATTTCGCGCATCCCCGACCTCGCCGGGAATGCTGTGAAGATCCGCAAGGCGCTGATCGAGATCGACGAAGGCCCGCGCCCGGACAGTTCGGCCGAAGGCCTCGCCAAACTGCGCCCGGTGTTCCGCAACGGCATGTTCGGCGGCACCGTCACCGCCGGCAACGCCTCGCAGATGAGCGACGGCGCCGGTGCGGTGCTGCTGGCTTCGGAGCAGGCGGTCAAGGACTACGGCCTCACCCCCCTCGCCCGCTTCGTCAGCTTCTCGGTCGCCGGTGTGCGCCCCGAAGTGATGGGCATCGGCCCGATCGCCGCGATTCCGAAGGCGCTGAAGCAGGCCGGCATCACCCAGGACCAGCTGGACTGGATCGAGCTCAACGAAGCCTTCGCCGCGCAGGCGCTGGCGGTGATCCGCGACCTCGGCCTCGACCCGTCCAAGGTGAACCCGCTGGGCGGCGCCATCGCCCTCGGCCACCCGCTCGGCGCGACCGGCGCCATCCGCACCGCGACCCTGGTCCACGGCCTGCGCCGTCGCCAGCAGAAGTACGGCATGGTGACCATGTGCATCGGCACCGGCATGGGCGCGGCGGGGATCTTCGAAGCGCTTTGAGGCTGAGAAGCGGGAATCGAGAATCGAGAATCGGGATTCGGGATTCGGGATTCGGAGGCGCGGCCTCCGGATCCCGTCCAGCAACCGCCCCCACCGCTCTCTCGGTCGCACCCTCTTGTCGTCCCGAGCGCAGCGAGGGACCTGCTTTTCGCGAGCCTATCCGGCCGATGAAGCAGGTCCCTCGCTGCGCTCGGGACGACATCGTTTTGGGAATGACGAATGCCTTCGGGCGGCGGAATCACACGCGCAGGCATTCGGGATTCGGGATTCGGGATTGGGGATTCGGAATTCCGGGTTCGGGGTTCGGGGTTCGGGGTTCGGGGTTCGGGGTTCGGGGTTCGGGGTTCGGGAATCGGGATCGGTGATTCGGAATTGGGATTCGGAGGCGCGGCCTCCGTATCCCGTCCTGCAGCCGCCCCCACCGCTCTCTCTGTCACACTCTCTTGTCGTCCCGAGCGCAGCGAGGGACCTGCTTTTCGCGAGCCTGTCCGGCCGATGAAGCAGGTCCCTCGCTGCGCTCGGGACGACATCGTGTTGGGTGATGGCGATCACCCGGGACTTGCGCGGTCACCACCCAGCGCTCGATCCCGAATACCTGTCGATGCCCACTGCTGTCCGCAACAGGTTGCTCCAGTTCGTCCGCGAAGCTTCTTCAAGCGTTGCATGGATGACGATTGCATGGCGAAACCAGGCAGTTTCTAGGTGTATTGCTCTTCTCGAATGGACCAGACTCAGACCTTGATGTGGGCGTCGACCATGATGGCCGCCCGGCATCGCAGGCTCCCCATCCAGCCTTCGGCGGATGGAGGCATGGAATAGCCCCCATCGCGTGGTCCGCTGCGGCGACCGCCAGGGACCAGGGCCAAGACCAAGACCAGGGAAGGGATCGATGAATCTGTATATCCGTCTGCTCATCACGCTGCTGCGCAGTTTTTTCAAGCCGAAGATGGGTGTGACCGACACCCTGACCCGACGCATGCGGGTCCTGCCGAACGATATCGACATCAACAGGCACATGAACAACGGGCGCTACATGACCGTCGCCGACCTGTTCATGATCGAACTCTGCCTGCGCTCCGGCATCCTCATCCCCGCCTTCAAGTTGGGCTGGAAACCGATGCTCGGCGGCAATCTCGTCGTCTACAAGAAACAGTTGTCGATGTTCGAGACCTACACCGTGGAATTCCGGATCTGCTGCTGGGAGGAGAACTGGACCTACTTCCAGTACGCGTTCCTCAATTCGGCGGGCGATGTCGTGGTTACCGGGTATTCCAAGGGCGCCTGGGTAAGCCGCCGGGGGCTGGTGCCCAACAAGGTGATCGAAGAAAGACTGGGAATCGCGCCGAATACCGCCGCCATTCCCGAAGCCATCATGAGATGGCGCGAGGCCGAGGCGCACGTGCTGCAGAAAGCCTGACAACACCGCAGTTCGGCTGAGGACAGGCCGCCCGCAGCAAGCGATCGACAGGACGCGCCCCGCGTCTGCGCAAGGACACGCACATGACCCACGCTCTGACCCTGATGTTGGCGTTTTTCGCCGTGTTTCTGCTGGTGGCGGATCTGTTCCGACGCTACCGCCCGGTCGCACTCGGCTTCTTCACGCTGTCGCTGCCGGCACTGCTGGCGCCCAATTCCGATCTGTTCATGCGGATCAAGACCGCGAGCGTGCTGCTGCCCACGTGCTTCCTGGTCTACGCGCGCTACAAGCCCGGGATCGAGCGCTACATCCACAGGGCGATCTACCTGGTGGTGGCGCTCAACATCGTCGAGGCGTCGGTGATCGACATCAACACCGGCAACACCCTCAACCTGGTGGCGGCGCTCGCGCTGATCTTCCTGCTGCCGCGTTCGCTGGCCGATTGGGAGATCTCGGGCAAGCACCACGATTACGTGGTCCGCATGCCGGACTACTGGCCCTGGCTGTACACCACCTGGAACCTCTGCTTCCTGTACTCGGCGCGCATCGGCACCTTCGGCTATGCGCTGCCGCTGCTGTTCGCTCCGCTGGTCTACGCGGTCGTGCTGAGACGGAGCGACCTGTATCTGCAGGCGCGCGCCTACACGTTCGGTTTCTACCTGTTCTTCAGGGCGGTGTTCGGCGACAGCGAACTGCTCAATCTGCCGCAGTTCGACCTCAGCCACTGGTACAGCCCCGAATTCGCACTGAGCTGGAGCGCGGCCAATGTGGCTTTCGCTGCGGCCTGCCTGTATCTGCACGTCTCCGGACGGAAACGGACATTCATCGAAAACAAGAGGGTTTGACCAATGTTGGAATTCATGCTGCTGCTATTCTTCATCACGGCCAGTCCGCTGATCCTGCTGATGCGGGTCACCCGGATCGACTCGCTCAAATACGCGTATGCGGGCTTCTACTACGTGAAGTTCGTGCCGCTGCTGCTGGCGCTGTATGCGTTCAACCTCACCGCCAGCTACCTGAAATGGAAGTGGACGCAGCTGGTCTGGTTCATTCCGCGTTTCTTCGGCTACAGCCACTACAACCGGGACTCCATCTCGATGGAAAGCACCCGGATTCCCGGCACCGATTACCACATGGGCTATATCCCCAAGAATCTGCCGGCCGAGCTGGTGTACCGCTGGCGCAAGGACAAGGTCTACCACAACTACATCCGCTCCATCATCAAGGCCAACCACGACTACGCCAACGTCCCGCTGGGCAATTTCACCGCGCCGACGCCTGTGGCGGACGATGAGCTGAAGCGGTTCCTGGTGTCGTCGCAGATCACGCATTACCTGGAAAAGGCCGATGGCGTGCTGACCTTCGACATGAGCCACTTCGTCAAGGAGATCCGCTACTCGAATTCGTCCTTCGACGTGGCCAGCATCTCGATCGCGGAAGACCTGTCCCCCGCCAGCATCCGCATCGCCATGCGCGACGGCACCGTGGTCGGGCCTGGCGATGCGCACTGGGACCTCGCGAAGATCTACTTCATGTCGAACACGATGGTGTTCTTCATCCTCGGCGCCCACCTTCACCACCACCTGTTCTTCGCGGAGATGGGCGCGGCGCTGATGTTCAACCAGGTGCCGCGGGAGTCGAATTTCCACAAGCTGATGCACCCGCACACCTCGTACATCCTGATGCTGAACCACCAGTTCAAGTCTTCGCCGCTGTCGCTGCGCGAGACCACCGGCATCGTCGACAAATTCCTGTACAGCTGCATCGGCTATTACTCGTCCGAGACCTTCTACAAGGTCGGCTACGAGAACGCCCTGAACATGTACAACAAGCGGCGCACCGACGACGAGGCGATCACCCAGAAGTTCGACATCCGCTTCTCGATCCCGTTCGACCGCTACCTGGGCGGCGCCTACACCCTGAACGCGCAGTACCGCGACTACTATGCGGCGATCTCGGAGTTCGTGGAGTCCGGCTACGACGATCTGATCAGTGACGGTTCCGAGACGCATATCGACCTGTGGGTGGACGAGCTGTGCCGCTACGTCAACATCCCGCGCCGGACCAGGGACCGGGCGTTCAACATCGAGGTCATCTCCACCTTCATCTGGTATGTGTCCTTCGTGCATTCGCTGGAGCACTACCAGTTCCACAAGTACAAGCGCAATTACTGCCTGCTGACCCGCCTGCCGTTCGCGGTGGCCAAGACCCTGCCGATGGACAAGGTCTTCAGCCAGTACGACATCTGGAAGTCGAAGCACATCGTGCACACTTTCGGCAAGAACCACCTCAACAGCAGCGTGTCCGAGAGCTACGGCGATGTGGACTACAAGTTCGCCGATCCGGCGCTGATCCAGCGCCAGACGCAGTTCAAGGCGACAGTGGCCGAGCTGATGAAGAAGCACGACACGCCGAACGAGGCGATCGCGCTGTCGATCCGCTACTGAGCAGGCGCTTCGTATTCGCCACCCGCCCCGCGCACGCCGCGGGGTGGGACGCCGGGGGCCATCGATGTGGCCGATGCATCAGGCAACTCACATCAGGCTGCTCACATCAGGCCGACTCACATCAGGCCGGCCCACATCGGGCCGGCTCATTCGTCCGCATCCCGCGCCATCCGCCCGCGTCCATTGCGTTTGGCGACATACAGCGCCGAATCCGCACGCAGCCAGAGGCTCTCGTAATCGTCGCCGGGCGACTGGGTGGTGGCCAGACCGATGCTGAGGCTGGGGTGGACATCGTCGGCGAACGCGAAGCGGCTGGCCCGTACCGCAGCGATCAAACCGACTGCGACCGCGGCGGCGGCTTCGCTGTCGCGCCCAGGCAGCAGCGCGCAGAATTCGTCGCCGCCCAGGCGCCCGAGCAGGTCGTTGGCGCCGAGCGCGGCCTGGCACAGGTCGGTCACCTGGACCAGCGCCTGGTCGCCCGCAGCATGGCCATAGCGGTCGTTCACGTGCTTCAGATGGTCCAGATCGATCATCAGCAGCGATACCGGCTCCCTGCGGTCATGCGCCTGCGCGATCGCCTGCTGCGAGAGGTCGACGAAGAAGTGTCGCGAATACGCGCCGGTCAGCGCATCGCGGATCAGCCGCCGGCGCAGCAGCGCGTTGTCGGCATACAGCACCGGGACGGTCAGCGCGAAATAGCTGGCCGCCGCCTGGGTGATGATCGCCAGCTGCAGATCGAGCGCGATCTGCCCCAGGTCCAGCGCGGCCACCGCCACGACCACGGTGAGACTGAACAAGGCGATGGACACCAGCGATTCCAGCGCGCCCTGGGTATGCACGATCCACAGCTGGATGACGATCGCCGCGAACACCAGGAACAGCAGCGGCTCGTTGGCGGGCGCCTGCGCCACCGCCACCAGCGCCAATACGGCCACGCCAAGGGTGAAGCTCAGTTTCAGCAGGAAACTGCGCAGGCTGCGCGGCGGGCGCGGGATGCCGTCGAAGGCGTACAGGCGCTGCGCCACCGGGATGCGCAGTTCGGCCGCCAGCCAACGCAGGGCCAGCAGCAGCAGCGGGCCCGACACCAGCAGGCCAACGTAATCCCCGATCAGCCAGGGCAGCACCAGCGGCCAGCGCTCGCTTTCCGGCGCCAGGCCCACGTCCACCGTGGCGCAGGCCCCGGCCACGGCCGCCAGTGCGGCCGCCAGCATGCCGGCCAGCAGGAACACCGCGACGGTTCGCGCGATGGACGGCGCCTGCGGCGCCGAGATCGAGCGCAGTACGGCCTCGGCCGCCAGCCAGTAGGGCACGCAGTGAGCGGCGGCATACAGCGCGGCGTTGAGCAGCACATCGCCGATGCCGTAACCGGCGTCGAGCCGTGCCCAGGTCGTCCAGCTGGCGACGCAGGCGGCGGCCAGCAGGGCCGGCAGCGCGCGCCAGCGGAAGACCGCGAAAGCGGCGAAGCTGACCGCCGCAGGCGGGAACCAGAGGCTCGCCAGGGGCGCGTATTCGAGCAGGCGCGCAGCGTAGAACGTCCCGACCCAGAGCAGGAACACGGCAGACGTTACCGCCGCCCATGCCGACGGCGTCCCCTTCCGTGGGCCTGTGGGCCAGACACGTTGATCGAAACTCAAGAGACTCCCCCCGCCGGGATCATACCCCGGAATCGGAGCAGCTCAGGATCGGCTCAGGTGCGCCTTCCGGCGCCAATGTGTTCCCGACGGTCGCGCCAGGCATCCGCCGCCTGCAGCCGCCAGTATTCGAGCTGCGCGGCGAGCAGGCCGGCGGGTTTCAGCGCGGACACCAGCGGGTAATCGGCGAATGCGCGCCAGCCCTCGTCGCCTGCGGCGATCGCGGCAGCCAGGGTCTCGCCAGCCAGGGTGGTCGGCGCCACGCCATGCCCGCCGAAGGCCTGGGCCAGCCACAGGCCGTCCTCGATCCGCCCCAGCTGCGGCATCTGGTGACGGGCATAGCTCATCAGCCCCGACCAGGCGAAGTCCACGCCCACTCCGTCCAGCTGCGGATACACCCGCAGCAGATCGCGCAGCAGCAGCCGGCGCACGGCATCGGGCGAGCGCTGCAGGATCGAGATCCGCCCGCCCCAGAGGATCCGCGTATCCGGCAGCGGGCGGTAGTAATCGAAGGCGAAACGGGTGTCGTAGACCGCGGCCCGGGTGCGCATGGCCTCCTGCAGACGCGCGCCGAGCGGTTCGGTCGCCATCACGTAGGTGGCGATCGGCAGCACGCCCGCATCCACGCGGCGGTGCAGGCCGGCCAGATACCCGCCGCAGGCCAGCACCACCTGCTCGGCCTGCACCTCGCCCGCGGGCGTGCGCACGCGCCAGCCGGCGCCCGCACGCGCGAGCGAGAGCGCAGGCGTGTGCGCGTGCAGGCGTGCGCCCTGCCCGGCTGCCGCCGCGGCGATGCCGTGGGCGTATTTCAGCGGATGGAAATGAAAGGCATCCGGTTCGTACAGCGCGTCGTGGTAGCGCTCGGTCTGCAGCTGCGCGCGCAGTTCGTCGCGCGGCACCCAGCGCCAGTCGATGTCGAAATGCTCGCGCAGCAGGCGCTGGCGCGCGCGCAGCACGGCCGGGTCGCGGAACCAGTTGACCCAGAGCACGCCGGCATCGACAAGATCGCAATCGATGCCGTAGCGCCGCGCGCGCGCGCGGATCAGCTCGACCGCGCGCACCGTGCCTGCGTGCAGGTCGCGCGCCCGCGCCGGGCCCAGATCGCGCAGCAGTGCATCCTCGCCGCGCGAGAAGCCCGAAAACACGAAGCCGCCGTTGCGCCCGGACGCGCCGTGGCCGATCGCGTCGGCCTCCAACAGCAACACATCGCGCTGTCCGCGCTCGCACAGGCCCAGCGCGGTGTTGAGCCCGGCGAAACCGCCGCCGATCACGCACACCCGGGTCTCCGCCCTGCCCTGCAGCGGCGGGTAGTCCTGCGTATCGCCGAGCGTGGCGCGGTAATAGGTCATCGCGGAGAGAACCGCTGCGCTGCGCCGGAGATCGTGCGCATCACAGCGGTCTCACTCACTGCGGTGATCGCGCTGAGTGTACGAATCGCGCTCACTCCAGATCGACCACGCCCAGCTCGCTCAGCGCATCGGCCATCATCCGCCGCGCGCCGTCGCTGAGGGTTTCGTGGTCCAGCGCATAGCGGATGGTGGCCTCGATCAGGCCCAGATGCGTGCCGCAGTCGAAGCGCGTGCCCTGGAAGCGGTAGGCATCCACCCGCTGCTCCTTCAACAGCGCGGCGATGGCGTCGGTGAGCTGGATCTCGCCGCCTGCGCCGGGCGTGGTCTTTTCCAGCAATTCGAAGATGCGCCCGTCCAGCACATAGCGGCCGACCACCGCCAGCGTGCTCGGCGCGTCTTCGGGCCTGGGCTTCTCGACGATAGCCTCGATCAGCCCGCTGCGGCCGTCGAATTTCGGCGCGTCGACGATGCCGTAGCTGCGGGTCTGTTCGCGCGGCACGTCCTGCACCGCGATCACGCTGCCGCCGCTGGCCTCGGCGGCGTCGGCCATCTGCTTGAGCGCGCCCGGCCCACCGTCGCCCTTGCGCCCGTTCCAGATCAGATCGTCCGGCAGCAGCACCGCGAAGGGCTCGTCACCGACGATGGGCTTCGCGCAGAGCACCGCATGGCCGAGGCCCAGCGCTTCGGCCTGGGTCACGAACACCGCGCGCACATGCGGCGGCAGCACGTTGCGGACCACGGCCAGCAGCTCGTGCTTGCCGGCCTTTTCGAGTTTCTGTTCCAGCTCGTAGGCCTTGTCGAAATAGTCGGCCACCGAATGCTTGTAGCGGTTGGTGACGAACACCAGCGTGTCGCATCCGGCTTCCACCGCCTCGTCCACCGCGTACTGGATCAGCGGCCGGTCGACGATGGGCAGCATCTCCTTGGGCACGGTCTTGGTGGCGGGCAGGAAGCGGGTGCCCAGGCCTGCGACCGGGAAGACGGCCTTGCGGATGCGGCGGTGGCGGTCTGCGGCGGATGTCATCGGGGGTGGATCCTCGTTGGCGGGCGCCGCAGGGCGGCGCGGATGAGATGGGCGCGGCGTCGACGCTCGCCCGGACCGCGACTTGCCGCGATGCCGGGCCCTTCGACGGACGACGTCGGCATCGACAGGCGCGGCGCTTCGGCCGCAGCCGCCGCGACCGGGTCAGATGCGGCGTGCGCTGCGTCCGGGAAAGGCGACCACGGTGGCGGCCTGCGGCCGTGCGCTGTCCTCGGCCTCGCCGGGGGAAAACTCTGGCACCGCCTCGCGCAGCAGGGTCGAGAGCGTGTCCAGGTCGTACGCGCCGCAGGCATCGCGCAGTCGCTGCAGCGCCGCGGCGATGGCCTCGGCCGAGACCTTGCGCGGCTCGGCCTGCAGGATCTTCGGGTGCGAGGTCGGACGGTAGCGCTCGTCGGCGTGGAACAGGGTTTCGTGCAGTTTCTCGCCCGGACGCAGGCCGGTGTAGACGATGGCGATGTCCTTGCCGGGCTGTTTGCCGGCCAGGCGGATCATCTGCTCGGCGAGCAGCCGGATCGACACCGGCTCGCCCATGTCCAGGGTGTAGATGGCCTGCTGCGAACCGATCGCCGCGGCCTGCAGGATCAGCTGGCAGGCCTCGGGGATGGTCATGAAGAACCGGGTGACCTCGGCGTCGGTCACCGTGACCGGCCCGCCGCTGCGGATCTGTTCGCGGAACAGCGGCACCACGCTCCCGGCCGAATCGAGCACGTTGCCGAAACGCACGGTCACGAAGCGCGTGGAGCGCGGGTCGGTGAGCGACTGGCAGAACATCTCGGCCAGTCGCTTGGTCGCGCCGAGCACGTTGACCGGGTCCACCGCCTTGTCGGTGGAGATCAGCACGAAGGTATCCACACCCGCACCGCTGCTTTCGCGGGCCACGGTTTCGGTGGCCAGTACGTTGTTGCGCACGGCCTCGCGCAGCTGCGCCTCCAGCAGCGGCACCTGCTTGTAGGCGGCGGCATGGAACACCGCCTGCGGCCGCGACAGCGCGAGCGCGTGGCGCATCACCGCGGCATCGCCGCAGTCGCCGAGCACCGGCACCAGATCGATGCCCGGGAAGTCACGGCGCAGCATCGCCTGCACGGTGATCAGGGACAGTTCGTCGATCTCGACCAGCGCGATCCGGCTGGCGCCGTGGCGGGCGCACTGGCGACACAGCTCCGAACCGATCGAACCGCCGGCACCGGTCACCAGCACCGTGCGGCCGCCGATCCACTCGCGCATCGCCTTCCAGTCCGGCACGACCGGGTCGCGGCCGAGCAGGTCCTCGATCGCGACCTCCTTCAGCTCGCCGGGCAGTGAACGGCCTTCGAGGATGTCGTTGAGCCTCGGCACCGTGCGGAACGGCAGGCCGGTGTCCTCGCAGGCCACGATCACCGCGCGCATCCGCGCCGCATCGATCGAGGGCATGGCAATGACCAGCAGCTTGGCCGCGGTCTCGCGCGCGATGCGCTGCAAGTCGTCGATGGTGCCCAGCACCGGCACCCCGTGCACGTGGGTGCCGCGCAGGCGCGCGGCATCGTCGAGGAAGCCGACCGGGGCATAGGCGCCGGTGCGGCGCAGGTCGCGTACCAGCGCCTCGCCGGCGTGACCGGCACCGAGGATCAGCACGCGGGTGGCGGCCTTGTCGCTGTTGATCAGGCCCTGGTCCTTCCACCAGCGGTACAGCAGCCGCGGCGTGCCGAGCAGCAGACTCAGGCAGACCGGGTAGAGCACCAGCACCGAACGCGGCGCCTGCTCCAGCCGGTTGTAGATGAACAGCACCAGCAGCACCGCGAACAGACCGAACACACTGGCCTTGGCGATATTGATCAGGTCGGGGACGCTGGCGAAGCGCCAGACCCCGCGGTACAGGCCCATCTGCCAGAACACCAGGCCCTGAGCGACCAGCACCAGCGCGGTTTCGGCGCTCCACAGCGGCGGCAGCACGGTCGCGGTGGACAGCATGTAGCGGTACTGGACCAGCACAGTCCAGCACACGGCCACCATGCACAGGTCGTGGGCGACCACCGCCGCGCGGGGCACGGCGGCGCCGATGCGTTCGAGCAGGCCGGTCATGGGGCCGTCATCGGGCGTTTTCATGCAACCTCCTGTGCCGGCCGCCGCGCCGCAGGATCCGCCCGGCGCAGTGCGAACCACAGACCAGCGGCGATGACGAACCAGATCGATACCAGCATCGGACCCCCGAAGATCGACTCCCCCCGGAACCGCAGCAGCATTATGCCGCCGATCGCGGTCCAGACGGCATAGCCGGCCGCGACCGGCCCGTGGCGGCCCAATCGGCGCGCCGCGCACTGGTAGGCATGCTGGACGTGCGGGGTCCACCAGCGTTCGCGCCGCAGGATGCGCACGGCGAGGGTGAGGCCGGCATCGACGAGGAAAGCCGACAACGGCAGGAGCACCAGCGGCCACTGCGTCTGCGGAAGCCCGTCCAGGGTGAGCGCTGCGAGCCAGGCCAGCGCGAAACCCAGCGCCCCGCTTCCGACATCGCCCAGGAATACGCTGGCCCGCGGCCAGTTGAACGGCAGGAAGCCCAGGCAGGCTCCCGCAAGCGCCAGCCCCAGCAGCAAGCCCAGTGGCCCGCCGCCGACCAGCGCCAAAGCCACGGCGACCAGTGCGGCCTGACTGGCCGCGAGGGCGTCGATACCGTCCATGAAGTTCCAGACGTTGGTGAGCACCAGCGCCAGCACAAAGGCCGACAGCGCGAGCGTCGCGCTGCCGCCGGCCAACACCATGCCCGTCGCCAGCAGGCCGGCGGCCAGCGCATGCACCGCCAGCCGCAGCCAGGGCGACAGCGGCCGATGGTCGTCCCAGGCGCCTACCGCCGCCACCAGCAGCAGCCCGAGCCCGCCGGCAGCCAGCACCACCACCATCAGCGGCATGCGGATCAGCAGCGCCGCGCAGGCCAGCATCAATGCGAACACGATGCCGAGCCCGCCGCCACGCGGCGTGGCGACCTGATGGCTGCGACGCTCGCCCGGTGCGTCCAGCAGCCGCCGGCGCACGGCGTAGGCGCGCGCACCCCAGGTGCCGAGCGCGGAGAACGCGGCGAACAGGCCGCACCAGGTCAGGAGTCCGATGTTCATCGTGCGACGTGCGGACGCCGGCTCAGACCACGGCGTAGTTGAGCAGCGGCTTCACCGAGCCCCACTCCTTGCAGCTGGGGCACTGCCAGTGATGGCTGCGCGCGCCGAATCCGCAGCGGTTGCAGCGGTAGCTGGGATTGCGCACCAGCAGTTGCTCGGTGACGTGCTTCAGATCCTGCAGCGTGAGATCCGGATCGGTGCCGTCGGCCAGGCTCAGGTCGATCAGCGCCGCCTCGCCGCGCACCGAGGGCCGGTCCTTGAGCTGGCGGGCGAGATAATCGCGCGCGGCGTGCACGCCTTCGGCGGCCTCGACCAGTCGGGTGAGCGCCAGTACCGGGGCGATACCGCGGTAGTGCTCGCACATCTCGGTCAGGAAGGCGCGGCCGCCGGTCGGATCGCCGACGCGGGCATAGCAGTCCAGCAGCGTCGGCAGGATGTCGGGCAGATAGTCGGAATCGTGACGCGCCGCGCGCTCGTAGGCGCGGATCGCGGCGGCGGCATTGCCGGCGTCGAATTCCAGACGCCCTTCCAGCATCCCGGCCCGGACCGAAGTGGAGTCGGCGGCGTACGCGCGCACGATGGCGTCCCGCGCGGCCGCGACATCGCCCGCGGCGCGATAGCGCTCGGCCAGCTCGCATTCGAACTGCGCGATCAGCTTGCCCATCGGCTCGCCGGTCACCGCCTCGTAGCGGCTGGCCTTCTCGATCGCCTGCGCCCAGTCGCGTTCGGCCTGGTAGATGCCGATCAGGTGACGCAGCGCCTGCGGCGCGCGGTCGTCGAGTTTCGCAAGGTCGGAAAACACGGTTTCGGCGCGGTCGAGCAGGCCCGAGCGCATGTAGTCCTCGCCCAGCGCCAGCAGCGCCTGGACCCGCTGCGCATCGCTGAGGTCGTTGCGCTGCACCAGCCCCTGATGCAGGCGGATCGCGCGGTCGACTTCGCCACGACGACGGAACAGATGGCCCAGCGCGACCTGGGTCTCGAAGGTGTCCTTGTCGAGCTCGGCGACATGCAGGAACAGCTCGATGGCCTTGTCCGGCTGTTCGTTGAGCAGATAGTTCAGGCCGCGGAAATAGGTGGTGGACAGCTTGCTGACCTGATTGTCGCTGTGCCGCTCGCCGCCGCGCCGGCCGATCACCCAGCCGGCCAGCGCCGCGAGCGGCACCAGCACGAAATACCAGAACCACTCAGTAAGGAATTCCATCGGGTTTCCCGGTTGGGGCCGCCATGCCGGCGGCCGTGGACACCAGATCGCCCTGCGCATCGACCTGCGCGCTCGCCTGCGCAGCGCGCAGCGCATCGCATTCGCGGCGCCAGCGCCGGCGCATCGGCAGCACGACCGAGACGGTCAGCGCCAGGCCACCCAGAAGCACGCCAGTCAGCAGGCTGCCGAGCAGCACCAGGCCCAACGCCGCCTCGAACCGCAGCGCTCCGAGGTCCACCTGCACCGGTGTGGCGTTGAGCGCGCCAATGCCGGCACCGAGCGCCAGGAACACGAAGATCAGCAGCGGACGGAGAAGACGCGTCATCAGGGGAAAGAGGACTCGCGGCTGGGAGGAAGAACGAGCGGGCGGCAGCGCATGCGTTCGCGGAACCTGCGTCCGGACCGATACCTGCACCCGCGGCTGCAGTGTATGCCGCGACGACGACGGACGCACCACGGGAGCGACCGGCCACGCGCGCACGAATGCGCGGGTGCGGGTACGCGACGCAGCCCGGATGCGGGGCATATCGCGCGGCCGTCGACCCATCGAGACTCATAGAGACCGGTGCAGGCGGGAGGCGCGAGGCATCGCGCAGGCAGAAAAACCTGCGCCATTCGCGCGCCCGGCGTGGCGGCGGCGAAAGTCGAGTTCACATGGAAAGGGCGGGACACCGAAAGCTGGAGCGCGGACACGGTCGCCAAGACGCACTCGCCTAGACATCCTCGTCGAATTCATGGCGGCATCGCCGCCGACAGCGCTCAGTCTTCCGAAGGCAGCGGCGTGACGTCGCTCACCCGGTCGCGCAGGTCCTTGCCCGGCTTGAAATGCGGCACGTACTTGCCGGGCAGCGCCACCGCGTCCCCGGTTTTCGGGTTGCGGCCGGTGCGCGGCGGGCGGTAGTGCAGGGAAAAGCTGCCGAAGCCCCGGATCTCGATCCGGTCGCCGTCGGCGAGCGCACCACCCATCATGTCCAGCAGGGATTTGACCGCGAGATCGACGTCGTCGGCCTTCAGATGGGCCTGACGCTGGGTGAGGATCTCGATCAGTTCCGACTTGGTCATGGATTGCACGCTCCTGATGGACGTCCGCATCCGGCGGACGATACTGCGCACACCGGAAGGCGGCCCGGACGATCGCCGGGCCGCCCTGCGGATGCGGACGGATTACTCCGAACGGTTCTCCAGCTGCTCACGCAGCAGCGCACCGAGCTTGGTGGTGCCGCTGGCGGCCTCTGCGGCGACCTTGTTGTACTCGGCCAGCGCTTCCTGGGTCTCGGCTTCGTCCTTCGCCTTGATCGACAGCTGCAGGGTACGGCCCTTGCGGTCCATGCCGATGAGCTTGGCTTCGATGGCGTCGCCGACCTTGAGGTGCTGGCTGGCGTCGTCCACGCGCTCCTGCGCGATGTCGCGGGCGGACACGTAACCCTCGATACCGTCGCCGAGATCGATGGTGGCGCCCTTCGCGTCGACTTCCTTGACGGTGCCGGTGACCTTGGTGCCCTTCGGATGCGAGGCCATGAACTGGCCGAACGGATCCTGCTCCAGCTGCTTCACGCCGAGGCTGATGCGCTCGCGCTCCGGATCCACGGCCAGCACGACGGCTTCCAGGGTGTCGCCCTTCTTGAAGTTGCGGACCATGTCCTCGCCGGTGGTGTTCCAGCTGAGGTCGGAGAGGTGCACCAGACCGTCGATGCCGCCGTCCAGACCGATGAAGATGCCGAAGTCGGTGATCGACTTGATCTGGCCCGACACCTTGTCGTTCTTCTTGTGGATCGCCGCGAAGGTTTCCCACGGATTGCTGGTGCACTGCTTCATGCCCAGCGAGATGCGGCGGCGCTCTTCATCCACGTCGAGGATCATGACTTCGACTTCATCGCCGACCTGCACGACCTTGGACGGGTTGACGTTCTTGTTGGTCCAGTCCATCTCGGACACGTGGACCAGGCCCTCGACGCCCGGCTCGATCTCGACGAACGCGCCGTAATCGGTGACGTTGCTGACCTTGCCGAACACGCGGGCGCCGTTCGGGTAGCGGCGGGCGATGTTGTCCCACGGATCCTCGCCCAGCTGCTTGAGGCCGAGGCTGACGCGGTTGCGCTCGCGGTCGTACTTGAGCACGCGGACGTCGAGCTCCTGGCCGACTTCCACCACTTCGGACGGATGGCGCACGCGCTTCCACGCCATGTCGGTGATGTGCAGCAGGCCGTCGATGCCGCCGAGGTCGACGAACGCGCCGTAGTCGGTGAGGTTCTTGACCACGCCCTTGAGCTTGGCGCCCTCGACCAGCTTCTCCATCAGCTGCTCGCGCTCTTCCGAGTGCTCGCTCTCGACCACCGCGCGGCGGGAGACGACCACGTTGTTGCGCTTGCGATCCAGCTTGATGAGCTTGAATTCCAGCTCCTTGCCTTCCAGGTACACCGGGTCGCGGACCGGGCGCACGTCGACCAGCGAGCCCGGCAGGAACGCGCGGACGTCCTTGATGTCGACGGTGAAGCCGCCCTTGACCTTGCCGCTGATGCGGCCGGTGATGGTTTCGTTCTTCTCGAGGGCTTCCTCGAGTTCGTCCCACACCATGGCGCGCTTGGCCTTGTCGCGGGAGAGGACGGTTTCGCCGAAGCCGTTCTCGAGGGAGTCCAGCGCCACCTTGACGGTGTCGCCGATGGCGACGTCGATCTCGCCGGCTTCGTTACGGAACTGCTCGATGGGCACGATGCCCTCGGACTTCAGGCCGGCGTTGATGATCACCACGTCGGTACGCACGTCGACGACGGTACCGGTGACGATGGCGCCGGGCTTGAGCTTGGACAGGTTGGCGGCCTGACTCTGCTCGAACAGTTCTGCGAATGATTCGGTCATGGATTGGTTGCTCGGTTGATGACACAGACCGGCGGGGCGCATGCCCGATGGGATGCCGGTCCACCCGTTGGGGCCGTGGCGGGATTGCCGTTGGCCGTGAGAGTGAGGGACG
>ERZ1066122.532-NODE-532-length-39744-cov-9.154804_pt1 | contig 39744 bp, 36 predicted proteins | sample MGYA00382769_ERZ1066122 | MGnify/ENA primary metagenome ERZ1066122 (study PRJEB33369, sample SAMEA5778352) | biofilm metagenome | biome: Industrial cooling water; feature: Water cooling tower basin; material: Biofilm | place: United Arab Emirates | collected... | reverse complement strand
TAGGCTGAATCGACATTCAGCACCAGAAGCTGATCGCCGCGAGACATAGGCTGGCGAGATAGTTTTGTGGGATGCGGTCATATCTGGTGGCGATGCGGCGGAGTTGTTTGAGCCTGCCGATGGTTCGCTCGATGCGGTTGCGCAGCTTGTACTTGACGGGATCGAAGGCGCGTTTGCGGGGCATGCAGACGCGCTGCGGGATGATCGGCTGGGCGCCGGAGGCTTCCACAAAGTCGAGGATTGCGTAGGTGTCGTAGGCCTTGTCCGCCAGAACGTGCCGAGCAGGCAGGCCGGTCAAGAGTGGGATGCCCAGCTTGGATCGCTGGCGTTGCCGCCAGTCAGGATGAAGCGCACCGGACGACCCAGGGTGTCGACTGCGATGTGCCACTTGGAGGTCAGTCCTCCTCGGGAGCGCCCCAGAGCCTGGTCGCACGCCCCCTTTTTGGCCCGTTGCCGCCTGGGCATGGGCGCGCACGATTGAGCTGTCGATCATCAGATATTCGTTGTCGCGGTCGCGGGCGAGCAGGGCGAAGATGTCCTCCCACACCCCAGCGCGCGCCCAGCGGGTGAAGCGCTTGTGCACCGTCTTGTACTTGCCGTAGCGCTCAGGCAGGTCCGACCAGCGCGCGCCGGATCGCAAGACCCACAGCACTCCATTGATAAACAATCGATTATCTACCGCAGTCCGACCCGGATCACCCGCCTTACCCGGCAGCATCGGCGCAATCTTCTGCCACTGCGCCTCGCTCAACTCGTATCGCTTGATCCCCATGACGCCTCCGCAAAATGCCAAAGCTCATGAATCAGACATCAGACCCTTTGGGAATCCCCTGAATGTCGATACAGCCTAGTCCCTCGACTTCGCTCGGGACAAACGGATTATTGTGTTCTGCGGCAAATCAAAACACCGCCTCGACCAGTTTGGCAAAGGCATCCGCTCTATGGCTCATCGCGTGCTTTTCTGCCGGATCGAGTTCGGCGAAACTCTGTTTGCGCCCCAAAGGCACAAACACTGGATCATAGCCAAAGCCAAGCGTCCCGCGCGGCGGCCAGGTGAGCATGCCATTGACGCGGCCTTCGAAAACTTCCGCATGGCCATCGGGCCAGGCCAGCGCCAGCGTGCAGGTGAAATAGCAGCTGCGGTCGACATCGGGGCCAAGCTCGGCGAGTTTCCCCTCAACCTTGCCCATCGCCAGATACCAGTCGCGCCCCGGACCGCCCAGTGCGGCGGCTTCAAAGGCCTGCTTCTCCGCCCAGTCGGCAGTGTAGACGCCGGGCGCTCCACCCAGCGCCGCAACGCACAGCCCGCTATCGTCGGCAAGCGCGGGCAGGCCCGAACCTTTCGCTGCGCTATGTGCTTTCAAAAGCGCATTTTCGGCGAAGGTTGTGCCGGTTTCCTCTGGCTCGGGCAGGCCAAGATCGCCTGCCGATACGGGTTCGATGCCATAGGGCTCAAGCAGCACACGAATTTCGCGCACCTTGCCTGCATTGTGGCTGGCAATGACCAGCTGGCCGGGGCCGAGTTTGCGGTGGGTCATGCTATCTCCTTTCTCTCTCCCCTTCAGGGGAGAGATAGCGAGACTTGGTACCGTCAGGTACCTAGTCGCAGCAGAGAGGGGCTTTGAAGCAATACGATTCCCCCTCTCCCAACCCTCTCCCCTGAAGGGGAGAAGGCTATAATCACTTCACTGCTTCCGCCTGCGCCGCAAAGATCCGGTCGCAGCCCATGCGGGCGAGGCGGAGCAGGCGGAGCAGTGCTTCCTCGTCATAGGTCGCGCCCTCCGCAGTTGCCTGTACCTCGGCGATCTTGCCACCCTCGATCAGCACAAAATTCGCATCGGCATCGGCGCTCGAATCCTCGACATAATCGAGATCAAGCACCGGCGTGCCTTCGCATATGCCGCAACTGACTGCAGCAACGCGGCCCATGATCGGGTCCTCGGCAATCTTCCCTTCGGCCATCAACTTGTTAACCGCCAGCCGCAGCGCGACCCATGCGCCGGATATCGCCGCTGTGCGCGTGCCGCCATCGGCCTGCAACACATCGCAGTCGAGCGTGATCTGATGCTCGCCCAGCTTCTTCAAATCGACAACCGCGCGCAAGGATCGCCCGATCAGCCGCTGGATTTCCTGCGTCCGGCCCGACTGCTTGCCCTTTGCAGCTTCACGCGACCCGCGCGTATGTGTTGCGCGGGGAAGCATAGAATATTCGGCAGTTACCCAGCCTTCACCCTTTCCGCGCAGCCAGGGCGGAAGCCGGTCCTCGACGCTGGCAGTTACCAGCACGCGGGTGTCGCCAAAGCTGATCAGGCAAGACCCTTCGGCATGTTTGGTGAAACCGGTTTCGATTTCGATGGCGCGCATTTCGTCTGGCGCACGGCCGCTGGGGCGCATGAATTTTCTCCTGATAGTGGGTGCGCTGCGCAATAACCACATGCCCTTGCTTTGCAAGGCCTGCGCGCTAACTATTGCCTTATGACCACCCCGCCGATCACCGAACTCAACGACCGGACGCGCAGCATTTTTCGCGTAGTGGTGGAAAGCTATCTGGAATCGGGCGCGCCGGTGGGATCGCGGACGCTGTCCAAAATCAGCGGCCTTAACCTGTCGCCTGCCTCGATCCGCAATGTGATGCAGGATTTGGAGGAGGCAGGGCTGCTCGCCGCGCCGCATACCAGCGCGGGGCGGATGCCGACCGAAAGCGGGCTTCGCCTGTTTGTCGATGGCATGATGCAGGCAGCCGAACCGACAGCCGACGAGCGCCGTGCGATCGAATCGCAGATCGATGCGGGCGGGCCCATCGAAAATGCGCTAGCCGCGGCGACGGCGGCGCTGTCCGGCCTGTCGGCCTGCGCGGGCGTGGTGATGGTGCCACGGCGTGAAGTTGTGCTGAAACATTTCAGCTTTGCCCGGCTGTCAGCTGCTCAGGCTCTGGCCATATTGGTCGGCGCGGACGGATCGGTGGAAAACCGGCTGGTCGAGATAGCGCCCTCGGTCGGCGATGGGGCGCTGGTCGAGGCAGGCAATTATATCAGTGCGCGGCTATCCGGCCTGACGCTGACCGAGGCGCTGGCGCGGCTGGACAGCGAAATCCGTGCGGAGAAGGCGGCGCTCGATCGGGCAAGCGCAGAGCTGGTGCGCACGGGGCTCGCGCTCTGGTCATTGGATGCAAATGACCGCCCGGTTCTGATCGTGCGCGGCCAATCCAATCTGCTTGACGAGGCTGCGGCTGCCGACCTTGACCGCGTGCGGCAGTTGCTCGACGAACTCGAAAGCAAGGAAGAAATTGCCCGCCTGATCGACAGCGCGCGCGAGGCGGAATCGACGCGGATTTTCATCGGCTCAGAAAACAATCTTTTCTCGCTTTCCGGCTCCTCGGTCATTGCTGCCCCCTATCGCGAGGCAGGCGGCAAGATTGTTGGCGTGATCGGCGTCATCGGCCCGACCCGGCTGAACTATGCGCGCATCGTACCGATGGTCGACTTCACCGCACAGGCGCTGAGCCGGTTGATGAAATAGCGACATGTCACACGACGGAACGACGGAACGACGAAGCAGCCGCGTCGTTTCGTCGTTTCGTGGCGTGACATTGTTCGCGGCTTGATGAAAGCACAGCAGCGCCTATATGCGCGCACTGATTAGATATTGGGGCTGATATGACCGATACCAACAAGAGCGACACCGCTGTGGAACAGGAACTTGAAGGCGTTCCCGAGCATTTGAAGGCCGACGATGGCGACAGCGCCAACGAGCAGTTGAACAAGCTCGCGTCTGAACTGGAAACCGCGCGGCAGGATATACTCTATGCGCAGGCAGAGGTACAGAATGTCCGTCGCCGCATGGAAAAGGAAGCCGCAGATGCGCGCGCCTATGCCGCGACCGGCTTTGCCCGCGACATATTGTCGGTATCGGACAATCTCGCCCGCGCATTGGATGCGATCCCCGCCGAGCTGCGCGAGGATGAAAAGTTCAAGGGACTGGTCGCGGGGCTTGAGGCGACGGGCCGAGAACTTGACAGCGTCTTTGCCAAACACGGCATCACCCGCATCGCCGCCATGGGCCTGCCGCTTGATCCGAACCAGCATCAGGCGATGGTCGAAATCCCGACTGCCGATGCAGAGCCCGGCACTGTCGTCGCCGAAATGCAGGCAGGCTATATGATCAAGGACCGTTTGCTGCGGGCGGCGATGGTTGGGGTTGCGAAGGCGGTGGAGTGAAGCCGCGTAACGTCCGGCACGGCAAAAACCGTCACCCCGCACTTGATGCGGGGTCCCGCTTTATGCGGAACTGGCCAAAAAAGCGGGACCCCGTGTCAAGCACGGGGTGACGAAGTTTATTGAGCGGATTTTAGGCGATCAAATCTGGTTTCGATTTGTTTTGCCAATGCCAACAGCCACTCTTCCGTTGCTTCGGGATTGAACGCATCAATCAGTGAGTGTCCTTTCAAGGCGTTGCAAGGTTTGCAAGCTATGACAAGGTTGCTTAGTTCGGAATTACCCCCGAGCGCTTGCGGCTCGATATGGTCTAATGTCATTTCGATCGACACATCTGTGGCGCTGGAGGTTTTACAGTAAAAGCACTTTCCGCCATGTTTTTCCAAAGCGAGCCTGAGCGCCTTATCGGCCTTTCTTGGCGTTTCATCTGCTCCAGCGACTTGGTACAGCACAGGTCCATTGTTGGGCTGTGTCTTAATTGCAACCACAGCTCGATAAGGTAGATCTTGGGACCAATGCTGGCATGAGGCCAAGTCAATATTTGCTGTGATCTTTGACTGCATGTTCATATCCAGGACTGTTACATGATGGCCGCCAAATATTCGGTTAACAGCGCTCAGGTTTACGCAACTCTCATCCTCGTTCGCCCTAAAGAGGACTGAGCGAATGCGAAGGCGCGTCTCGATTAGCGAGGCGCAAGAGTGCTTCGAGACGGGCCGTCGCTGCGCTCTGTCCCTCTTCAGCACGAACGTTGGGTAGGCACCAGCGCGGTCACGACTTGGACCTTGATACTCGCTGCTACCCTCGCGTTCTTCGCGAACTTCGCGCGAAACAAAAAAGCCTGCCCACAGGTGACAACAAGGGTCAAAATCTCTAACCCACCCCCATGACCCCATCGGCAGCCCATATGGACCGCCAGTCCCTCTGGCGCGAAGAGCTTCGTGCGACGCTGGCGCTTGCCTGGCCGCTGGTGCTAACCAATCTTGCCATGACGATGATTGGCGCGACCGATGTGGTGATGGTCGGCTGGCTCGGGCCGACCGAGCTTGCCGCAGCCTCGCTCGGCTTCAACCTGTCGATGACCTGCGCGATTTTCACCATGGGGGTGATCACCGCGACCTCGCCGATGATGGCGAGCGAGCGCGGCAGGAAAGCGCACAGTGTCCGCGATATCCGGCGCACATTCCGACAGGGGCTGTGGCTGGCCACCGCGATCATCGTTCCCGTCTGGCTGTTCCTGTGGCAGACCGAGGCGGTACTGCTTGCGCTGGGCCAGCAGCCGGAGCTTGCGGCCAAGGCGCAAACATATGTGCGGGCCTATATGTGGTCGATCCTGCCCTTCATGTGGCTGATCGTCTGCCGCAATTTCCTGTCGGCACTGGAACGGCCGATGTGGTCGCTGATCATCGGGATCGCGGGCGTCTTTGCCAATGCAGCGTTCAACTATGTGCTGATTTTCGGCAAGCTGGGGTTGCCCGCGCTTGGCCTTGTCGGCGCAGGGATTGGCAGCATTTTGGCGAACAGCTTCATGTTTCTCGGCATGGTCGCGGTCATCCACTTCCATCCCAAATTCCGCCGCTATTCGCTGTTCGGGCGCTGGTGGCGGAGCGACTGGCGGCGCTTTGCCGCATTGTGGAAGCTGGGCCTGCCGATCGGGATCACCATGGGGCTGGAGGGCGCGGTCTTTGGCGTCGCCGTCATGCTGATGGGCCTGATCGACACCGCCTCGGTCGCGGCACATGCGATTGCGCTGCAGATCGCCAGCGTGACATTCATGGTGCCGATGGGGCTGGCACAGGCAGCAACGGTGCGCGTCGGTATCGGCTATGGTCGCAAGGATGCAGGGATGATTCGCCGTGCGGGCTGGACCAGCTATGCGATGGGCACCGGCTTCATGGCCATGATGGCATTGCTGATGTGGACGTTGCCCGGACTGTTGGTATCGATCTTCATCGATGCCGATGCGTCCAAAAATGCCGAAGTTGTCGGCCTCGCTGTCAGCTTCCTTGCGATAGCGGCACTGTTCCAGATTGCCGATGGCGCGCAGGTCGTTGGCGCAGGGATGCTGCGCGGGCTGCACGACACGCGCTGGCCAATGGCTTTTGCATTGTTCGGATACTGGATTGTCGGCATCGGCGCGGGTGCTTGGCTGGCGTTCGAATATGGCTGGCAGGGCGTCGGTATCTGGGCGGGGCTGGCGATCGGTCTTGGCATTGTCGCGCTGTTGATGATTTCGCGCTGGCTGATGCGCGATAGGCTCGGCCTCATTCCATCCTGATTGCGATCACGCGCGGAACTTTTCCTGGCTGGCTGATGTTAGGTCAGTCTCATCAGAGGAGATCCATCATGAAAAAATCTGCAATCAGCTTGATGGGGGCAATTTCCTTTGCCGGGCTCTCGGCCTGTGCAAGCAACTATTCGGGAGAGGGGGCTGCCGTCGGTGCTGCTGCCGGGGCAGTCATCGGTGCAGCGACCGGTGAAGATGTGCTCGAAGGCGCAGCGGTGGGCGCAGCGGCCGGCGCGGCCATCGGCTATTTTGTCGACAAGGATAATGACTGCAACGGTTATGACCGGCGCGGACGTCTGGACGACGACTGCTATGGCCGAGAAGGGTATCCGCGCTATCGTCCCAATTAAAAGGGCAATATCCCTTCATATTGGCTGAGCGGCGGCGCGCCTGCGAGCTTGAATCCGTTTCGCAGCAGGAAGACATGCCGGACGATTTCGGCCTGCTGCTCGATGCCATAGCGTTCCAGCTTCCACCCCGGTTTCAGCGCATAGTCATAGCGGCAAAAGGGGTGGCGGCGGAGCGGCAGGAAAATTCCCTGCTGGTGCTGCCAGACATGCACCAGCTCGTGGATGAACAGCGCTTGCAGCGATAGGTCGCGGTCGCAGAAATCGTCGCAGAACATGTCGTTCGCCGGGTGGAACCAAAGATGCCCGTCGGGCGCCATCGTCACCTTGCGCGGCTGGAACAGCCACCATTTGCGGTTGTGGATGCGCACCCTGTCATAATCGATGGCGTCTTTGAAAACCGAGCGTGCCAGCGCCACTTCGCGCGGCGTCATCGCCCGGCCGGAATTGTGCGCGCCAAACATCCGCTACGCGGCTTTAGTGGCCGCTATGATCGTCGCCGCTGCCTGCGGCGATTGCCTCGACCGGCGCGGTCACCTTGATCTGGTTGCCATCGGAAAAGACGAAAATCGCCTCCATCTTGCCCGTGTTGCGTGCGACGAGGTTCAAACCATAGACCATCACATGCTTGCCGCCGCGTTTGAACTCGACTTTCGTCTCCGCGGGGATGGGGACGCGCTCGATGGGTTTCATCGTCAGCATTCCGGTTTTCGGATCGGAGACGGTGTCGTGCATTTCCATCTTGATGACCGACGGTGAAATCACCCGCAGCAGATCGACCTGGCGCTCTCCGCCGCGCACCGTGAAGTATAGAGCGGACGGATTATCAGTCACAGGGGATAGCTTGACGACGGGATCGAGCACATTCAGCTGCGGCGGTTTGTTGCAGCTTGCCACGAGCAACGCCATTCCCGTCATCATCAACACGCCTAACCGTTTCACGCCTATGCTCCTGCAATAACTGTCCGGTCCTGTGTTCCCGGATGGGGCAATAGCGCCCTTGCGCTCCATTTAGGTGGGCCCAAGCCTTGTGCCAAGCAATTTGCCACCTATATCGCCCGCGCACTCCCGATTTTCCGGTGCCTGACGGGGCCGGGGCAATCGGACATAAGGAAGCATGAATAAATTTCGGGGTAAGTAAGAATGGCAAAAGTTATCGGTATAGATCTCGGCACCACCAACAGCTGCGTTGCGGTGATGGAAGGTGGCCAACCCAAGGTTATCGAAAATACGGAAGGCGCGCGCACCACGCCGTCTATCGTCGCCTTCGCAAAGGATGGTGAGCGCCTTATCGGGCAGCCTGCCAAGCGCCAGGCGGTGACCAATCCCGACAATACCATCTATGCGGTCAAGCGCCTGATCGGCCGTCGTTTCGACGATCCGCTGACCAAGAAGGACATGGAGCTCGTTCCCTATCAGATCGTCAAGGGCAAGAATGGCGATGCCTGGGTAAAGGCAGGTGGCGAGGATTATTCGCCTTCGCAGATTTCGGCCTTCACGCTCCAGAAGATGAAGGAAACCGCCGAAGCCTATCTGGGCGAAACGGTGACGCAGGCGGTGATTACCGTGCCTGCCTATTTCAACGACGCCCAGCGTCAGGCGACCAAGGATGCCGGCCAGATTGCAGGCCTTGAAGTGCTGCGCATCATCAACGAGCCGACCGCAGCCGCGCTTGCCTATGGCATGGACAAGGATGATAACAAGACCATCGCGGTTTACGACCTTGGCGGCGGCACATTCGACATCTCGATCCTCGAGGTTGGCGATGGCGTGTTCGAGGTGAAGTCGACCAATGGCGACACCTTCCTGGGCGGTGAAGATTTCGATTCCAAGCTCGTCGAATTCCTTGCCAGCGATTTCCAGAAGGCCGAGGGCATCGACCTCACCAAAGACAAGTTGGCGCTGCAGCGTCTGAAGGAAGCTGCAGAAAAGGCGAAGATCGAGCTGTCCTCCGCGCAGACGACCGAGGTCAACCTGCCCTTCATCACCGCAGACCAGAATGGCCCCAAGCACCTCGTCAAGAATATCGGCCGTGCCGATCTTGAAAAGCTGGTCGACGACCTGATCAAGCGCACGCTTGAGCCTTGCAAGAAGGCGTTGGCCGATGCGGGCCTCAAGGCTGACGGCATCGACGAAGTCGTGATGGTCGGCGGCATGACCCGCATGCCCAAGGTCCGCGAAGTCGTGAAAAGCTTCTTCGGCAAGGAACCGCACACCGGCGTCAATCCCGACGAAGTCGTCGCGATGGGCGCTGCCATCCAGGCGGGCGTGTTGCAGGGCGATGTGAAGGACGTGCTGCTGCTCGACGTCACCCCGCTTTCGCTGGGTATCGAGACGCTGGGCGGTGTGTTCACGCGCATGATCGATCGCAACACGACGATCCCGACCAAGAAGAGCCAGACCTTCTCGACGGCAGAGGACAACCAGAATGCCGTGACCATCCGCGTGTTCCAGGGCGAGCGCGAAATGGCGGCGGACAACAAGGTGCTGGGCAATTTCGACCTGGTCGGTATCCCGCCCGCGCCGCGCGGCGTGCCGCAGATCGAAGTCACCTTTGACATCGACGCCAATGGCCTTGTCAGCGTGACTGCCAAGGACAAGGGCACCGGCAAGGAGCAGCAGATCAAGATCCAGGCTTCTGGTGGCTTGAGCGAAGCCGATATCGACCAGATGGTAAAGGACGCCGAAGCCTTTGCCGAGGAAGACAAGAAGCGCCGCGAAGCTGCCGAAGCGAAGAACAATGCCGAAAGCCTTGTCCATACCACCGAAAAGCAGCTTGAGGAGCATGGATCGAAGATCGATGCCGGCCTGAAATCCGAAATCGAAGCTGCGGTTGCCGAAACCAAGACGGCAATCGAAAGCGGCGATCCCGAGGCGATGAAGGAGAAGGCCGGTGCCTTGGCCCAGGTCGCGATGAAAATGGGTCAGGCAATCTATGAGCAGGAGCAGGCAGCGGGTTCGTCCGCTGGTGCCGCGACTGATGATGCCTCGCCAGCCGATGACAATGTGGTCGATGCCGAGTTTTCGGAAGTCGAGGACGAGAAGAAGGACTAAGGTCAAGCCCAGGTTCGTCACCCCCGCGCAAGCGGTCCATCCCCGGCGGTCTAAATTTGGACAGCAGGTGATGGCTTCCCGCTTTTGCGGGAATGACGGAATGGGGGGTGGGAGTAAGTGCCTTGAGCCTTGATATAGACTATTACGAACTGCTTGAGGTCGAGCGGACGGCGGATGAGAAGACGCTTAAAACCGCTTATCGCCGGTTGGCGATGGAATGCCATCCCGACCGCAATCCAGGCTGCGAAAAATCCGAGGCAAAGTTCAAGGCGATCAGCGAAGCCTATGATGTGCTGAAAGACCCGCAAAAGCGCGCGGCCTATGACCGCTTTGGCAAGGCTGCGTTTGAAAATGGCGGGATGGGTGGCCGGGGCGGAGCCCAGGGCTTCAGCGATTTCAGCGACATATTTGAAAGCTTCTTCGGCGATGCCTTTGGCGGCGGACGGCAGCGTGGACCTGTCCGCGGGGCTGATCTGCGCTATGATATGGAAATCACGCTCGACGATGCCTTTCACGGCAAATCGACCGAGGTGAAAATCGATGTTGCCGAACATTGCGGCGATTGCAGCGGAACGGGCGCGCAGCCGGGCACTGGTACACGGCGCTGCAACCTTTGTGGCGGCCATGGCAAGGTGCGCGCGCAGCAGGGCTTTTTCGTGGTCGAGCGTACCTGCCCGACCTGCCACGGGCGCGGCGAAATCATCGAAAGCCCGTGCCGCAAATGCGGTGGCGATGGCCGGGTAGAGGCGCGCAAGACGGTGCAGGTTACCATTCCGCCCGGCGTCGATGATGGCACGCGCGTGCGCGTCGCAGGCAAGGGCGAAGCAGGGCCGAACGGCGCAGCAGCAGGCGATCTTTATATTTTCCTGCATGTCGCGCGGCACAAGGTGTTTGAGCGCGATGGCACAACCCTGTTCTGCCGCGCACCGATCAGTTTCACGACTGCTGCGCTGGGCGGAGAGATCGAGATTCCGGGCCTCGACGGCAAGCGGCATGTGATCAACATTCCCGAGGGCATCCAGTCGGGCAAGCAGCTGCGCCAGCGCGGAGCCGGCATGCCGGTGCTGCAAGGGCGCGGCCATGGCGATCTGGTCGTGCAGATCGACGTCGAAACGCCGACACGGCTGACCAAGGAACAGCGCGAAATTCTCTGCCAGTTCCGCGAAACCGAAACCGGTGAGGAATGCCCGCAAAGCCAGGGCTTTTTCGGCCGGATCAAGGAATTCTGGGACGACCTTACCGACTGAGCCGGTTCGATAATTTTACATAAGCAGGATTCGACCCGGTGCGGCCCGTTATGATAGGTTGCGCACGGGAGGGTCCAAGCGATGACGTCCAGCCGTTACAGCAAACGCGACCTGCTGCGCCTTGGCATTGGCGCCGCATCGGTGGCGGTTTTCTCTGCCAGACTTGATGCGCAGGATAGCGACCTGTTCGGCATTAAGGTGCCTGAAAAGCTGCTCGATATCGTTCCACGCAAGGAGCTGAACTATGTCCGCCTTGCCGATGCGGTGATCAAGCTGGAGCGCGAGGCCGACCGCAAGGCACTCCCCGATTCCACCCTGTCGCGCAACACGGGGCAGAAAATCACCTCCTATGATGACGCGCTGTATCAGCTCGTACTGCCGCGTCTCGTCGCATTGATCGACCGCAGCGAAAGCATCGACCCGGGCTTTGCCGACCAGGCGGGCAGCCTGCTCGCCGATCTCCACGAGACGCAGCATGAGCTGCCAGAGGCACTGAGACTGGCACCATCGGGTCTTGATATGCTGACGCCCGAAGATACGTTGAAGAGCAGCATCAATCCGACCGTTGCACTGCCGTCGCTCGATTTGCCGCCTGCTGTCGACTTGCCTGTCGATCTTCCCGAAACGCCGCAGCCGGAAACATTGCCACCTGTCGAGGAACTGCCGCCGCCGGTCGATCCCTTAACGCTTCCTCCGCCGCCCTTGCTGGAAGATATCGACAAGCCTTTAAGCAAGGCAAAGGACTTCGCCTCGCTCAGCGCTGAACTTGCGCGGATGTTTCGTACGCTGACTGTTCGCCCGGAGCGCGCGGAGACCGTTGATTGGCATCTGGCGATGGTGCGCAAATCGCGTGATCGTTACGAAAGGGTCAGCGATGCCACCGGCGTCCCCTGGCATTTCATTGCCGTGACGCATGGTCTTGAATCGAGCTTCAATTTTCGTGCGCATCTGCACAATGGCGATTTCCCGCTGAGCGCGCGCACGCGGCAGGTGCCTGCGGGGCGACCCAAACAATGGCTCCCGCCGTCCGACTGGGAATCGAGCGCAAAGGATGCACTCAAACTATTGGGCTATACGGGGCAGCTCGACTGGAGCCTTGAGCGCACGCTTTACCGGCTGGAGGCCTATAACGGTTTCGGCTACCGCGCGCTTGGGGTGCCGACGCCCTATTTGTGGAGTTTTTCCAACCATTATGATCGCGGCAAATATGTCGCTGACGGCAAATTCAGCTGGACCGCGCGCTCGCAGCAATGCGGCGCGGCCGTGATGCTGAAGCTGCTTGCCGACGCAGGGGATATCGCGCTAACCAAAGCCAGCTAAACCATGGGAGGGCTGCAATCATGAAACATACCCGCCTGCTTGTTGCTGCTTCGCTGCTCGCTGGTCCCGCCTTTGCCCAGCAGGACTTTTCCAAGGTGGAAATCAAGACCGAGCAGTTGGCTCCCGGCGTTGCGGTCCTGTTCGGGCAGGGCGGCAATATCGGTGTCTCTTACGGCGAAGACGGCACTGTATTGATCGACGATCAGTTCGCCCCGCTGACGGAGAAAATTCAGAAGGCAGTTGCAGATCTCGGCGCGCAGCCGGTGAAGTTCCTGATCAATACCCATTGGCATTTCGACCATACGGGCGGGAACGAGAATTTCGGCAAGGCCGGTGCGCTGATCATGGCGCATGACAATGTCCGCGTGCGTATGGCGACCGACCAGGAGACGGCTTTCGGGCTGATAAAGGCCAGCCCCAAGGCTGCGCTGCCTGTGGTCACTTACGCCGAAGGGCTTAAGCTGCATCTCAATGGGGAAGAGGTGCGTGTGATGTCGGTCGCACCGGCCCATACCGATGGCGACAGCATCATCCACTGGACGAAATCGAACGTCATCCACATGGGTGACCTGTTCTTTCACAAGATGAGTTACCCTTTCATCGACCGGGGCAGCGGCGGCGATGTGCGCGGCGTAATTGCCGCTGCGGCAAAGGCGCTGACGATGGCCGACGATGCTACAAAGATCATTCCCGGCCATGGCCCGGTTGCCAGCAAGGCCGAACTGCAAGCCTATCATGACATGCTTGTTGCGATTACTTCCAAGATCGATGCCGCGATCAAGGGTGGCAAGAGCGTCGAAGAGGTAAAGGCAATGAAGCCCGCCGATGGCTATGGCGTCAATCCATCGGGTTTCATTTCGGCAGACCGTTTTGTCGAGACGGTGTACGCTAATTTGAAGGGGTGATTGCGGCGGATGTGTTGCCAACCCAACTCTAATATGCCCGTCACCCCGCACTCGATGCGGGGTCCCGCTATTGGATCGCCGCAGAAAAAGCGGGACCCCGTGTCAAGCACGGGGTGACGATCAGGTTGTAAAGGTCAGTCAAGTGGCCCGATCTCGGCGCGCACATCGCGGATCAGCGGCTGCACTCGTTTCAACCGGGCTTGTTCGGCGTCGAGGATGGCGTGGAACGCGCGTCTCTTGAAACCCTGCACAATAGCGCCGTCTAGTTTTGCGCTGTCGGGCAGCGCGCTGACCATGATTTCGATAAGCCGGTCTGCGCCATGCAGCCGCCCCCACAAATAGTCATTCTCGCGATAGGCTCGGCTGAAAAAGGCACCGAAATTGTTGAACTCGATTCCCTTCAACATCGCCGCCGCGCCGCCGGTGCGGATGGCGGTTGCATCGTCGGGTGAAATTCTGTCCACCTTGATCCGGTCAAATTCGTCAATGCCTTCGCCCTGCAATAGCGGCAGTGTCGCAATGTCGAACAGCGTAAAGCCGAGATAGCCCAGAAGCATTGTCCGCCGGGCATCGTCGGGTAGTGCAGCAAGGCTCCCCAGCAAGGCTTGGTCCGTTTCGATATCCGCTGCAGCCAGCGCGCGCCTTTCCGCCAGTGCATCGAGTAGCGCCCCGGGCCGGTTAACGCCTTCTACGACCGCAGCTAGCACGTCTTCGCCCAGATAATCGGCGGTTTCGCTTTCGATGTAGCGCGCAAGGCTTTCATAGATCGACTCGCGCATGGCATCGGCGATATGGGGCGCGATTTCGCCGCCCGTTTCGACATCCTCGGCCAGACGCCGCGCGAGGAAGCGCAAACGCCGGATGCGGAAACGCACATCCTGCTCGCGGAAAAAGGCGATGGTCGGGCTGGCCATGATCCGGCCCCTGTCGCCCATCACCCGGTCCAGCCCGCGCGAGCAGATTTCGGTCCATAAGGCGGCGCGCAGGGCGTGGAAATGGTCGGCAGGGCCATCGGGCCAGACGCGGCGCGCGGTCGCGACAAGATCGTCGAGCACCCCGATCAGGCGCAGATGCGCATAGGCGGCATAGGCATAGCCCGACGCCTCGACCGATTTTTCCAGCATCATCTGCCGCCATTTCGCCATGCGCGCAGGCGTGGGCTTGGTGAGGAACCAGGTCTTGCCCAGCAGTGCCTCGATTGTCCGCTCGACCTCGTCGCGCAGATGGTCGGTTACTTCGCGGATGCGCCCGATCCGGTTTGACCGCCCCTCGATCATGTTCAGGCTGTCGCGGATCGGTTGTTCACGCGGGATGTCGGCAGTCGCGCCGAAAATGGTGGCAAAAAAGCCGGGAGGCTTCATCGCACCATCGCCTTCATCCTTGCGGCGGCGAAGGCGGAAGCTGGGAAGTCCAGGCTTGGGATCGATATAGACGAAGCGCCGGTCGACCTCGCGCCGCGCCGGGCGGTTGCGCAGCGCGTCGATGGCTTGCCGGAACGGCGCATTGGCCAGCACCGATCCGTCGATCAGGAAGGTATCCTCTGCGACGCCAGCGGCAAATTGCTGCGGAATGATCCGCTTTAAGAAGGCATCGCGCCCTGGCCATTCGACCCGATTGCTTTTCAGCAGCCCATCGAGCTCGCGCACGGTAAAGGGCGGAAAGGCACCTGGAAAACTCGCCGTTGCCCGCGCCGCGAAGATCAGTTCAGCGACATGCGCCAGTTGGTGCGGTTTCTGCCCGCGTGTCGAAAAGCCGATGGTGATCCGGTGCTCGGTCTCGGTGACATTGGCCGGACTGTTTATGCGCAACTGCTCGCTATGGCCGTGGAAATCGGTCACGGTGACAAACAGGTCCAACGGCTGGTTGGCGGGAAGCAGCGCGGGCTGCCGCCCTGCCGTCAGCGCCATCGTTTGCAGCGCATCGAGCAGCAGCCGGGAAAATTCCCGTCCGCCAAAGGGCGGCTGGAACCAGCGTGCGCGGACAAAGCGGGATAGCTTGGTTGCGACCTCGTCCTGCGCCTCTTCGGCGACGGTGCGTTCGACCGCGCCGCCCTTGCGCCGCAGCAGCGACCAGGCAATGGGTGCCGCCCAGAATTTGGAAAAGCGCGAAAGCGGCCTCGCGTCGGGGTCGATCAGCGTTTCAACATCGGCGTTGCGTAACCACAGGTCGGTCAGCGGCTCCAGCGACTGGCCGGTAGTAATTGCCTGCGCCAGAAACACGCCATTGATCCCGCCCGCGCTGGCGCCTGCGATGATGTCGGTCAATATGCGCAGACGGACGCCCGAAATATTGGCCATCTCGCCAAGCAGGTCGCGATAGACGGCTTCGCTGCCGGTCAGCTCCTCACTGCCATCGTGAAAGGCGCGGCTGGAGCGGACCATGTGCCAGATCTCGCGGGTGATGCCGTGCATGTAAACGGCAAGACTGACCCCGCCATAGCAGATCAGGGCAAGCCGGAGTTCCTTTTTACGCATCGCCCATGTCTGGCAGCAGCGCGCTGCAAGGGCAAGCTGCGTTCAATCGAGATCGGTGATCCGGTCGATGTCGCGCAAAGATTGCGAGTCGGCGGAGACGCGCCGAGCATCGCGGAGCAGCGCTTGTTTGATATCAGCGCAGTTTGTCTCGACCCAGCTGCACGGTGCAATCCATGGTGGGCTTGTCCAGTCGGCACCGCTCGACACGGCGGGAGAGGTCGCGTCTGCCGCCGCCGCCAGCATCTCGACATGGTCGGCTGTGACAAAGGGCATGTCGCCTAATGCCAGCAGGATTGCATCGGGTCGTGACGCCAGCGCCGAATCGAGACCGCAGTGCAGCGACTCAGCTTGTGTTGCATTGGGTCGCGTTTCGCGAAGCGCAAAGCCATTCGCCTCAAGTAGTCGATGCAGATCGGGCGCTTCAGGCCTGACGGTTGCGAATTGATGGGCGAATGGAAGCCCAGCCAACGTTTCCGCCGCATGCAGGACAAGCGGCTTTCCCTGAAAGCTGTGCAGCAATTTGTCCGCATCGCCAAAGCGTTCGGACCTGCCGGCGCACAGCAGAACCAGCGCCGTGCGCTCAAGCGCAATCACAGCGCGCGCCATGCAGCAATGACCTGCGCCAGCGCGGACACGGCCAGAGCCTGCGGATCGCGCATCGGGCCGAACAGGCCAATGGGGCTTGCGATGCGGGCGATATCAGCCTCGCTTAGCCCTCGCGCCAGCAGCGCATTGCGCCGCGCCGCATGCGTCACGATGCTGCCCATCGCTCCCACAAAAAAAGCATTGGAAGCAAGCGCGCGGTGGAGCAGGGGCGGTTCCCAGTCATGGTCGTGGAAGAACAGGGCAACGGCGGTCCACGGATCGAACGCCAGATTATCCAGAGCCTCGGGCAGGAACAGATGCAGCCCCTTAATGCCGGGGCCAAGCCTATCGAGCAAGGCGCGCTCCGACAACACGGCAACGATTTCGATATCGATTGCGCTGGCAAGCGCGACAAGGGCTGGCACCTCTCCGCCATTGCCTGCAACAATCAGGCGAAGCCTCGGTGCAATGGCGAGAGTGAATGTGCCCCCGTCGCCCTTGTCCAGCACGAAGTCATAAGCCGCGCGATGCGCAATGGCCTTGCAGGCTTCGGCAATGTATGAAGGGTCGGGAATGATCAGCAATTCGATACCGCCGCCGCATGGCAGCTTGATATCGATCCACGGCGATCCTGCGCCCAGTTTCAGTCTGCGGGTCGTGCCCGTCGCCAGCACCGATTGTGCTTCGGTGACGACAGCGGCATCGAAACAGCCGCCGGAGATCGATCCCGACACCTTGCCATCGGCACTGACCGCCATGATCGTGCCAACTTCGCGCGACGTGCGCCCCTCAATCGCGGTTATGACGACCAGCGCCGCCTGCTCGCCTTCCTGTTGCCAGCGATGTAGCGCCTCGAGCGTCTGGTGCCGCGATGCGCCGGGATCAAGGCCCATCACATGTCCCGCAAGGTCTTGCTCAATTCCTCGACCGAAGGCGTATCCAGCTCTTCCAGCGCCTCCATATCCTGCTGCACGCCGCGCATGACGCGGGCGATATATTCGGCGGTGCGGAGGCCGCGTTCGTGGCCGGCGGCGCGGTCGGGTTCATAGGCTTCGATGTCGGCACGGCTGATGCTGCCCTTGGCTTCGAGCAAGCGCTCAACCGTGTCGAGCCGTTCGCGCAACACCGATACTTCGCCGACCAGCGCCATCAATATCGAAAGCGTGCGGTCGATTGCCGGGTCTTCGAAATATTGCGGGCGCTTGCCCTTGGCTTTCGCGCCTGCGCGGCCGATCCAGTCGATCTCGTCAGTCACCTTAAATCCTCCCCATCCGTAGGATGGGGAGGGGGACCATGCGAAGCATGGTGGAGGGGTATTCCATCCTCACAATACCCCTCCACCACCCTTCGGGTGGTCCCCCTCCCCATGCGAGCTTGGGGAGGATCATAAAGGCTTCCAAGCGCCATAGGCATGCCAACTCGCGGCGCGGCCATGGTCCTCGCCCTCGCCATGCGCCTGTTTGGGGAAAACGCTCTCGTCGACCACCGCGGTCACTCCGGTGACGAACTGGCAATCGCGCGGCAGGCCCTTTTCGGCCATGATGTCCTTCAGGTCCAGCGCGTGCATCGACGACCAGAAGGGCTCATTATTGTTGAACGCGTCCCAATCGCGGATGAACTGTTCGTACAGCGGCATTTCGTCCGAATATTGCGGTTGTTCGAGATGCAGCATCAACCCGCCGGGGGCGAGCACGCGCACGCCTTCGCCGATTATTTTGGGAAGCGCGGAGCCGGACAGTTCGTGCAGATACATGGTGGTCTGCACCCAGTCGAAGCTTTCGTCGGCAAAGGCGCTCATATCCTCGGCGTTCATCTGAACGAAGTGGAGGTTCTTCGCGCCGAGCGCCTGTGCGCGGGCATGGCCATAACGAAGGCTAGGGGCAGCCGTGTCGATGGCGATGACCTCGGTTTCCGGGAAGGCGAGCGCGAGCGGCACGATATTATGGCCGATGGTGCAGCCCAGATCGAGGATTCGGCGCGGGGTCCAGCCGGGGCGTTCCTTCTTGATCCACTCGACCAGTGCTTGCCCGCCGCCGTCGGAGAGCGCGCCAAGCCCGCCGCCAGTGGTGGCGAAGATGCCGCTGTCGTAGTTCGCGCCCGCGCTGACGTCACCGGGGCGTTCCTCGCCATGATAGCTGCCGGGCATGCAGTGGATGTCGATTGCCGCCTGATAGCGCGGCACTTCGACCGATGGATCGAGCCGCAACGTATCGCGGCCTTCATTATACTGCCGCGCCTTGGCATCGAGTTCGTCGAGCTGGCGCAGCACCATTGATCGGCCGTTCTGTTGGCGCATCTCCATCGAATTGCGTTTCAGCGCGGACCAGTAACGGTGCCACGGGTCCGTGTTCATCGCATGGCGGATTTCGAAGCGGTCCTTGGGCTCGCGGCCATGGTCCTTCACGAAAGCGGGCAGAACGCGCTTGTCATAGGCCAGCTTGTTTCCGGGGCCGAGGGCACTCGCCATATATTTATTGAAATTAGCGAGGAAATTGAACCGCGCCGCTTCGTCATGGCTGGGCGTCGGGAACACCGCATGGCGGGTGACGGCGGTGTAGGGCGGGGGGATGTCGATCTTGCTCATTTTTCCATTCTCAGATTACCCAATCCCACCCCCGCTTATGCTGAGCGAAGTCGAAGCACTCGTCCGAGCGTAGCCGAGGACCTTGCGCACTCATTGCCTCGGCTTCGCTCGGCATAGTCCCTCGACTTCGCTCGGGATAGACGGAGGAGGGAGGAAGTTCACTAGATAAAGCCATCCTTAGCCAACCGCTCAATGGTTTCCTCGCTCACCCGTTTGAAATGGTCGCGGTCGGGGGTTTTGACAACATTGCCCTCGATCAGGCTGTTTGCCCGCTGGTGCGTGTCAGCCGTGTAGGTCGCAGCAAATAGCGCGTTTCGTTGCCGCGATAGCATGTTGGTCATTCCCGGCTTTCGCCGTGCGGCACGCAACGCACCTAGGTCGATGTCGGCAAAGGCGGTAAAGGTTTCGCCGCTGTTCGATTCCGCAATCACATTACCCTTCCAATCCACCACCATCGAATTGCCGTCAGCGGATGCAAGGGGAAGCGCGGTGTCTGTGATTCCTGCCGTGTTGGCGGAGATAACATAGGCCATATTCTCGAATGCCCGCGCGCGTTTGGCGATCATCTTGGGTGTCGCCATGGGGGAGCCGATTTCGCTCGACGAATGCACGAAAATCTCTGCCCCGCGCAAAGCATGGGCGCGGGCAATTTCGGGGTAGAGAATTTCTTCAGAAGCAATTGCCGCGAGGTTGCCAATCTCGGTTCGCGCCACCGGAAAGACGCCATCAAGGCCGTAGATATCGAGATATTTCGACCAGACATCGTGCGGTGTGGGCGCGAACATGCTGTTGAGGCGGCGATAGCGCAGCACGATATTGCCGTTGGGCGCGATGACAAAGCTCGCCTGGAAATAGAGGCCGGGCAAGTGCTTGTCGGTCTCATAGGCGTTGCCGGCGAGAAACAGCTTCTGCTCCTGCGCGATTTTGCCCAGCGCCTCATATTCGGGGCCGTCCACCTCCAGCGCGGCCTTGTCGGCAAAATCGGGGATCGAGATGCGGCCCGGATAACTGGTCAGGACATATTCGGGTAGCACTGCGAGGCGGACCGGCGCGCCACCATATTGCTGGATGAAAATCGTGGCAGAGCGGATCTTCGGGCCAAGCGCGCTGATGGTCTCCATCATCTGCAGCCTTGCCGCTGCCCGGTCGGGTGCACGCTCAACAGACCGCGCGGCGAATTGCAGCGCGACCGCAGCATAGGTTCTTGTGTCAGACAAGGGCGCAGCCTCCAGCGAAAGCGGCAATGATGCTGCCAATATTCCAGCCATTGCCTGTCGCCGCTCTAGTTCCATTATCCTGTCTCACAAAGTCCTCTGCGTTCTCTGCGGCCTCTGCGTGAAATTTTTCTGGTTCACGCAGAGGCCGCAGAGAACGCAGAGGGGATAGAAAATCAAGCTACAATCCCAGTGCTCCCGGGTTCATGAGGTTATCGGGATCGATATTAGCCTTAACCGCTTCCAATATCGCCCATCCGCGCGGATCGCTGCGCTCCTTCAACGGATAGGTGCGGCCGATCTGGAAATGGATGCCGTCCACTTTTCCGAAAATGTCGATCACACCGGCGCGCAATTTCTCCACCAGTGCCCGCGCTTCGTCGTTGCGCGGCAGCACGGGGAGTTTGGCGAAATGTGCATCCTCGATGAAATGCTTGTGTACCGCCCATTGCTCGTCGGGCCAGTAGAAGCAGGGTTCGATCAGGAAGCCTGTCCGCCCGACCACCAGGAACATGTAGCCCGCGCCGACGCCCAGTCGGTCCATTTCCGCGTCGTTCGCCTCGAACAGTTCCGACAGTGCGTCGATGGTATCCAGCGCTTTCGAATGGCGGACGATGCCGTGCACGGGCGCCCAGCGCTCGCCCTCTGGCCCGGCCATCGAATTGGGCGGGGGGAAGGGGTTGGCGCGCAGGATTTTGGGAATCGTGTTGTCGACGACGCGGCCGTTATTGGCGGCAACGACAGCCTCAACTGCGTGCATATCGGCATCAACTGCGGCTTGGCTGCGGCCCTCGCAGATCAGGTGGATGGAAAATTTGCAATCGTCGAGGAAGGAGCGCCCGGCGGCGACCACCTTCGCGCCTTCCTTCAGCCCCTTCCAGAAGCCCCCTTGCGACCTGACCATGTTGACCAGCGATTTGGCGTCGCTGGCAAGGCTGTCGCGCTTCATTCGCTGTGCCTGCAGAAAGGGGTCGAAGCCGAAGGCCTCGCTGGCTAGGCCACGCCGCCCAATCTCACTCATCGCGGCGCAGTAATCGGCGGGCTCGTCGAAAGCGAAGCTGCCATAGGCGAAGGCGGCGCCGTCATGCAGCAAGGGCAGGGTGATCGTCGCCTTGATCCCGAACGCGCCCGCATCCGCGCCGAACAGGCCAGTCAGATCGGGGCCAAAGGGGCGGATGAAATCGCTGCCGGTTTTAACCACGGAGCCATCCGCAAGCACCACCTCGGCGCAGATGACGCTTGGCGCAATGGTCCCGTCGCGCGCACCCCAGAATAGCCCGTTCTGGCTCATCCCGCCGCCGACGCTGGCGTAAAGGCCGGAAAGTGTGCCCCATAATGGGGTGCGCAGACCCTTGGGGTGCAACGCCTCGTAAAGCGCGTGCCAGGTGCAACCCGCCTCGACCGTCACCGTCATGTCGGTTTCGTTGATGTCTAGAATGCGCTGCATCCGCCCCATATCAACGATCAGCGCGCCTGCCTCCGGCGCGACATAGCCCTTGGTATAGCTCATCCCCCCGCCGCGCGGGATGATGGCAATGCCTGCGGCAGTGGCGGTTGCGACGCCTTCGGCAACTTCCCCGGTTGAACTAGGCCGGAACACGGCAAGCGGGGCGGGACCATCGCTGAAGATATCCTGCGCATAAAAGGCGCACCGCGCCGGATCGGTGATCAGCGCTTCGGATGCGATCCCGGCGAGCGGGTCGTCAGGCCGGAACTGCGTCGCCATGCGGTTCCTCCTCCTTGCGGCCCTGGTCCGGATAGCGCCCAAGCATGAGCAAAAGCGATGCGCCGACCACGAACATGATGGCTGCGATCATCAGCATGCCGTCATAGCTGCCCGTGCGGTCGCGCGTGATGCCGTAGAAAATGGGCGAGATTGCCGAGCCGATCCCGAAAGGCATGTAGAGGAAGCCATAAATCTTCCCGAAATGCGCCATGCCGAAATAGCGCGCTGCCAGAAATGCGATCAGATCGCTTTCCGCGCCTGCAGCAAATCCCAGGAGAAAGGCTGCCGGGATCAGAATTGCCATCGTGCCCTCGGTCCCCATAAGCAGGAAACAGGCAAGGGCAGGCAGGCACAATACCGGAAAGGCCACCGCCGGTCCCCAATAGCGGTCAAGCAAAAGGCCAACGCCGATCCGCCCGCATAACAGGCCCAGGGCCACGACCCCCATCATCGACGTCGCACTATCGAGATTTAGCCCATGGTCCATGACGATCGGGATCATGTGGATATGCGCCCCGCCATAGGCGAGCGCGATCAACAGGATCGACGCAAGCAATAGCCAGAACTGCCGGGTGCGCATTGCCTCTTTCAGTGTTTTGCCGATCAGCCTGCCATCGCTTGTCGAAAGCACGGCAGGGCGTTCATCGGCGCGCGGTTCCCGAAACAGAAAAAAGCAGATCGGCAGTGCGACCAGCAGTGGAAGCAGCGCAACGACGGGAAAAATCTCCCGCCAGCCATGGTTTTGCAGAACATAGCCTGCGATTTTCGGGACCACAAAACCGGCAGCGCTTGTTCCCAGCAGCATCAGGCCGAGCGCAAGGCCGCGATTGGCGACAAACCACATGCTGATCGCGCGGCTCCATGTCACAGGAGTCGATCCGATGCCGATCAGCCCCACCAGAAACCAAAGGGCGTAAAAGCCGCCCAGCGATGCCGGGGTCAGCGAAAGCGCAGCAAAGCTAAGGCTGAAGGCTGCAAGCGACAGCAGTGCAACGCGCCTGACGCCAAAGCGGTCTGCAGCTCCGCCAAACACCGGCGCCATCAAGGACGCCACGAGACCGAAAATCGTGATGCCGATGCTGACCTCTGCGCGACTCCAGCCAAATTCTGCATTCAGTGGTTGAAACAGCAGGCCAAGGACATTGAACGGCAACGGTGATGCCCCACACATCGTGCCAAGAAAGCCCGCAAGCAGCACTTTCCAGCCAAGGGCAAATTCAGAACGCTGTTTATCCAACCCCGGACCCCTTATCCAACCGCGCGAGGCAGCGTATCGCGCTGCCTCACCCGTTCGCAACCAAAACTGACAATCAGAACCTGTATTTCGCCCTTACCATCCATTCCATGGGACGGTTCAAATAGCTGTAATTGGACAGCGCCGACTGGATAAAGCTCTCGTTGAAACAGTTGGTGCAATCGACTGCCAGCGACCAGCTATCGCCCGGCGCCTTAAGCGTCAGGCCGGCATTGACCAGCCAGACCGATCCGCTCTGCGAGCCTGTAATGAAATTGCCATTGCCGAACGGGTTGGCAGGGAAGGGTCCTGATACGGGCTGGTTCACGCCGCCGACCGGAGCATCATAGAGGCTGAGATTGGCAATCGCGACTTCCTGCTTGCTATGATAGCTCGCATTGACCGAGGGCGTGAGCGTGAAGTCGCCCCCTAGCTGCGCCTCATAACTGCCGCCAAGCGACAGCGACCAGCGCGGGGTACGAACCGGAGTAGCAATCTGGCCGTCGGCGGTCACAATCCCTGCGGCGCAGGCGGTTATCGAAGGTTGGGTGGCCGGAATATTCGGACCACCGGGAATCTTGCCCGCGGCCAGAGCAGCGCGGCATGACGCAAGCTGCGCCGCGACCGACTGAATGCCGTAACGGTCGGTTGCAGGCTGGTTGGTCGGGACGCGATATTTGTCGCTCTGATAGCCGACATTGGCATAGATATTCAGTCCGTCGGCGGGCAGGAACTGGAACTCCGCCTCCACCCCGCGATTGCGATAATCGGCAAAATTGCGCGTGATAAAGGTGAGCGCGCCAGTTGTGGTATTGAGTAGCCCCGCCAGAATTTGCAGGTCCGACACATCGAGCTGGAATGCGGTAATGTTCGCGCGGACGCGGCGGTCGAACAGATCGGACTTGATGCCTATTTCATAGCTCCAGACCTTTTCGGGATCGAATGGCAGCGCCTGTGACGGCGCGGTCGCGCGTGCATTCCAGCCGCCTGACTTGAACCCGCGCGTGGCGCTGGCGAAAAGCAGAATATCATCATTCGGCTTGAAATTGGCAGCAAAGCGCGGGGTCCAGATCTTGGTCTGCAACTTGGTGGGAGTGGGCTGGTTGGTCAACACGGTTGTGCCATTGGCGGGCAGGAACAAATTGCTGTTTTCAAGGCAAAGGCTGGTCGGCACCGCAAGCGGGTTGGTGCCGCAGGTCGTGAGCCCAAGCGCATTGGTACCCCGCACCGTACGATTATCGTTGAAACGGATTTCCTTGGTTTCATCGGTATAGCGCACGCCTGCGGTCAGTTTGATCTGCTCGCTCAGATTGAAATCCGTCTGCACATAGCCCGCATAGGCGCTGGTGGTGTTGCGCAGGATACGGTCGGCCAACAACGCCCCGCCAAACAGATCGGCAAAGTCGGTCTTGTTGCGCTCATCGATATAATAAGCACCCGCGACATAGTCGACCAGACCGTCAGCAAAGCTGCCATCCAGCTTGACTTCCTGGGTAAATTGCTGGTGCCGACCGTCATTTATGATCGTAAAGCCGCCACGAGGGTTGCCGATGACGACGGGCCGTGGCGTTGTTATGCTGGGGCCGCCGCGACCGTCGAAAAAGTCATAGGCAAATTTCTGCGTCAGCGCGACATAGCCTGTGATCAGGCTCAAGGTCGCGTCTTCGCCGATATCGAACTGCAGGTTCGAGGTGATGATGTCGCTCACCGCCTCTTGCCCGAGTCCGAATGCGGACTTCCTTCCCGAGACGACCGACGGCGCATAGCGGCCCGCAAGATTGCCTTCGGTCAGACCGGTGGTGACGAAACGGCCTTTGCAGCTGGTCGGTGCCGCAGGGTTGCATTCGAAATTGAGGAGGTTATCGCCTTTCGAGACGATGTGCATATAGCCAGCCGACCAGCGCGCCCATGGCGCAAGGTCGCCCTTGATGCCCAATCTTATACCCCAGCCGTCATCATCATTGACGCGCTGCCCGGTGGTAACATTTTTCGCATAGCCCCGGTCATTCTGCCAATAGCCGCTGACCTTGATCGCCAGGCTGTCGGCAAGCGGAAGGTCGATGGAGGCACGGCCCGATATTTTGTGAAAACTGCCATAGCCGATTTCGGCAAATCCGGCGATCTCGTTTCCGGGTCTTGCCATGATGACATTGATGGCGCCGCCGGTGGTGTTGCGTCCGAACAAGGTGCCCTGCGGCCCGCGCAGCACCTCTACCCGCTCAACGTCGAACAGTGCCAGATTATTGGCGTTTTGCCGCGACAGATAGACGTCATCGACATAGGTGCCAACGGGCGGGTCAAAAGTGGCGATAGTTTCGGTCGAGCCTAATCCGCGCAGGAAATAGGCATTGGCTGAACCGATGCCGGTATTGTTCTGCGCAATCAGGTTCGGGACATATTGGCCGATCTGCAATGTGTTCGTTACGCCCTGTGCCTCCAACTGGTCGGCGGAGAAGGCCGAAATCGCAATTGGCACATCCTGCACATTTTCCGCGCGGCGCTGCGCCGTGACAACGATTTCCTGAATGCCATCCTGATCTGCAGCGGTTTCTTCGTTCGCATCCTGCGCAAAAGCGGGGAGCGATCCCAGCAGTAAGGCGATGGCTGTCCCGGACTTTAGCGTTGCGCGAATCATAACTGCCTCCTCTTTGCGATAGCGATTGCCAGTTCCCGCATTTTATGATTTGTCCGGACAACTTTCATGGAATCATTTGCTCTGTCAAGCGTGTAAAAAGCGGAAGGGATGCCAGTGACATTTGCCGACCTTGTCTACCCAAACTTCGTTTTCTTGCATGTCCTGCTGTTCGTCCTCTGGCTTGGCGCGGATGTCGGGGTGTTTTTGCTGGGGCAGCATTTTCGCAAAAGGACATTCTATTCGCTCGACCAGCGGCTAGCCCTGCTGAAATTACTGGTGATCATCGACCTCACTCCGCGTGCCGCCTGGGCACTGATGGTGCCGATGTCGCTGACCCTGTCCTATCTCGGCGGCTGGTGGGATGTTTGGCTGGGCGCGCTGTGGGCGAGTTGGGCCATTGCAGCATTCTGGCTGTGGCTGGTGTTCGATGCGCACAGGCACGACATGACGCCGCGCGCGGCGCGCAACCGGCGGTGGGAGGGTTGGCTGCGTTATCTGCTGTGCGCAGGCTACCTGTTCCTCGGCGCAGAATCGCTGCTGACCGGTCATCCCATCGCAGCGGAATGGCTTGCATGGAAAGCCCTGCTTTTCGGGCTGATCTTTGCAGCGGCGATCATGATTGATGTCTCGTTCAAGCCAGTCGGTGCCCAGTTAAGCCGCCTGCTGGCCGAGGGGTCGAGCGACGAAACCGAATTGCCGCTGCTCGCGACCATGAACCGCACGCGCATTTGGGTATGGTGCGTTTACCTCTTGTTGTTGGCGACAGCCTGGCTCGGCGTCGTTAAACCTCAATGAGGCAAAAAGAGCTTGACTAAAGTTGTCCGGACAAATTTAGAGGATTGCATGATCGCGCTGCAATCGCTTCTCTTCGTTCCCGGCAACAGGCCGGATCGTTTCGCCAAGGCATTGGCAAGCGGCGCGGATTGCGTCTGCGTCGATCTGGAGGATGCCGTGCCTGCAGCGGAGAAAGATGCTGCAAGGGCAGCGGCAATGGCTGCGGTGGGCGACAATGCACGGCTTGCCATCCGCATCAATGCTATTTCCACACGCGCGGGGCTTCTCGATCTGCTCGCGCTGACAGATGCGGCATCAAGGCCGGCACTGCTGTTCATACCCATGGTCGAAGCAGCAGCGGAAATCGCAATTGCCCGCAGCATATTGGCGGATGATGCGGTGGAATTTGTCCCGCTCATCGAAACCGTGGCTGGTCTGAACAATGCCGGATCGATTGCGGCAGAGGCAGGCGTTGCCGCGTTGATGCTTGGCGGTGCCGATCTGTCGGCGCAGCTGGGCGTGACAATGGCGTGGGAGCCTTTGTTGCTCGCGCGCAGCCAGATAGTCATGGCGGCTGCTGGTGCAGGCAAAGGTGTGATCGATGTGCCCTTCATCCATCTCGACGATGAGGCTGGCCTGATAAAGGAATGCGTGCGCGCGAAGAAGCTTGGCTTTGCTGCAAAGGCGGCGATCCACCCGGCGCAAATCGGCGCAATCCACTCGGCATTCCGGCCGACGCCCGAGGAAGTGGCCGAAGCCATGGCTGCGGAAGTTGCATTTGCCGAGGCAGGAGGCGCTGCGGTTCAGTTCAGGGGCAAAATGCTGGAAGCGCCTGTCATGGCACGCTACCGGCAGATATTGGCAATGAAGGACAAAGTGCATGCGTGATAGCGTGGTTGAAATTTCCCCGGGTCGTTTCCGCGAGGTGCAGGGACGTTATTATGAGGATTTCGTGGTCGGCCATATTTACGAGCATCGCCCTGGCCGCACGATCACCGATGCCGACAATGTCTGGTTCACATTGCTGACCATGAACACGCACCCTGCGCATTTCGACTATGCATTTTCCGAGAAAACCGAATTCGGCAAGCCGCTGGTTGTCAGCCCGCTTACCATTGCGTTGATGACGGGGATGAGCGTTTCGGACACCAGTGCAAAGGCGATTGCCAATCTGGGCTGGGACGAAGTCCGTATGGTGAAGCCATTGTTTGTCGGCGATACCCTCTATGCCGAGAGCGAGGTTCTGGAAAAGCGCGAGAGCAAATCGCGACCCGACCAGGGCATCGTCACATTCAAAACCATCGGCAAGAATCAGGATGATGTGGTGGTAAGCACCTACAAGCGCACCGTATTGGTGTGGAAGCGGGGTCACGGCCCCAATGACGATTGAGGAATTTTGACATGGCAACCGCACCCAGCACCAATCATGAAGCCATGAGCCCCGAGGAGGAGGCAGCCCTGCTCGACGCGATCCAGAAATGGGTCGACAAGGAAGTGCGTCCGGTGGTGCAGAAATATGATCATGACGATGTCTGGCCGGAAGAAATTGTTGCGCAGATGGCCGAGATGGGGCTGTTCGGCGCAACGATCGGCCAGCAATATGGCGGCTTGGGCCTGAGCGCTGTTACCTATGCCAAGATCGTCGCATTGATCAGCTCCTACTGGATGGCGATTACCGGCATTTTCAACTCTCACCTCATTATGGCCTGCGCAGTCGAGCGCTTTGGCACGCCCGCGCAGAAAGCCAAATGGCTGCCTAAATTTGCGACCGGAGAAATTCGCGGGGGTTTGGCGCTGACCGAGCCCAATGCGGGGACCGACCTGCAGGCCATCCGCACCGTCGCTGTGCGTGACGGCGACGATTATGTGCTCAATGGCACCAAGACCTGGATATCGAATGGCATCAAGGGCAGCTGCTTTGCCTTGCTCGCCAAGACCGATCCCAAGGCCGAGCCGCGCTATAAGGGCATGAGCTTCTTCATCGCGCCGAAGCAGGAAGGCTTTACCACGGGCAAGAAGTTCAAGAAGCTTGGCTATAATTGCATCGACAGCGCCGAGCTGATCCTGGAAAACTACCGCATTCCTGCTGACAATCTGATCGGCGGGGTTGAAGGGCAGGGCTTTTTCCAGGCAACGGGTGGACTGGAGCTTGGCCGCATCAACGTCGCCGCGCGCGGGGTGGGCCTCGCGGAAGGGGCACTGCGGCTCGCGACCGAATATGCGCAGCTTCGCCAGACGATGGGCAAACCGATTTCGGAGCATCAGGCGATCCAGCTGAAAATCGGCGAGATGGTGACGCGCGCGCGCGCCGCGCGCCTCCTCACCTTTGACGCTGCCGAAGCCTATGACCGCGGCGACCGCTGCGACATGGAGGCTGGCATGGCGAAATATTTCGCCAGCGAGGCAGCCGTCGCCAACTCGCAGGAGGCAATGCGCGTGTTCGGCGGTTACAGCTATTCGAAGGAATATGACATCGAGCGGCTCTATCGCGACTCAATGCTGATGTGCATCGGCGAGGGTACCAACGAGATGCAGCGGATCATCATTTCAAAGCAATGGATCAAGGCCAACCCGGCGTGATGGGTCGTCCACTTCCGCTTGCCGGCTACCGAATTCTCAGCGCCGAGCAATACGGCGCGGGGCCTTATGGCACGCAGTTTCTGGCGCAACTCGGCGCGGAGGTCATCAAGATCGAGCCGCCAAAGGGGGGTGATACCGCGCGGCATGTGGGGCCGCATTTCCTTCGCCCCGGCGAAAGCGTTTATTTCCACGCCTTCAACCTCAACAAGAAATCGCTGACGCTCGATCTGAACAGCCCTGAGGGGAAAGAGATTTTCCATCAGCTGGTGCGGCAAAGCCATGCCGTCGCCAACAATCTGCGCGGCGATTTGCCCGCGCGGATGGGGCTGACCTATGAGGCGTTGAAGGAGCAGAATCCCGCAATCGTCTGTGCGCACCTGTCCGCCTATGGCCGGGACAATGAACGGGCGAAGTGGCCTGGCTATGATTACCTCATGCAAGCAGAGGCCGGTTTTTGCGCATTGACCGGCGATCCGGCTGGCGAGCCGCAGCGTATGGGGCTGTCGATCGTCGATTTCATGACGGGCACGATGATGGCGGTTGGGCTGCTGGCTGCGTTGCTTGACGCGCAGCGGAGCGGACAGGGGCGTGATGTCGATTGCGATCTTCTCTCCACCGCCGTGCACCAGACGAGCTACCCCGCGCTCTGGTATCTGAACGAGGGTGATGTAACGCAACGCACCCCGCGCTCGGCGCACCCAAGCGCGACGCCCAGCCAAATGTTCAAGACCGCCGACGGATATATGTTCGTGATGTGCCAGCTGCCGAAATTCTGGACCTTGCTGTCCGAGAAGCTGGAGCGCCCTGATCTTGCCGCCGATCCGCGTTTCCTGAGCGAAGCCGACCGCCTCGCCAATCGGGCCGGGCTGAGCACATTGCTTGATGACATCTTTGCAGCAAAGCCCACCGCGCATTGGATGAATTTGCTGGCAGGATCAGTACCGGTCGCGCCGGTAAACCAGCTCGATCAAGCACTGGACAATCCGTGGTTGGAAACCATCGGCATGATCGACACGGTCCATCATTATGACAATCCCGAGCTGCGCGTACTGGCAAGCCCTATCCGCATCGATGGCAAACGGCTCCCCAATCGCGCCGGGCCGATATTGGGGCAGGACAGCGAACAGATTTTGCGCGACCTCGGCTATGATGATGAGGCAATCGTCGAGCTGCAACGCGCCGGGGTGGTGTAAGGCGTGGGCAAGCTGAGCGGCATCAGGGTCGTCGACCTCAGCGTATTTCTGCCGGGCCCGATGATGACCATGATGATGGCCGACCAGGGCGCCGAGGTCATCAAGGTCGAAACCGCCACTGGCGATCCCGCGCGCGAACAGGCACCGTTTGAGGCGGGGCAATCAGTGTGGTTCCGCAACCTCAATCGCGGCAAGAAGAGCGTGGTGCTCGATCTGAAAAGCGAGGCGGGCAAGGCGCGGCTTTGGGAGCTGATCGACAGCGCCGATGTGTTTGTCGAGGGCTTCCGACCCGGCGTGATGCAGCGGCTCGGGTTCGATTATGCGGCAGTCGCGGCGCGCAATCCGGCAATCGTTTATTGCTCGATCTCAGCCTTCGGCCAGACCGGCGCGCTGGCCCATCATCCAGCGCATGACATGGCGACGCAGGCGCTGGCGGGGTTCCTTTCGGTGAACGATGGCGCCGATGGCACGCCAGTCGTCCCCGGCACGCCCAGTGCCGATATGGCCGCCGGGCTGACGGCACTGTCGGCGGTGCTTATGGCGTTGATCGGGCGCGAGCGAAGCGGCAAAGGCGACTATATCGACTGCGCGATGTTCGACAGCCTGCTGCCCTGGTGCGCACATATTGCGGGCAGCGCGATTGCCGGCGGCGACGCGCCGGTTTCCGCGCGGCAGCGCTCGCTCGGCGGCGCGGCATTTTATCAGGTATATGAAACGCAGGACCGCAAGCATGTCGTGCTGGGCGGGCGCGAGATGAAGTTTGCCAACAATCTGCTTAACGCGCTTGGCCGCCCCGACCTCATTCCCCATGCCGCGCGCGATGCGGGCGAGCAGGGCGAGTTGATTGCCTATCTGCGCGGCGTGTTTGCTACCAGGAGCCGTGATGAATGGGTGATCTGGTTCGCTGACAAGGATGTGGCCTTTGCTCCGGTTCTCGATTTCCGCGAGGCACTGGATGAATGGCATGTGGCCGAACGCGGGCTATGGGTGGAGCATGAAGGTGCGCACCATATTGCGCCTGCGGTTCGCTTTGCGTCCGAGCAGTGGCGGCCAAGCAATGCACCGGAGTTGAATGGGGATGGAAAGTCCCCCTCCCCTTTAGGGGAGGGGCTAGGGGCGGGGGAGTCATGAAGTCCTGCGCCAGACTCCCCCTCTCCCAACCCTCTCCCCTAAAGGGGAGAGGGCTATCACCCCTCAACATCAATATGCATCGAATAGGCAAAGCGATCCCCTGGATGGTGGCTCGCCGAAATCTCCAATATTCGGTCGCTGGCGTCATGGTAGCACCGCAAAATCCGCAAAGTCGGCGCGCGTTTTGCGATGCCCAGCGCCTTGGCGACATCGGCCGGGGCGGCAATCGCCTGGATATCCTGCGTAACCTTCACAAAGCGGATTTTGGCCAGCGTTTCGATCTGGCGGAAAATCGTGTCCTCGGTGGGATTGATCTTCGTGGCGATGTGCGAGAGGCTTTCGTGCACATAGGCTTCGGTCCACGCGAGAGGCTCGCTGGTATCGACGCCAGTGCGAAGCCCTCTGAAACGCGTCCAGCGCCCGCCCGCCACCAGCCCCAATTGCTCGGCAATGGTGCGAGGAAGCGGCCCTTCGCCCAACGGCTCGAACACCGCGCGGGTGTTGCGCGCATATTGCAGGATTTCGCCAACGTTGGACAGGGGTTGGTGCAGCGCCCCGCCGCGTGCCGAGGGCGGCTGGATCGTGGTGCCCGAGCCGCGCCGCCGCGAAATCAATCCCTCGGATTGCAGCGCGCGAAGCGCCTCGCGCACGGTAAAGCGCGAGACGGCGTAACGTTTGCACAGCTCGCTTTCGGTCGGAAAAGCGTCGGCGGTATAGGCGCCGCGGAGTATCTCCTGCCGCAACTCATCGGCCAGTTCGCGATAGCGCGGTTTCGCCGCCAATGCCATTCTCCCTGTGTCGCGGTAAGCCCTTTGTCCGGACAAGCGCTGTGAGCGAGTCTTTAAGCCTGACCGAGCGACTCGCCAAGCATTTGCTGCGTCCGGTAGACGACGCAACGCGGCAAAGGGCACGATTGCATTTGCTTGATTGGCTGGCATGTGTGGCAGGCGCGAGAAATTCCCATATCGCTGCAATCATTGGGAATGTTTATCAGGCTCAGGAGGTGTCAGAGTATCTCGGAAATATCCTAGAGATGGATGATGTCCACAGGGAAGCACTGCTGCATCCCGGCCCGATAATTTGGCCGACTGTTTTCGGCGACTATGCCTGGCCATTATGTGATCTGCTCGATGCCGCTGTAGCTGGTTATGAGGCTATGATCGCTGTCGGGTCAACTCTTGACGCCTTCCATTACTCGCACTGGCATCCAACGACGACGGCTGGTTACGCGGGCGCAGCTGGTGCGTTTTCAAGATTGCAATGCTTGAATGATCGGAATGCCAGCTGGGCTATCGCAAACGCGTTGTCTGTCGCTGGTGGCTTTTGGCAAATGAGGCACGACAAAGTCGACACGAAGCAGTGGCACTGCGTGCACGCGATTCGGACCGGGACAGAAGCAGCGTACAAGGCTGAGAAGGGCATGACTGGTCCGCGTTTTATTCTTGAAGGCCCGCAAGGTCTGTACCAAGCGATGACACGCGAACCCAAGCCAATGGCTCTCGGCGAAGGCTGGCGCATCCACGAGGTCAGCTTCAAGCCCTGGGCCGCTTGCCGCCATGCGCATCCTGTGATCGATTGTGCCTTGGAGTTGCGCGCGGCGGGGAAATTGGCTCCGCCCTTCCATATCGAAACCTATGCCGACGCCATCGCCTTTTGCGACAATCCCGATCCGAAGACCGAGGTGGAGGCAAAATTTTCGCTGCAACATGCGGTTGCGGTGATCGCCGATGGCCGCGCTGCGACCCCGGCGGATTTCACGCCAGAGGCCATCGCGGCGCTCGGGGTTCTGCGCGCACAGGTGACTGTCGCCGAAGCCCCCGAAATCACCGCCCGCTACCCGGCGCATTTCGGTGCTAGGCTGAACGGATTTGAACTGACCGACTGCCGCGGCGACCCTGAACGGCCGGTGGGCGAGGCGGATATTATCGCGAAGATGCATATGTTGACGGAGTGGGGCGGGTTGCCCGCCGAGGAAGCCGACCGCGCGGTCGAACTGGCGCTGCGCGGGAACGATGCCGGGGCGATAGTCAAAATGCTGGAGGATTGGTTGTCATGATATCCTCCCCATCTTCGATGGGGAGGGGGACCATGAAGCGCAGCTTCATGGTGGAGGGGTATAGCGCGCCAGTGCCAAGACTACCCCTCCACCATTGGCTGCGCCAATGGTCCCCCTCCCCAAGCAAGCTTGGGGAGGAAAAATGAGCCATACCTCCGCCATCCTCGACTTCGCTTCCGCACCGCATGTGCTGCCGCCACGGGTGCGCGCCGATGCCGAGCGGTTGCTGGCGGATACGCTGGCGGTGATGGCGGCGGCGGCTGCTTCCCCGGAGGCTGCTGCGCTCCGAAACGCCCATGTCGACCCGTCCTTTTTCAATGGTTTTGCCATCCACTGCCTCGAATGGGATGCGGTGCATGAGCCGGCGGTGGTGCACGCGCTGTCGGCGGTTACGGCGGCCTTGCTGGCGCGCAGCAAGAAGTGCGATGCCGAGGCGTTCCTGACCGCGCTGGCGGTGGGCGTCGATATCGCCAGCGGGCTTGGGCTGTCGGCAACTGGGCCGATGCGCTTTTTCCGGCCCGCGACCGCCGGGATCATCGGCGCAACGTTGGCGGTGGCGCGGCTAGAGGGGCTATCGCGCGAGCAAATGGCCGATGTGTTGGGGCTGGCCTATAGTTTCGCGGGTGGGACGATGCAGGCGCATGTCGAGGCTTCGGTCGCGTTGCCCTTGCAGATTGCGCGAGCGGCGCAAGGGGCGGTGCAGGCTGTCGATCTGGTGAAGGCCGGGACGAGCGGGCCGCATAATGTGCTCGATGGGCCATTCGGCTATTCTGCGCTGTATGAGCCGCTCGATCTCGCCCGTTACACCGCCGATCTCGGTAAGGTCTGGCGAATAAGCGAAGTCAGTATCAAGCCATTCCCCTCAGGCAGAGCGAGCCATGGGGCATTGGGGGCGCTGCAGGAGTTGCGCCACAATATCCTCCCCGAGCTTGCTCGGGGAGGTGGTGGGCCCGAAGGGCCTGACGGAGGGGCCGCCAGCGCAGCTGGCTCCCGCACCGTTGAAGCTCGTCCGTCAGTTGCTGCGCAACTGCCACCTCCCCAAGACAAGCTTGGGGAGGATATAGATAGCATCACCCTATTCGCCCCGCCGCTTATCCACCGGCTTGTCGGGCGCCCCTACCGGCCCGATGCGCCAATGAGTTACAACCGCCTCTGCCTCGCTTTCCTCGCGCCACTGATGCTGCGCGATGGGCATATCGATCCGCGACTGACCGAGACGATCCCCGACCTTGCGCGAAAAGTGACTGTCATTGTTGACGGCAATCCCGACGGCAATGCGCTATCGCCCCAACATCTGGTCGTGCGGATGAAGGATGGCCGGGTGATCGAGCGGCAGATCGATGCCAATCTCGGCAGCCCCGATGCGCCAATGTCGCCCGCGCAGCTCGCCGCCAAATATGACTTGTGCCGCGCGCTCGCTCCGAACTGCGACCCGCGCATTTTTGACGATCCTTTAGCCTATGCAACGGACCCGCGATGAGCTTTCCAACCTATTTCGAAGCTTTTGACGCAAAGCAGATGCTCAACGACTATCCGGTGGGCGACGCCTTCACCGCGCGCTATTCGGACATGTCGCGCGATGAGCTGTATGGCTTGCAAAACCAGCGTTTCCTGAAACTGATGGCGCGTGGGTGGGAGATTCCGTTCTACCAGCGGCTCTGGGGTGAGCAGGGGATCGAGGCGGGCGACATTAAAGGCCTTGAAGATATCAGCAAACTCCCCGTCTATGACAAAAGCGACTTGATGGCCTCGGTCAATGCCTATCCGCCCTATGGCGACTTTGACGGGCGGGGCGAGACGCCGGTTGTGTTCCACAGCACCAGTGGCACCACCGGGAGGCCGCAGCCGCTGATGTTCGGGCCGAAGGGGCGGGAGATTATCAACTTGCTCGTCGGGCGCATGTATCGCTGGATGGGGCTTCGGCCGGAGGATGTCGTCCAGTCGGTCTATGGTCATGGCATGATCAACGGCGGCCATTATATTCGCGAGGCGGTGACGCATTTCACCAACTCGCTGTTCCTGTCGGCTGGGACCGGGATCGAGACCCGCTCGGTCGCGCAGGTCAATTTGATGGCCGATTTCGGTGTCACCGTGATGGTCGGCTTCGTCGACTATATCCGCAAGCTGGCCGAGGTGGCCGAGGCCGAGAAGCTGTTCGACCGCATCAAATTGCGCATGATCATCGGCCATCTGGGTACCGAGGATCGCGCCTCTACCGAAGCGGCGTGGCACGGTGCAAAAGCCTATGACTGGTATGGCGTCGGCGACACGGGCAGTATTGCTGGCGAGGGGCCGGATCGCGACGGGCTCTATGTGTGGGAGGATGCGCAGTTCCTGGAACTGCTAGACGTCGATGCTGGCACGCCGGTGGCGAAGGGCGAGACCGGCGACATGGTCGTCACCTGCCTGTTCAAGGACGATATCGCCCCCTGCATCCGTTTCAACACACATGACATCACGCACGAACTGGACGGACGTGGCGAGCTGACGTTCAAGCGCATTGCAGGCTTCAAGGGGCGCAGCGACAATATGGTCAAGCTGCGCGGCATCAACCTATTCCCGCACGCGATTGCGGCGCTGATCGAAAAGCGGGGAGATTTGACCGGCGAATATGTTTGCACGGTAACGCGCGATACGAGCGGGCGCGATGAGATGACGGTGCTGCTGGAGAGCCGTGGAGGGAGCGATATTGGTGAGCTGGCGGCGCTGTTGCGGCAAGGGTTGAATGTGGAGGTCGGGGTGGAGCTTTGTGCGCCGGGGGGGACTGCGACGTTGACGCAGATCGATGTGCGGCAGAAGCCGATCCGGTTGATTGACAGGAGGGGGCTGTGATGCTGCTCCCCATCTTGAAAAAATGGGGAGGGGGACCACCCGCAGGGTGGTGGAGGGGTTTTGCTGCCTCTCGATACCCCTCCACCATGCTTCGCATGGTCCCCCTCCCCAAGCAAGCTTGGGGAGGATAAAATGATCGACTTCGACGCTCTCGAACGCGCCAATGCGCCTCTCAATGCCTTCACCGACTTCGACCGGTTGGCGATTGGCGGGGAAGGGGCGCTCGCCGGGCTGACCGTCGGCGTGAAGGCCAACATCATGGTCAAGGGCTTGCCTTGGACCGGCGGCAGCGAGTTGTTCCGTCTCCGCATTGCGACGCGCGATGCTGAGGTGGTCGCGCGGCTGCGCTCGGCGGGAGCGGCGATTATCGGCAGCCTCAACATGGAGGAAGCCGCGCTCGGCGCGAAGACCGACAATCCGTGGTTCGGCGCGACGCACAACCCGCACCGTTTGGGCTATACGCCGGGCGGCTCGTCGGGCGGCAGCGGTGCGGCGGTGGCGGCGGGGTTGTGCGATATGGCGCTGGGGACCGATACGATGGGATCGATACGAATTCCGGCGGCCTATTGCGGGGTGTACGGGTTCAAGCCTGCGCATTCCGCAATCTCGCAGGACGGGCTGGAGATGACTGAACCGTCGCTTGACACCATCGGGCCCTTGGCGCGCGATCTGGATGTGTTGGAACGGGTTTCGCGGGTAATTTCGGATGTTGGCGAAGGTATCGCGGAGCGTGGGGTGGCGGTTTTGGACCCCTCCCATGGCGTTGCGGTACAAGATATTGTAAAAAGAGGATATTATGCCGCTGCCGAGGCGTTGCAGGCCAGCGCGGCTGTTGAACTGCCCTTCGCACCTTCGCGGGTGCGTTTTGCCGGGTTCATAGCGGCCTCGCGCTATCTTGCCGCGCATCTGGCAGGCGCCGATCCCGCCAAGATTTCGCCCCTGCTGACGAAGCTGATATCCTATGGCCCCCGTCGCAGCGAGGCCGATCTGGCCGAGGACCGCCGCGTCATGGCGGAGACCAGGGCCGCGCTGGAGGCTGCAGTTGAGGAACATGTCCTCCTGCTGCCGACAGCGCCACAGGTCGCCTTCGCGCATAGCGACCCGGCACCGGCCAATCAGGCGGACTTTACCTGCCTCGCCAGTATCGCCGGACTGCCCGCCATTTCGATCCCCGCCGGGTGGAGCGATGATGGCTTGCCCTTTGGCGTGCAGCTGGTTGGCAAGACCGGCGACGAAGCCGGACTGTTCGCACTGGCGCGGCGGCTCGACGCCAACCTTGCCGCCTACCGCCCGCCTGCACATTTCAGATATTGAAGGAGGAAAATCATGCGCATTGTCTGTCTGTTCAACCTGAAGGAAGGCGCCTCTGCCGAGGCCTATGAGGCATGGGCGCGCGGGACCGATATTCCGGGCGTCAATGCGCTCGGCTCGGTCAAGGGCTTCACCGTGCACCGCGCAACCGGGCTGTTCGGCTCCGATGCAAAGCCGCCTTATGACTATATCGAGGTAATCGACATAAACGGCATGGACGCCTTTGTCGCGGACGTGACCGACCCGGAATTTCAGAAGGTCGCGGCGGCTTTTGGGGAGTTTACTGACAACCCGACCTTCATCCTGACCGAGGATTTGTGAAAAATGTAAAGAAGGCACAATGGCACAAAGGCACAAAGGACTTTCTTTGCGCCTTCGTGCCATGCTCGCCGCAGGCGAGCGCCTGAGGAGTTTAACGCTATGCGATTTGAAGGGAAAACCATCGTCGTCACCGGCTCGGGCCGACAAAAGGGGCTGGGGCAGGGGATATTGCAACGCTTCGCCGATGAGGGCGCGAATTGCGTCGTCTCCGATGTGCGCATCGACGCCGAGGCCGAAGCGGTGGCCGAGGAACTGCGCGGACGCGGGGCGAAGGTGGCGACGATTGCCTGCGATGTATCCGATGCGGCGCAGTGTGCGGCTTTGGTCGATGGCGCGGTGGGGGAGTTTGGCCGCGTCGATATCTTCGTCAACAATGCCGGGATCGGTTTCATGATGAAGCCGATGCTGGAGGTAGACCCGAAGGATTGGGCGACTGTCATCGCGGTCAACCTGTCGGGGGCTTTCTATTGCACGCAGGCTGCTGCGAAGGCGATGGTGGCGCGCGGGAAAGGCGGACGCATCATCAATATCGCCTCGCAGGCCGCCAAGACCGGATTCCCGCATCTCCCCGCCTATGTGAGTTCCAAGCACGGCATGATCGGCCTCACCCGCGCGAGTGCGGTCGAGCTCGGCGCGCATGGCATCACCGTCAACGCGGTCTGCCCCAACCATGTCACCACCGCATTGGGGGCGGAGCAGAACGCCTATTTCTCCAAATTGCTCGGCTTTGACAGCGTCGAGGCCTATCTCAAAAATATGGCGGCGAAGAACCCGATGGGGCGGCCGGGGCTGCCCTCGGACACGGCGGCGGCCTGTGCCTGGCTGGCTTCGGACGATGCCTATTATGTGACCGGCGAGGCGCTGAATGTGAGCGGTGGGGAGGAAATGCATTGAGTAGGGACACAAAAAGGAATCCCGCATACCCGAGCGAAGTCGAGGGTCTACGCCGAGCGAAGTCGAGGCGCTGCGCCGAGCCGGTTCTCGGCTTCGCTCGAACTAGTCCCTCGACTGCGCTCGGGAAGGCGGCAGCCTATGCGTGAAGAACGAATAGACTGGCCGAACAACGCCAAGATGGCGCTGTCGATCGTGGTCAATGTCGAGGAAGGCAGCGAGCAGAGTATCGCGCGCGGTGATCGCGGCATGGAGCCGGTCGATGAGCTTGGCATCTTCATCAAGGCACCGATCCGCAACTATGCGAACGAGAGCAATTATCTCTACGGCATAAAGGCCGGCGCGCCGCGCATCGTGAAGCTGCTCAAACAATATGACATCATGGCGAGCTGGACCGTCGCGGCGCTCAGCCTCGAAAACCATCCGGAAATCGCACAGGCCATCGTCGAGCTGGGCCATGAGCCGGTCAGCCATGGCTGGCGCTGGATCCACCAGTTCAAGTTCGACGAAGCGCAGGAACGCGAGTTTATCCGTAAGGCCGTGACCTCAATCGAAAAGACCTGCGGGGTGCGCCCCTATGGCTGGCTGTCGCGCTACATGCTCACCGACAACACCCGCCGCTTGCTGATCGAGGAGGGCTTTACCTATCATATGGATGATTATTCGGGCGACGTGCCCTTCTGGGATCGCGATACCGTACCCGAAAAGCCGATGGTCATCGTCCCTTATCAACTCGACAATAACGACATGAAGATGTGGACCGACCCGGCAATGACGCCGGAACAATGGGTTAATTATGCGATCCGCAATTTTGACCAGGTCTATAAAG
>ERZ1066122.531-NODE-531-length-39795-cov-7.691243_pt1 | contig 39795 bp, 36 predicted proteins | sample MGYA00382769_ERZ1066122 | MGnify/ENA primary metagenome ERZ1066122 (study PRJEB33369, sample SAMEA5778352) | biofilm metagenome | biome: Industrial cooling water; feature: Water cooling tower basin; material: Biofilm | place: United Arab Emirates | collected... | reverse complement strand
GTTCACACCCGCGCACCGGGCGTCAACCGCGCCACCGGCTTGCCTGCCACCGGCCCCGGCATTGCCGGGATCGGCGTCGGAGCGGGCGGGCTGGTCGCCAATGGCGGCAACGGCACCAACACCTCGCGCGGGGCGTCGGAGAACGACAATATTTCGGGCAAGGCGGTGCTGCAATATGAGGTCAACGACGATGTCATGACCTATGTCAGCTACACGCGCGGCTATAAGGGGCCGGCGTTCAACGTCTTTTTCAACCACACCGCGCCGGTCAACGCGATTCCGATCGATGAAGAAACGTCGGACGCCTATGAAGCGGGCATCAAGTCGCGCTTTGCTGATAATCGGGCACAGCTGAACCTCGCGGTGTTCCGGGCCGATTACAAGGGATATCAGGCTGCAAACCTGGTTCTCTTGAACGGGGCACCGGTAACCAACCTGTCCAACGCCGGGACGGTCCGCACGCAGGGTTTTGAACTGGACGCCTTGCTGAACGCGGCCGATGGTCTGGACTTCACCGCCAGCGTGGCCATGGCCGATGCCAAGATCCGCCGGTTCAACCCCAACCCGCTGACGAATGCGCCGAGCGCCATCAACGGCACCCGGCTCGCCCTGGCGCCGAAGTGGAGCGGCAACGTCGCCATGAACTACGAGGCGAGCCTGGCAAAGCTGGGCGTTGACGCGATTGCCTATTTCAACACCAGCTTCAACTGGACGGGCAAGCAATTCTCGGAACTGGGCAACGTCGGGCCGATCGACAGCTATGGCATCTGGAACGCCAGCCTTGGCTTTTCGGACGCGGATGACAAATATCGCCTGACGTTCCACCTCAGGAACATCACCGACAACAGCTATGTCCTGCTCAACACCAGCGCCGGACAACGCCTCCACATTCCGCGCGATGCCGACCGTTATGCCGGGGTCACCCTGCGCGTCGGTTTCGGCGGCAATTGATCCCGCCGGGTTGCAACAAGCAAACAAAGGGCCGTCGGAGCATTCCGGCGGCCCTTTGTTTGGGGTGGGGCAGACAATTTTGGTTGCGTCATCCCTGCGCAAGCGGGAATCCAGCTGGTTCTGGCTCGGCAGTCAGCAGCAGGTGATGGAATCCCGCCTACGGGAATGACGATATTTGAAAAGATGTCGGGCTGCATGGCACCGCAGTTGGGGAGGGCATGAGCATGGCGATTTTGACACCGCGGCGGCGCTGGATGCTGTTCGCCGTCCTGTGCCTCGCGGGTGTGTTCAACGCGATGGATCGGCCGATCATCGCCATATTGAAACCCGACATGATGGCCGATTTCGGCTGGACCGACAGCGATTTTGGCGATCTGGCGGCGGTGACGCAATTTTCGGCGGCCTTTGCCTTTCTGGTCACCGGATGGCTGGTTGACCGGCTGGGCGTCAACCGCTCGATGCACCTGGGGGCCAGCGCATGGAGCCTTGCAGCGATCGCGCATGGCTGGGCCGCAACCACATGGCAGGTCGTCGCCGCGCGCGTCGGCCTCGGCGTGACCGAGGCGGTTCAGACCCCGCTGACGATCAAGACGGTGGCGACGCTGTTCGAACCCGATCGCCGCTCGCTGGCGTTCGGGGTTGCCACGTTCCTGGCGGGTGCGGGCACCATCGCCATGCCCTTCATCATTCCCGGTCTGGCCATGACTGTCGGCTGGCGCGGGGCGCTGGTGGCGGGCGGCATCGGCGGCTTTGTCTCGCTTCTCCTGTGGATCTGGCTGGCGCGCGGCGTGTCTTTTGCCGGGGCGGGCGACGCTGGGCCAGATGACTTTGGGCCAGATGACTTTGGGGCCGCCGCGACGGGGACCGCGCCTGACCGCTATGGCAATTTCCTGCTGAACCGGAAAAGCTGGGCCATCTTCATCGCCAAGGCGCTGTCGGACATGACCTGGTGGTTCATCAACTTCTGGCTGGCCGATTATTATCGCAAGCAGTTCGGGCTGAGCACGCTCGAACTTGCGGTGCCGCTGGCCATTGCCTTTGCCGGATCGGGCCTTGGCGCGCTGCTGGCCGGATGGACCTCGACCCGCCTGCTCGAACGCGGCTGGTCGGTGAACCGCGTGCGCAAGACGGTGATGCTCGTGTCGGCGCTGATCGTCGCGCCCCTGCCGCTCGTGCTCCAGATCGATGCCTTCTGGCCCGTCGCGATCATGATGGGCGTCGTGATGGCGGGGCATCAGGGCTTTTCCCTGTCGATCTTTTCGACCATCACCGACGTGGTGCCCAATGCCAAGGTCGGGCGCGTTACCGCCTTTGGCGCATTCATGGGCAATATGGGCGGCGTCCTCATCAGCCTGATCGCCGGGCGCGTGCTTGACGCGGGCCTGGGCTTCATTCCGCTGTTCCTGTTCGCATCATCATCCTATCTGATTGCGCTGGCCTGGTTTCATCTGATGATGCCGAATATCGAGCGGTATCGCGAAGAAAGCCCCTTTGCCTGACATGACCCGCCTGCCGCCCCCCGCTGTTCCGCCCCCCACCGTTCCGCCCGTTGCCGATCTCTACGGCGAACTGCTGCTGGCCGAAAGCGGGCCGCAGCCGCGCCGGATTTCCGATTACTGGCCCGGCGTCGCGGTGGTCGCGGCGGCGGCGCTGGCGGCGGCATGGCTGGCCGATCATTATGCCGCGCCGCTGGTGCTGATGGGCCTCTTGTTCGGCCTGGCGCTCAGTTTTGTGTCACAGGACCGGCGGACCCATGCCGGGCTTGATCTCTTGTCCCAGACGGCGCTGCGCTGGGGCATCGTGCTTTTGGGCGCGCGCATCACGGTCGATCAATTCGCCGCGCTCGGCCTTGCGCCGTTTGCGGCACTGGCGGGGATCATGCTGCTTGTCATTGTCGTCACCATCGCGACGGCGCGATTGTTCGGGCAAAGCCAGTCCGCCGCGCTGCTGGCCGGGGGCGCGACCGCGATCTGCGGCGCATCGGCGGCGCTGGCGCTCTATGGTTTGATCGGCAAGCAGGCGATCGACCAGTCGCGCTTTACCCTGACGCTGGTCGGCATCACGGTGGCGAGCGCGGTCGCCATGTCGCTCTATCCCGTGCTGGCGGTTCAGCTGGGGCTGACCGACGCCCAGGCCGGGTTTCTGATCGGCGCATCGATCCACGATGTGGCGCAGGCGATCGGCGGGGGTTTTAGCGTTTCGCCCGAAGCCGGGGAAACCGCCACCATCGTCAAGCTGACCCGCGTCGCCCTGCTCGCCCCCATGCTGATGCTCGCCGCCCTGTGGCTGGCGCGGCAGGGCCAGGGGCAAGGCAAGGAGCAGGAACTGGCAGCGGGCGGCAACAAGGTGTCGCTGCGCCTGCCCTGGTTCATCACCGCGTTTCTGGGCGTCGTGATTGCTGGCAGCATCGTCGCCATTCCCGCGCCCGTCCGCGACGGCGCGGCGACGGCGGCTCAGGCGCTGCTCCTGCTCGCCATCGTCGCCACCGCGATGAAGGCGCAGCTGCATCTGCTGCTGGGTCAGGGGTGGCGACCCTTCGCCCCGGTGGCGGTCGCGACGCTGACCAGCTTTCTGGCCGCGCTGGCAGCGGCGCTGGCGCTGTAAGATGACGCGCCATTACGACCTGGCCATCATCGGCGGCGGCATCAACGGTGCGGGCATCGCGCGCGATGCGGCGGGCCGCGGGGTGCGCGTCGCGCTGATCGAGCGCGGCGACCTTGCACAGGGGACATCGTCCGCCTCGACCAAGCTGATCCACGGTGGGCTGCGTTACCTTGAACATTATGAATTCGCGCTCGTCCGCGAATCGCTGATGGAGCGCGAACGGCTGTGGGCCATTGCGCCGCATATCATCTGGCCGCTGCGCTTTGTCTTGCCGCACCTGCCCGGCGTCCGCCCGCGCTGGCTGGTGCGGATGGGCCTGTTTCTTTACGACCATATCGGCGGACGCAAACGGCTGCCCGCCGCGCGCAGCCTGAACCTGCGCCGCGATCCGGCAGGTGCGCCGCTGAAACCCGAATTTGTCCATGCGTTCGAATATAGCGATTGCTGGGTCGACGATGCCCGGCTGGTGGTGCTCAACGCGCGTGACGCGGCGGACCGGGCCGCGGACATATTGACGCGCCATGACGTCACCGGCCTTGCCCGCTGCGACCAGGGCTGGTCGATCACCATGCGGCGCGGCGATGGCAGCAGCGCACGGGTGACCGCCGCCGCCGTGGTCAACGCCGCTGGCCCGGCGGTGGCAGAGCTGCTCGATACCCAGCATGTGCCGCACCGCACGGCCGCGCGGCTGGTGCGCGGCTCGCACATTGTGGTGGCGCGCAAATATGACCATGACCGCGCCTATTTCTGTCAGAACCGCGACGGGCGCATCTTCTTTGCCATTCCCTATGAACGCGATTTCACCCTGATCGGCACCACCGATGCCGACCATCACGGCCCCATTGAGGGCGCAGCGGCAAGCGCGGAGGAAATCGCCTATTTGTGCGACGGTGCCTCCCAATATTTCGCCGATCCGGTGACCCCGGACGATATCGTGTGGAGCTATGCCGGGATCCGCCCGCTGATCGACGACGGGTCCGGGCGGCCAGAGGCGGCGACGCGCGGCTATCGGTTCGAGGTTGACCGGGGGGCCGACGGCGGCGCCCCTATCCTGTCGATTTTCGGCGGCAAGATCACTACTTATCGCCATCTGGCCGAAAGCGCGGTGGCAGAGCTGGCAGCGGACCTTCCCGCGCTGGCGGGGCCGGGCTGGACGGGCGCGGCGGCCCTGCCCGGCGGGACATGCGGGATCGACGGCGTGGCCGCGACCAAGGCCGATCTTGCGGCGCGCTATCCCTGGGCCAAGCCTGACGAGGTGGAACGCTGGTTCCACAGCTATGGCACGGCGGCCGATCAATGGCTGGCCGGGGCACCAAGCCGCGCCGCGCTGGGCCGCGATTTCGGCCACGGCCTGTCAGAGGCCGAAGTCTGCTATCTCATCAACCGCGAATGGGCGCGGACGGCCGACGACATCCTGTGGCGGCGCAGCAAGCTGGGCCTGCACTTCGATGCAGCGCAGGTAGCGGCACTTGCCGATTTCGTGGCCGAGCGCACCGGGCCGGGGCAGTAAAGGCCCGCCGCCGTAAGCGGGACAACCACGCATCTCACACGAACGCGCCGACCGCCTCGATGAACTTGATCACCGAAATGGGTTTGGAGACATAGGCCTCGGCCCCCGCCGCGCGGATACGGTCCTCGTCGCCCTTGCCGGCATAGGCGGTGACCGCCATGATCGGGACGTGCATCAACGCCGCGTCGGCCTTCAGCTGGACGATCAGGTCCATGCCGCTGACGTGCGGCAGCTGAATGTCCATGATGATCAGGTCGGGGCGAACCGCGCGCGCGCGCGCCAGACAGTCGCGCCCGTCGCGCACCGGCTCCGCCACATAGCCATGCGCGGTCAACAGGTCGCAGAACAACCGCAGGTTCAGTTCATTGTCTTCGACAACCAGGATCGTCTTGGCCATGATATCGCACCGCTTTCCCGGCTTGCGTCCGGCGGGGGTTTAGGCGAAGCGGGGGCGTGACACAATCACCCATGCATGACGGCCCGGCAGCGGCCGATAGCGCGCTGGCGCTGACCGCGCTGGCGTGGATATTGGCCGACGAACCGCGCGCGGAGCGGTTTCTGGGCCTGACCGGTCTGACCCCGGATGGGCTGCGCGCGCGGCTGACCGCCCCGGCGACGCTGGCCGCGATCCTGGGTTTTCTGATGATGCACGAATCGGACCTTGTATCCTGCGCCGCCGCCATCGATAGCGACCCCGCCGCGCTCGCCGCGGCATCCGCCCGACTCGACCGACTATCCGATCAGGGGACCGCATGACCCGCCCGCTCATCATTACCGACTGTGACGAGGTGCTGATGCACATGGTCGTCCCCTTCGCCGCGTGGGTCGACGCCGAACATGGCATCGAATTCCGGCTGGAGGACGCAAGTTTCGCAGGCGCGCTCAAACGCAAGGAATGCGGCACCCCGCTGGAGGCGCTGGAGGTGTGGCCGCTGCTCGATGCTTTTTTCACGCACCAGATGCCCAGCCAGACGCCGATCCCCGGTGCGCTCGCCGCCATGGCCGCGCTGTCCGGGCTGGCCGATATCGTGGTGCTCACCAATGTCGGCCCGGAACATCAGGCGCGCCGCATGGAACAGCTCGCCGCACTCGGCCTGACCGCGCCGGTCATCGGCAGCCGGGGCGGCAAGGGAGAGCCCGTCGCCGCGCTGATCGCGGAACGCCAGCCCAGCGTTGCGGTATTCATCGACGATCTGCCCCAGCACCACGCCTCGGTCGCCGAACATGCGCCCGACGTGTGGCGGCTGCATATGGTCGGCGAACCGGCGATCGCGGACAAGATCAAGCCTGCGCGCGCCGCCCATGCGCGCATTGACGACTGGGCTGCGGCGCACGACTGGATCGCCGAACGCCTGCACGCCGGGGCGCCTGCCCCTGCCCCGACGCCTTCTCCCCAACCCGCCTGAAAGGACCATCCATGACCGACGTTGCCGCCCGCCTGTCCGCGCTCGACATCACCCTGCCCGCCCCGGCCGCGCCGGTCGCCGCCTATGTGCCCACGGTCGAGCATGGCGGCCTGCTCCACATCAGCGGGCAATTGCCGTTCCGCGACGACGGCAGCTGGCACCAGGGACGGCTTGGCGACGATGTCGATCTGGCGGGGGGTCAGGAAGCGGCAAAACGCTGCGCCATCATGCTGATCGCGCAGATCGGCGCGGCGCTGGGCGGCGATTTCGCGCGGGTCGAACGCATCGTCAAGCTGGGGGTGTTCGTCAACAGCACCCCAGCCTTTACCGACCAGCCACAGGTTGCCAACGGCGCGTCCGAATTGATGGAGGCCGTGTTCGGCGACGCCGGCAAACACGCCCGCAGCGCGGTCGGCGTCGCCGTCCTGCCGCGCGGCGCAGCGGTGGAAATCGACGCCATCGTCGCGGTGCGCCCGGCGCTGGGGTGAGGTTTCGCCCCCCATTTCCCTTGGTCGTCACCCCGGCGAAAGTCGGGGCTCATCACCAGTGCTATAAGCCTTGGCAGAGGCTGATGGTTGCCCCTCGTCGCGGAAATGGCGCGGGCTAGATGACCCTTGCGCTCAGCATCGGCTCCGGCATCGCCGACATCCCCGCCGCCGCATGGGACGCGCTGCACGACGGCGGCAATCCGTTCGTTACCCATGCCTTCCTCGCCCTGCTCGAAATATCGGACAGCGTCGGGCCGGGCACGGGGTGGCAGGCCGCGCCCCTGCTGGTCCATGATGCCGGCGGCACGCTCGCCGCCGCCGCGCCCGCCTATCTGAAGGGGCACAGCCAGGGCGAATATGTGTTCGACCACAGCTGGGCCGATGCATGGCACCGCGCAGGCGGGGAGTATTATCCCAAGCTTCAGCTCGCCGTGCCCTTCACCCCCGTGCCCGGTCCGCGTCTGTTGGGACATGATGGCGCGGCGCTCGATCTGCTGATCCGGGGGGCAGAGGCAGTGGTGGCGGGCAACAATCTGTCCTCCGCACACGCGACCTTTGTCGCGCCGGACCAGCTGCACCGCTTTACCGATGCGGGCTGGCTCGCCCGCCGCGATGTCCAGTTTCACTTCACCAATCCCGGCTACCGCGACTTCGATGATTTCCTGTCGACGCTGACCTCGGCCCGGCGCAAGCAGCTGCGCAAGGAACGCGCGCGGGCGCAGGCCGGGCTGACCATCGAAAACCGCACCGGCGCGGCGCTGACCACGGCCGACTGGGACGCCATGTGGCATTTCTATCAGGACACCGGCGCCCGCAAGTGGGGGCGGCCCTATCTGACCCGCGCCGCCTTTGCCGCCATGGCCGATACAATGGCGGACGACATCATCATCTCGCTCGCCTATGACGGCGGCACCCCGATTGCCGGGGCGATGCATTTCGTGGGGCGCGATACGCTCTACGGCCGTTACTGGGGCGCGGGGCGCGACGTGCCCTTCCTGCATTTCGAGCTGTGCTATTATCAGGCGATCGACATCGCCATCGCGCGCGGGCTGCGGACGGTGGAAGCAGGCGCACAGGGCGGGCACAAGCTGGCGCGCGGCTATGCGCCCGTCGCGACTTGGTCGGGGCACCATATCGCCGATGCGGGCTTTCGCCGCGCTGTCGCCGACTTTCTCGAACGCGAAACCGCGGCCGAGGCGGCGGAGGCCGAGTGGCTGGGCCAGCATCTCCCCTATCGCCACCCCTGAGCCACTGCGGATTCAGGCGGCCCGGTTCACCCGGCGGTTCAACGGCGCCGCTTTGGGGCGGCTGGCCTTGGCGGCGTAAAGAATGGCATCCGCCGTGGCGAACAGCTCGGTCAGGCAGCGTCCGTTGTCCGGTGCGCTCGCCATGCCCGCGCTGGCGCCAACGGTGACCCGCGCGCCGCCAACGGCAAAGGGCCGGACCAGCGCCGCGAGCAACCGGTCGACCTCGACCGCCAGGGCCGACTTGGCACCACCAACCAGCATCAGGGCAAATTCGTCGCCCCCCAGCCGCGCGAGCACCACCCGCCCGTCGACCGCCATACGCATCCGCTGCGCCACCTCGACAAGCAGGTCGTCCCCCGCCGCATGGCCATGCCGGTCATTGACCGCCTTGAACCCGTCAAGGTCGATCAACGCCAGGCTCACCTTTTCGCCGGATTCGGCAAAGGCGCGCTCGGCGGCGGCGATCAGCGCGCGGCGGTTAAGCAGTCCAGTGAGCGGATCGGTATTCGCCTGTTCGCGCAGCTGATGCTTCAGCAGCAACAGGTCGATCAGCTGGCGGTGCTGGTCGTTGACCATGCGCAGCAGGAACAGCGTGGCGATCGCCAGAACCAGCCCGGCAACACGGTCGAGTTGGTTGCCGATCGCCATCATCGCCAGTGACATCGGGGCAATGCCCATCACCAGGTTCGACGCCGTGGCGAAGCGGATGACCGACAGGCTGAACGCGGTGGTCAGCGACCCCATCGCCATGAACAGCGGATAATAGGATTGTTGTTCGGGCGCAGAAAGCTGCCAGCTGGCGATGCACCAGAGCGAACATAGCGCACAGATGCTGGTCGATATGATCACCAGGCGGCGGATGTGGTACCGGGCCGTTGCCGCATCCACCGTAGTCCCGCGCTGGCGCGTCCACCACAGGAACCGGATGACCCCGGCGACGATCACGAACATCGGAATGCCGACCCCGATCCACCAGGGCGCACGCTCGGCCGCCGCCATCATCGCGGTCATGATCACAGCGATCAGCGTCAGATAGAGCACCGGAATTTGCCGTTGCAGCCGGGCATAACGCAAAACCGCGAGTTCGTCGCGGATCTCCGTCGGTACCGGGGGCCACACCCTTTCCCGCAATGCCTGCAGCCTTGCCATGAGTGCTGACTTAGGCTTTTGAGGCAAACAAAATATGAAATCAGACCCCCGGTGCGTTGCGCGCATCGCTTGCAATCGATTGGCAATGCGGACGCTCGCCACGTCGGGAAAAGCCGCTATAGGCACCGCATGACCGTCGTTACCCGCTTCGCCCCTTCCCCGACCGGACAGCTGCATGTCGGCAACATCCGCACCGCCATCCACAACTGGCTGTGGGCCAGGCGGCATGGCGGACGCTTTCTGCTGCGTATCGACGACACCGACCGCGAACGCTCGCGCGAGGATTATGTGGACGGCATCCGCGCGGACCTTCGCTGGCTCGGCCTCGACTGGGATGGCGAGGAACGGCAATCGGCGCGCTTCGACCTTTACGAGGCGTCCTTCGACCGGCTGAAGGCGGCGGGGCGGGTCTATGCCTGCTATGAAACGCCCGAGGAGCTGGACATCCGGCGCAAGATATTGCTCTCGCGCGGCCTGCCCCCCGTTTATGAACGCAAGGCCGCCGATGCGCCGGTGCCGGAGGGCATTGCCCCGCACTGGCGCTTCCGGCTCGACCATGATGTCCCGATCCTGTGGGACGATCTGGTGCGCGGGCCGCAACATTTCGACCCCGGCCTGCTATCCGATCCGGTCGTGCGCCGGGCCGACGGCAGCTGGCTCTATCTGCTGCCCAGCGTCATCGACGACATCGCCATGGGCATCACCCATGTCGTGCGCGGCGAGGATCATGTGTCGAACACCGCGGCCCAGACCCAGATGTTCGCTGCCCTCGGCGCGCCGCTCCCGGCCTTTGCCCATGAAGCGCTGCTGGTGGGGAGCGAGGGCAAGCTGTCCAAACGGCTCGGCGCGCTGGGCATGGACGCCTTGCGCGATCAGGGGATCGAGCCCATCACCCTGCTTGCGCTGCTCGCGCGCCTTGGCACCAGCGATCCGGTCGAGCCGGTGACGGACCCCGCGCCGCTGATCGCGCATGTGGATTTTGCGCGTTTCGGCCGCGCCCCGGCGCGCTTCGACGACGAAGAACTGGCCTTGCTCAACCGCAAGATCATCCACCTCCTGCCCCACTGCGCGGTCGCGGGCCGCCTGCCTGCCGCCGTCGGCGCGGCGGCGTGGCATGCCATCCGCCCCAACCTGTCCAGCATCGCCGAAGCGGCGGAGTGGGTGCCCGTGCTCGGCGCAGGCTTCACCCCGCCAGCCGCCGCGCCCGAAGATGCCGACCTGCTCCACGCCGCCGCGCACGAGGCCGCAGCGCTCGACTGGAGCGCCGACCCATGGCACGCGCTGACCGGGGCACTCAAGGCCGCGACGGGGCGCAAGGGCCGCGCGCTGTTCCTACCCTTGCGCCTCGCGCTCACGGGCCGCGAAACCGGGCCGGACATGGGCGAACTCCTGCCCCTGATCGACCGGGAAGAGGCCGTGCGGCGGTTGACCGTCGCGGCGGGCGGCCAACGGGAGCCAAAACCTTCTGCCTCACCCCCTTGACTCCTGCACCGGTTTCGCCCAATGGCCCGCGCTTGACAGGGAGCGGCAGCGGATGCGCGCCGCCCTTTTTCGTTTCACCTTTCGGCAAGGCGGGTTTTTCCCCGTGTTGCGCAACCTTGTAAGGATCAGGTCATGGCAAAGCCGACCACCGTCAAAATCCGGCTGGTAAGCACCGCCGACACCGGTTTCTTCTATGTCACCAAGAAAAACCCGCGCACGATGACCGACAAGATGGTTCAGCGCAAATATGACCCCGTCGTGCGCAAGCACGTCGAGTTCAAGGAAGCCAAGATCAAGTGACGCCTGTCCCCAATCCGTAAAACGGATTGGCCCGGAAATGCGTCATCCCCGCACAGGCGGGGATCAAGCACCCAAAAGGGCGGCCTCTGCGCCGCCCTTTTTCGTAATTATCCTGCTTTATAACCTACCCCGCTCTGTTCTCCCCACCCCGCCTGCCCTGAGCTTGTCGGACTCGAAGAGGGCGCGCAGCGCCTACGGCTGTTCTTTCTTTGGCCATCGTTGACGAAAAGACGACCCTTCGACAAGCTCAGGGCAAGCGGGGGTAAATGATTGGCGGTGACGCAGGATCTACCCGCGAACCGCACTAGTCATTGTTGCCGCTTGGCATCCCACCGGGACCGCGCCAGTCTGAACCATCTACGTTTGTTAACAGGAACGCTGCCGATATGCGTCATTTCGTTCAACTCACCGTCCTCAGTGCTATTGCGCTGCTGCTGTCACTCGCCGCACCATCGGCAGTTCAAGCGGCCTATCCCTGTCCGGGCGGACCGGGACCTGGCGAGGTTCAGGTGGGCGTCAGCGGGGGCACGCACGGAGTCGCCGCCGTGCCGATATGCGACCGCGCGGGCGGCGGCGCACCGCAGGCACCACCAACCTATTCCTACGTCTATGGCGCAATCGCGGCGCACCCCGATGCCGCCGATGTGTGGATGGCGGGCGGTTATTCCCAATCCTATGGTGCCGAGCGCGAGGCGATGGCGATGTGCGCCGCCGCAATGGGCGATGGCTGCATCTCGTTCGGCGAATGGCACAACAGCTCCTTCGCCATCATCCGCGATGCGCGCAACTATATCCGCGGGGCGTGGAATGGCCAGGGTGGGGCCATGCGCAAACGCGTGCTGAAGGAATGCGCCGCCGAACAGCTGCTGCCGTGTGAGGTTGTCGGCAGTTTTTCATCGTCCAAACGGCGCCATCAGCCAAGTCCGGCAACCTATCGCAAATCCTATATTGCCGCCGCATGGGTGTTTGGCGAAGGCTATGACAACCGCCTTTACATTTCGTCTGGCCAGAACCGGTACGCCGATGCCGAACGCCAGGCGATCGATGCCTGCGCCAGGGCGACGGGCCGCAAATGCCAGATTGCGGCCATGACCGCCAACGGGGTGATCCAGCCTTTCCGTCTCGGCGACGGCTCGACATCGGTGGCTTCGGAATTGTCTGCCAAGCGCGCGGCCCAGGCGATGAAAGCCGATTGCAAGAAACGTAAGACGACCTGCACCGCCCAGCGCCCCTATGACAGCCGCACGGCAGGACAGTTCGTCCACGATTTTGTCGCCGACGCTGCTCCCGCGGGAAGATAGGGCTGCGTTTACTCGCTGCGTCCGGTAACGTAATTGTGGACGAACAACCCTGGTTCGCGGCTCGAATAGAGCTGCTGCACGTTGCACTTCTGCTTTTCCGAAGCGCACAGCGCCTTCATCGCGGCGACCGCGCGTTTGCTGTCAAGTTCGGGCAGGCCCCCTGGCCCGCGCGTGCCGGTGTAGGTCTGGATCACACCGTTGCCGACCACACCCCAATAGGTGCAGCGCAAGCCGTTATTGGCGTTCTGGCACGCCGCGATGGCGGCGCCCGTGGCCGCGTTCATGCTGGCATGGCCCGTCGCGATCCAGGCGCGTGGCGGATTTCCCGATCCCTTCGGCGCGTTCTTGTCGTCGAGCCAGGCAGCGGCGGCATAGCGTTTGCGGGCGGCGCGGGCATCGGGGGTATGGCCCGGTTTGCTGGCCGCATAAATACCGACAATCTCGCACTTCAACGGCTGGTCGCGGCCGCAGCCCTGCAGCACCGCCTGCTTTGCCTTGCTGGCGTTGACGCCCCATCCGTTGTGCAGAAATCCATTCCAGTCGCGGGCGATCGCCATGGTGGAGTTGTTCCATTTGCCGATCGAGGTACAGCTGCCGCCCATCGCCGCATTGCATTGTTCCAGCGCCTTGGTCATCGCGCCATAGGTGCTGTCGAAATTGCCTTCCATCCACACCTGATCGGCGTCGGCGTGCCAGGCGATCGATGCATGTTTTTGGATAATGCGCGGTGGCGGCGCTGGCGCGGCCGGGTTGGCAGGCCCCTGGTCAGTATATTGACATAATGGGAGTGAACGCATGTTGGGATCATTGGGGTTATCGCCGGGTCCCTTGGTCATCCCGACAATAATTTCATTCGGTGCCCCGGTGCAGGGGTGAGCAGCCTCTGCCCTCTCATCCACACCGAACAGCAACACGGTGGCAAGTCCCGCTGCGGCGACGCTCTTCAATGGACGGGCGGTCCGCTTGGAATATGACGTCATCATGCCTTTTTAATCCTGAAACGGCGGGTTACCGATATCCTGCACCAGTTCCCAGCAAGTGTCGGTGGGATAGAAAAGCAGCTGGCCGCCAGCGCCCGTCTGCTGGACCAACTCGCCCAGCCCTTCCTGCAATTCCGGCGGCGGCGGGTTTAAGTCTTTCTGGAAAATTCCCGGGATCCATTCGACGCTGCGGCGATTGTCGGCGGCGGTGTTGAATTCCACCTGGACATAGACCAGTTTCGACGGATCGTCGCCGTTCGCCTCGAAATTGCGATAGCTGTCTGCCGTGCCCCAGAAATAATCGATGGGCGTGATCGGGAAATTATTCTGGTCCAGATATTGCTGGCGCGGCATCGCCCGACTGCGCCCGCGGGTGCCGAACTGCACCGTGGCGGCGGTATATTTTTCGCGCACCGCCCAGCTGCCGCCATAGGCGCGCAGGAAGCTGCCGAAATCGTCGGTCCGGCATCCGCCCTCCGCCATTTCCAGCCAAAGCCGGTCGCTTTCGGTCATCACGCGGCGTGGGCGATCGTCCGCGCCATCGGTGCCCGCCGTATTGGGCGCGCGGGCGGCGGCCGGGGCGGCGGCAGCGGCCGTTTCCTTTGCAGCAACACCGCCATCCGCCTCCGCGGCATCGCTTCCGCAGGCCGCCAGCACCATAGTGAACGCGAATATATAAAATGTTTTCTGCAGATGACGCACCGTCCGGTTCATCACAGCTCCTCCACGAAAATTTTGCGAACAGATCATCGCCATACGGGCACAGCGGCACAAGCGTTCGCAATGAACCGCTACACACCGCGGCGTTCCGCATGTGCCGTGATGCGGATAGTGAGGCATTGCCCCGCCCCCAGCCAGCACAAAATTGAAGATAATGATCAAAACCACAAAAGGGAACGACAGGCCGCTGGCCCCACCGGCCATGCTGGCATGGATATGTCCCGCCTATGGCCCGCCGTCCGTGCTGCAGCTGGCTGAACAGCCGCCACCCGCTTTGGCAAATGACATGGTTCTGATCCGGGTGCTGGCGACAACGGTTTCGTCGGGTGATGCACGGGTCCGCGGATGCCGGTTTCCGCCGGGGCTGGAATTGCCGGGCCGCCTGGCGCTCGGCTGGTCTGGCCCGCGCAAGCCAGTGCTCGGGATCGAGGCGGCGGGCGTGGTGGTCGCGTGCGGGAACGGGGTCAGCCGTTTCAAGCCCGGCGACCGCGTCATCGCCTTTCCGGACATCCGTATGGGCGCGCACGCCGAGTATCTGACCATGAAGGACAGCGGGCTGATCGCCCCATGGCCCCTCTGCATCGCGCGCGACCATGCCGCTAGCCTGTGTTTCGGCGGGCTGACGGCCCGGCATTATCTCACGCGGGCACGGATCGGGGCGGGACAACGCCTGCTGGTCATCGGGGGGTCGGGCACCGTCGGCAGCGCGCTGATCCAGCTCGCTCGGATCGCCGGCGCGCGTGTTACCGCCACATGCTCCCCGGCAAATGTCGCGATGGTCCGGGACCTGGGCGCCGCTGCGGTCGTCGATTACACCGCCACCGACATCGCGGCGAGCGGCGAGCAGTGGGACGTCATCGCCGATTGTGCCGCCACGCTGGATTTCCCTCGTGCCCTTCCCCTGCTCCGCGATGGCGGGCGCTATATCGCCATTGCCGGTGGCTGGCGCGAATTGCTGGGACGGAACAGACAGGGCAAACAGCTGCTCGCAGGTCCATCGTCGAGCCGTCAGGAGGATCTTGACGCACTGATCGCGCTTGCCGCCACCAGGGATTTCCTGCCGCTGATCGACAGCTGCCTCGGCTTTCAGGACGTGCCCGCCGCCCATGCGCGGGTCGATGGCGGGCGCAAGCGCGGTTCGATCGTCATCCATGTCGACGAAATGCTCTGACGGGACTTCCCCTGCGGCACCCGGCGTTCTATGATCCACTATCCCCGGGGAGCCGCGCGCGTGATCGCCGGTTGAGAGCGGAATAGCCCGCGACCCGTTGAACCTGATCCGGGTAATTCCGGCGGAGGGAGGGTTGGGCTTTGCGGCACCCCCGCGAACTCCAATGGCTCGCTCCGGCATTTATGGAGCGCACGAACCATGGCCGATATCCCCGCAAAAAGTGAACTGGCTGCCGAGGGGGGCGAGCGGCCCGCCCGCACCGACATCCCGCGCGTGACGACCGGGCCGATCCGGGGCAGCCGTAAAATCCATGTCTCGACCCCCAGCGGCAGCGGCATTCGCGTGGCGATGCGCGAGATTCATCTGGAACCGTCCAGCGGCGAACCCCCGGTGCGCGTGTACGACACCAGCGGCCCCTATACCGACCCCGCCGCGACGATCGACATCGATGCGGGCCTGCCCGAGCTGCGCTCGTCATGGATTCGCGCGCGCGGCGATGTGGAGGAGGTGCCCCAGCGCGAGGTGCGGCCAGAGGATAATGGCCAGCTTGGCCCCGACCGGTCGGGCGGCGTCAAACCCTTTCCGAATGTCCGCAAGATGGTGCTGCGTGCCCGGCCCGGCGCGAACGTCAGCCAGATGCACTATGCCCGCCGCGGCATCATCACCCCCGAAATGGAATATGTGGCGGAGCGCGAAAATCTGGGCCGCGCCCGCCTCGCCACCTACACCCGCGACGGCGAAAGCTTTGGCGCCGCCATCCCCGACTATGTCACCCCCGAATTCGTCCGCGACGAAGTGGCGCGCGGCCGCGCCATCATCCCCAGCAACATCAACCACCCCGAGTCCGAACCGATGGCGATCGGCCGCAATTTCCTGGTCAAGATCAACGCCAACATTGGCAACAGCGCGGTTGCCAGCGACGTCGCGACCGAGGTGGACAAGATGGTCTGGTCGATCCGCTGGGGCGCGGACACCGTCATGGACCTGTCGACGGGGCGCAACATCCACGACACGCGCGAATGGATCATCCGCAATTCGCCCGTCCCGATCGGCACCGTCCCCATCTATCAGGCGCTGGAGAAGGTCGGCGGCATCGCCGAGGAACTGACGTGGGAAATCTTCCGCGACACCCTCATCGAACAGGCCGAACAGGGGGTCGATTATTTCACCATCCACGCGGGCGTCCGCCTGCCCTACGTCCCGCTCGCTGCCAAGCGCGTCACCGGCATCGTGTCGCGCGGCGGCAGCATCATGGCCAAATGGTGCCTCGCGCATCACCGCGAAAGCTTTCTCTATGAACGCTTCGACGAGATTACGGAGATCATGAAGGCCTATGACGTCGCCTACAGCCTCGGCGATGGCCTCCGCCCCGGCAGCATCGCCGACGCGAATGACGAGGCGCAATTCGCCGAGCTCTACACGCTGGGCGAGCTCACCAAGCGCGCGTGGGCACAGGATGTTCAGGTGATGATCGAAGGCCCCGGCCATGTGCCGATGCACAAGATCAAGGAGAATATGGACAAGCAGCTCGAGGTCTGCGGCGAGGCCCCCTTCTACACGCTCGGGCCGCTGACCACCGACATCGCGCCGGGCTATGACCATATCACCAGCGGTATCGGCGCGGCGATGATCGGCTGGTACGGCACGGCGATGCTCTGCTACGTCACGCCCAAGGAGCATCTGGGCCTGCCCGACCGCGACGATGTGAAGGTCGGCGTCGTCACCTACAAACTCGCCGCCCACGCCGCCGACCTCGCCAAGGGCCACCCCGCCGCGCAGGTCCGCGACGACGCGCTCAGCAAAGCCCGATTCGAATTCCGCTGGCGCGACCAGTTCAACCTGTCGCTGGACCCCGACACGGCCGAGCAATATCACGACCAGACCCTGCCCGCAGAGGGTGCCAAGACCGCTCACTTCTGCAGCATGTGCGGCCCCAAATTCTGCTCAATGAAAATCAGCCAAGAAGTCCGCGAATTCGCCAAACTGCAAAATCAGGAGAGCACCAGCTTCATCGCCGCCGCCGAGGCCGAAAAAGGCATGGCGGAGATGAGTAAGGTGTATGATGAAACGGGGCGCGAACTCTACATGGGCCAAGGAAATCGCGAGCATGACTGATCGCCAACTGACGGCGGTAAAGCCTCGCATCAGTGCGATCTAAGTCGGGCGTGAAAGGATAGTTTCATGCCCACAATCCACCGCCAGAACGGCTTTCGCCTCTACTTCTACAGCCATGAACCGAACGAGCCGCCCCATGTTCACGTCGATCGCGGCGAAGCCACGATAAAAGTTTGGCTGGACCCGGTGACGGTCGCCAAAAGCCGGGGCTTTCGTGCGCATGAAATTACTGACATACTCGCCATGGTCGCGACACATCGGGACATGCTTCTGGAGAAGTGGCATGAATATTTCAGCTAAAGTTACCGACGAACGCGTGCTCGACGTCCGCTTCGACGAACACAGCCTGATTGTCGACCTGATGGACGGGCGGACAATCTCCGCGCCGCTGGCCTGGTATCCCCGCCTGCTGAACGCTACACCCAGCGAGCGCAGCCATTGGGAAAAATGCGGCGGCGGCTATGGCATCCACTGGCCCGATGTCGATGAAGATTTAAGCACCGAAGGATTGCTCAGAGGCGCGGCGGCGGTGAGGGCAAGGTGAATTTTGGGGATCAAATCTAGCAAGCAGCTAAATCTAGGACGTTTATAACCCTTGCATATGTCAATCGACGGCTCACCTATGCGAAGGGTATAGATACCAAAGTTACGAAGAATGATCCCCAAAGACTCAATTTTCGATCATTGTTCAGTGTAGCTTTTTTTCTCGTAACAGTCCTGCTTCAGGATTTTTAGCATCTTCATAGGCGGATAACAGCTGAGTCGCGAGGCAGGTATCTAGCAATGTTTCAAGCGCCGTCAGGTCCAATTTTTGTGCTAGCCAATGCTCGTCTGCCTGTTCAAGCGCTTCGTAATAAGGAGCCTTGTTTGCTGCGATCTGTTCCGGCAATGTCTGATGACCTGGAAGGCGATAACCCACTTTAGCGCATAGTACGAAGTAAGCGAGTGCACGCGATGTTCGGCCGTTGCCATCCGTAAAAGGGTGAATCCAGTTTAGCCGCCACATGACATAGGCGCAGAGGTGCAGCGCTTGTGCCTCTGCAAAATTTTCCATCACGAAGTCACACATTTCTTCAATGAGGGATGGGACTAGATGGGCCGGTGGCGGAGCGTGTTTGCTTTTTTCAATCGACACATTGGCTGGACGAAAATTGCCCGCATGACCGCATAGGCCATCAAGCGCGATGCGGTGCAAATCGAGGATGATTGAGGTTCGCATACGGAATGGTCGCGCGCCGCGAACTACATCATCAATCAGGTCTAAGACGCGATCGAACTGTGCAACTGCGTTTTCCGATTCGCGCTTTGCTTTTTCAATCGGGTTGCTGACGAGCGATGGTTGCTCAGCAATGCTATGGCGATCTTCGTCGCTCATAAGTTAGCGCGATTTTCCGATTTTCTTTGCTGCCTCATCAACCATTTCACGTGTGACCCGGTCATTCTCAATATGCGCATTTCCATAGGCGAAACTACGGCGCTGCGCTTCTTTCTCGTTATCTGACATCGGACGCCCACGCGAGGCGTCGATCAGCTTTTGCAACTGGTCACTCATAATCGCCTCCTCGGTTCGGTATCGGCCCGCTTGTCTACCAGGTCAACACTCTAGAGCTAAATGGTGGCAATATTGAGTCCGTTTAGCCATAAGTCACGCCCCCTTTCCTACACCGCCCAATTATGATCCATCGTGGTGGATGACCAATCCATCCTTTTCCCAATCGTCCGCACCTGGCGCTATGCCCGTGCGCCTTTCCCTTCCGGCCACGTCGCCCGCACCCCCTCCTGCGCCCGCACCCACCGAACTCGATGCGCATGGCCATGACCCCGGTGCCTATGACTGGGTGCCGGTGCTGCGCAAGCGCCGCGCCGATGGGTGGTCGCCCGAAAAGCAGCGCGCCTTCATTCGCGGGCTGGCCGACACCGGCTCGGTCGATCAGGCGGCGCGCGGTGTGGGGATGACGGGGCGCAGCGCCTATGCGTTGCGGCGCTCGCCGGGGGCGGAGGGGTTTGACCGGGCGTGGAGCGCGGCGACCGATGCGGCGGCCAAGCGGCTGCTGGACGAGGCATTCGAACGCGCGCTGGTCGGCACCGACGAACCGGTGTTCGACCGCGACGGCAATCGCGTCGGGCGGCGGCTTCGCAAAAGCGACCGGATGCTGATTTTCCTGCTGCGCGCCTATATGCCCGACCGTTTCCGCTTTGCGGTTCACGACCGGACCGTGGCGGGAGAGGGTCCGGTGCCCGCACCGCTTAATGTCGCGGCCGCGCTCGACCATCTTCTTCCCGCGCGTCCTGCCGACCCCGCTGCGCTGCTTGGTCCCGACGCACTGGCCGCCGCGATCGAGGTCGCCGATCTGTGCGACGGCGATCTTCCCCCTTGGCACCGGGACGATCGGTCGCCGCCGCTGGCGTCGGCGCTCGATCCCGCGGTGGAAAGCGCGCTGGACCGGCTCAAACATGGTTCACCATGCGCAAAAAACACGTCATAGCGGTGAACTTTGGTGAAGTTTGACATCTCGCGCCCGTCCAGCGCTCTCGCGCTGCCGCCCGTCCAGGCTTCCTCCCGCATAATTTGACGCGCGCTGGAACCCTGGCCCCACCGTGCCGTTGCATTGGCCTGATCAAGCATCATTCCCGGCCCGGTGCGCGCAGGCATTGTCTGCGCGGTCGATGCCGTGCGGGTGTTGCCTGCCCCGGTCATGACGGAGATTTGACGATGTTCATGCACAACAAACGGCTGCAATATACGGTGCGGGTGGCCGAGCCCAACCCGGTTCTGGCGTCCTTTCTGCTCGAACAGTTTGGCGGCCCCGACGGCGAGCTTGCCGCCGCGATGCGCTATTTCACGCAAGGGATTGGCGAGGAGGATCCGGGGCGCAAGGACATGCTGCTCGACATCGCGACCGAGGAGCTGAGCCATCTGGAGGTCATCGGCTCGATCGTCGCCATGCTGAACAAGGGGGCAAAGGCACGGCTGGCCGAAGGCGCGATGGAAGAGGCGGAACTGTACATGAGCCTCAACGCGGGCGGCAACAGCCATACCCAGTCGATCCTTTATGGCGGCGGCCCCGCGCTCACCAATTCGAGCGGGGTGCCATGGACCGCGGCCTATGTCGATTCGCGTGGCGATCCGACCTGCGATCTGCGGTCGAACATCGCCGCCGAAAGCCGGGCCAAGATCGTCTATGAACGGCTGATCAACGCGACCGACGATCCGGGTATCAAGGATGCGCTCGGCTTTTTGATGACACGCGAAGTGGCGCACCAGAAAAGCTTTGAAAAAGCGCTCTATGCGATCGAGGAGAATTTCCCTGCGGGCAAGCTGCCCGGAATGCCGGAATATTCAAGCCTTTACGTCAATGCCTCGCAGGGTGCGGGCGATATGGACGGCCCCTGGAATTCGGGCGAGCTGTGGGACCGCGACGATGGCCCGACGCCCGCGATCGACGGGGGCGACGGCACGGCCAGCGTGGCGCTGTCCTCGACCGACACCGCGGTCATCGCGGCGCTGGCCGTGCGGACCAAGTCCGATCCGGCGGTCGACGCGATCACCGGGGCCGATCTGGGGGCCGGCGAGGGGGCGGGGCGCACCACGCCGCTGGTGGATTGACTTTATGCAGCGCTGTAACCACGGCTTCAGTGCCGATTTGTTTAGCGCCAAGACCGCCAGCTATGCGGTGATGCATCTGACGGTCGCAATCCTGGTCGCCTATGCCCTGACGCTTGACTGGCGCAAGGCATTGGCGATCGGGATTATTGAACCCTTTGTCCAGACCTTCGCCTTTGCGCTTCATGACCGCTATTGGCGAACCTATGGGGAGAAGAATTATGGCGAGGGGTAGGACATTCATATCCCGCCGCCCCGTGCTCGACACGGGGCTGAGCTAAATCTTCGGGCGATAAAAGGCTGAAGGCCTGCATCAGGTGCAGGCGGGCGGCGGGTGATGCACAATAGCACCCTGGCGTTGTCAGTCTCTATCGGCCATCGACACCCACGGCATTATCGATGATCCGGGCACCGATGGGACCAAGGATCGTGCCGCCGAACCGGAACAGGGCAAAGCCGGCGACCAGCAACAGGACGGGCTGGATCACGGCAAGCGCGATGAAGACGAACATCCCCACGACAAGCGCGGCGATCACATTGTCGCTCAGCTTCTTGCGACCCTTCTTGCTCAGCGTCACGGTGCGCGGGCCTTTGCTGTCCCACCATTTGCCGGTGACGAACGTGCCTTTGGCCAGTTGGCTGGCGGCAGCGGGCGCAGCGGCAGGGGCGGGGGCGGTCTTGGCATCCGGCCGCTTGGCCCGTGGCGGCTGCGCCTCGCCAGACGCCTGCCATGGTGAAGGCTTGGCCGCCAGGCGGGCACGGATGGGGTCGGTGGGTGCAGGTGCCGACTTCGGCTGGGGTGGAGGCGATGCGGCCAGTGGCGGGGCCGCTTCGCGCTGTGCGTCCACCCGGTCGTAACGCAGCGCCGCATGGCCGTGGGCGGCGTCATGCGCGGCCATCCGCTCGGCAGCGCTCAGCGGGCGTTCGCCGGTTTCGCCATCGATCACCTCCAGCCGCCCGCCGCGTTCGACGATGCGGTAGCGCGCCGGGGGCATCTGGTCAGGCAACGCCGAACCGGTCCTTGAGCGCCAGCATGGCCAGCGCGGCTTGTGCCGCTTCGCCGCCCTTGTTCTTGAGGGTCTTGTCCGCGCGGACCAACGCCTGCGCCTCGTTCTCGACCGTCAATATGCCGTTGCCGATCGGCAGGCCGTCAAGGGTCAGCGCCATGATCGCCCGCGCGCTTTCGTTCGATACCACCTCGAAATGATAGGTCTCGCCGCGAATGACGACGCCGATCGCAACATAGGCGTCATAGCGTCCGGTTTCGGTGGCCAGCGCGATGGCGGCAGGCACCTCCAGCGCGCCGGGGACGGTGACGGTTTCATGGACGTGGCCAGCGGCTTCCAGCGCGCTCCGCACGCCATCGAGCAGCATGTCGTTGATATGCGCATAGAAACGCGCCTCGACGATCAGGATATGCGCCATCATTCCCCTCCCGTACCGGGAATGGGACGTTCGCCGACGATTGACAAGCCGTAACCTTCAAGCCCCACCAGGCTGTGGTGCGTATTGCTGAGCAGGACCATATCTTGCACCCCCAGTTCGGCCAGGATTTGCGCGCCGACGCCATAGTCGCGCAGCTCCTCCACCTGCGGGTCGCCAGCGGCCTTGCCCGCCGCACGCAGGGCCATGAAGCGGCTGACGATGCCCTTCATCGGCTTGTTGATCAGGACCAGAACGCCGCGTCCTTCCTCGGCGATCATCTCCATCGAGCGCGAGAGCAGGCCCGCGCGCTCGTTGGTTTCACCAAACACGTCAACGAACATCGACATGGTGTGCATGCGCACCAGCGTCGGGCGGGCGGGGTCGATATGTCCCTTGACCAGTGCCATGGTTTCATCGCCTGTCGCCTTATTGAAAAAGGTGATGGCGCGCCAGTCGCCGCCCCAGCGGCTGGTAAAGGTCAATTCCGCGCGCTTTTCGACCAGATGGTCGTGCTGGCGGCGATAGGCGATGAGGTCACGGATCGTGCCCATCTTGAGCTTGTGCAAGCGGGCAAAGGCGGTGAGATCGTCCATCCGCGCCATCGTCCCGTCGTCCTTCATGATCTCGCAGATCACCCCGGCGGGGTTGAGACCAGCGAGCCGGGCAACGTCGACCGCCGCCTCGGTATGGCCGGCGCGCACCAGCACGCCGCCGTCGCGCGCGACGAGGGGAAAGACATGGCCAGGGGTGACAATGTCGTCCCGTCCTTTGGCGGCGTCGATGGCGACCGCGATGGTGCGGGCACGGTCGTGCGCCGAAATTCCGGTGGTCACGCCTTCGCGCGCCTCGATCGACACCGTAAAGGCGGTTTCGTGGCGCGTACCGTTTGACCGGCTCATTAAATCAAGGCCAAGCTGGTCGACACGGGTGCGCGTCATCGCGAGGCAGATAAGCCCGCGCCCATGGGTCGCCATGAAATTGATGGCATCGGGGGTTGCCATCTGGGCCGGGATGATCAGGTCGCCTTCATTCTCGCGATCCTCGTCATCGACCAGAATGAACATGCGGCCATTGCGCGCCTCCTCGATAATTTCCTCGATCGGCACGAGCGCGGGGGTATCGTCGCTTTCGAACAGATAGGATTCAAGCTTGCGCAGCGTGTCGGCTGTGGGATTCCAGTCGGGCTGGTCCAGATCGCGCAGGGTATTGGCATGCAGCCCCGCCGCGCGGGCGAGGCCGGAACGCGATACACCGCCATCGGTAACAAGCGCGCGTAGGCGGGTAATGAGTTCAGTGGACATTGACGTCAGGCTCCAATCGACAATGGTCGACTTGTTTCACATTGTAATGTGATTTACAAGACAGGAATCACATTGCGCCATTGGCCTTAGTAGCGGGCATGGTTACCGAAACTTTACCATGATCGCCTAGTCCCGCGATCATGCGTTATGAACCCCTGTTGGCCGAACGGCCCATCGCCACCGACACGCTGCCCTTGGAAGTGGCGGTCGTCGTGCCGACCCTGAACGAAGCCGCCAATATCGAGGCGCTGATCGCGCAATTGTCAGTCGTGCTGGCGGGCCGCGGGTGGGAGGTGGTGTTCGTCGACGACAATAGCGGCGACGGGACCAGTGATGTGGTGCGCCGCATCGGACGCACCGCGCGCCATGTCCGCATCGTTCAGCGGGTCGGGCGGCGCGGCCTGTCGTCCGCCGTGGTCGAGGGCATCTTGGCAACCGCCGCGCCAGTCGTCGCCGTCATGGACGGCGATTTGCAGCATGGCGAAGACGCGCTCCCCCGCCTGATCGCGGAAATAGAAGGCGGTCAGACCGACATTGCGGTCGGCACCCGCTATGCCGACGGCGGCAGCACCGGCAACTGGGATGCGCGGCGCGAAGCGATGAGCCGGCTCGCGACCCGGCTGGGGCAAGTGGCGCTCGGCACCTCGGTCAGCGATCCGATGAGCGGCTTTTTCGCCATCCGCCGCGACGCCTTTGAAAGTGCGCTGCCGCGCCTGTCGGCCATTGGCTTCAAGATATTGCTCGACATACTGGCTTCTGCTCCGCAACCGCTGCGCGTAGCGGAGGTGCCCTATACCTTCCGCGAGCGCACGGCAGGCGAAAGCAAGATTGGCGCAAAGGTGCTGGCCGATTATGCCGAACTGATCGCCGACAAGACGATCGGGCGCTTGATCCCAGTGCGCCTCCTCAAATTCCTGATGGTCGGCGGCATGGGGGTTTTCGTCCATCTCGCGGTGCTCAGCGCGCTGCTGAGCGCGGGCAATGTATTTTTGACCGCGCAGACGGGCGCGGTCGTGACCGCGATCGCGTTCAACTTCTTTCTGAATAACAGCTTCACCTATGCCGACCGCAAGCTCAAGGGATGGAGCATCGCGCGGGGACTGGCCAGCTTTTACGCCATTTCGGCACTGGGCGCGGTAGCCAATATCGGTATCGGCAACTGGATGGCGGGCCATGACGAACGCTGGTGGGTGGCTGGCGTGGCCGGAGTGCTCGTGGGTGCGATCTGGAACTTTGCCATGTCGTCGGCGCTGACGTGGCGCAAATAGCCAGCTGGAACCGCTGGGATGGGGCACCGCGCGGCGTCGCTGCGGCCGTGCTGGGGCTGGTTGCCGCGCTGATGCTTTATGGTGTGGCGGCGATTTTGGCGAGCAGCGGCGGGCCGCCCCGCGTCCAGCCGGCAGGGTCCGACGCCATGCGCGTCGGCGAACTGGTCGGCGACCATGCGCTCTATGCCAGCATCGCAGCGCGGGTGGCGCAGGGCGAGGATTATTACGCCGCCGCCGCCGCGGAACAGCGCGGCAACGGTTATCCGCTGAAACCCTTTATCACTGTGCGCCTGCCATTGCTGGCGCACGGTTTTGCCTGGTTGGGAAACCGGGGCATGACCTTGCTGGTCACGATCATTGGTGTGGCTGCGATACTCGCATGGCTACGGCGGCTGGAGCATGACCCGGACCTGCCTCGCCATGCCCGGTTTGGTGCACTGATCATGGCGGCCAACCTGTCGCAGATTGTCTTTTATGACTGGGCCTTGCTGCACGAGGTGGTGACGGGCGCCCTGATCGCGCTCGCCCTAGCGCTCTATCGCCCGCACGCGCCCTGGGCGGCGGCGGCCGCGCTGGCGCTGGCCGTGGCGGTGCGTGAGACCGCGCTGCCGGTTGCGGTGCTGCTCGGCTGCTTTGCGCTTTACGACCGCGACCGGCGCGGCATCCTGTTGTGGCTGGGCTTCGGCTTGGCCGCCGCGGCGATGCTGGCGCTGCATCATGGCGCAGTCAGTGCCGTGGTGCGCCCCGACGACCTTGCCAGTCCGGGGTGGAGCGGTCTGGGCGGCTGGGCCAGCTATGTCGCCTTTGTCCGCGACGTTTCGGCCTTTCGCTTTCTGCCGGTGTGGGTCAGCGCGCTGCTGATCCCGCTCGCGCTCCTGGGCTGGGCCAGTTGGCGCGGGCGCACGGGTCTTGCCGTGCTGCTCGTTCAGCTGATTTATGCGCTGGTGCTGATGCTGTTCGCACGGCCCAACAATTTCTATTGGGCGATGCTGGTAGTGCCGACGCTGTTCGCGGGGCTGATCTTCGCGCCCGCCGCGCTGGCCGCCCTGTGGCGCAGCGCGAGCGGCGGACGGCTTGCGGTGGCGCGGCCAACGACCTAGGGTCTGCAACCATGGCAGCCGCGCGCATTCTCCTCATCATTGGCGGCGGGATTGCTGCCTATAAATCCATCGAGCTAGTCCGCCTGATGAAAAAGGCGGACATTGAGGTGCGCTGCGTGCTGACGCGCGGGGGGGAGCAGTTCGTGACCCCGTTGACGCTGGCGGCACTGTCCGAAAACCCCGTCCACACCAATATTTTCGACCTGAAGGACGAGGTGGAGATGGGACATATTCAGCTGTCGCGGCAGGCGGATCTGGTGGTGGTGTGCCCGGCGACTGCCGACCTGATGGCCAAAATGGCGGCGGGGATCGCCGATGATCTGGCCACGACCCTGCTGCTCGCCACGGACAAGCCGGTGCTGGCGGTGCCCGCAATGAATGTGCGGATGTGGCTGCACCCGGCGACAAAGCGCAATGTCAGGACGCTGCGTAGCGACGGGGTGACGGTAATGGAGCCTGACGAGGGCGCCATGGCCTGCGGCGAATATGGCCCTGGGCGGCTGCCGGAGCCGGAGGCGGTTTCAAAGGCCATTGCCGATATGCTGGCTTCGCCGCCTGCCAGCGGGAGGGAAGATTTGGTCAGCCAACCCGATTTTGCCCCGGCCATACACCGCCCGCTGTTCGGTCGGCGGATATTGGTGACCGCCGGGCCGACGCACGAAGCCATCGATCCGGTGCGCTATATCGCCAACCGGTCGAGCGGGCGGCAGGGCTTTGCCATCGCGGCCGCGGCGGCGGAGGCGGGGGCGGAGGTGACGCTGGTGGCGGGCCCGGTCGCGCTGCCGACCCCGGCGGGCGTGCTGCGCATCGATGTTGAAAGCGCGCGCGAGATGGCAGCGGCGGTGGAGGCAGCATTGCCCGCCGACGCCGCAATCATGGTCGCCGCCGTCGCCGATTGGCGCGCCGCTGATGTCGCCGCGGTTAAGATCAAGAAGGACGGATCAAGCACAGTGCCCCCGCTCGCGCTGGCCGAAAATCCTGACATATTGGCCATGCTGGCCGTCAGCCCGCGCCGCCCGCGCCTGCTCATCGGCTTTGCTGCCGAGACGCATGACGTGCTGGCCCATGCACAGGCAAAGCTGGCGAAAAAGCGCTGCGACTGGATCGTCGCCAATAATATCGCCGCCGATCCGATGGGCGGCGAGGTTAACAGGGTGCATATCGTTTCGGCCGCCGGCGTTGACAGCTGGGACCGCATGGCCAAGGACGATGTTGCCCGCAAATTGATCGAGAAGGTCGCCCATGTCCTCCACCCCACCATCACTGGCACCGATTGAGATCGCTATTCGCCGCCTGTCGAACGGCGGCGGCCTGCCCCTGCCGGCCTATGCCAGCGATGGTGCAGCAGGGATGGACGTCGTGGCGGCGGAGACGATCACGCTGCGGCCCGGTTCGCGCCACGCCATTGCCACCGGCTTTGCCATGGCCATCCCGCTGGGATATGAGGTGCAGGTGCGCCCGCGCTCGGGCCTCGCACTCAATCACGGCATTACCTGCCTCAACAGTCCCGGCACGATCGACAGCGATTATCGCGGCGAGGTGAAAATCATCCTCGCCAATCTGGGCGAAGATCATTTCGAAGTGAAGCGCGGCGACCGCATCGCGCAGCTCGTCCCCGCCGCCGTCCAGCGCGCAACCTTTGCCGAGGTTTCGGCGCTTCCGGAAACAGAACGCGGCGCAGGCGGTTTCGGCTCTACCGGCACAGCCGCCGCCCCTGCTGCCAGCCTGTCGCAGGTTCAGGTGAAGCGCACCGGGGAATAAGGGGCCTCGCCATGTTCAGCGATGCCGAACTCGACCGCTATGCAAGGCACATCATCCTGCCGCAAATCGGCGGTGCGGGACAGGCGCGGCTAAAGGCGGCGCATGTCGCGGTCGTCGGCGCGGGCGGGATCGGGTGCCCCGTCGTCCAGTATCTTGCCGCCGCCGGGGTCGGACGCCTGACCATCATTGATGACGACCAGGTCGAGCTGTCAAACCTGCACCGCCAGATATTGTTTGCCGATACCGACATCGGCGCGTGCAAGGCCGAGGTCGCAGCCGCGGCGGCACGGCGGATCAACCCCCATATCGAAGCCGTGCCGGTTGCCGCGCGCATCGCCGCGGACAACGCCGATGCGCTACTGGCCGGGGCAACGCTTGTCATCGACGGGTGCGACAATTTTGCCACCCGCCTTGCCGTCAACGCCGTCTGCGTGGCAGGGCGCATCACGTTGCTGAGCGCCGCGATCGGGGCGTTCGACGCACAGATTGCCTCGTTCGAAGGATGGCGGATGGACCAGCCCTGCTATGCCTGCCTGGTGGGCAGCGATCCCGCACGCGAAGGCGTGAACTGTGCCGAGGTGGGCGTGCTGGGCGCGCTTGCGGGCCATGCCGGGACTTTGGCAGCCGTGGAAGCAATCCGCGCAATCACCGGTTTTGGCCGACCCCTGACCGGCCATATGGTGATAAATGATCTTCTCGACCGGCGCTGGCGCGAGGTGCGCATTGCCAAGGATCCGGAGTGTGCAACATGTCGCAAGTGAACATCATCGTGGCGAGCGGGGACAGCGCTCGTCTGTATGCCGCGCTGGAGGCCGCCATGGCCTGGACCGCACTGGGCGGCAGCGTCGAAATCTTCTGTCAGGGAGAAGCGGTCGCAGCTTTGCGCCGTCCGCTGTTCCACGGTGGCGACCGCGCCCGCGTGGCGGCGGGCCAGCCTGACCTAGCCACGCTGCTGGGCGAGGTGCGCGATGCGGGCGCGGTCCTGTTCGTCTGCCAGACCGGACTTGCGCTCGTGGGCATGACGATGGAGGAATTGGCCGTCGATGCCCGCGCGGCGGGGCTGGTCGGCTATCTGGCGGCCATCCCGCCGGGCGCGTTGGTGGTGACCTATTGAGGCTTCAGCCTCGGCCAGTCTCAATCCTGATCGCGGACCTTGTACAGCAGCGATTTTCCATCCTTTTGGTAGAGGAACAGCGCCTCCATCTCCGGCCGGGTGAACGGCCGCGATCCCAGCCGCCCGAACACTGCGATCTGGCCGCCGGTTTCATCGACCGCGCGGTCGCGGTCGAGACCCTTTGACAGCGCCAGCGCCGGGCTGGGCGTTCGGGCAAAGGCGATGAGTTCGGGCACCGGGCGGGGCGAGAAGCCATAAAAGGCGGGCTGGCTTGACGGGCTTGTCAATTGCAGAATCTTTACCCCGTTGCGACCGTCGGCGACATAGGCGAAGAGCGAGGCGTTGGTAGTGGCGACCATCACATCCTCTGCATCGGTCATCGTCCCGCCAAAGGTGAGCGATGGCCAGACCTGCGGCGTGGCGGGACGCGTTACATCGACGATCACGAGTCCGTCCTGTTTCGCCGCGACATAAAGATAGGTGCGCGCGAGATAGAGTTTGCGCGCATTCGCGAGGCGGATGGTGCCCGCCGCAATGGGCGCGGGCGCGCGTAGATCGGTAACGTCGAACAGCTTTACGCCGTCGGCGTCGGTGACCCACAGATAGCGGAACTGGACCGCGCTGGACCTCGCATCGCTCAGTGGGATACGGGCCGTCACCCTAGGCTCAAGCGGCGTGTCCAGATCGACCACGACCAGCCCGGCGTCGGTCGTGACATAGGCGACCGTTCCCGCGAGCGTGATATGCCGCGCGCCGGCGAGCACATTGTCCGGGTTCCACGTCAGGGCGCGGGTCAGCCGGTTGTTGCGAAACTCTCCATCCGCCAGCGTGTCAATGTCGACCAGGATCAGCCCCTCGACCGCGTCAGTGATGACGGCGTAGCGATAAAGCTCGTGCATCAATTGTTCCTGATTGTCCGGGAAATCACGCGTGATGCTGCGGTTGCGTTTGACCGAAATCGGCTGAGTCGTGCCGATCGCCATGCATGTCGCGTTGCTGGTTTTGACGTGGGTATCCTGACCCAGCGCGCTGAACGGCGAACGGATGATGCGTTCGGAAAAGCCCTTATTGCCGATGCTGGCGACATCATAGACGCGGAAACCGCCGCGCCCTTCGGCCACGAACATATATTCCCCGCGCTGCTGGAGACAGTTCACACGCCCGCCAGTGTCCTGAACAATATTGGCAAATTCCTCCAGCGCCTGTGTTTCGCCGGACAATTTCTTGTCGAACGTCTTGCCGCGCACCCAGTTTTTCAGCTCGCGGCCGTTCCGGTCGACGTGAAGCTTGTAAAAATCGGGATAGGCATAGCGATGCAGGTAGCTGCCGATCACTGCCTGCGGTTCGTCCCATTCGGTGACGCGGGTTGCCTGAAAACCATCCTCCATCCCCGACCAGACGTTCAGCCCGACAAAGTTGACGAAGTTGGTGCCGAGCAACAGCAGCTGGCTCATGATCGCATTATTGTCGTCGTTCGCCGACAGGTGACAGTCGCTGCATTGTTTTGTTTCGTTGAGGCGGACGGTGTGCGGAAAGTGCGGGGCAAAGGCCTGGCTGCTGTACCCTGCCGACGAAATCGGCGGCTGCTGGACATAGATGCGTTCGCGGTTGATGTTGGTGGAGGACAGGACCAGCGCCGAGGTAGAGCGCACCGGCGCGATGATGTTGCCTTTGGTCGTCTGATGCCGCCCCAGCTGGAACATTTCATCGCGGGCGACCTGGGGGTTATAGGTCGCGAAATTGCGCGCGGTGTCGCCCTCGAAATGATGGCCCTTGGTTTTCCAGTTGGCCTCGATCGGCAGGTGACAGCCGCCGCAGCTGGTGGTCCACGACAGGTGACAGGTGAAGCAGGTCATCTTGTCATCACCGTGCGCGCGCTCCGCCGCCGGGATATTGGCGTCCCAGGCAAAGTCGCCATTGCCGCTGCCAAGGAGGGACATGAGCTTGGCCCGCGCGGCTTTGGCGTTGAACTGCGGTGCGCCTTTCGTGACCGACTGCTTGACCAGACTGACCTGCCATTCCAGTTTTGGATCGACGATCGAGCGCTGGATCAGGCCCACCGCATTGCCATTATCATCATATTGCCATTCGAACCGCCGCCGTCCGTCAGGATTGCGCAGCAGGGCAAGATTGGTCCCCTGCGGCCGCGCCGCGACGTTGGAGGTGAGGAGATTGGGCAGCGCATCGGCGGTGCCGTGGCAATCCTTGCAGTTGATTTCGACCGCGTTCGCAACCTCGCCCTGAATATAACCATTGCCGTGGCTGTCCTGCGCGAAATGGCAATCGGCGCACTGCATCCCCTTTTCGGCGTGAATGTCCATCATATGGACAGTCTTGCCGGGGTTGATCCCGGCGGGCACGAACTTCGCCTCGACGCCGGGCTTGCCGGGATCGGCATTATCCTCGCACAGTTTTCGCTGTTCCGCCGTGGGCAGCAGTGCACAGCGTTTGCGCCATTTTTCGGGATCGTCCGGCGCCACGATATTGGCGGCATCTGTGCCATAGCTCGCCATATTGCCGTCGGCGGTCAGCAGATTGCCATTGCGGTCGCGCTTGAAAATCCCGCGGAAGTTCCAGCCATGGCCGTGATAGTCGGCGAACTGCGTATCCTTATTCTCCGGGTTAAGGTCATAAACGTCGCGCAGAAATTCGACATCGCCCCACAGCCCCTTGGCGGCGGCCGCCTCGGGGTTGCGATCCATGATGGCGCGGGTTTCCTTTGCGGTCGGATAGCGTTGCTGACGGTATTTCTTCGCAAACTCCGCATCCGTCATCCCCGCAGGCCGGGGCCGGGTGTTTTCCGGCCCGGGCCACAGCTGCGGCGCGTCGGATTCATAATCCCACATGGTGTAGCCGAGATAGCTGTTCAGGAAGATGTTCGGCTGGTGCATGTGACAGTTCATGCACTGTGCGGTCGGAATGGCGCGGGTGAAGGCGTGCTGGACCGGATGCCCTGATTCCTTGCGTTTGCCGCCTTTCGGATCGACCAATGCGCCGTGGCCACCGCCGTCCCAGCCCTGGCCGCCATCGTCATCATTATCGTCATGACCGCCGCCCGCATGACCGGCGCCATGCGCCTTACCGCCCGGCATCACCATCTTGTCCCTGATCGTCGGGTCCACGGTCGCCGTCTGACCGTCGCGGCCATATTGCGCCCAGGTCAGGCTGTGGCGCGGTTCGCGGTCGTTGGCATAGACGACATGACAGCTCGCGCACCCCGACTGGCGATAATCGCCCGGCTGGTCGTTGGTGCCCATGAACCACATGAACGGGTCGTTGAGCCGCGTCTTGTGGATGTTGAGCACCGGGATGGCGACGCGCAGGCCAGTGGCGGGGCCGCGATTGGACTGTTTAAGGTCGGGGCGGCCCGGCTCCTCCAGCCGCTGGATGCTGCCCGTCGGGCTGGGGAGGCCGATTTCGGGGAATTGCGTGTTGATGGTGCGCCCGCCGCGTTCGAACACCCGAAACACGTCCCCCGGCGCGATGACGGTCCAGTTGGGCAGCGGATACATTTTGGCCAGAGCGCCGCGCGCCCGTTCTTTCTCGGACAAAATCTTGTCCGCCGGAAATGCCGGATCGCAAGCCCTTGCATATTCCTCTGGCGTCAGGGTCGTCGTCGGCGACAGCAGACAGGCGGGCTTGCCATCGCGGGTATAGGCCGAACCGAAGATGTAGTTTTTATAGGGGACGATGCCGTTGTTATACGCCGCCCCGCCCCACAGCATCGCGCCCGTCGCCATGATCGAACGCTCGGCCGCCTCGATCACCTCCAGATGGCATGACCCGCACGCCTCGCGCACCACGCGGTAATCGCTGGGGTTGACGAAGCGGATGAACTCCGGTGCCTCGCGGTTGAGCAAGGTGTAGCTGCGCTGCGGATTGGCCGACGTGCCATGCCAGCTGGCGGGATAGGTCGGTTGGACATGTGCGAGCCGTTCGGCGGCCTTGTTCTCTTGATGATCATAACCCAGCTCAGGCTGCCCCCGCACGCTCGCATCGCCGCCGTGGCAATCGGTGCAGCCGAGCCGCACGGCGGGGCTGGCGTGCATCGAAGGCTGATCGGTCTGCACATGGCAACTGTAACAGCCGTCCGATTTCTCCGTGACCTGCTGTACCGTCTGTTCGCGCGGGGCAGGCGGGGTGAAACGGTACACCACCTTCACCGGCTTTTCCTTCTCTGCCGCCATCGCGGTCACAGGCAGCGCCAGCGCGGCGAGAAGGAGGAAGCAAAGATGGCGGATCAGCAGCATCGTCAATAACTCAGGATGACATTGGCGAGGATGGAATAATAGGCGTCGGCGCGTGGTTTGGCGTCAAACAAATCCTTGAACCCGCGCCCCGGAACAAAGGCGGCCGCCGAGAGTCGGCCGACGATATTCTGCGTCGCCTTTGGCCGCCAGATCGCGGCGAGCGAGATATCCCAGCCCAGGTCCTTCGGGATCGACCCTTCGTTGCGCAGCGCTTGCAGCGTCGCCGTATTCTCGAACCACAGATGGTTTACATTGGCGCTGAGCCGCGTCTGCGGCGACAGGTCGGCGTCCGCGCCCAAGCCCAGAAACATGGTGCCGGGGTTGTTGAAATTGGACTGCCCCTGTTCCTTGGACGAGCGCAGGCTGTTCAAAATGCCGTTGCGCCCATTGATCGCAACCGCGCGGCCGCCGCCTGCAAAAGGAATGGTCTGGCGAATCCAGTAGCTGGTGTCCGCCCCGCCAAAGATCGGGTTTTCAAAGATGGCGTCGAACCCGCCTTCGGTATCGTCATAAGGATCACTGTCGCCCGTCGCATAGAGTGCAGAGAGGCGGAAACGCAGCCAGTCGACGTCGTAGCTGGCCTCGACAGCAGCAAATCCGGCGCGGATTTTGGCCGGTGCGCTGGTGAAAAAGCTGTTTCGGTCCTGTCCCAGCACACCGTACAGGCTGGCGGTGACGTTAACCCGGCCGATACGGCCATCGGCGTTGTAGCCGGCATAATAGGCATCATAGCTGCGCCCGCGCAGATCGCCGAGCAGTGCGGGGCGGACCGGAAAGCCGTTGTCGTCAATCTCCACATTGTTGCCCTCGCGGTTAAGGTTGGCGACGGCGGTGATCTGGCTGGTCAGCCCGACGAAGGGAAAATCCTGGCGATAGACATTGGCGATGAAGACGAAGTCGTCGCGCGGCCGCTGAACTATGCTGTTCAGGCCGCTGTTGGTGTCCTTTTCCAGCCGCCAGAAGGCCGCCAGATTATATTGGAACCGGTTGTTGTCGCGGTTGCCGAACAACCGCACGCCCAGCTGACTGTCATTGAACAGGAACCCGCGAAAATCCGACTGGAACGGCTGAATGCCAAGACGGATCGAATGGAAATCATAACGGTCGCTGTCGTCGCGCAGATGCTTGTCGATAAACAATTCCTGCACGCCCAGAAAATGGTCGAGCCGGTGCGAGGATTTCGAAGGCTCGACGAACAGCACGCGCCGTTCGGGCACATCGACATAGTTGATGTTGTACGCCAGCGTCAGGCGATATTCGACATCGGGCGGTTTGAACGCGGTCATCCCCTTGATGAGCGCGATGCCGCCGATAAAGGTCTGTGACAGGACCAAGCTGGGCGTGCGGCCGAATACGTCCAGACTGCCCGGGCGTTCGGTCGTCTGCACGCCGACGGGAATGGGAAAGGTGCGCGGTTCGACCACGGTGTCCGACACGGCGTTGACGACGAAGAACCAGTCGGGACTTTCGAGGCCCAGAAATTTGGGTGTCGCGCATTTGGGGATACCCGCGCGCTGACGCTGCGCCTGTTCCGTGTCGGTCGGGATGCAGATTGGCCGGTCCCCCTTCAGAAGATTCTGGTGATAGGGATCGAACCAGCGTTCCTTGACGACCCCCAGCGATTCGATGAGCCGCCAGCGATCGGGCACCGGCAACTGGTTTTCGAGGGAAGGAAAGGCCGAAGGCGGAGGCGGACGCAGCGCGCCGGGATTGTCCTGTGTCACCCGGTCCGGCAGGTCGGGGCGATAGCCGGGGCGGCGACGACCATCGAGGATTTCCGTCACCAGATCGTCTGGAAGCTGTTCCTGCCAATCAGGCGGCGGGGGCGGAGGAACCAGCGTCTCATCCACCTGTTCCGGCTCGTCGGGTGCGATATGCGCGGGGGGAGCATCGCCCGGCGGAGTCAGCAGCACTGCCATGAGCGGCAATATGGTGCCGCCTACAGTCACAGCCCGTCGCAAACATTCTGCTGCGCGCTATCAAGAAAGGGCGCAAAGGGGCAGCTGATATAGCGCAGCCGGACGGTGCGATTGTCCGCAAGCATCACGACGATGCGGTCGGCGCGAATGGCAATCGGCGCGTTGCCGATGCCGCCGCCGATCCGTGCCCCGGCATTGTGCAGCCCGAGAAAGCTGATCATGTCATCCTGATCGATGCCGTCGCCTGAAACGCCGATGGCGCCGACCAGCCGCGTGCCGCGATACACCGGCACCGCGCCGGGAAAAATCTGGATACCATTGTGCAGCCGGTTCTGTGCAGGTGCGACATCGGGCAGCATCGTGCAGCGCTGCGGCGTGTCGGTGCCGCTCGCACCGCTGACAAATCCCAGATGCGCGCCGATATTGCCGATGACCAGCCCCGACTGCAGGCCGGTGGAAAAAGGGTTGAACTGCGCGATCGGGCGCGACAGCGGGCCGGGCGTGCGGCCCACCTCGCCATCGGGGAAGTAAGGACGGGCGATAGTGCCGACCGAGCGGTTGCCGTAAGCAAAGGTGCCGGTGAGCGCGGCTTGGTCGTTCAGAAAGGCGCGGGTCCGCGTGACCATCGCGGCGACATCCGCGCTGCCGCTGGCGCTCAACTCCGACCCTGCCTGAGGGTGCGCGAAGACATTGGCGGTGCGCGCCTTTTGCAAGGACACGTCGATGCCGAAGATCGGCGCGTCGGGGGAGCGGACCTGACCCAGCACCGCTCCATGCGTGTCAACCAGGCTGATCGTCACCTGAGCGCGGCTGTCGAGCGGGCGGCGGATTTGCGCACGCGCGCGGCTCATGATGGTGAAGGCTTCTTCCAATATCGCGCGCGACTCGGCGGCAGTCAGCGGCTGCGCATTGCTGGCCGCATCCGTCCCGGCGCGCACGGGATAGCGGGCATTGCCGCTGCCGTCGGTCAGCAGGAAAGCATCGCGGTTCGAAAACTCTGCGGCGCTGGCTGCCCGGATGCCCGATGACTCGCTGCCATAAGCGGTGCCGGGCGTGATCGCCGCAGTGGCATAGCCGGTGACAGCCACCAATGTGCCAGCGCTGCCATCTAACGCCGCGAAAGTGGGCGCGGTGGTTGTGCGGAGTCCGGCGACAGCAGCATCGGAAAAACGCAGGCTGGTCCCATCGACCGTGATGCGGTCGGCCAGTATTTCGGTCGGGGCCGCGAACCCGCGCGTGGCCGCGAGCGCGATAAATTCCTCCGCGTCATCGTCGGTGTCAAGGATGTTGCGATCGATGCCGTAAACCCCGTCCGCCATCACGCCGACGCCGCCAACCAGCACGCCATTTTTGTAGAGCGGCAATCCGCCCGGGTCGGCCGCCAGACCCAGCGGCGAACGTTTCGGCCCGATCAGCGCTCCCCCGCCGCCGGTGCCGAAGCGCGTCGACAGGTCGCTGCACGGCAGTTGGCTGAACTGCACCCCGAACAGCGGCCCGCTTTCAAGGCCGACCGTCGTGGGCGCGGGTGGGAAATGTTCCTGCACAATCTGGCTGGCGGTGCGGGTCGAAAAGGCGTTGCCGCCGCTCGACAGATAGGCCCCGGTCACCGCCTTGGCGATTGCCCCGGCTTCGGCGGGAAAGGTCACATTCTGCGCATCGATATTCTGGCCATTAGGCGCAGGCGCGGTCGTCGCGGTGGGACGGGCGCCGGTCATGCGGAACACCGCCAGGACATTGCCCACGCGGTCGGTGACGGCGATGACAGCGGGCAGGCTGCGCGCCTGCGCCTCCGCGATCGCCTGCGCCAGCACCCGTTCGACATCGGCGGTGCTAAGTGCCTCTGCTGCGGGCACGCTGTAGAGCCCGGCGGGAGTGGGCGTCGGGGTCGGCGTGGGCGTAGGTGTCGGGGCAGGGGTGCTGCCGCCTCCGCCGCCGCAAGCAGACAGCAGCAGCGCGGTGATCGCCGTCATGCGGGTCAGGGGTCGGTGCTGGCGCATCCGCATCGCCCGCCCGCCTATCGGAGCGCACGAATGGCGCGCACCGCGCTGCCGAGCGAGGCCTGAAAATCGGCGGGGCGATAGGCGTTGGGGTCGCGCACCGCGGTATAGGCGCGGTCGATGTCGCTGCGAATGCCCGCCGCCGCGCCAATGGTGACGCGGCCCGAGGCGACCATGGCGCTCAGCAGCGTGTCGATCCCCATCACCGCCTGAACCGACCCGGCATAGTCGGTAAAGCGCGGGGCGATGGCACTGCCCGCGATGGCATCGACCAGCCGGAAGCCGTCCTCGGTCGAAAAGCCCCGCGCGGTAAAGGCCGCCTCTAGCCGGGCGCTGGTGTTGGCCAGTGCCGCCGCGGCTTTGACCGCGCTGGCCCGCCCGTCGGCCATGGCCGCGTGAAATGCCTTGCCGCGCGCATCAAGTTCCGCCGCAAGCCCGGGATCGGCGAGCCGCGCCGCCGCCGCGAGCATGATCATATTTTCATCGTTGAACGGCGGCATCCCTTCGGGAAGGCCCGCGCGGCCCGGATTGTCGACGCCGGTGCGCACCGGCCTGGCCTGGTCAAAGATGCGGCGGTGACAGCTGTGGCAATCATAGAAGGTAAATTCTGGAAACACCCCATCAGTCCCGCGCCGCGACTGAAACAGGGCAAGACTGCGCGACAGTGCCGCCGCCTGTCCCACTGCCCACATTTGCATATGGTCGGGCGCGCCCTTGCGCACGGCATAGTCGCGGTCCTCGGCATGATGCTGCTGCAAGGTGGAGAAAAGGTCGAGTTCGAAGGCAATCCGGGGATGCCCAGCGGCCATGATGCGGTGCGTGACGAACTGGCCCTCCCCCGCCGCGCCATAGTGGCAGTCGAGGCAGACGCGCGCGCGCACCTTGGGATCCTCCAGTTTCATAAGCCCCGCTCCCAGGTTGGCGAGATGCTTAGCGCGCATTTCGGCATCGCGATCAACCACGGTGCCGACCCCGGCATAGTGGCTCGCGATCCAGCCGCCCGACGGCCCGTGACAGGATTCGCACCCGACCCCATCGTCGCGGAACGCCGCGCCGCCAACGGCATCGCTGCTGTGGCACCCAAGGCACATGGGTGCGCTGGCGGCGTCGCCGATCCCCAGATTGCGGGCGATAAACTGGCTGCGGCTGTTTGACAGCACGGCAAAGGCGCGGCTGTGTGCGCCGCCGGGCGTCGATGGTTCCTGCCAGCGCATCAGTTCATCCTGACGCACCACCGTGCCGTCACCCTCCATCCGCCCGTGACAGGTCGATCCGGCGCAGGACGCAACGCCCAGGAAGCGCGCGCCGGCGGTGGCTTGCGCCTGCGTGTCGCTCGCGCGCAGCGCTGCTCCCAGCAGCAACGCCGCCGCCAGCAGCAGCGCGATCAGGCCGAACCAGCCCCGCCCGCCCGATCGTGCGCTGCGCAATTCCGCCCCCCGCATTGCCAACCCCCGCCTGCCTGCGCCCGCCTATACCACGCCGAATGCCAGCATGGCATCAGCGACTTTCTTGAAACCGGCGATGTTCGCGCCCTTCACATAGTCGATATAGCCGCCACCCTGATCGCCATAGGTGATACAGCGTTCATGGATACCGTCCATGATATCCTTCAGCATCTGTTGCAGCTCTGCCTCTTTCCAGCTGCGCCGTTCGCTGTTCTGGCTCATTTCCAGCCCGGACACGGCCACCCCGCCAGCGTTGGCGGCCTTGCCCGGGGCGAACATGATACGCGCGTCCTTGAACACATGTACGCCGTCCAAATTGGTGGGCATGTTTGCGCCCTCGCTGACGGCGATGCAGCCATTGGCGACGAGCATACGGGCATCCTCGCCTAGCAATTCATTCTGCGTCGCGCAGGGCAGCGCCACCTCACACGGCACGCCCCACGGCGTCTTCCCCGCATGAAAGCTCGCGCCGCTATATTCCGAGACATAATCTTCGATCCGGCCGCGCCGATGGGTCTTGTGCGCCTTGACCCAGTCGATCTTGTCCTGGGTAATGCCGTCCGGATCATGGATGAAACCGCCCGAATCGGACAGGGTGAGCACCTTGCCGCCCATCTGAACGATCTTTTCGGCCGCGTGCGTCGCGACATTGCCGCTGCCCGAAATGACCGCACTCTTGCCGGTCAAATCATGCCCCTTCGCCGCCAGCATGTTGGCGAGGAAATAGACCGCGCCATAGCCCGTCGCCTCCATCCGGATCAGCGAGCCACCCCATTCCAGACCCTTGCCGGTCAGCACGCCGGTGAATTCACCGGTGATGCGCTTATATTGGCCGAACATATAGCCGATCTCGCGCCCGCCGACGCCGATGTCGCCCGCCGGCACGTCGACATCCGCGCCGATGTGGCGATAAAGTTCGGTCATGAAACTTTGGCAGAAGCGCATGATTTCGCGCACGCTCTTGCCCTTGGGGTTGAAGTTTGATCCGCCCTTGCCCCCGCCCATCGGCAGGCCGGTCAGCGCATTTTTGAACGTCTGTTCGAACGCCAGAAACTTGAGCACCGATTCGGTGACCGACGGGTGAAAGCGGATGCCGCCCTTATACGGGCCGATGGCATTGTTGTTCTGGACCCGCCAGCCGCGCTGGACGCGGATATTGCCATTGTCATCCTCCCAGCAGACGCGGA
>ERZ1066122.529-NODE-529-length-40023-cov-10.116668_pt1 | contig 40023 bp, 41 predicted proteins | sample MGYA00382769_ERZ1066122 | MGnify/ENA primary metagenome ERZ1066122 (study PRJEB33369, sample SAMEA5778352) | biofilm metagenome | biome: Industrial cooling water; feature: Water cooling tower basin; material: Biofilm | place: United Arab Emirates | collected... | reverse complement strand
AGCGGCGCGACGGCTGCTTCTCGCACGCCGCGATCAGCGCCTTGCGATTGGCCTCCAGCCGCTCGTGGCGGGCGAGGCCGGACAGCGCCTCGGCTCCCTTCATCATCTGCGGCGTCACGTCGCGCAGATCCTCGATCACATAGACGCGGCTGCCGGGCGCGGCGGGCAGCTCCTCGGCGAGCGTCTTCGCAAGGAACCCGTCGGTCAGATAATCCTGGCCGGGCTTCGAGTTGTACTGGATCGAGCCGTAGACGCAGTGATGATTGGTGGCGACCAGCCCTTGCGGCGACAGAAAGGCGGCCGAACAGCCGCCCAGCGAGGCGATGGCGGTCAGCGGCGGCGTGGTGAGATCGCCGAGCCGCGCCGGATCGAGCTTCAGCCCGGCGGCCGTCAGTTCGGCTGCGATGGCGCCGGTCTGGCGCGGCAGCCACATGCCTTCCTCTGCCTGGGCGAGGGTGGCGATGCTGCCGGCAAGCAGCAGAAACGGAACCTTTCTGAACATATGTCCTCGTAATGGTGTCACATTCGCGGTGGTTAGCGTGGCGGGGACAGCGGCGCAAACATGCACCCGAACGCGCACGATCCAAGCGACCAGTGCTCAGGCGACCAGTGCTCAGGCGACCGGGGCGCAGGCGGCCGGCCTCAGGGGACCGCGCGACGCCCGCCCCCGGTCAGGTCGATGATCCGCTGGCGAAGCGCGACGGTCCGGCGGCGCAGGCTGTCGGCCAGGCTGGGCCGCACGCCGGCGAGGTGCTCGACATCGAACCGTGCCTGTTCGCGCGCGAGATAGGCGGCACTGACGGCGTCGTCGACGCTCGCCAGGCGCAGCTTCGCGTCCGCCCGCGCCGCCCGCAGTGCTGCCGGGCCGTCGCGCAGCTGCTTGCGCAGCGCCGCGGCGCGGCTCGCGAAGCGGCGGCGGACGCGCAGCACGTCTTCGCGGGACAGGCGCGCATCGGTCGGGGGATGCGCCGCCTCGTGCTCGGCAAGGCGGATGCGCAGCGCCGCGGCGGTCGCGGCGGAGAGGCCGGGCAGCCGTCCGCCGCCGCGGCGCTGCGCATCCGCCGCCGTGACGATGCCGACTGCCGCCAGCGCTGCCGTCTCGGCCGCCCCGATCCCGGGGACGTCGAGCCTCCCGATCTCGATCCGCTCGAGCGCGGCGTCCCGCTGCCGTGCCCGGCGGCGGCGGGCGAGGGCCGCGAGCGCCGCATCCTCGCGGGCGGCGAGCTGCAGATACTCGGTCCGCGCCTGCTCGAGCCGTCGGCGGACGGCGACGAGGCCGGCGGCGCCCATGCGTTCCCGCCAGCTGGCGAGCGCGCGCTCATAGGCCCGCTCGGCTTCCTGGCGCCGCCAGGCGTGGACGCCGGTATCGAAGCGGCCGAACAGATGGGCAAGGCCATAGCCGCCGGTCACCAGATAGAGGGTCCAGACGACCGGGAAGGCAGCGATCAGCAGCGCCGTGCCGACGACCGCGACCAGGCCCCACAGCCGGTCGCGCTCATATTCTGCGATTGCCGCAAGCGCTGCGGGGCTCGGCTGCGGTACGAAGTGCGGCAGGGGCGGGGCGATGCGCTCGAGATCGATGCCCTGGGCCTCCTCGATCGCTGCCCAGACAGCGGCGAGATCGAACGGCGCCTGCGGCGGGCCGCCGCTTCCGTCTCCGCCCCAGTCGGCCGGCGGGAACAGCGGCACGCCCGTGCCTGCCTCGATCCGGCACCAGGGGCAGGCGGCGGCGGGGCTGTGCCAATGGCGCGGGACGGCCGCGCAGCGGACCAGCGCCGCTTCCATCCGGCCGAGCGCCGCGATCCATGCCGCGGGCGCCGGCCGGCGGCGGGGATCGTGACCAAAGGCCTCCTCGAACAGCTCGGCGACCTCCGCCGGCAGATCCGTCAGCCGGCCCATGCCCGGCGGCGGTGCGAGCCCATGGTTCGCCCGCCCCGAATAGGCGAAGCGATGCTCGGCTATCGCGCGCTCGACCGGCATGTCGTCGGCGCCGCGCCAGCGGCCGGCATAGGGGTGACGGCCCATCATCAGCAGCTGGAACAGGAGCACGGCAAGGCCGAAGCCGTCATGCGCCGTCGTCCGGACGATGCCGGCAAGGGGCGTCCCCTGCAGCTCCGGCGGCGTGTATTCAGGCGTGCCGACCCGGCAGCGATGCGCGCCGAACTGGAAGCTGTCCGCATCGATCAGCGTCGCGATCGCCCGCTGGCCCACCAGAATCCCCGAATGATTGATGTCGCCGATCACGGCGCCGCTTGCATGGACCCGGGCGACCGCCCGGGCGATGTTGGCCGCTGCCCTGACGAGAAAGCGATAGTCGGCCTGCGGGAAGCTCCGTTTGCGGGGCCCCGGCGCATAGAGTTCGAAAAGCGGCTCGCAGCCCGCCACTCGCCGCATCGCGAAGCCCAGGAACCGGCCGTCCGCCGTCTCGGCGACCGCGGCCGGGAAGGCGACCAGCTCCGACCCGTCGGCGATGCCGGCGGCGATCATCGCGCGCACCTTCGCTTCGCGGGCCGGATCGGGCGCGTCGTAGAGCTTGACGGCAAGGCTGGGTTCGCATGCGAGCGCGCGCACTTCGCCTTCGCCGCCGCGGCCGAGGCGCGCGCCGAGCGTGACCGGCGCGCCGCCGATCAGGACCGGTCGGCGTCGCATCGCCGGACGGCCATGATCAGCGTCTTGTCGTCGTCGGTCCGCGCGGCCACTCGGTCGCTGTCGAGAAAGCGGCCGAGCGCGTCGGACAGCGCCGCGTCACGGCCCGTCGCGCCGCTCGCCGCAACCGGCGTCGCCATGCCGTCGAAGAAGGGGCCGTGCGGGCGGTGCGCGGCGAAATCAAGCGCCAGCCGCTCGACCCCGTCCGACAACAGCGCCAGCCGGTCGAGCGGCGTGTCCTGCCGGAAGACGCGGGCGGGCGCGGGATCGGTCAGGAAGCTGGTGGTGCCGGCATACTCGCCATGCTCCGGCCAGCCGATCGCTTCCCAGCCCGCGCCGCGCCCCGCCACGATCGCCCCGTCGCCGACATGGAGGGCAGCGACCCCGCTCGCGTCGGCGATCGCGAGCAGCGCCGTCGTCGCGACGTCCCGGCCACTGAGCCCCGCTGCGGCCGCGGCGCCGATCAGGCGCGCACGGGTGCGCGCCGCCAATGCCGTCAGCGCCGCCGCGTCGGGCAAGGCCGTGCCGGCCTCGATCAGCAGCCGTGCCTCCGCCGTGAGCAGCCGGGCGGCAAGCGCCGCACCGGCGCCACCGCGGACGGCGCTGCCGGCGCCGTCGCATACCGTCGCGATCAGCACGTCGCCGCCACGGGCGAGCGTGCAGCGCCATGCATCCTGGCATGTCGTGCCGGCCTCCGCATGGGCCGTGCCGCGCCGCCGGGCCGCTGCCCAGACCCATGCGCCGGGTCCCGCCATCAGCCGGCGATCGCCCATCCTTCCGGCGCGGCCGGATTGGCGAGCGGCACCGGTTCGCCCGGATTGGACCTCGACACGGAACTCAGGGAGCTTGACAGCCAGGCGAAGAGCTCGCGGAACGCCAGCCCCTTCAGCTTGAGCGGCGCGCGCACGGCGAGGCGCGACAGCGTCTGCATGTCGGCGCCCTCCACGCCGACCGCGTAGAACATGAACTCCTTCTTCGCTTCGCCGCTGCGGATCCGTTCGGCGGCCTCCAGCCAGGCGTCGGTCGGCGCGCCGTCGGTGATCAGGAACACCCAGGGCCGGAAATAGGCGATGCCGTTTTCGCGATACTGGTCCTTCCGCGCGCGGAGCAGGTCGAGCCCGCGGGCGATCGCTTCCCCCATCGGGGTCGCGCCGGCCGCGGACAGATCCGGCAGCGCGAGGTTCTCGACCGCTGTGAAATCGGCGCGCGTCTCGACCGGCCCGAACGTGACGAGCGCCACCTCGACGCGTTTGGCAGCGAGCCCGTCCTCCGCCAGCTCGTCCTGGAAGGCGCGCAGCCCGGCATTCAGCTCCTCGATCGCAGCGCCAGCCATCGAACTGGACGTGTCGAGAAGCAGCAGGCAGGCGCAGCGCGGTTCGGGATTGTCGGCAAACTCGGCGCCGCCGAACGGCATCTGATCAAGATCGCTCACACGGGTCCTCGCATGGACATCGGAGCACCCGATTACTCCATGCCCGGCCGGAACGGAACCGGTCGGCTCCGGCGAAGGTCAGTTGCGGAACACCGGAAACAGCGTGGGGCGCGGGCTTCGCTCAGGCGCCGATGGTCGGCGCAGCCGGTCCGCCTCGCCGGCGAGCAGCTGCGCCTGGGCGAGACTGTCCGCCGCGGCAGCGGCGCGGTCCAGTCGGGCAACCTTTTCTTCTTGCGTGGTCATCCCTGCAGAATGCGCGTGATGGGCGAATGGGTCCTTAACGCGCATTAGAAGAGGGTCGGGCGCTCCGCCCAACTGCGCCATGAATGCGCTGGAGCGTTCAGCTTTGATCGACCTGACGGAACGATGTTCTCGGCCAAGCTTTGAGTCCGGGCCTCTTCGGCAGGAGATATAAAATGCGCAGCATGATTGTAACTGCGATCGCGACTTCGGTTGCCCTTTTCGGCGCCCCGGCGATCGCGCAGACGACGACAACGACCACCCCCAATACCTCGACCGGGACGGCCGGCACTGCCGGCAGCACGACCGGAACCTATGGCAGCAGCGGTGCAACCTATGGCCAGTCGACGCCGACGACCGGTGGCAGCGCCGCGACCTACGGGCAGAACACCGGAACGACCGGCGCCGGAACCACGGGCACGACGGGGACCACCGGGTCGATGGGCACGACGACGCAGGGCCAGACCGGGACCTACGGATCGACCGGCACGACCGGAACGACGGGCTCTGGCGGCACCTATGGATCGACCGGCACCACCGGCACCACCGGCACCACCGGGACAACCGGCACCACCGGCACGACCGGGACGTACGGCTCGACCGGATCGACCGGATCGACCGGATCGACCGGCACCTACGGCGCCGGCCAGACGGGCACCGGCGGCACCGGCCAGAGCGGCAGCAGCTATGGCGGCGGCTCGACCTATGGTTCGGGCAGCAGCTATCAGAGCGCCGGCGAGCGCGGCTGAGCTGCCCGTTGACGTGAGGCCGCACCGATGATGCGACCGGTTGCGGCCCTTGCTGTGGCTGGCTTCGTCGGGTGGGGGATGCCGCTTCCCGCGGCGACGCCCCCGACGGCCGCGATCGCCGCCCCGGCTTCGGCCGAGGCGGCGATCGACGCATTCTACGCCGGGCGCGGCGACGCGCCGCTCTGGCTCGAGCGGAAGCGGCCGTTGCCTCACGCCGCGGCGCTCGTCGACATGATCGAGGAGGCGGCAGCGGACGGCCTGGATCCGGCTGACTACGACCTGGCCGGACTGAAGGCGGCCGTCGCCGACAGCCGGCGGACGGACGGCGCGACGCTGCGGGACGATAAGCGCCTGTCGCGCGCGCTGCTCCGCTACCTAGCGGATCTCTCGCGGCCCGCGCCGGGCGTCCGGGTGCATGTGGTGGACGCGGCGCTCGCACCCCGGCCGCCCGACCCTGCGGCCGTGCTCGGCGCCCTGGCCGCAGCCGCGTCGCCTGTGGCGGAGCTCCGCCGGTTGCGCCAGCACAACCCGCTCTACACCGAACTGCGGGCGGCGCTGGCGCGAGAAGCGCGGCCGGAGCGCCGCGCCGCGCTGCGCGCGTCGCTTGAGCGGCTGCGCGCGATCCCCGCGGCGCCGGGTCGGCGCTTCGTTCTCGTCGACACGGCGAGCGCTCAATTGTGGATGTACGCCGATGGCCGGCCAGCCGGGCGGATGAAGGTGGTGGTCGGCAAGCCGGGCATGGCGACCCCGCTGATGGCGGCGTTCATCCGCTTCGTTGCGCTTCGCCCCTATTGGAACGTGCCGCCCGATCTGGTCCGGCAGACCTATGCTCCGCGCGCCGCCCGGGAGGGGTGGCAGACGATCGTCCGCCAGCGCTTCGAGGTGCTGGACGGGTGGGGCGAGGCGCCGCGGCGGCTCGATCCCCGCCGCGTCGACTGGCGCGCGGTGGCGGACGGCCGGCGCGACGTTCGCGTGCGCCAGCTGCCCGGCGCTGGCAACATGATGGGGCGGATGAAGTTCATGTTCCCGAACCCGCTCGGCATCTATCTCCACGACACGCCGGGCCGCTGGGCCTTTGCGGAAGGGGAGCGGCGGTTCAGCGCGGGCTGCGTGCGGCTGGAAGATGCCGATGCGTTGCTGTCCTTCGTCTTTGGCGGTGCGGCGCCGGCGATGCCCAAGGCGGCGCGGGAGCGGGCCGTCGACCTGCCCGCGCCGGTCCCCGTCTACATCACCTATCTGACGGCGCGCCCCGACGGCGCGGGCGGGATCGCCTATCACCCCGATGTCGAAGGGCGAGATGCGCCGCTGCTCGCGGCGCTCGATCCGCCGGCGCGCACAGCGCTGCGCTGATCCTCAGCCCGATGCGGCCGCAGGCAGCGGCTGGGCATGGGTCGGCCAGTCGACCGGATCGACTGCCGGCAACGCCGCAATCTGCTGCTCGTCCAGCGCGACATGGACGGTCTTCCCCTGGACACGGACACTGTCCCATGGGAGGGCGTGGAGCGTCGCGCCGACACCGCCAATCCCGCCGGTGCTGATCACCAGATAGTCGATCCGGCCGTCGTCGCAGTGGGCCATCGCGTCGATGGTGGTGCCGATCGCGTCGCCCTCCCGTCCTGCCAGTCCGGCACCGGCGAGCGCCGAGACCGGAAAGAGGGTGGGGCCCGGCTGCCGGGCACTGTCCGTTGCCGCCGCTTCGGCGCCTTCGTCGAACCGGGCCTGCCGGCCGAGCCAGCGCCACACGCCGAGCAGGTTGACCGCCGTCAGGAAGAGATTCTGCCAGAGCAGATTGGACTGGCCGGTCAGCGCGCCATAGCTCGTCCAGGCGACCGAGCCGATGGTGAACACCACAAAGCCCCAGCCGGTGATGCGGGCGCCCAGATTCGCTGCCGTCATGCAGGCCGCGATCGCGGTGGCGATCGGCGCCACCCAGCTCGACAATTCTTCCACACCCGACTCCTGCCTGATACAGTGCCGGAATGCACGAGCGCGGTTCCCGGTTCAGCCGCGGCACCGGGCCGGCAATGCGCCGCCGCGGCAAGGACTCGGCCTTCCGCTACGGCATGCGGTCAGAAAAAGCATCCGATCAGGTGGAGATCGGTGGGTGCGACCGACCGTCGTCAATCCTTGCCAAGAGATGAACGAAGCCTCGTTTCTGCGCCTCAACGTTCCGCTACTGTTGCCGATGTGCCGCAGCGGGACGGGCATGTGCTTCGCCAAAGGCGGCGGCGCCGCAGCTCTTCTTGACAGGTTCGGTGCGAGAGGATTCTAGTGTTTGCAAAAGGGGCGCACCGGAAGTGCGCTCCGAAATTTCTGGGAGGAATGCTGGATGTCTCGATTCCTGGTGTCGACCGCTGCGCTCGCGATCGTCGCGGCGGCCCCGCTTCACGCGCAGGAGGCGGAGCCGGCGCAGAGCAGCGCCGCGCTCGCCGACGACCAATATACCGGAGCGGACATCATCGTCACGGCGGCCGGCCGTGCCCAGATCGCGCAGGACGTGCCGATCGCGGTCAGCGTGGTCGGCGGCGATCTGATCACCACCGCCAACATCGTCGACGTCCGCGGCGTCCAGCAACTGGCGCCGTCGCTGCAGACGACGACCGGTCAGTCGGCCGCCACCGGCACCGTGCTCCGCATCCGCGGCGTCGGCACTGCCGGCGACAATCCGGGCTTCGAGCCGGCGGTCGGCGTCTTCATCGACGGTGTGTTCCGCGCCCGCGCCGGCGTCGCGCTCGCCGAATTGCCGCAGCTGGACCGGGTGGAAGTGCTGCGCGGCCCGCAGGGCACGCTGTTCGGCCGCAACACCTCGGCCGGCGCGCTCAACATCATCACGGCCGGTCCGGCCTTCAATCTCGCCGGCTATGGCGAAGTCTCGTACGGCAATTTCGACGAGATCGAGCTGCGTGGCGGCATCACCGGCCCAGTGTCCGAGACCGTCGCGCTGCGGCTGGACGGCGCCTATCATGTCCGCGACGGCTTCATTCGGGACGTGAACAGCGATCGGCGGATCAACAACCTCGATCGCTATTTCGTGCGCGGCCAGGCCCTGTTCGAAAACGAGGACATCCGTTTCCGCCTGATCGGCGATTATGCCGAAACGGACGAGCAGTGCTGCGGCGCGCTCAACACCAATTCCTTCCTGCGCGGCCAGCCGGTTGCGCTTGGCGGTCCCGGCGATCCCAACTTCGCCGCTGCGTTCGCCGCGGGCGCCGCGATCCAGCAGATCGCCGGCGCGGCCGGCCGCGTCGGGATCGTCACGCCGTTCCGTCCGAACGAGCGGCGGATGGCGATCTCGCCCAATCGCGATTATGGCGAGGCGGTCCGCGAATGGGGACTGTCCGGCCAGCTCGACTATACGATCAACGACAATCTGAACCTGACGTCGATCACCGCCTATCGGGACTGGCGCGTGCTCCGCAACCAGGACATCGATTTCTCCGGTGTCGATCGCGCCTATCGCGAAGGCTATCGCAACCAGTTCAAGAACTTCACCCAGGAGCTGCGCCTCCAGGGACGGGCGTTCGACGATCGGCTGGACTGGCTGGTCGGCGGCTTCTACCTGAACGAGACGCTGACTTTGCGCGATACGGTGCGCTTCGGCAACGACGCGAGCGCCTATGTCGACCAGTTCGTCAGCAATCTCACGCGCTCGGCAACGCTGCCGACGGGCTTCCAGGTGTTCGGCAGCCGCGCCGGCGTGCCGCTGGTGGGCCAGGTGCTGCTGGCATCCAACCCGCAGCTCGCCGCGGCCGCCCAGGCGGCGGGGCCGGCGGTGCTCGGCACCTTCCTCAATCCGTTCCCCGCAACGCCGCCGGGCGGCGGGCAGATCGCCGACAATTACCGGGTCAAGACGGATGCGTTCGCGATCTTCACCCACAACATCATCAGCCTCACCGACAAGATGAAGCTGACCCTCGGTGTCCGCTACAATCACGAGACGAAGGACATCCGGGCTGATCTCAACTCGTCGGCGCCGGCCTGCGACTTCCTTCGCAACCCGGCGACGGGGCTGCTTCGCCTCGGCCTGAGCGGCCTGCCGCAGGGGCTCGGCGGCGCGATCACCAATCTCGCCTGCAACCCGACGATCAACTCGGAGTTCAACGGCCTCTACAATGGCAGCCGGACCGACAAGGAGTTCACCGGCACCGCGAAGCTCAGCTACGAGTTCAACGACCGCATCCTGGTTTATGGCGGCTATGACCGGGGCTTCAAGTCGGGCGGCTTCAATCTCGACCGGGCGACGTTCGACACGACGCTGCTCGGCGGCAATGGCGCCCAGATCAACGATCTGGCCTTCCGCCCGGAAACGGTCGACTCCTACGAAGTCGGCATCAAGACCAACATCTCCCGGGCGATCACTCTGAACGCGACGATCTTCCAGGCCGATTTCAAGAACTTCCAGGATCTGACCTTCATCGGCAACAACTTCCGCGTGACATCGATCGCGAAGCTGCGCAGCCGTGGCGTCGAGCTGGAATCGATCGTGCGGCCTTATCGCGACCTGACGTTCAACTTCGGCTATTCCTACACCGACGCCCAGTATATCGACGACCGGCTGAACGCCATTCCCGAGCTGTCGGCGGGCAACCGCGCCCAGCTGGTCCAGACGCCGCGCAACGTGGTGACGGCAGCGATGAACTGGACGCCGCAGCTGAGCGAGGCTGTCGGCCTGAGCGTCTATTCCGACATTCGCTACAGCTCCGACACCCGCATCGTGAACGTGCCGGTCGCGGCGCCGTTCACCGAGAATGACGGCTTCGCCATCGCCAATGCCCGCGTGGGCCTGCTGTTCCTCGACAAGAAGCTGCTGGTCGAAGGCTATGTGGAGAACATCTTCAACACCTTCTTCAACGTGACGGCGTTCCCGATTCCGGAGCAGAGCAACAGCTTCGCGGTCTATCCCAACACGCCGCGTTTCTACGGGGTGCGCGCGCGCTACACCTTCTGACTTCGATCCTCGAACGGGTCGCGACCGGCTGCCGGTGCCAGTGCGCACCGGCAGCCGATTTCGTTTCGGGGGCGCGCTCGATTGCAGACGCGGGATCGACGCCTATATCGCCCGCGAAACCAGAAAGGGGGTCGGGCTTTGGGTGATCATTTGGAAGACGGCGATCTGATCGAGACTCCGGGCAAGATCCCGGTGCCGCGGCACGTGGCCGAGGCCGTGCAGACGCTGCTTCGCTGGGCCGGCGACGATCCCGCGCGCGAGGGGCTGGCCGACACGCCGCTGCGCGTGGCCCGTGCGTGGAAGGAATATTGTGCCGGTTACGGCGAGGATCCGGGCCTGCATCTCTCCCGCACGTTCGAGGAAGTCGGCGGCTATGACGAAATCGTGCTGCTGCGCGACATCCCGTTCCAGTCGCATTGCGAGCACCATATGGCGCCGATCATCGGCAAGGCGCACATCGCCTATCTGCCGAGCAACCGGGTGGTCGGCATCTCGAAGCTGGCGCGCGTGCTGCATGGCTTTGCGCGCCGCCTGCAGGTGCAGGAGCGGCTGACCGCCGAAGTCGCCGACTGCATCTGGACGCATCTCCAGCCGCAGGGTGTCGCGGTCGTCATCGAGGCCAGCCACAGCTGCATGACCGCGCGCGGCGTGCGCACCCCGGGCGTGTCGATGACCACCAGCCGGATGATGGGCGTGTTCCGCGACGACGAACGGAGCCGCAAGGAGGTTCTCGCCCTGATGGGCTGCTGATCGATCCGGCAGGCGCGCTGCGCAACCCGTTGCGTGGCAACCGCGTTGGTGCCGGATGATCGGGAAACTCCTGCCGCTTGCGGCCTCGCTCGGAACGCTTGCCGCGACTGTCTTCGCGTTGGTCGCCTGTGCGCAATAGGCACTGACCGTCAGGGCTTCTCCGCCCAGTGCCGGAGAAGATTCTGCTGCACAAGCTGCAACCGGACGAAATTCTCCCGCTCCATCCGCAGCCCTTCGAGCGCCGCGACCTCGCCCAGCTCGTAGAGCATCTCGCGCTCGTGCGCGTTGCGGATCCGGCTCTGCACGAAGCTGATCGCGACCAGTCGCTCGCCCCGCGTGACCGGTTCCACTTCGTGGAGTGTCGTCGACGGATAGACGATGCCGTGGCCGGCCGGCAGCTTGAAGCGCAGCTCCGCCGAGCCGAGCTGCATGCGCAGCGCGCCGCCCTCATAGTCCCCGGGATCGTTCAGGAAGATCGTGCAGCTCAGGTCCGACCGGATGGTGCCGACGGCAGCGACGGTCAGGATCGCGGCATCCGAATGGGCGCCATAGTGCATGCCGGGCTGGTAGCGCGTCATCATCGGCGGCGCGATCGCGGCCGGGAAGGCGAAGTTGCGGAACTCCTCATTGCCCATCATCGCCCGCGCCAGGATCTCCGCGGAGCGGGTATAGGCCTGCTGATCGTGAAGCTGCAGGTTGTTCTTCACCGTCGAATGCGGATTGGTGATGCGCCCGTCGACGAACGGGGCAGTGGCGGCGATCCGGCGCAGCTCGGCAATCCGCGGCGGGTCGAGGAACAGGATCTCGCGAAACATCAGCTGCGACCTTCGGCGAAGCGCAGGCATTCCGCAAGCCGCTCGTCCCCCGCGGCGACCTGCTCCAGCCAGGCGAGGCCTGCGGCCAGGTCAGCGGCGTGCGTTCGGCACGCCTCCGCCAGCACCTGGCGGCGCAGGTCTGCCGAATAGCCATGCTCCATCGCCTTCGAATAGCGACGCATGATCTCGCTGCCGGCAAGCGCCTCCGCTCCCGCGCGGTCGATCGGGACGCCGAAATGGCCGGCAATGCGCGCGATCCCGGCTGCCGGGGCTGCCAGGAAGGTGTCGAAATCGACCCACAGCACCCGCGCGGCACCGAGCGCGGCGGCCGCGCGCCGGAGCGCGATCATCTCGACCGCCCAGCCGAGCGCCGCCCGCGCGCCGAAGCTCAGTTCCCACAGCCGCACCGGCGGCGCGACGCCGGCGCGGTTCAGCCGGGCGACCCGTGCGGCGGCGAGAAGCTGGACTTCCTGCCGGGAGGCATCCCCGGCGAGGATCGAGGCGAGATAGACCTCAGGCGGCACCCACAGCAGCAGCGCGTTGCTGCCTGCCGGCACCAGCCGCGCGGCAATGTCGCTGACGAAGCTGGTCGCCTTGACCAGCGCGCGCTGCTCGGGCCGGAAGGTGCGCGAGAGGAGGGCAGTCAGCGCGTCCAGCCGGGCGGGAATCTCCTGCGGGGCCCAGAAACAGTCCGGATCGCCTTCGCGGCCGAGCTGATCGGCATAGCCGCGCAGGATGAGCGGCTCGCGCAGTGCCAGCACCTGCGGCAATTCGCCGAGCAGGCGGGCGATCAGCGTCGAGCCGACATGGCCGATATGGAAGATGTACTGGAGATCCCGGCGCGCGGCGGCGGGCACATGGTGCCCGAGCTCCGCCCAGGCGACCGACAGCGGCCGCGCGGCGGGGCCGAGCGCGCGATCGTCGAGGAAGCTCGCGGCGCGGAGCTCGGCTTCGCTCCGCTCGACCACGACGACGCGATCGAGGGGAAGTTCCAGACGATGCGGGAAGATGCGCGGCGTCGACCAGATGTCCGGAGGGCCGCGCATCTTCCTGGCCGGATCAGGCGTTCGCCTGATCCTCGCTCGCCGCCGGTGCCGTGTCGGCCACGATCGTGCCCGGTTCGGCGTTCGGATCGAACGCTTCGGTGAAGCCGGCTTCGTCCTTTTCGAACATCTCGGCCATCACGTCGACGCCCTGTGCCTGGAGCTCCGCCTCTTCCGGCGAACGGGCCACGTTGACGGTGATCGACACCGAGACTTCCGGGTGGAGCGCCACGCGCACCGTGTTGACGCCGATCGCCTTGATCGGGCGATCGAGCACCACCTGGTTCTTCGCGACCTTGACCCCATCGGCGCCGAGCGCCTCGACAATGTCGCGGACCGAGACCGAGCCGTAGAGCTGGCCGGTGTTCGACGCCTGGCGGATCAGCGTGACCGACTTGCCGTCGACGGTCTTCGCGTCCTTCTCGGCAGTCGCGCGGCGTTCGGCATTGTCGGCCTCGATCTGGGCGCGATTGGCTTCGAAGACCTTGCGGTTCGCCTCGTTGGCGCGGAGCGCCTTCTTGCGCGGAAGAAGGTAATTGCGTGCGAAGCCCGGCTTGACCGAGACGACGTCGCCGATGCCGCCGAGCTTCTCGACGCGTTCGAGCAGGATAACGTCCATGGGAGCCGGTTCCTTACTTCACGATATAGGGCAGGAGGCCGAGATGCCGGGCGCGCTTGATCGCCTGGGCGAGCTCGCGCTGCTTCTTGGCCGACACCGCAGTGATGCGGCTGGGGACGATCTTGCCGCGCTCCGACACGAAGCCCTGGAGCAGGCGGACATCCTTGTAATCGATGCGCGGCGCGTCCTTCGCGGAGAAGGGGCAGCTCTTGCGGCGGCGGAAAAAGGGGCGTGCCATGTTTCTGATCCTTCTTAGCCGTCGTCGCGATCGTCGCGGCGGCGGCGGCCTTCGCGATCGCCCTTGCGCATCATGACCGACGGGCCGCCCTCATGGGCGTCGACGCGGACAGTCATGTAGCGGATCACGTCCTCGTTGATCGAGGTCTGCCGCTCGAGCTCGGCGACGGCGCCGGCAGGCGCCTCGATGTCGAGCATCACATAATGCGCCTTGCGGTTCTTCTTGATCCGGTAGGCGAGGTTGCGAAGACCCCAGGTCTCGGTCTTGACGACCTTGCCTTCATTGTCCTCGATGATCTTGGTGGCGGTCTCCGCCAGCTGGTCCACTTGCGCCTGCGCCAGATCCTGGCGCGCAAGGAACACATGCTCGTAAAGCGGCATGTCTTCTATCCTGTTTTGGCCGATCGCTGACGCCGCCCCGTGCGGACGCCCCTCCGGCTGTCGTGCAAACAAAAACGGAGGCTGAGAGACAGGCTCTCCGCCCCGGTGCCGGCGCCAATGACGCAGGGCGCGGCGAATTGCAAGGGCCGATGACGCCAGGCGGCGGTGACGGTTGCGCGGCGCGCAGGCCTGTGCAATCGGCGCGCGCTTCTGGAGGAAGCACATGCGGGCATTTATCTTCCCCGGCCAGGGGAGCCAGGCAGTGGGCATGGGGCAGGCCCTCGCCGATGCAAGCGCGGCCGCGCGCGAGGCGTTCGAGGAAGTCGACGAAGCGCTGGGCCAGCATCTGTTCCGGCTGATGGCGGAGGGGCCGGCCGACACGCTGACTCTCACTGAAAACGCGCAGCCGGCGATCATGGTGAATGCGATCGCGACGCTGCGGGTGCTGGAGCGCGAGGCCGGGCTGAGCCTTGCCGGCACCGCCGAGTTCGTCGCCGGCCATTCGCTCGGCGAATACAGCGCATTGTGTGCCGCTCGCGCGCTCGATCTGACGACGACGGCGCGGCTGCTGCGGCTGCGGGGTCAGGCGATGCAGGCGGCAGTGCCGGTGGGCGAAGGGGCGATGGCGGCGATCCTGAAGCTCGACTTCGACGAGGTGGCGGCGATCGCAGCGCAAGCGGCCCAAGGCGAAGTCGTGACCGCGGCGAACGACAATGCGCCGGGCCAGGTGGTCGTGTCCGGCCACCAGGCGGCCGTCGCGCGGGCGATCGAGCTTGCCAAGGCGGCCGGCGGGCGCGGCCTGCCGCTGCCGGTCTCCGCGCCGTTCCACTGCGCGCTGATGCAGCCGGCGGCGGACGCGATGGCGGCGGCCCTCGCCACCGCCGATCTCCGGTCGCCGCTCCTGCCGGTCTATGCGAACGTGACTGCGGCGCCGGTCGCCGATCCGGACGTGATCCGCCGCCTGCTCGTCGAGCAGGTGACCGGAACCGTGCGCTGGCGCGAAAGCGTTGCGGCAATGGCGGCGGCCGGCGTGACGAGCTTTGTCGAGTTGGGCGGCAAGGTGCTGGCGCCCATGGTGAAGCGCATCGTGCCCGATGCCGAGGCGATCAGCCTCGTCACCATGGCCGATGTCGAAGCGTTCGCGAAGACGCTGTAGCGGCATCGCCACCCCGCGACCCTGATTGAGGAGAGACGGACATGTTCGATCTGAGCGGAATGACGGCGCTGGTGACGGGGGCCTCGGGCGGGATCGGTTCGGCCATCGCCGCGGCGCTGGCCGGACAAGGCGCGCGGGTGGCGCTGTCTGGCACCCGGGAAGCAGCCCTTGCCGCGGTCGCGGCGGGCCTTGCCCATGATCCGGTCATTCTGCCGTGCGACCTTGCCGATCCGGCCGCGGTTGACGCGCTGGTGCCGGCCGCCGTCGACGCCCTCGGCGGCACGCTCGACATCCTCGTCAACAATGCCGGCGTCACGCGGGACAATCTGATCCTGCGGATGAAGGACGAGGAGTGGGACCGGGTGATCCGCGTCAATCTGGAAGCGGCGTTCCGCCTGTGCCGGGCAGCCGCCAAGCCAATGATGAAGGCCCGCTTCGGCCGCATCGTCTCGATCACCTCGGTGGTCGGCGCGACCGGCAATCCCGGTCAGGCGAACTACGCGGCCTCGAAGGGTGGGCTGACCGCGATGACGAAGGCGCTGGCCCAGGAACTCGCCAGCCGCAACATCACCGTCAACTGCGTCGCGCCCGGCTTCATCACCTCGGCCATGACGGATGCGCTGACCGACGCGCAAAAGACGGCGCTGACCGGACGGATTCCCGCCGGGCGCCTCGGCGAAGGCGCGGACGTGGCCGCTGCGGTTGCGTATCTTGCCAGCCGCGAGGCCGCCTATGTGACCGGCCAGACCATTCATGTGAATGGCGGCATGGCGATGCTCTGACCGCCGCGCGCGGCCAGAATCGCGACGGCGGGCCCCGTTTGCGCCAAAGATCAGCCGGCAGATGTTGCTGCTTGACCACCGGTCAAGTCCTCTGACACGCCAGTCGTCAACGTCAGTAACGTGGCGTCGATCGCTGATCGAAATGGGGGAGGGGACTTGCATGCGCTATTCGATATTGATCGCAGCAGCCATGGCGGTGGCCGCGGGACCGGGCGCTGCCCATGAAGTGATCCATGGCGCGCATGGCGACCACGCCCATGCGCGCGGCTGCGGCCATATGGCCGTCGCGCATGACGGACACAGCGACTATCTGCACGACGGCCATCTCCACAGCATGCATGCGGGCCATGCGGACGAGCATGTGCTGGCCGTGTCCCGGATGAACCCGGCGGCGGAGAAGCCGGTCACCGGCCATGCCGCGCACGCCGCCGGCGACGGGCACCAGATGGTGCAGCACGGCACGCACTTCGACTGCGTCCATGACGGGCGGCTGCACCACGCCCATGCCGATCATGTCGACGATCACGGCGCCGTAACGGCCGGCTGAGCGCCCGGCCTGCGCTTGCTCAGTCGATCGGGGGCCCGGCGGACCAGAGCGCCAGCAGCCGCCGGGTGACCGGCGGCAGGTCCGCCGGCAGCGCATGGCGCGGAAAAGCGCGGGCCTCCGCGACCTCCAGCGACGGGCGGAAGCGGTGGCGGACGCCCTCGACCAGGAACAGCGTCGCCGAATCGCGACGAAAATCCGGTCGGTGTTCGAAATCGCCGATCGCGGCCACCCGGCCGTGCGCGGTCATGCCGATCTCCTCGCGCAGCTCGCGCAGGACGGCGGCGGTGCGATCCTCCCCCGCGCCAACGCCGCCACCGGGCAGCCGCCAGCCTTTCGCATAGCTCAGCCGGACCAGGATCAGCCGGCCCTGTTCGTCGATCGGGATCGCGTGCACGCCGGTGGTGGCCGGACGCGTCGCGAACCAGATCGCCGCCATCGCCCGGTGCGCCGCGTGGACGAGCGGGTGGAGCAGGCGGACGAGCCATGGCGGGAGCTTCACCATGCGGCGCTCTCACAGAGAGAGGGAAGTGACGGGACCGCCATGGCCGTTTGCCGGAAAATCCTCTGACGCCCAAACGTCAGGTGGGGACCATTTGGATCGGGCCGAAACCCGCCCAGGGACAGCCCCCGAGGATGTCTTATCGGCTCAGGGATAATCTCAAAGGCGCGCACCGGGCAGTACCCGTCGCCGCCAATCTAGGCGTCCGGGCGCCGGCTCTCAAGATGCGCCGCCATGCTTTCTGCGCGCGCCGCCAGCCGTTCGAGCGCGGCGAGCACGTCCGGGCCGGCGCCGCCGTCGCTCGCGGCGCCATTCCCCCCGCCGCCATCGCGCGCTGCGCGCAGCTCGGTCACTTCATCGGCCAGCAGCAGCGCCGCCAGCAGCAGCTGGCGGACTTCCGTCACGCCGCCGACGGCCGCTCGCGCCTGCGCCGCCTTCTGGTCGACGAGCGCGGCCAGCCGGCGCAGCTGGTCTTCCTCGCCGTCGCGACACGTCACGTCATAGCGTCGGCCGCCCACCTCGATTGTCACATCCGCCATAGTCCCCCCGGAAACCCTTTTCAGCCCCGGCCGATCAGCCGGTCGAGCGCCTCCACTGCCTCTTTGGTGCGCGCGCGAAGCTGTGCGTGACGCCGGACGAGATCGACGGGAGCGGGCTCGATCGGCGCGTCGGCATTGCCGGCGGCGCGGTGCAGCCGGGTCAGCGCCTCGTCCAGACGCGCGATGACATGCGAGAGCCGCTCATCTGTCACAAAATCTTAACTAGCACGCCCAAATGGCCGCGCAAGCACCATCCGCGCGGCAGCGGTTGACTTGAGGCGGAGCAAAGCCGCAAAGGGCGCCCACTTTTCGAGCGACTCACCTGTCGCCGCCAGCGCCGGAATCCGCCATGACCGTTCAGCACGACCAGCTTGCCAACGCCATCCGGGCTCTGGCGATGGATGCGGTCGAGGCAGCGAACAGCGGCCATCCGGGCATGCCGATGGGCATGGCCGATGTCGCGACGGTGCTTTTCTCGCGCTATCTGCGGTTCGATCCGGCAGCCCCCGCCTGGCCCGACCGCGACCGGTTCGTGCTGTCGGCCGGTCATGGATCCATGCTGATCTACGCGCTTCTCCACCTGACCGGCTATGCCCGCCCGACGATCGACGACATCCGCGCCTTCCGCCAGCTCGGCAGCCCGTGCGCCGGGCATCCGGAGAATTTCGAGCTGCCCGGCGTCGAGACCACCACCGGGCCGCTTGGCCAGGGCTTTGCGACGGCGGTCGGCATGGCGATCGCCGAGCGCCATCTCAACGCCCGTTTCGGCGACGCGCTGGTCGACCACCGCACATGGGTGATCGCCGGCGACGGCGACCTGATGGAAGGGATCAACCACGAAGCAGTGGGCCTCGCCGGGCATCTGCGCCTCGGCCGGCTGATCGTGTTCTGGGACGACAACCGGATCACCATCGACGGCGCCACCGATCTGTCGACCAGCGAGGACATCGGCGCCCGCTACACCGCCGCAGGCTGGCACTTCCTTGCCTGCGACGGGCATGACCCGGTGGACATCGCCCGTGCGATCGACGCCGCGCTTGCCGATCCGCGTCCGTCGCTGATCGGTTGCCGCACGGTGATCGGCAAGGGCGCACCGAAGAAGCAGGGCACGTCGGCGACGCACGGCAGCCCCCTCGGCGCCGAGGAAGTGGCGGGCGCGCGGGCCGCGCTGGGCTGGACCGCCGACGCTTTCGAGATCCCGGACGACATCGCGGCGGCATGGCGCGAGGCGGGCCTGCGCGGGGCGGCCGCCCGGGCCGACTGGCAGGCGCGCCTTGTCGCAGACCCGAGGCGCTCGGAGTTCGAGAGCCAGATCGAGGGGGCCGTCGCCGACAGCTGGCTCAAGCCCTATGTCGACGGCCTGCTCGCGGCGCCCCAGAAGGTCGCGACCCGCAAGGCATCGGAACTGGCGCTCGAGGCGATCAACGCGGCGGTGCCTTGGACGATCGGCGGCTCGGCCGACCTGACCGGCTCCAACAACACCAAGACGAAGGCGCTCAGCCCGCTCACCCGCGACGATTATGCCGGGCGTTACCTTTATTACGGCATCCGCGAGTTCGGCATGGCCGCCGCGATGAACGGAATGGCGCTCCATGGTGGCGTCATCCCCTATGGCGGCACGTTCCTTGTCTTTTCCGACTATTGCCGGCCGGCGATCCGCCTCTCCGCGCTGCAGCGCGCCCGCGTCGTCTATGTGATGACCCATGATTCGATCGGGCTTGGCGAGGACGGGCCGACGCATCAGCCGATCGAGCATCTGACTTCGCTCAGGCTGATCCCGAACCTGGACGTGCTGCGCCCCTGCGATGCCGTCGAGACGGCTGAATGCTGGGCGCTCGCGCTCGCCCGGACGGACGGCCCCTCGCTGCTGGCGCTCACCCGCCAGAACCTGCCGCAGCTCCGCGCCGAGGCCCAGGAGAATCTGTGCGGCTTCGGCGCCTACCGGTTGCAGGCCGCGGAGGCCCCGCGTCGGGTGGTGCTGATTGCGACCGGATCGGAAGTCGAGATCGCCGCCGGCGTGCGGACGCAGCTGGAAGCCGCCGGGATCGGCGCCGACGTGGTCTCGATGCCAAGCTGGCGGCGCTTCGACGCCCAGCCGGATGCGTACCGCGCGCACCTGCTGCCGGCCGATGCGCTCAAGGTCTCGATCGAAGCCGGAACGACCCTTGGCTGGGAACGCTATACCGGGTCGACCGGCCTGCGCTTCGGGATTGACAGCTTTGGCGCATCGGCGCCGGCGACCGACCTGTTCCGGCATTTCGGGCTGACGCCCGAGGCGATTGCGCCGCAGATCCTGGCGGCGCTCGACACTTGAGGATGAGGGAGCGAACACGATGACGGTGAAGGTTGCGATCAACGGGTTCGGGCGGATCGGCCGCCTGGTCGCGCGGGCAATGCTCGAGCGGCAGGACAGTGGCCTCGAGCTGGTGACGATCAACGACCTTGCCGACGCGAAGTCCAACGCCTGGCTGTTCAAGCGCGACAGCGTGCACGGAAAGTATCCGGGCGAGGTCAGCGCCGAGGGCAATGACCTGATCGTCGATGGCCGCCGCATCCGCGTGACCGCCGAGCGCGATCCCGCGAAGCTGCCGCACGGCGAACAGGGCGTCGACCTCGTGCTCGAATGCACCGGCTTCTTCACCGACCGCGAGTCGTGCGAAAAGCATGTCGCGGCCGGCGCCAAGAAAGTGCTGATCTCGGCACCGGGCAAGGGCGTCGATCTGACCGTGGTCTATGGCGTCAACCACGACCAGCTGACGGCGGATCATCGCATCGTCTCCAACGCATCGTGCACGACCAATTGCCTCGCACCGGTCGCGAAGGTCCTGAACGATGCGGTCGGCATCGAGCGGGGGCTGATGACGACGGTGCACGCCTATACGAACGACCAGAAGATCCTTGATCAGATCCACTCCGATCTGCGGCGCGCGCGGGCTGCCGCGATGTCGATGATCCCGACCACCACCGGCGCCGCCCGCGCGGTGGGCGAAGTCCTGCCCGAGCTGAAGGGCAAGCTCGACGGATCGGCGATCCGGGTGCCGGTGCCGGACGTGAGCCTGATCGACCTGACCTTCACGCCCAAGCGGGAGACCTCGCGCGACGAGATCAACCAGCTGCTCAAGGCTGCGGCCGAAGGCGCGATGAAGGGCGTGCTCGACTATTCGGACGAGCCGCTGGTGTCGATCGACCTGATGCATACGCCGGCGTCCTCGACCGTCGACAGCCTCGAGACCGCGGTTCTGGAGGGCAAGCTGGTTCGCGTCGTTTCCTGGTACGACAATGAATGGGGCTTCTCCAACCGCATGGTCGATACGGCGAGCCTGATGGGGCGGCTCTAAGGATCCGATGGACCGGGCGTCGTCATCCCCGCGGCCGCGGGGGTCCTGCACCGCCGCCGCGGCCGCGGGAGCCGGCGGCAACCCGCGCCCGGGCCAGGCCGGACTGACCGGATGAGCGGCGTGCTGCGCGGCATCGCGCGCCGGGCCTTCCCCGGCGCGCCGATGGAGGTGATCGAACGCGCCCATCTGTCGATCGCGCTCGGCGTCACCGGCGATGCCCGCGGGATCGTGAAGGGCGGCAAGAACCGGCGCCAGGTGTCGCTGATCGAACTCGGCGACTGGCAGGCGGCAACGGCCGAGATCGGCGTCGAGGTCGAATGGCAGCGCCGCCGGGCCAATCTTCTGGTCGACGGGCTCGATCTGCCGCAGCGGCCGGGCGCGGTGCTGCTGATCGGCGCCGCCGCGCGGATCGAAGTGACGACGGAATGCGATCCCTGCATCCGCATGGAGCAGGTGGCGCCCGGCCTGATGGCGGCGCTTTCGCCCGATTGGCGCGGCGGCGTGTTGGGGCGGGTGCTGAGCGAAGGCGAAATCCGGGTCGGCGATCCGATCCGCATCGAGGGATGAAGATGGCTTACCAGACGCTCGACGACATTGGCGACGTTCGTGGCCGGCGCGTGCTGGTCCGCGAGGATCTGAACGTGCCCCATGCCGACGGCCGAGTGACGGACGACACCCGCCTGCGCGCGGCGGTGCCGACGATCGCCGAACTGGCGGACCGCGGCGCGATCGTGCTGATCCTCGCCCATTTCGGCCGGCCCAAGGGCCAGCGCGATCCGGCAATGTCGCTGGCGCTCGTCACGCAGCCGCTTTCGGCGGTGCTCGGCCGGGCGGTGCAGTTCGTGCCGGATTGTCAGGGCGTCGAGGCCGAACAGGCCGTCGCCGCTCTCCAGCCGGGCGATGTCGCGATCCTCGAAAACACCCGCTTCCATTCCGGCGAGGAAGCGAACGACCCGTCCCTGGCCGACGCGATGGCGCGGTTGGGCGATCTCTTTGTGAACGACGCCTTTTCGGCTGCCCACCGCGCGCACGCCTCGACCGAGGGGCTGGCGCGGCGGCTTCCGGCCTTTGCCGGGCGGCAGATGGAGGCCGAGCTGGCGGCGCTCGAAAAGGCGCTCGGCGCGCCCGAGCATCCGGTGGCGGCGGTGGTCGGCGGCGCCAAGGTGTCGACCAAGCTCGACGTGCTCGATCATCTGGTCGCGAAGGTCGACCATCTGATCATCGGCGGCGGCATGGCCAACACCTTCCTGGCCGCGCGGGGCATCGATGTCGGCAAGTCGCTCTGCGAGCACGAGCTTGCCGGCACGGCCGAGCGAATCCTCGCGGCCGCGGAGCGGGCCGGCTGCACCGTCCATCTGCCCTATGACGTCGTGGTCGCGACCGAGTTCCGGCCCCACGCCGCGGCCCGCACGGTCAATGTCCACGAAGTCGGCGGGAACGAGATGATCCTCGACATCGGCCCGGCCGCCACCGAAGCGCTGGCCGATGTGCTGAAGACCTGCCGGACGCTCGTCTGGAACGGGCCGCTCGGGGCCTTCGAAACGCCACCCTTTGACACGGCGACGGTCAGCCTCGCGCGGACGGCGGCAGCGCTGACGGCCGAGGGATCGCTGGTCTCGGTGGCGGGCGGCGGCGACACGGTGGCGGCGCTGAACCAGGCCGGCGTCGCCGACCAGTTCAGCTTCGTCTCGACTGCGGGCGGCGCGTTCCTCGAATGGATGGAAGGGAAGGACCTGCCCGGCGTGAAGGCGCTCGACCGCTGAGCTGGCCGTGCGTCCGCTTGTGACGGCCACGGCGGCGGCATAGACTGGTGCCGGAGGCGGCCGGCGGCAAGGCCGCGCGAGGGGGTCCTGGCATGGCGGCAAATCCCGTTTGCATCGTAACCGGCGCGTCCTCCGGCGTCGGCCTCTGGACGACCAAGGCGCTGACGGCGCGTGGCTGGCACGTCGTGATGGCGTGTCGGGATCTGGCCAAGGCCGAAGCGGCGGCGCAGGCAGCGGGCGTGCCGGCGGCGGCGCGGACGCTGCTCCACATCGATCTCGGGAGCATGGCGAGCGTCCGCGGCTTCGTTCAGGCATTCCATGCAACCGGCCTCGCGCTCGATGCCCTGGTCCTGAACGCCGCCGTCTATCTGCCGCGGCTGAAGGCGCCGATGCGCTCGCCCGAAGGCTATGAAATCAGCGTCGCGACCAACTATTTCGGCCATTTCCTGCTCGCCAACCTGCTGCTCGGCGAGCTGCGGCAGGCAAAAGCGGCGCGGCTGATCACGCTTGGCACGGTGACCGCCAATTCCGAGGAATTCGGCGGCAAGGTCCCGATCCCGGCGCCTGCCGATCTCGGCGATCTGGCGGGGCTCGAAGCGGGCTTCCAGGCGCCGGTTGCGATGATCGACGGCAAGGCCTTCAAGCCGGGCAAGGCCTATAAGGATTCAAAGCTTGCCTGCATGATCATGAGCCGGGAGCTGCACCGGCGCTTCCATGCGGAAACCGGAATCGTGTTCGCAACGCTCTACCCGGGCTGCGTGGCCGATACGCCGTTGTTCCGCCACGCGCCCGCTGCCTTCCAGACGATTTTCCGTGGTTTCAGAAGAATATCACGAAGGGCTATGTGTCACAGCCGTTGGCCGGGGAGCGGGTGGCGCAGGTGGTCGCCGATCCGGGCTTCACCGCCTCCGGCGTCCATTGGAGCTGGGGCAACCGCCAGCGGGAAGGCCGCGAGGCGTTCAGCCAGCCGCTCTCCGCGCGCGGCACGAATGAAGCGCGCAATCGCCGGCTGTGGGAGCTGACCGCGCAGCTCGTCGGGCTGGAGGAAAGCGTCGAGCGGCCGGTCGCGGCGTGACTCCGCTCCGTTGGCGGCGATGCCGCAAGCGGCCCATCACTTCGCGGCCGCCGGCGAGAGTGGCTCGGCCAGCAGATCGTCGATCAGGAGGCTGACCAGGCCGGCGCGGCTGTTGACGCCTGCCTTGGCGTAAACGCGCGTCAGCTGGGCGCGGACGGTTCCCGGCGCGGCGCCGCGCACCCGGCCGATCTCGTCCGCGCCGAAGCCCTTGATCGCGAGCATCGCGACATCGGCTTCCGCCGGCGTCAGGCGCCATTCGCTGCAGCGCTGGGCGATGAGCTCCGCCATCGCACCCGAAGCGGCCTGCACGGCCGCCTGCGCGCGGCGTGCCGATGACAGCAGGTCACGCAGCTGCCGCGCGTTCAGCACCACGCCGATCGCCAGGCCAGCCGCGATCAGCGCTTCGACGCAGAGATGCAGGCTCCCGCCCGCGGCCGCGAAATCGGTCGCGGCATCGGCCATGAAAAAGACCGCGGCGACGGCCTGGATCGACACCAGGGCTGCGAGCGTGGCTGGCCGGGGCGCGTGCCGCTCAGCCACCGCCACGCCCGGGCAGCATTGCGCGGACGATCCCGCCGCCCGTCCGCAGGCTTTCAACCGCGACACCGGCGAGATGCAGCGCGGCAAGCAGGAAGAGGCCGTTTGCCGCGGCTTCGTGCAGCTCCTCGAGCAGGTCCTCGCCGTCCATGCCGCGGGCATAAAGCGCGGCCAATGGGTCCGCACCCAGGAGAGTTACGGAGCCGAGCTCCGCCTGGCGGAGCGCGATGCCGCTCAGCACGACGAGCGCGAGCAGGGCCCACAGCGCATAGACCATCAGCGCGCCGAGCGGATTGTGGGAGCGGTGCGCGACCACGCGGCCGCCGGCAATGTCCCGCAGATGGCGGAGGGCGGCGCGTGGGCTTGGCGGGAAGGCAGCGAAGCGCGCCGGCGCAGGCCCGATCAGCCCCCAGGCCAGCCGGGCCGCGAGCAGTCCGGCAACGCCGCAGCCGATCCAGAGATGGGCGGTGCCGCCTTCGCGGACGAGCATGCCGTTGGCGACGATCGCCGCGGCAATGCCCCAATGGGTGGTCCGGACGAGCGGATCCCAGCGGCGCACAGGAGGCACGGTCATTCCGCGTCTCCCGGGCCGTCGTCACGATCCTCGCCGGTCGCGCGGCTCTCGTGCGCCGGGTGATGGGTGGGTGTCCGTTCGCCGGCATCGCGCCGAGCGGCGGCCAGCGGTGGGGGGGACGTGAGGCTGGCGGCGGCCGCGAAGGTCGCGAGACCGGCCGTGCCGGCGACCGCGTAGGTCCATAAGGTCATGATGCGTCTCCGTGGCGGATCGATGGAGACCAGCTGCCGCGGATGGGCCGCACCTGCCATTGGCGGGACGCTGATCCGCCGGCGGATCAGCAGCTGCTTACGGCTGCTCCGGCGCCTCGCCATCCTGTGGCGCCAGGCCGTAGGGCGCGACGAGCCGCCACACATGCGGGGGAATCATGTGCTTCATGCGCTTCGGCTTTTCGCGGCGCAGGTGAAGAATGGTCTCGACCGCCTTCATCTCGACGCGGGCGCGGGCGAATTCGAGACCGCGGGGGCCGATCTTCGGCATCAGCCAGCCGACGAGCGGGCGGAGGAAATTGGGCATCTTGCGCAGCGGGAGTCCGCCCGCTGCCCGCTCGACATTGGCCATGAAGCCCTTGACCGGACCGAAGCGCTTGCCCTTGCTGCCGGGCGCCGCGAGCGCGACCTCGTCTCCGAGCAGCGCCAGCAGCTCGGCGCCGCGATCGTTGCGCACGATCAGCCATTGTTCGCCTTCGCCGCCCATATAGCCGACCGTCAGATCGGCGAGCGCGTTGGTGTAGTCGACGCAGGTGCGGCAGGTGAGGGGGAAGAAATCGGGCCGCAAATCGCTGAGCGGCAGCATCAGGAACGGGATCGCCTTCTTGCGGCCGTCGGCAAAGCGCAGCTCGACATGATAGTCGGCGCGGAATTCGAGATAGGTGATGCGGTCCGGATCGGGCGCGAGCAGCGCCAGGAATTCATGGAAGCTTTCGGTCCTCGTATTGTCCGAACACGGTGTGCCGATCACCCAGATCCGTTCGAAACCGAGCTTTGCCTCGAGGTGCCTGAGCGCGTGGATCTGGCAGGGAATGCCGATGATCGCGATCCGCCGGAATCCGGCCGCGCGCGCCGGTTCGAGCAGCGCCAGCAGCGGCGCATAGCCCATGCGCATGCCGCGCACCTGCGCCATGCCGGCCGCCTGGGTGACGATCACCGGGCGGGGCCGCCATTTGTCCTCGGGATCGGGCGCCATGGTCAGCACGGCTTCGACGGCGCCGGTCTCGAGCAGCCGTTCGCCCAGGCGGGACGTGATGCCGGTCCATTGTGCGCCGGGCCTCGGCGCCTTCAGCCGGGCGCGGACCATCCGCTGGAAGGGGCCGAAGAACAGCTCGTCCGGCCGTTCCGGGTCGCGGGCGCGGCCATGCACCTTCGCTTCCATCGCGGCATAATCGGGCCTGATGAACTGGCAGGCGGTGCCACAGGCACTCGGCTCCGCCATCCGGGAGACGCCGCAATCGGTGCATAGCCCGCGGGGAGCGGCCTCGCCCAGGCGTGGCGCCCAGATGGGTGAGGACTCAATATCGGCCACGCTGCAACCCCGCTCGTTCCCGGCGCGGAGCCTGCCGGAGGCGACGCGCGGCTGCAAGGGCCGTCGCCGCGACGGGGAAGGGCGGCCGCCCGGGCCCGGGGCGGCCTGTCCCGTTCCGGAACCGCGCCGGGTTCCGCCCGTTGCCCCGCCGTGCTCCGACCGCTACAGCCGGCCGCAAAATCCGCACGTCCACAAAAGGGGTGAACATGACGCCGACCGTCAAAGCGATTCTTGCCAACTACGAATCCGACAATCCGGGCGTGAAGGCGAACCTCGCCCGCATCCTGATGCATGGCAAGCTCGGCGGCACCGGCAAGCTCATCATCCTGCCGGTCGATCAGGGCTTCGAGCATGGTCCGGCGCGCAGCTTCGCCGTCAACGAGCCGGCCTACGACCCCCATTATCATTTCCAGCTGGCGATCGACGCCGGCCTGTCCGCCTATGCGGCCCCGCTTGGCATGATCGAGGCTGGCGCGGCGAGCTTTGCCGGCCAGATCCCGACCATCCTGAAGCTCAACAGCTCGAACAGCTGGGCGAGCGCGAAGGATCAGGCGATCACCGGGGGCGTCGACGATGCGCTGCGCCTGGGCTGCTCGGCGATCGGCTTCACGATCTATCCCGGTTCTGACCAGTGCTTCGACCTGATCGAGGAAATCAAGGAGCTGCGGGCCGAGGCCGCGGCCATGGGCATTGCGACCGTGATCTGGTCCTATCCGCGGGGCGGCGAGCTGACCAAGGACGGCGAGCTCGCCCTCGATGTCGGCGCCTATGCAGCGCACATGGCGGCGCTGATCGGCGCGCACATCATCAAGGTGAAGCTGCCGACCGATCACATCGCCCAGAAGGATGCGCAGAAAGCCTATGAAGGCGGCGACTTCGGGACGCAGGCCAAGCGCGTCGCCCATGTCGTCAAGAGCTGCTTCAACGGCCGCCGCGTGGTCGTCTTCTCCGGTGGCGCTGCCAAGGGCGCCGATGCCGTCTATCAGGACGCCCGCGACATCCGCGACGGCGGCGGCAATGGCTCGATCATCGGCCGCAACACGTTCCAGCGCCCGCGGGACGAGGCGCTGGCGATGCTCGACAAGCTGGTGCGCATCTACCGCGGCGAGGAATAAGCCCGGCGCGGGCGGCTGCGACCGCGCCGCACGTCGCATCGTGAAGGCCGGCCGGACACACGTCCGCGCCGGCCTTTTCTTTTGGATCATTGCGGGTCCGGATTCTGCTATTGCGAATCGAACTCAATCGCAATAGCACGCCGGCATGCGCCATCATCTGCTCCTTCTCGCCACTGCCGCGACCAGTGCATTCGCCGCTGCCGCCGCGATTCCGGCCGCCGCCGCGCCGCTCGCCGACCTTGCCGTTGCGGCGGAGGCGGCCGATGCCGAGGTGCTTGCGGAAGCGGCAGCCGCCCCGGCGATCACCGTCACCGCCACCCGCGCCCCGACACCGGCGGAGGACGTGCCGGCGATCGTGACGGTGATCGACGCCGAGCAGATCGCCGATCTGCTGGCGAGTGACGTGCGCGATCTGGTGCGGTTCGAACCCGGCATCACCGTGCGCCGGGCGCCGTCGCGCTTCGGGGCGGCGTTCGGCGCCACCGGGCGCGACGGCAATGCCGGGTTCAACATTCGCGGGCTCGAGGGCAATCGCGTGCTGATCCAGGTCGACGGCATCCGGATCCCCGACGGCTTCGAATTCGGCGCCCAGGCCGCCGGTCGCGGCGACTATGTCGATCTCGGTCTCGTCCGCGCGGTCGAGATCCTGCGCGGCCCGGCCTCCGCGCTCTACGGCTCGGACGGGCTTGCCGGGGCGATCAGCTTCCTGACCAGCGATCCCGAGGATGTGCTGCGCGGCGACGACTCGTTCGGCGGCCATGTCCGCACCGCCTACGATTCCGCCGACCAGCAGTTCAGCCACAGCCTGCTGGCCGCCGGCCGCAGCGGCGACTGGTCCGCGTTGATCGCCTACACGCGGCGGGACGGGGAGGAGCTCGACAATCGGGGGACGGTCGACGTGCCCAACCTCAACCGGACCACGCCAAATCCGCAGGACACGCGCACCGATGCCATCCTCGGCAAGCTCGTCTGGGCGCCCGATGCGCGCAATCGCCTCCGGCTCACCGCGGAATACAACGACAACCGGATCGCCACCAACGTCCTGAGCGGCGTCGCTGCCAATCCGGCGCGCCCGACCGACGTGATCGGCCTAGCGGCGCGGGACGAAGTGACGCGGAGCCGGATCAGCCTCGACTGGCGCCACGAAAGCGGCGGGTGGATCGAGTTCCTGCAGGCCTCGATCTGGTACCAGGACGGCGAGAACCGCCAGTTCGCGGCCGAGGACCGGCTGAGTGCGCCCGATCGCACCCGTCTCAACACGTTCGAGAACCGGGTGGTCGGCGCCATCCTCGAACTGCGCAGCCGCTTCCAGACCGGGCCGCTCAGCCACCGCCTGGTCTATGGCGTGGACGGATCGATCACACGCCAGGCCGGCTTCCGCGACGGCACTGTCCCTCCGGTCGGCGAGAGCTTTCCGGCGCGGGCTTTCCCGGTCACCGACTTCACGCTGGCCGGCGCTTTTCTGTCGGACCAGATCGAGTTGGGCCCGGTCACGCTGCATCCCGCGCTGCGCTTCGACCATTACGCGCTCGACCCACAGGATGATCCGCTGCTCGCCGGTTTCGTCGCCGCGCGGCAGAGCGGCTCCCGCGTCTCGCCGAAGTTCGGCGTGGTCGTGAAGATCGCCGACAATGCCCGGCTGTTCGGCAATTACGCGCAGGGCTTCCGGGCGCCGTCGCCGACCCAGGTCAACAACTTCTTCTTCAATCCGATCCTGAACTACACCTCGCTCCCGAACCCCGATCTGAGGCCGGAGATCAGCGAGACCTGGGAAGCCGGTCTCCGGCTTGGCGAAGGCTCGGTGACCGCGACGCTGAACGCCTTCACCGGACGCTACCGGAACTTCATCAACCAGGAGCTGATTTCCGGCACGCTGCGCCCGGGCGATCCCGGCGTCTTCCAGTTCGTCAATCTCACCCGCGTGTCGATCGACGGGGCCGAGGCGCGGCTGGAGGCGCGCGCGGCGAACGGCCTGACCGGGCGCCTTGCCATCGCCTATGCGACGGGCGACGAAATCCGCCCCGACGGCAGCCGTCGTCCGCTGATCACGATCAATCCGCTGAACGTGGTGGCGGGGCTTGGCTGGCGTGACCCAGGCGACCGCTTCGGCGGCGAGCTGATCCTGACCCACAGCGCCCGCAAGGCGGCCGGCCGCGCCGAAGGACTGTGCACCGGCCCGTGCTTCCGCCCGCCCGCCTTCACCATCCTTGACGCGACCGCCTATGCCCGGATCGGCGAACGCTTCATCCTGCGCGCCGGCCTCTTCAACCTCACCGACGAGCGCTACGCCTGGTGGGCCGATGTCCGCGGCCTGCCGGCGAGCTCGACCGTCACCGACGCCTTCACCCAACCCGGCCGCAACGTCAGCGTTTCGCTGACCGCGCGCTTCTGATCAGGAGACGAGCTGATGATGTTGCATTTGGTCCCGCTGCTGGCGCTCGCGCTTGCCGGTCCCGCCGCGCCGGCCGACCCGTCTGCCTTCCCGCTGCCGGCCGAGCGGCTGGCTGGCGATGAAGCAGCGGCGTTCGCGGCCGATCGTGCCGCCATCCTGGCGATGGCGGGGAACTATAGGGTCCGCTTCGACATGCAGGAGACGACCGCCTGGCGCGAAGGCTATACGCCGCTGGAGCGCAAGATCTCCGGCGGGCATGAAATCGTCCGGGTGATCGAGGACAGCGGCCGCCACATCAAGCTGCAGCATCTTCTGGTGGTCGAGATCGGCGGCGCGCCGCAGGTGATCAAGCATTGGCGCCAGGACTGGACCTACGAGCCGGAGACTGTGCTGACCTATGCCGGTCCCAATCGCTGGTCGCTGGAGACAGTGCCGGCGGCCGCGCGGCGGGGCGCCTGGTCCCAGACCGTCTGGCAGACCGATGACAGCCCCCGCTATGGCGGTTTCGGGCGCTGGACGCGCGAAGGCGGCGTGCCGCGCTGGCGATCGAGCTGGACGTGGCGGCCGCTCGCCCGGCGGGATGCCGTCCGGCAGCCTGTCTATGACCGCTATCTGTCGATCAACCGTCACTCGCCGACGCCCGGCGGCGGCTGGATTCACTGGCAGGACAACATCAAGCTCGGCCCGCCGAGCGGCGCGGCGCCGGGGGCGGCCCCGGAGCCGATCGTCCAGGAAGCGGTGTTGAACAGCTATACCCGCTTTTCGGCCTATGACGTTGCCGCCGGCGAGCGTTACTGGGCGCGGACGGCCGCCTATTGGGCGGCGGTTCGGGCGGCGTGGGATGCAGCGATCGCCCGGGACAAAGGCGTCACCGTCGAAGAGGAAGCGAACAGCGGCTCGGTCGCGTCGGCGCAGCTGATGGACTGGGCGAACCAGATCGCCGACGGCAAGCTTGCCGAGGCGCAGGCGATCGGCGATGCGCGTGCGCTGATCGCGAAAGTGACCGGCGGCGCCTGATCTGGCGCCTGATCCGGCGCCTGATCCGGCGCGTGGCGGCCGCGCCGGGATCAGGCCCGGCCGGTCCGCCGGCCGTCTCGAGCCGGCGGCATCACCCACTCTCGCGCCGAAATGCGAACGCCGCCGGCCTGCCAAGGCCGACGGCGTTCCCGTGCTGCGCGGCAGGCCGCGTCAGGCGAAAGCAATCGCCGGGCGGCGACGGCGGATCGCGGCGCCGGCAAGGCCGAAGCCGGCGATCATCAGCGCCCAGGTGCCCGGTTCCGGCACGACGGCGTCGACAGCCACGAACGGATTGCCGCTGTCGTTCAGGAACAGCGTGGTGCCGCCGCTGACCGTGGTGGTGCGGCCATAGCCGAAGCTGGTGATCCCGGCCGTGAGCGGGTTCGCCAGGATTTCACCGTCGGTCGCGAACTGATCGCCAATGCCTTCGGTCACCTGGTTCAGCCGGATCGACGACCCGATCCCGGCGAGCAGGCCGTTCAGGTTCGCGTTGGCGGTGAAGCCGATGTTCGACGACTCACCGGCGAGCAGCACCCGGCCGCCGCCGACCAGGAAGTTGCGGACGAGGCCGATTTCGGCCGTGGTGAAGGCGTTCGACCGGCCGAGCACGACGAGCAGGTCGGCGTCCTGCAGCACGCTCGAGGTGATGGGGGTCGTGAAAGTCGTCGCCGTCACGCCGGTGAAGCCGTTGTACACGGTGGCGAGCTGATCGCCGAGCGGCGGGTTCGGGAAGGTGTTGACCACCGAGAAACGGAAGATCGACACGCGATCCCCGCTGCCCAGAATGTTGCGGGCGAAAGTGATGTTGCCGGCGACGCCCTGCGCCATCCGGGCGGCGATCGTCGCATCACCGGCGACGATCAGGTTCGCCGCGTTCGCCGGGGTGGCGACGGCGGCAGCGGCAGCGAGGCATGTACCCAGAATCACGCGAATCATGTGGTTAATCTCCCCTGAAGGCCGAGGCGGGCTAGGGGTCGATCAAGACGGTTCAGCGACGCGCCGGTGACCAGGAAGAGACAGTCGTGCGACAGTTTTTTGACGTCCCGCAGCGGGACGACCGGGTGCCGCGGCTTACCGGCAGCGCGCCTGCTTGCGGCCGTCGGCGATGCGCGGACGCAGTCCCTCCGGCATGGTCGCGCCATAGACGTCCTCGAGCTCCGCGTAGACTTTGCACGCCTCCGCCGGCTTCTTGAGCTGCGTCAGCGCGACGCCCAGCCAGTAGAGGCTTTCCGGCGCACGCTCGCCCTTCGGCCATTTCTGATAATTGTCGTAGAAGGCGACCGATGCCAGCGCCGGCTTGCCTTCGTCCAGATAGGCGCGGCCGAGCAGGTTCTGCGCATAGGATGCACGGCGATGTTTCGGATGCTTCTCGGCCACCGCCTTCAGCTCGGCCTGGGCCTGGGGATAGAGCTTCGCCTGCCAGAGCCGGAAGCCGTAGATATAGCCGTCCTCGGCGGGATCGCCGGTCGCCGGCCGCTCGACCGCGGCGGCCGCCTGAGCCGCAGGGGCGGCGTCGGCGGCTGCCGGGGTTGCCGTCACCGGTGCGGCGGCGGCCGCCTGGGCGGCCTGGGCGGCGGCTTCGATCTGCGCGATGCGATCCTCGATCTGGCGGAGCCGGAAGCCATTCTGTTCGGCCTGCGCCGTGATCGAGCGGATCTGCGATTCGAGCGCGTCGACCCGCGCGGTGAGATCGGCGAGCGGCGGCGTGGCAGGGACGCCGGCGGCGACCGCCGGGGCATCCTGCGCGACAATCTCCGGCTGGATCGGAATCCCGCCCGGGAAGACCTTGCGTTGGACCGCGCGCATCTCCTTTTCGAGGCGCGAAACGCGGCCGTCCAGTTCGGCCGGCTGGGCAGCGAGCGGTGCCGCGGCGACCGCGCACAGCAGGAGGAAAAGCGGCTTGACCATCTGAAATCCCGAACAATGGCAGTGCGACCCTGGTGGCCGGACGGAGCTGTCCTTAGCCTGAAGCGGACGAGGCTCAAGCGACAGATTGCGACAGATTGCGACTGGCCAGCATCCATTCGCCCCGCCTATGCCTCGGCCCGACGGCAGCGGCCGAGGAGTCTGTGATGACCGACCAACGCAATCCCGTTTCCCCCGGCCGCACGCCTGCCGCCAAATTTCTCTGGACGCTGCTGATCGGCGCCCTGCTCGCGGTGCCGCTCTTCTCCGTTTATCTGCTCGTCTACGACCGGCAGAGCCAGTCGGAAACGGCGCGGGCGTCGATCGCCGCCGGCTGGGGCGGCCCGCAGACGCTGGCCGGGCCGTTCCTGGTCATCCCCTACCGCGACGAAGCGACCGAGACAGTCGAAGTCGGCGGCCGGCCGGCGACGCGCTCGGTCACGGTCTGGCGGGAGCTGGTGCTGGCGCCGGACCGCATCGCCATGGCCACCCGTCTGCGGCCGGAGCGGCGGCAGCGGGCGATCTACGAAGCCGTGCTGTTCGAGGCCGACCATCGCGGCGAGGCGGTGTTCGCGCTCCCCGGCGATCTCGGCCGGCTCGGCATCCTCCCGGACCGGCTGGTGCTCGACCGTGCCGAGCTGCGCTTCGGCCTTTCCGACGCGCGCGGCCTGAACGGGCCGCCGCCGCACGTGAGTGCCGGCGGCCGCCGCCTGCCCCTGCAGCCAGGCAAAGGACCGGCCGCGACCGGCGGCTCCGGCTTTTTCGCCGCGCTCGACGCAACCGCGCTGCGCGGCGGCCCGCTGGCCGCGGCCTTCAGCTTCGGCTTCCGCGGCAATGGCTGGCTGCAGCTCGCGCCCCATGCTGGCGACACCGGCTGGACGATCGAGTCGCCCTGGCCGCACCCCAGCTTCCAGGGTGGCTTCCTGCCGGCGCAGCGCGAGGTCGCGGCGGACGGCTTCCGGGCCCGCTACCGGCTGGGCAATCTGGCGCTCGGAAAGACGCTTGCCGAGGTGCGCGATCCGGACGGCGGCGCGGCCCGGGCGGAGCCGGTGGTCGAGGCGGCCGGCGACGGCCTCGCCCGCATCGCGCTCGTCGAGCCGGCGGACCTTTACAGCCGCGTCAACCGGGCCGTGAAATACGGCTTCCTGTTCATCGGCTTCACGTTCCTCGCCTTCCTCATGTTCGATGTGATCGGCGGCGTCACCATTTCGGCGGTCGAGTATCTGCTGGTCGGTGCCGGGCTGGTGCTGTTCTTCGTGCTGCTGCTGGCGCTCGCCGAGGTGCTGGGCTTCGCGCCCGCCTATCTGCTGGCGAGCGCGGCGATCATTGGCGAGATCGGTGCCTATTCAGCGGCAGTGCTGCGCAGCGCGCGCCGCGCGGTGCTGATTTCCGGCCTGCTCGCGGGGCTTTATGCGACGCTGTACATCCTGCTCAGCCTCGAAGCCTATTCGCTGCTGATCGGCGCCGCCCTTCTGTTCGTCGCGCTCGGCGCGGTCATGTTCGCGACGCGGCGTGTCGACTGGACGGGCCGCGGCAGCCGGCTGGCGGGCTGAAGCGCGGCCGATCAGCGCTCCCGGCGATGGCCGTGGGCGCGCTTCCGCTCAGCTTCGTCGATCGCCTGCAGGAGATCGACAAAAGCCGGCGACTCCTCGATCGGGTAGGCGCGGCGAAAGCCGGCCCCCAGAATGTCAAGATCGCGTGCTGTCAGCAGGCCGATCGCCACGACATCAGTCTTCTCCGCCACCGGCTCTGCATCCCAACTCTTTGATCTCGGACCGGCAAACGCCGGCCGCGAGAGGCGGTGCCACTCGTTGCGGCAGCGGAGCCTCGGTCCATCACTGCGGCGGCAGGGGAATTGCGGCCCGTTTGCGCTCCAGCCGCTCGCGCAGCTGCTTCTGGATCGAAGATCCTGCCAGGTGCGCGTCGACGCTTTCATGCTGTTCGCGCTTCAGCTGGCTGCGAATCTCGTTGACGGTATCGCAAGGGCCGGTCTCGGCGAGATCAAAGGCCCGCTCAACGGTGGTCTGACGGTGCAAGATGGACTCCTTTCGCCCGTGAAACGCACGAACGACCGTTTCGGGTCCGCGCAAATCAGGGGAGGGGGCGGCGGGCGTCAGCCGGAGAGGGCGACGATCGCCTCCGCGATCCGGTCCATGTCTGCCGCCAGGCGGCTCTCGAGCGCGTCTGTGTCGAGCGCATCGAACGTCACCACTTGCGGCATGGACAGGCCAAGCCGCAGCGTCGCCCCCCAGCGGCCATCGGCCAGGCGCACGCACTTGACCGGCTGGCCGAGCCGAATGCCTCGGTCGACGAGGGCACGGTGGAGGCGGACGGCGGCGTCGAAATCGGGCTGGCCAGGCCGGCGCGACAGATCGATGGTGGAGAGGGTGCGCATCTCGATCGGATGGGCATCCCCCTCGGCGCGGTGCCCGGGCGGATAAGGCGCGACCCGGCGGCCGCCGAGCCGCTCGACCATCGTCTCGCGCACGGCCGCATGAAAGGCGAGGATGACGCGCGTCACCCGGTCGAGATCCAGGCGCTGGAATCGCTCCAGCTCGAACACCGAGGCCTCCAGGCGCAGGCGCAGGCCGGGATTGGCATCGCCGGGCAGCCGCTCCGCCCCGGGCCAGCCGGCCGGCCATTCGGCGCGGCGGAAGATGGTCGCGAAGCCGGAGGGGAGCGCCGGCGCCCGGGCGGCGAGCGCTGCCGGGATCAGCGCGAAGCCGCTGAACGGCGGCCCGCCCATGAACTTCGAACCGGTCACGAACACGATCGCGTCGCGGGCCAGATAATCGGCAATGGCCGGTGAGGTGATGCGGGCCTGGCACGCATCCACGACCAGCGTCATCCGCTCGCCATGGCAGGCGCGCAGATGGTCGAGATCGTCGGCGAGGGGCAGGATCAGCCCGGTCTTCGACCCATGGACGATATGGACGAGCGCATGCGCATCGGGCGTCTGCTCGATCGCGGTCGCGATCGCATCCCGGATGACTTCGCTCGCAAAGGCATGGCCGAGCGCATCGCGGACCGGCACGTCGGTCAGGCTGACGCGCTCGGCAAGGCCGGCGACCGGCGCTCCCGGCGCCACCGTTATGCCCAGCGCCGTCTCCGCCGCGAAATAGCGGCCGTGCGCGGAATGCACGCAGCCGCTGCCGACTTCGTCCGCGCCGAGCAGGATGTTGTGGACATGCGCCCGGCGGTCGGCGATCGCGGCGAGCGCCACATACTCAAGATCGGTGCCCGATGGCGCGAAGACGATCGCGACGTCTTCGGGCAGGCGGTAGGCGGCGCGGATGCGGGCGCGCAACCCCGCGAGGGCATCGGCGTAGTCGAGCTCGGGCAGGGCCGCGACATGCGCGAACGCCGCGGCCGAAATGTCGTTCGCCGTCGACGATGCATAGGCCAGCACCGGCTGCGGCCAGGGCGCCGCGAAATAGCGGTTGATGTGGCGGACCGGATCGAGCGTGATGCGCGCGTCGCCGCCCGTCGTCATCCGCTCGGCCGCCCGGCGCTCGGCCGGGCTCAGATCTTCGAAACCCATGGCCGCGCGCTTTAGTCAGTCATCCCTCGCGAGGAAAGCGCCTCGCCCGCGCGGAAGCGGCACCGGCGCGGCGCGCGGGTGCAGGTGCGGGTGCGGGCTCGGGCGGCGCTCTGTCGCAACGGAAGCGGGGTGGCGCTCTTGGAGAACGCCCCGTTCGTCCCTATGAGAGCGGCCGATATGACCGACACGATCGCGCCGCTCTCCATCCCGCAAGAGGCGAAAGACCGCCTTTTCATCATGTTCATCGCGAAACACGCGAAGTGGAGCGGAGGACTGCACCCCGAGGACGGCAACCATGCCCTCTACCATGTCGAGGTGCGGACCATCCTTCAGGAACTGGGGCTCAACCTGACGCTGGCCGACAATTACGAAGCATTGTTCGAGAATCCCGGCGTCGACTTCGTCTTCCCGCTGCTCAATCGCGGCGGTTTTCTGAACTCGGAAATGCTGCTGCCGCTGCTCTGCACGCGGCTCGGCATCCCGTATCTCGGCGCCTCACCGATCCTGCGCGGCCTGTCCGACGACAAGCATCTGACCAAGCTGTGCGTGAAGGCGCGCGGGGTGCCGACCGCGCCTTGGGCGATCTTCCGCCGCGGCGCGCCGGTCGGCGAAGCGGGCGTGCCGATGGCGGAGCGGATGGTGATCAAGCCCAATGCGTCCTCCGCCAGCTGGGGCGTGATGGACGCACACGACTGGCCCGGCGTGCGCCGCGCCGTCGAGGAAATCCACGACATGGGCCATGATGCGATCCTCGAGCCATTCCTGAACGGATCGGACGTCGAGGTGCCGGTGATCACCATCGGCGAACCGGTCGTGATGCCGATGATGCTGTTCGAACAGGCCGATCCCAGCCACCTGCGCACCTATTACGAGAAGCGGGACCTGGTCGATCGGGCGCAGAAGTATCAGCTGGTCGATTTCGACGATCCCGCCATGGTGGCAACGATCGATCGCTACACCCGCGCGATCATGGGCGAGTTCCGTCCCTTCGATTACGGCCGCTACGAATTCCGCGTCGACCCCGCGACCGGTGCCGTCAACTTCCTCGAGGTCAACCTCAACTGCAATCTCTGGTCGGAAAAGGTGTTCGGCCGCTCGGCGCGGCGCGCCGGCCTGACCCAGTCCCAGCTGATCGAGACCATCCTGGCGGACAGCCTGAGGCGCCACGGCCTGATCTGAGCGGCGGCGCCGGCCGCGGCGGGCCCCCTTGCGCACGCCTCCGCAACGACGGGAACCCCGCTTCGGCCCCCTTGGTTCGGCCTCCGCCCGGCGCATGGCGCGGCGGGCACGCGCAGGAGACACGCGGATGGACGCCGAAACGGGAACCTCGAACGACACCTACAACCTGATCGCAGTTCTCTACCATGCCCTGCAGGGTGTGGAGAATTGCGAACGCTATCAGCAGGATGCGACGGGGGACGATGCGCTGCGCCAGTTCTTCGACCAGGCCGGCCAGCTGCAGCGGCAGATTGCGGAACAAGGCAAGGCGCTGCTGGCCGATTGGCTGGAGCGCGATGGCGGCGCGGGTGGCGGCTCCGCCTTCGGGTTCGGCAGCCAGGGATCGAGCGAGATCGGGCAGCAGGACATGGGTGCCGACACCGGCTCGGACGGCATGGCCGCCGAAGACGAGATGGCCGGCGGGGCCAGTGCAGGCATGGGCGAGCGACCCGGCCGGGCCTGATCGCAGCGCTTTCTGCCCTCCTCCGGCGCCATGCCGGGGGAGGGGCTTTCTCACCGGCGGCGTGCCGCTTATCTCCGGGCGGTCACCTGTCCGGAGAATCGCCGATGTCCAGCCATGCCGATCGCCTTGCCGCCTTGCGCGCCCAGCTCGCGCGCGACCGGCTGGACGGGTTCGTCGTGCCGCTGACGGACGAGCATATGAGCGAGTATGTGGGCGGCTACGCGCAACGGCTCGCCTGGCTGACCGGCTTCCAGGGCTCGGCCGGCACGGCCGTGGTGTTGCCGGCGGAAGCGGCGATCTTCGTCGACGGCCGCTACACCTTGCAGGTGCGCGAGCAGGTGGATCCGGATCATTGGGCCTATGTGTCGGTGCCGGAGACGAGCGTTGCCGACTGGCTGGGCGCCAACGCGCCGGCGGGTGCGCGCATCGGCTATGATCCCTGGCTGCACAGCCGCGCCTGGGCGACGGCGGCGGCGGCCGCTCTCCGCGCAAAGGGCGCCGAGCTGGTCGCCGTCCGGGCGAACCCCATCGACCAGGTCTGGACGGACCGGCCGGCACCGTCGGCGGCGCGGCTGGTTGTTCATCCCGATGAGTATGCCGGCCGCAGCGCGGCCGAGAAGCGGACCGAGATTGCCGAGTGGCTCGCCCGGACCGGATCCGATGCGGTGGTGCTGTCCGCCCTCGATTCGATTGCCTGGACGTTCAACATCCGCGGCCGCGACGTGGAGCGGACGCCGGTCGCCCTTGCCTATGCGATCGTCCACCGCGACGGGACCGCGGACCTGTTCGTCGCGCCCGAGAAGATCGACGAGGCGGTCGCGCAGCATCTCGGCAACGCCGTGCGCCTTCACGATCGGGCGGCGTTCGCGGCGGCGCTCAGCGGCCTTGGCGGCCGGCGGGTCGCCGTCGATCCGGAACGAGCGGTGGCAGCGATCTTTGCCGCGCTCGAGGATGGCGGGGCCACGCTGTACGAAGCGCGCGATCCGGCAGTGCTCCCCAAGGCGACCAAGAACCCGGTCGAAATCGCCGGCCACCGCGCCGCCCAGGCCCGCGACGGGGCGGCGATCGTCCGCTTCCTCCACTGGTTCGACGGGGCGGCGCCGGGCGGACAGCTGACCGAGCTTTCCGCCGCTGCCAAGCTGCTTGCGCTGCGGGAGGAGACGGGCAAGCTCGAAGATCTGTCGTTCGACACCATCTCCGCCGCCGGCCCGAACGCTGCCATCCCCCATTATCGGGTGACGCCGGAATCGAACCGGCCGATCCTGCCCGACAGCATCTATCTGGTCGATTCCGGCGGCCAGTACCGCGACGGGACGACCGACATCACCCGTACCGTGATCGTCGGCACGCCGACCGCCGAAATGCGCGATCGCTTCACCCGCGTGCTGAAGGGGCATATCGCGATCGCGACGGCGCGCTTCCCGCGCGGCACGCGCGGCCAGCAGCTCGACGCCTTCGCGCGCCGGCCGCTTTGGGAGGTCGGTCTCGACTACGCCCACGGCACCGGCCACGGCGTCGGCAGCTACCTGTCCGTCCATGAAGGGCCGGCGCGGATCGCGACCTTCGGCGGTGGCGACGAGCCGCTCGCGCCGGGCATGATCCTGTCGAACGAGCCCGGCTATTACAAAGGTGGCGAATACGGCATCCGGATCGAAAATCTGGTGCTGGTCGTCCCCGCCGAGCTGCCCGGTGCGGAGCGCGAGATGCTCGGCTTCGAGACGCTCACCTTCGCGCCGATCGACCGGCGCCTGGTCGAGCCCGGGCTGCTGAGCGCGGCGGAGCGGGCCTGGCTTGATGCCTATCATGCCCAGGTGATCGGGACGATCGGGCCGCTCGTCGAACCCGAAACGCGCGCCTGGCTGGCGGCCGCGTGCGCGCCGCTGTGAACCGCAACCGGCTAGGCCCCGGCGTCGTCGTCGTGCTCGGTGTCGCGCTTGCGCTCGCGCTCGGCTGGATCGGCTGACGCGCGGGCCTGGGCTTTGCGCCGGCGCAGATTGGCGCGCAGCGCTTCTGCCAGCCGGCGCTCGCGGTCGGGGTCACGGCTCATCGCCTCCCCGCTAGATCGGGAGGGAGGCGCTTGACAAGGCCCGCATCCTCGCCCAAGTCGCCGCCTCGCCTGCGGGCAATGCTGCCGTAGCTCAGTGGTAGAGCGCATCCTTGGTAAGGCTGAGGTCGTGAGTT
>ERZ1066122.528-NODE-528-length-40027-cov-35.146978_pt1 | contig 40027 bp, 41 predicted proteins | sample MGYA00382769_ERZ1066122 | MGnify/ENA primary metagenome ERZ1066122 (study PRJEB33369, sample SAMEA5778352) | biofilm metagenome | biome: Industrial cooling water; feature: Water cooling tower basin; material: Biofilm | place: United Arab Emirates | collected... | reverse complement strand
GCGCCACGCGGCCCGGCGGCGGGCGGCGCCGGGGCCTCGGCTGCGGGCGGGGACGGCGCTGCCGCTCGGCCGCCCGCGACGGCCACCGCGCCGGACGCGGCCTCGGTGCTGGCGCGCGTCGAGCGCACCTACGCCGGCATCCGCTCGCTCCAGGCCGACTTCGTCCAGGACCTGAACGTCCCGCTGCTCAACAGCACGCGCCGCAGCCGGGGTACCATCTACCAGCGCCAGCCGGACCGCTTCCTGATGAAGTTCAGCGACCCCGCGGGCGACGTGGTGGTCGCCGACGGACGCTCGCTCTGGATGTACTACCCGAGCAACGACCCCAAGCAGGTGCTGCGCGGCGCGCTCGCCGGCCGTGGCCAGGTCGACTTCCACGAGCAGTTCCTGCGCGACGCCTCGCAGCGCTATCACGCCACGCTCGACGGCACGGAATCCGTCGGCGGCCGCCCGGCGCAGGTGCTGACGCTCACCCCCAAGGCCGCCTCGCCGTACCGCCGCGTCCGCGTCTGGGTGGACACGCAGGACGCGCTGGTGCGCCGCTTCGAGATCGTGGAGGAGAATGAGTCCGTGCGCCGCATCGAGCTGAGCAACCTGCGCCGCAACCCCTCGCTGCCGGACGCGCTCTTCCAGTTCACGCCGCCCGCCGGCGCCGAGGTCTTCGAGCAGTAACCAGGATTCGGGATTCAGGATTCAGGGGGAACGTCAACGACAACCACGCCCCGCCGCCGGCTACCGTGCTGGCGACGGGGCGTGGTGTTGGTCTTCCCTGAATCCTGAATCCTGAATTCCGGATCCCGCCTCAGGCCGCGGTGCGTTTCCGCCTGCGCGCCGCCGCCCCCACCCCTGCCAGGCCGGTGCCGAGCAGGAGCATGCTGACCGGCTCGGGCACCACCTGGATCTGGCCGCGGATCTCGCCGCCGGGGTACTGAGCGGTGTGGAAGTTCAGGTAGGCCTTGCCCGCGCGCAGGTTGGCGACCTGCGCGGTCAGCGTGGTCGCTCCGTTCCCCTCGGGCGCGTCCCAGCGGCCGACGACCTTTCCGCCGACGCCGGTGGCGAAGGGAGTGATGACGCTGTTGGTCGGGTTGGTGTCGTTGAACGGCGTGCCGATGAAGCCCCAGACCACGCCCGCGTTGCTGCCCGGCGGGGCGGGCGCGTGGATGTGCGCCGCCCGCAGGTTGTCGTTCACGTCGGCGGTCTGCGAGCCGGTGAAGTCGATGTTGTAGACCATCAGCGTGAAGAACAACTGCGTCTGCGCGGCGTTCAGCACCAGCTTCGCATGGCCGAAGGAGATCGGCCTCGGCGTGACGCCGTCCGAGAGCGTGGGGACCACCGGGCCCGGCACCTCCTGCCCGTTGGTGAGGTGCGCGCGAAAGGGGGTCTGGGCAGGCGCCGGCGCCGGCGCCGCCGCGAACAGCGCCAGCGCTGCCGCCGCGGAAACCGAGGTGACGATTCTCCTCATATTACCTCCTCAGGTGGTGAGGTGGGGCACGGCTGGAGGCGAGCGGGCGAGCGACGCGGGGCGAGCGCGGGGGCGCCAGCGCAGTCCGGGTACGCGGGGGGGGATGAAACCGCCGCGGCGCCCGTGGGTGGGCGCCGCTTGGGAGCGATTGCCGGAACGCCTGACGTTCGGCAACCCGAGTGCTCGGAAGGATATGAGCCGAATTCACCGAAGGCAAGGATCTTGAATTCTGGTCGCCAGGATTCAGGATTCGGGATTCAGGGGAACTGCAACCACGCCCCGTCGCCGGTTACAGTGCTGGCGACGGGGCGGGGGTGTCGTTGCCGTTCCCCTGAATCCCGAATCCTGAATCCCGAATCCTGAATCCTGGGGTGGCGGGGGCGGCATGGCTGGCCTAGATTGCCCGCACCTCAACCCGAACCGGTAGGACCTGCATCATGGCGAAGAGCGCGAGCTTCGACATCACCTCGACCATCGACCTGCAGGAGGTCGACAACGCCGTCAACCAGGCGCAGAAAGAGGTCGCGCAACGCTACGACTTCAAGGGCGCCACGGCCGAGATCGAGTTCTCCAAGAAGGACGGCACCCTGACGCTGCTGGCCAGCGACGAGTACAAGCTGAAGGCGCTGCTCGACGTGCTGGAATCGAAGCTGGTCAAGCGCGGCGTGCCGCTGAAGAACCTGGACCGCGGCAAGGTGGAGCCGGCGAGCGGCGCGATGGCGCGGCAGGCGATCACGCTGACGCAGGGCATCGCCACCGAGAAGGGCAAGGAGATCGTGCGCGCCATCAAGGACGGCGGCTTCAAGAAGGTGCAGGCGCAGATCCAGGATGAGCAGGTGCGCGTGCAGTCGCCCTCGCTCGACGAGCTGCAGGCGGTCATCGCCTACCTGAAGCAGCAGGACTTCGGGCTGGAGCTGCAGTTCGGCAACTACCGCTCGTGAGCGGCGCGAGAGCGAATAGAGGAGACGCGAGCATGCCTGAGCCCGAGCGCGCCCGGTCGTCCGAGTGGTTCCGCCGCGCCTGCGCGGTGATCCCCGGCGGCGTGAACTCGCCGGTGCGCGCCTTCCGCGGCGTCGGCGGCGAGCCGTTCTTCGTGCAGCGCGCCGAGGGCGCGCGGCTGTGGGACGTGGACGGCAACGAGTACCTCGACTACGTGCTCTCCTGGGGGCCGCTGATCCTGGGGCACGCGCACCCGGAGGTGGTGCGCGCCGTCTGCGAGGCGGCGCAGCACGGCACCTCGTACGGCGCGCCCACGCCGCCGGAAGTGGAGCTGGCGGAGCGCGTGCGCGAGTTCTTCCCCTCGATGGAGCTGCTGCGCTTCGTCAACAGCGGCACCGAGGCGACGCTCGCCGCCATCCGCGTGGCGCGCGGCTTCACCGGCCGCGACCTGATCCTGAAGTTCGAGGGCTGCTATCACGGCCACGGCGACTCCTTCCTGGTCAAGGCCGGCTCCGGCGTGGCGACGCTCGGGCTGCCCAACTCGCCGGGCGTGCCGGCGGAGCTGTCGAAGCTGACGCTCACGGCGCCGTACAACGATCTCGATGCCGTCGCCGAGGTCTTCCGCGTGCACGCCGGCAGGCTCGCCGCGGTGATCGTCGAGCCGGTCGTCGGCAATGCGGGGTTCATTCCGCCCGTGCCCGGCTTCCTCGAAGGCCTGCGCGAGCTGAGCCGCGCCGACGGCGCGCTGCTCATCTTCGACGAGGTGATGACCGGCTTCCGCGTCGCGCCGGGCGGCGCGCAGCAACGCTTCGGCGTCCGGCCGGACCTGACCACGCTCGGCAAGGTCATCGGCGGCGGGCTGCCGGTGGGCGCGTACGGCGGCCGGCGCGAGATCCTGGAGCAGGTCGCGCCGCTCGGGCCGATCTACCAGGCGGGCACGCTCTCGGGCAACCCGCTGGCGATGGCCGCCGGGCTCGCGCAGCTCCGCCTGCTGCGTGAGACCGACCCGTACCCGGAGCTGGAGCGCCGCACGGCGCGGCTCGTCGAGGGGCTGCGCCGGAACGCCGGCGAGCTGGGCGTGCCGTTCACCGGCGGCGGTCTCGGCTCGATGTGGGGTTTCTTCTTCAGCGAGGGCCCGGTCCACAACTACCCGGAGGCGCAGCGCTCGGACGTGCCGCTCTTCCGCCGCTTCTACCACGGCTTGCTGGCGCGCGGCGTCTTCTTCGCGCCCTCGGCGTTCGAGGCCGCGTTCCTGTCCACCGCACACACCGATGAGGATGTCGAGGAGACGATTGGCCGCGCGCGTGAGGCGCTGCGGGACGCTCGCCAGGGTTAGCGGCCTCGCGCTGCCGCTCGCGCTCGCCGCCTGCGCGCCGCGCGCGACGACGCCCACGCTGCCTTCGCTGGAGCCGGTCGCGCGCGCCGGCCTGCCGAGCAGCAACCCCACCGTCCGCGTGGGGCTGCTGGTCGACACGGCGCGCCTCGAGATCACGGCGCCCACGGCGTTCGACTGGGTCGAGCCCGCCGGCCAGCGCACGCTCGGCAGCGCGGCAGCGGGCAGCCGCTGGGTGGCGAGCGCCGACGCCGACGGCACCATCCGCGTGGCGCCGAGCGGCGAGCCGGAGCGTGGCTACGGCGCGCGCGGCATGCTGCTCGCCGTGCCGCGGCACGACACGGCGACCATCAGCCTCAACGGCAGCCCCTACCGCGGCATGATGCTGCTGCGCGCCGGCAAGCCCGGCCGGCTCACCGCGGTCAACGTGCTGGACATGGAGACCTACCTGCTCGGCGTGGTGCCCAGCGAGATCGGGCCCGGCCGCAACGACCTGGAGGCTTCCAAGGTGCAGGCGGTGGCGGCGCGGACCTACGCCATCACCTATCTCGGCCGCCGCGCCGCGCTCGGCTTCGACGTGCTGCCCACCGTGGACGACCAGGTCTACGGCGGCGTCAAGGCCGAGTACGGCCCGGTCTCGCGCGCGGTGCGCGAGACGGCCGGCCAGATCCTCACCCACGGCGGCCAGCCGATCGAGGCATACTACTCCTCGACCTGCGCCGGCCACAGCGCCGCCATGGAGGAGGTCTGGCCCGAGCGCACCGCCACCGGCCGGCCGTACCTGAAGGCCGTGCGTGACGTGAACCCCGCCACCGGGCTCGCCTACGACAGCATCTCGCCGCGCTTCAAGTGGACCGAGCGCTGGACGGCCGCGGAGTTCAATCAGATGCTCGCGCGCACGCTGGCGGACTCGGCGCGCAAGGCCGGCCTCAGCGCCGTCGGTGAGGTGCGCGACCTCCGCATCCTGGAGCGCACGCCCTCCGGCCGCGTCGCGCACCTGCAGATCGAGACCACGACCGGCACCTTCCACGTGGGGCGCGACCGCATCCGCTGGATCCTCTACACGCCGAAGAACGCGCCGCTGAACAGCGCCAAGTTCGACGTCGAGGTCATGCGCGCCCCGGACGGGCGCGTGCAGGAGGTGGTGGCGCGCGGCGGCGGCTGGGGGCATGCCGTCGGCATGTGCCAGTGGGGCGCGATCGGCCGCGCGCGCGCCGGGCAGGACTACCGCGCCATCCTGAGCACCTACTATCCGAACACCGAACTCGTGGACCTGTACTGACGTGCCCGCATTCTCGCTCCGCGCCTCCGCGCCCAGCCTCCGGCGCCGCGCCCGCGGCGTCGCCCTGGTCCTCGGCCTGCTGGCCGTCGCGCAGCCCGCGGCGGCGCAAGACTGGGAGGACTACGACTACGAGAACCTCGAGTTCCGCGCCGTCGGCGGCAGCGTCGGCGCGCTGCTGCTCAGCCGCGTCGACGACGCGATCTCCTTCGGGCTGCACGCCGATCTCGGGCTGCTGGGGCCGCAGGTGCGCATCTCCCCGAGCCTGGCGTTCTGGTCCTCGTCGCTGCGCCAGGACCGGGTGGACCGCCTGGCGCGGCAACTGCGCGTCCTCTGCCTCCGCCAGTACGAGCCGGACTCCTGCCGCGAGCTCGATCTCGGCGCGGTTCGCTTCAGCGACCTGTCGGCCAACGTCGACGCGCACTACCTGCTGCCGGAGATGGGCGCCGTGGCGCCCTACGCCGGCGGGGGCGTGGGGCTGCACTTCCTCAACGGCTCCGGCGCGGCGATCGACGACACTTTCGTCGAGGACTTCCTCGACACCGTCTCGCCGGGGCTCAACCTGATCGCCGGCGCCAGCACCCGCGCGCTGGCGCCGTTCGGCGCGTTCGCCGAGGCGCGCTTCGTCCTCGCGCCGGACGTGCGCTACGCCGTGCTCGCCGTCGGCGCATTCTGGGACCTGCCGCGCTCGTCCGGCCGGCCCGGCGCGCCCGCCGTCGCCGTGCCGGTGCTCGCGCCGGCGCCGCGCTGACGACGCGCCGCTGGAGCAATTCCTGCGGCGCGAGAGGTGCCGGCCGCCGAGCGCGGCCCACGGGGCGGGGAAGCGAAGAGGCCTCCGCCTGCCCCTGCGTTTCCGACCCATTCACGGAGAGCAGCGATGGCCGAGAACAAGCAGGCACTCGTCGAGGGGCTGAACCAGGATCTGGCCGCGGAGTACCAGGCGATCATCATGTATCGCACCTACGCCAGCCTCGTCACCGGGCCGTGGCGCCAGGAGCTGCGCGCCTTCTTCGAGAGCGAGATCCCCGACGAGCTGGGGCACGCCGCCTTCCTCGCCGACAAGGTCGTCGCGCTGGGCGGCACGCCGGTCACCCAGTCCGCGGCCGTGCCGAGCGCCGGAACCGCGCGGCAGATGCTGGAGAACGCCCTGGCCGCCGAGGTCGACACCATCGAGCGCTACACCCGGCGCATCGAGCAGGCCGAGGCGGCGGGCGAGATCTCGATCAAGGTTCAACTGGAAGACCTCATCGTCGACGAGAGCTCGCACCGTGACGACATCCGCCGCATGCTGAAGGACTGGCCGGCCTAGCCGCCCAGCGCTCCAGGCGCCGGACGCCCGGCGCCTGGAGCCCAGGCTCGCGCCTGCTCCGCCGCCCGCTGGTTGCCCGCCGCAGCGATCGCCGCTATCTTCCACCGTTTCTACTGCAACGTGCGCAGTCGGCGGCGTTCCCGCGCCGTGGCGCCGCGCCGGACCTGTACCGCGAGCGACCGTCATGAAGCCCGATATTCATCCCAAGTACGAGATGGCCACCGTGCACTGCGCCTGCGGCTCCAGTTGGCAGACGCGCTCCACCCGCAAGGACCTGCACGTGGACGTCTGCTCGGCCTGCCACCCGTTCTATACCGGCAAGCAGAAGCTGATGGACACCGCCGGCCGCGTGGAACGCTTCCGCCAGCGCTACGGCCAGACGGCGGCGGCGAAATAAGCCGGGAGCCGGGGCCGCGCGCCCCGGCTCTCTGGCATTGGGAGCTGCCGGCCTCCGGCTTCCGGCTGCCTGCAGCAACGGCAGGTCGCTGGAAGCGGGCAGCCGGTAGCCGGTAGCCATCATGGACGAGCGCATCCAAGAGATCCGGAGCCGATACCACGAGCTCGGGCACCTGCTGGCGGACCCGGCGATCATCGCCGATCCCAAGCGGCTGCGCGAGCTTTCGCGCGAGCACGCACGGCTGGCGCAGGTGGTGGAGCTGGCCGAGCGCCTGCCGAAGCTGCGGTCCGACCTGGAGAGCGCGCGCGCCATGCTGCGCGAGGCCGCCGGCGACGCCGAGCTGGCCGAGCTGGCCCAGGCCGAGATCGCGACGCTCGGCGCGGAGCAGCCGCTGCTGGAGGAGCAGCTCAAGCGCCTGCTGGTGCCGAAGGACCCGCTGGACGATCGGGACGCGGTGGTCGAGATCCGCGCCGGCACCGGCGGCGACGAGGCCGCGCTCTTCGCCGGCGACCTCTTCCGCATGTACCTGCGGTTCGCCGAGAAGCGCGGCTGGCGTACGGAGCTGATCACCGTCTCGGAGGGCGCGGCCGGTGGGGTGAAGGAGGCGGTCTTCGTGGTGCGCGGCGCAGACGCGTACGGCGAGCTGCGCTACGAGTCCGGCGTGCACCGCGTGCAGCGCGTGCCGGCCACGGAGAGCCAGGGGCGCATCCACACCTCCGCCGCCACCGTGGCGGTGCTGCCCGAGGCCGAGCCGGTGGACGTGGAGATCCACGAGCAGGAGCTGAAGATCGACGTCTACCGCTCCAGCGGGCCCGGCGGCCAGTCGGTGAACACCACCGACTCGGCGGTGCGCATCACGCACCTGCCCACCGGCCTGGTGGTGACCTGCCAGGACGAGAAGAGCCAGCACAAGAACAAGGACAAAGCGCTCGCCGTGCTGCGCTCCCGCCTGCTGGACATGAAGCTGGCGGAACAGGAGGCCGAGCGCGCCCGCGACCGCCGGCAGCAGGTCAGCACCGGTGACCGCTCGGCGAAGATCCGCACCTACAACTTCCCGCAGAGCCGCGTCACCGACCACCGCATCGGCTTCACCACGCACGCCCTGCAGCAGGTGCTGGACGGCGAGCTGGACGAGCTGCTGGAGGCGCTGAAGCTCGCCGGCCAGGCGGAGCGCGCGGCGTGAGCCAGCCGGAGCGGGCCTGGCCGATCGTCGAGCTGATCCGCTGGACCACCGAGTACCTGACGGGCAAGGGCTTCCACAACGCGCGGCTCAACGCCGAACTGCTGCTGGCCGGCGTGCTCGGCGTCAAACGGCTGGACCTCTACCTCCAGTTCGACCGCGTGCTGCAGCCCGCGGAACTGGCCGAATTCAAGCAGCGGCTCCTGCGACGTGCGAAGCGCGAGCCGCTGCAGTACATTGAGGGCCGCGCCGCCTTCCGCGGGCTGAGCCTGCACGTCGACGGCCGCGTGCTGATCCCGCGGCCGGAGACGGAGGTGCTGGTCGGCGAGGTGCTGAAGTGGGCGGCCGGCCGCAGCGGCCTGCGCGCGCTGGACGTGGGCACCGGCTCGGGCGCCATCGCGCTGAGCCTGGCGAGCGAGGGCCCGTTCGCGCAAGTTGTCGCCACCGACCTCTCCGCCGAGGCGCTGGCGGTGGCGCGCGCCAACCACGCGGCGCTGGTGCCGGAGGCGGCCGTCGAGTTCCGCGAAGGCGCCGGCTACGCGCCCGTCGCCGGCGAGCGCTTCGACGTGATCGTCTCCAACCCGCCCTACGTCGCCGAGCCGGAGCGCGCGGCGCTGGACGCCGAGGTGCGGGACTGGGAGCCGCCGCTCGCGCTCTTCGCCGGCGCCAGCGGGCTGGAGGTGATCGAGCCGCTGGTGCGCGAGGCGCCGCGGCACCTGCACCCGGGTGGGCTGCTGGCGCTGGAGATCGGCGCCGCCCAGGCGAGCGCGGTGCTGGAGCTGATCCGCTCGGTGGAGCGGCTGCGTGCGCCGCAGCTCCGCCCGGACTTGGCCGGGCGCGAGCGCATCGTGCTGGCGCACGCGCTTTGAGAACGACGCACGCCGCGCCCGGCCGGGCGCGTACTCACGAGGAGTGATAGATCGATGGAGTCGATCCTGGAGAAGGCCCGCGAGGTCGGCCGGCTGGTCGCCCGCGCCGACGAATACCTCGCGCTGAAGCGCGCCAACGAACGCCTCGCCGACGACCGCGAGACGGTCACCCTGCTCAACCGCCTCAGCGACCTGCAGGACCGGCTCGCCTCGACGCTGCAGGCCGGCGCCGAGCCCGGCGAGGCGGAGCAGCAGGAGTACGAGACGCTCGTCTCCGGGCTGCAGGCGCGCGCGAACTACCAGGCGCTCGTCGCGGCGCAGTCCAACTTCGACCGGCTGATGCTGCGCATCAACGAGGAGATCGCGCGCGGCATCGAGGCCGGCGAGCAGAGCCGTATCATCCTTCCCTCCTGAGGCGCAGAGCCGCGATGGCGATCCGCACGCCCGCCGTCGAGCAGGTCGTCTACCGGCTGCTCAACCCGATGACCGAGGGGATGGTGCGTCGCGGCGTCCATCCCAACCTGCTGACGACCCTCGGGTTCCTGGTCACCTGTTCGGCCGGGCTGGCGTTCCATCTCAACCAGGTGCAGGTCGCCGGCCTGCTGGTGCTGCTGGGCGGGCTCTTCGACATCTTCGATGGCCGCGTCGCCCGCCGCTCCGGCCTGGCGTCGGTCTTCGGCTCCTTCTACGACTCCACGCTGGACCGCATCTCCGAGGTCGTCGTCTTCGTGGGCATCCTCTCGCTCTACAACGACTACCGGCTGGAGCTGGGCGACGTCGGCATGATCTACACGGTGGTGCTGGTGATCGCCGGCTCCATGATGGTCTCCTACACGCGCGCGCGCGCCGAGGGGCTGGGGCTGGACTGTAAGGTCGGCCTCATGCAGCGGCCCGAGCGCGTGGTGTTGATCGGCTGCAGCGCGCTGTTCTTCGGCACGGCCTGGGACGGGCTGGTGCTCAAGGCCGTGCTCGTGGTGATGGCGGTGCTGACCAACTTCACCGCGCTGCAGCGTATCGTCTGGGTGTATCGCCACACGCGCCCGCTGCCGGCGCAGAGCGCGGCGCGCGCGCCGGCGCCACCCGTGACCTTCTCCGAGGAACCAAAGTGAAAGCGAATCCTGCGACGCCCCAGCCCGCGACCGGGCGGCTGGGCATTCTCACGCCCGGCCTCGGTGCCGTGGCGACGACGTTCATCGCCGGCGTCGAGCTGGCGCGCCGCGGCCTCGGCCGCCCGATCGGCAGCCTGACGCAGATGGGCACCATCCGCCTGGGCAAGCGCAGCGAGGCGCGCACCCCGCGCATCCAGGAGTTCGTGCCGCTCGCCGAGCTGGACGACCTCGTCTTCGGCGCCTGGGACCCCATCCCCGACGACGCCTACCAGGCCGCGCGCAAGGCCGGCGTGCTCGACCGGCACGAGCACCTCGAGCCGATCCGCGACTTCCTGGAGTCGATCCGGCCGATGCCGGCGGCGTTCGACCGCCGCTACGTCAAGAAGCTGGAGGGCACGCACGTCAAGCCCGGCCGCAAGCGCGACTGGGCCGAGGCGCTGCGTGAGGACATCCGCCGCTTCAAGCAGGAGAACGACTGCGCGCGCGTGGTGATGGTCTGGTGCGGCTCCACCGAGGTGTTCATCAAGGCGGGCCCGGCGCACGAGACGATCGAGGCGTTCGAGCGGGCGATCGACGCCGACGACGACGCCATCGCGCCGAGCATGCTCTACGCCTACGCCGCGATCATGGAGGGCGTGCCCTTCGCCAACGGCGCGCCCAACCTCTCCGCCGACATCCCCGCGCTGCTGGAGCTGGCGAAGCAGAAGAGGGTCCCCGTCGCGGGCAAGGACTTCAAGACCGGCCAGACCTGGATGAAGACCGTCATCTCGCCGGCGATCAAGGTGCGCATGCTGGGGCTCGACGGCTGGTACTCGACCAACATCCTCGGCAACCGCGACGGCGAGGTGCTGGACGACCCGGAGAGCTTCAAGACGAAGGAGGAGAGCAAGCTGGGCGTGCTCGAGCACATCCTGCAGCCGCAGCTCTACCCCGAGCTGTACGGCAACGTCTACCACAAGGTGCGCATCAACTACTACCCGCCGCGCGGCGACGCCAAGGAGGGCTGGGACAACATCGACATCCGCGGCTGGCTGGACTACCCGATGCAGATCAAGGTGGACTTCCTCTGCCGCGACAGTATCCTGGCCGCGCCGATCGTGCTGGACCTGGCGCTGTTCATGGACCTGGCCGCGCGCGCCGGGCTGCACGGCATCCAGGAGTGGCTCAGCTTCTACCTGAAGAGCCCGATGCACGCGCCGGAGGTCTACCCGGAGCACGACCTGTTCATCCAGCACACCAAGCTGAAGAACACGCTGCGCTGGCTGATGGGCGAGGAGCAGATCACCCACCTCGGCGTGGAGTACTACCTGGAGTCGTAGTGCCGGTGCGTCGTCTGCCGGCCCTTCGCGCGCCCGTTCCTCGTCTGGAGCGGGCGCGCGCCGTTCCGCCGCCGCCGTTCCACCCGCCGCCGTGAGCGCTCGGCCCGAGGGGGACCGCTTCCTGACGCTCGCCGGCGAGGGCCGGGCGGAGACGCGCGTGAAGGCGAGCCGCTTCCTGGCGCTGGCCGCGCCCGTCGGCAGCGACGACGAGGCGCGCGAGCGGCTGCGGACCTGGGCGCGCCCGTACTTCGACGCCACGCATCACTGCTCCGCCTGGCGGCTGCGCGGAGGCGGCTGGCGCACGGACGACGACGGCGAGCCCGCGGGCAGCGCCGGCGCGCCGATCCTGGCGGCGCTCGACGGCGCCGGGCTGCGCGACTGCCTGGTGGTGGTGACGCGCTACTACGGGGGCACCAAGCTGGGGGTCGGCGGGCTGGTGCGCGCCTACGGCGAGGCGGCGGCGCTCGCGCTGGCGGCCGCGCCGCGCCGGGCCGGCATCGAGGCCGTGCGGCTGCGCGTCGTCTATGGCTACGAGCAGACGGCCGCGGTGATGCGCACGCTCGACGCCGCGCACGCGCGCGAGCTGGAGCACGGCTACACCGAGCGCGGCGAGGGCGTCGCGCTCTTCACGCTGGCGCGCGCGCGGGTGGAGGCCCTGCAGACCGCCCTGCGCGACGTGACGGCAGGCCGCAGCGTCGCCGAGCGCCTGGGCGAACGGGTGCTCTACGAACCGGCCTGAGCCCGTACGCGCCCGGCGGCAGCTCGCTTGACGCGTCCCCCCGCGCGCACGTACGTTCACGAGACCTTATCGCGACCCGCAGCTTGGAGACCGAACCGGCATGGGCGCCCATCTGCTCGAAGACGCCGTCGTCGACCGGCTGCGACGGCGCTACCCCGCGTACCACGAGACGGCTTACCTCTTCATCCTCTCGGCGCTGCAGTACACCATCGAGCGGCTGGGCGTGGCGCGCCACATCTCCGGACGCGAGCTGGCCGAAGGCTGCCGCGACCTCGCGCTGGAGCGCTGGGGCCCGCTCGCGCGCACCGTGCTCGCCTACTGGGGCATCCACAGCACGCGCGACCTGGGCGAGCTGGTCTTCGCGCTCGTCGACTGCGGCGTGCTCGTCCGGCAGGCGGACGACAGCCTGCGCGACTTCGAGGCGGTCTACGACTTCGAGGCCGTCTTCGAGCGGAACTACCCCTGGAGCGCCGCCGTGGTGTGCGGGCGCTGATGCGCCACCCCGCCCGGCGTTGGAACGCGGCTTGCGCACGCCGTTCCCCGGCCCCCGTGCGCGCTGGGCCACGTGGGCTTTCGATCAGGGGAGGGGACGCGCGATGCCGGACGCCTTCGAGCTGCCGCGGTGCCAGAAGTGCGGGAACGGGAAGCTGGTGCCGCTCTCCGACTATGGACGCGACGGAGCGCCGATCACCTTCAAGGCCTGGGTCTGCACCAACCCGGATTGCGGCTTCAACATCCGCATCGACAACGGGGAGATCAGCTTCGGCCGCGCGATCGGTCAGAGCCAGAAGTAGCGCCTGCCGCCGCGCGGGCCGCACATGCCCACGGGTGCCCGCCCGTGGGCATCTGTCGTTGCGACGCCTGCGTCCGCCCCCCGCCACCGCCGTCGGAGCCGATGTCATCGTCTGAGCCGCTGCCGGCGCGCGAGGCCGGCGTGCCGCTGCTGAGCGCCGAGGAGATGCGCGCCTGGGACCGGCGCGCGATCGATGGGTTGGGCATCCCGGAGCGGGTGCTGATGGAGAGCGCCGGCCGCAGCGCCGCGGCGGTCGTGCAGGCGCTGTGCCCGCGGGGCCCGCTCGCGGCCGCCGTCGGGCGCGGCAACAACGGCGGCGACGCCGTCGTCGCGCTGCGCACGCTGGCGGCGTGGGGCCGCGAGGTCGTCGCCGTGCCGCTGCCCGGTGCCGCGCTGCCGGAGGAGCTGCTGCACGCGCGCGCCCTGCCGACGGCTCCGCCGGACGAGGCGGAGCGCGTCTTCGGCGAGGCGGCGCTGGTGCTCGACGGCGTTCTGGGCACCGGCGCGACCGGCGCGCCGCGCGAGCCGCAGGCCGCGCTGATCCGTGCCATGAACGGCGCCGGCACCCCGGTGCTCGCGCTCGACGGGCCGTCGGGCGTGGACCTGACGACCGGCGCCGTCGCCGGCGCGGCGGTGCAGGCGGCGGCGACGCTCTGCTTCGGCGCGCCCAAGCGCGGGCTGCTGCTCTACCCCGGCCGCGCCCACGCCGGGCGGCTGCTGGTGGCGGAGGTCGGCTTCCCCGCGCTCGCGGAGGCGGGTGCGTGGCTGGTCACCGCGGGCTGGGCGCGCGCGCGGCTGCCGCGCGTGGCACCGAACGCGCACAAGGGCCAGCTCGGCACGCTGCTGGTGGTTGCCGGCCGGGAGGGCGTCGCGGGCGCCGCCGCCCTGGTCGCGCACGGCGCCGGCCGCACGGGTGTCGGCATCGTGCGCGTGGCGTCGGTCGCGGCGAACCGGGTGGTCCTGCAGACGCTGCGCCCCGAGGCGCTCTTCGTCGACCGCGCGACTCCGGAGCTGGAGGCCGCACTCGACGCGGCGGACGCGGTGGTCGCGGGCCCGGGAATCGGGACCGATGCCGAGGCGGAGGCCGTGCTGCGCCGAGTGCTGGAGCACGGCCGCTCGCCGCTGCTGCTGGACGCGGACGCGCTCACGCTGCTGGCGCGCTCGCCCGAGCTGGCGGCGCGGGCGCCCACGCGGCCGACGCTGCTGACGCCGCACCCCGGCGAGATGGCGCGGCTGCTTGACGGCAGCGCGGCCGAGATCGCCGCCGCGCTGTTCGAGCACGCCACGCGCGCGGCCGAGCGCTTCGGCTGCGCGGTGCTGCTCAAGGGCTGGCCGTCGCTCGTGGCCGCGCCCGGCCAGCCGGTGCTGGTGAACACGACCGGCCACGCCGGCATCGCCACCGGTGGCATGGGCGACACGCTGGCCGGCGTCGCCGGCGCCTTCCTGGCGCGCGGCACGCCGCCGGCCGAGGCCGCGGCGCTCGCGCTCTTCTTCGCCGGCCGCGCGGCGGAAATCGCCGGGGCCGGCCGCCCGCTGCTGCCGCACGACGTGGCAGAGGCGCTGCCGGACGCGCTCGCCCGCCCGGCGCGCGGCAGCGCGTTGCCGCTGCCCGGCCTGCTGCTGGACCTGCCCGCGCCGGCCTGAGCGCGGCCGACGGCTTGCGGTTGACAGCCCGGGGTGCCGACGGTACGTTGGCGCCCGCTCAGGCGTTACCCTTCCTTCATGATCGTCGCGCCCTCACCGGGGCGTGCGTTGAAACAGACAGGTGAGATATGGCCAGTATCAAGGAGATCCGGGCCCGTGAGATCCTCGACTCGCGCGGCAACCCGACCGTCGAGGCCGACGTGATCCTCGCCAACGGCATCGTCGGCCGCGCCGCCGTGCCCAGCGGCGCCTCCACGGGCGAGCACGAGGCGGTGGAGCTGCGCGACGACGACGCCAAGCGCTACGTCGGCAAGGGCGTGCAGAAGGCGGTGGAGAACGTGCGCGGCGAGATCGCGCCGGCGCTGCAAGGCTACGACGCGTTCGACCAGGTCCGGCTCGACCGTGCCATGCTGGAGCTGGACGGCACCCCCAACAAGGGCCGCCTCGGCGCCAACGCGCTGCTCGCCGTCTCGCTCGCCAACGCACGCGCCGCCGCCCAGGCTGCCGGCCTGCCGCTGTACCGCTACCTCGGCGGCCCGCTGGCGACGCTGCTGCCCGTGCCGATGATGAACATCCTCAACGGCGGCGCGCACGCGGCCAACAACGTGGACTTCCAGGAGTTCATGATCATGCCGCTCGGCGCCGAGCGCTTCAGCGAGGGGCTGCGCATGGGCGTGGAGGTCTTCCACAACCTGAAGAAAGTGCTTTCCAAGCAGAAGAAGAGCACCGCGGTCGGCGACGAGGGCGGCTTCGCGCCGGACTTGGGCAGCAACGAGGAGGCGGTCGAGGTCATCGTGCAGGCGGTGGAGCAGGCCGGCTACCGCATGGGCGACGACATCGTGCTCGCGCTCGACGTCGCGTCCAGCGAGATGTACCGCGACGGCAGCTACGTCTTCCACAAGTCGAGCGGCGAGAAGAAGAGCGCGGCCGAGATGGTGGAGTTCTACCGCGACTGGACGAACCGCTACCCGATCCGCTCCATCGAGGACGGCCTCGACGAGAACGACTGGGCCGGTTGGAAGCAGTTGACGGACGCGGTCGGCGAGCGCGTGCAGCTCGTCGGCGACGACCTCTTCGTCACCAACACCCAGCGGCTGAGCCGCGGCATCGAGCAGGGCATCGGCAACGCGATCCTCATCAAGGTCAACCAGATCGGCACGCTGACCGAGACGCTGGAGGCGATCGAGATGGCGCGCAACGCCGGCTACAACGCCGTCATGTCGCACCGCTCGGGCGAGACCGAGGACGCGTTCATCGCCGACCTCGCCGTCGCCACCGGCGTCGGCCAGATCAAGACGGGCAGCGCCAGCCGCACCGACCGCATCGCGAAGTACAACCAGCTCCTGCGCATCGAGGAAGAGCTGGGCGCGGCGGCGCGCTACCCCGGCCGCTCGCTGTGGCGCTGACGCCGCGGCTCTCGCCCGGCACCCTCGCGCGGCTGGCGCTGCTCGCGCTGGCCGCGTACTACGCGCTCTGGGGCGGCGAGTACTCCGCCTTCGACCTGCGCCGCCTGCAGCGCGAGCGCGCCGACGAGCGGGCGCGCCTGGCCGTCCTGCGCCACGAGGTGGACTCGCTCCGCCTGGTGGCGCGGCGGCTGGAGAGCGACCCGGCCGCGCTGGAGCGCATCGCGCGCGAGCGCTTCGGCATGATCCGCGAAGGCGAGCTGCTCTACCGCTTCGTCCCGGCGCCGGCAGCTCGGGCGCCCGCGGGTCCTTGACACGCCCCCGCGCCATGCCTAAGTTATGCGGCATGACGCGGGGTGGAGCAGCCTGGTAGCTCGTCGGGCTCATAACCCGAAGGTCGCGGGTTCAAATCCCGCCCCCGCTACTTGCGAACGGGCTGGTCTTCGCGGACCGGCCCGTTTCGTCGGCAGGGTAGCTCAGCTGGTCAGAGCGTACGACTCATAATCGTAAGGTCGCGGGTTCGAGCCCCGCCCCTGCTATTCCTCCTCCGGCGCCGTCGCTCACCCGAGCAGCGGCGCCGGTCTCGTCGAGCCCCGCCCCCGCTTCCCGAGACACGAACGCCCCCGGCTGCCGAGCCGGGGGCGCTATGCACTGCGTGGCCTCGGCGGGAAGCCGGCCGGTCAAGCCTCCTGCGGAGCCATGACCCCGAGGACGCGGTCGATGGCCATCACGTGGCTGCAGGTCTGGTGCGTCTGGAAGAACCCACAATCGCAGCGCCAGTGGCCGTCGTGGAACTCGACGGTGTGCGGGTGGTTCGCGCCATCGAACTCCACGCGCAGATCCCGGAAGTGGATGCGCTCGGGCTGCTCGGCATACGCCTTCGCCTTCTGGATCTTGCTGATCATCCCGGAGTCCAGCATGGTTTCCTCCTCAGGCGGGTAAGGAAACAAAAACGCGCCCGCGGCAGAGCCGCAGGGCGCTCATCGCGTCCGACGTCGGAACGGCATCTTCTGAACAGTCCGCATGGGACGGCTCCTGGGCGTCCGGTCGGGAGCGGGAATCGGGAAGCCGGTTCCCTCGGTCCCGAGGATAGCGAACGGGGCGGCGAAAGTCAACTGCGCCCGTCGAGCCGGCGCGACCTCTGCGGCCACAACGGTGTAAAACACGGTGAAATAAAGAGGTTACCGGCAACAAGGAGGACTGGTGGCAACCCCGTTGATCGATTGGGCGGCGGCCGGCGGTGTGGACCCGGAGCGGCTGGAGCGCGGCCTCGGGCTGCGCGTGCAGCCGGCGGGCCGCGGGCGCTACCGTGTCACCGGCGGCGGTGAGCCGCACTGGGTGGACCTGCACACCGCCGCGCACCCGCGCTGTGACTGCGGCGACCACATCTGGCGCAACTGCGTCTGCAAGCACATCCTGGCCGCGCTGCTGCGCGAGGGCGACGAGCGGGTGCTCGGGGCGGTGGGCACGCTGGTGGCGCAGCTCCGTCAGCTCGCGCGCGCGGCCTGAGCGCGGTCGCGGCGGGTGCAGCATGCGCGAAACGGCTTTGGACAGGATGACAACGCAGCCACGGCGGCGGGAGTTCCCGAAGTGACGTGGTGCCGTTCATCCTGTGGTATCCTGTTGATCCTGTCAAAGGCAGTTCGCTTCCATCCACGTCGCGCTAGCGGTGCGAGGTGACGCCCACCTGGCGACAGTACTCCAGCACCGGGCAGCGCGAGCAGCGCGGCAGCGTGCCGGTGCAGACGTGCTTCCCGAACGGCACCAGCAGCCGGTTGATCTCCACGTGAAAGCGCTGCGGCAGCTTGGCTTCGAGCTGTCGCAGCGCGTCTTCGGGCGTCTTCGCCGCGACGTAGCCCCAGCGGTTGGTCACCCGCCAGACGTGCACGTCCACCCCGATGGCCGGCTGCGCGCAGGCGATGCCGAGCACCAGGTTGGCGCACTTCGGCCCGACGCCCGCGAACGACTGCAGCACCGCGCCGTCGCAGGGCAGCGCCCCGCCGAACTCCTCCTGCGTGCGCCGCGCCAGTTGCCGGATCTGACCGGCCTTCGCCTGATGGAAGGTGCTGGCGCGGATCAGCGCAGCGATCTCCTCGGCCGGCAGGGCGGCGAGCGCCGCCGGGCTGCGGGCGCACGCGAAGAGACGGCGCGCCGTGGGCAGCATCACCTCATCGCGCGTGCGGATGGAGAGGATGCAGGCGACGAGCTGCTCGAAGGCGGTGGTGAAGCCCTCGTCGGCAAGCTGAAAGAGCGCGGCCGGCGGGAACGGGCGCACCGCGTCCCGGATCTCGGCCAGCACGGCGTCGATCCGGAACGGGCGCTTCCCCGGCGGCTCAGAGGTCGCGAGTGCCGCCAACCGCGGGATCTCCCTTCGACTCGCCGCCGCGCTCCTTGATGATCACCTGCTCGCTGTCCGGCCGCTGCTCGCTGGGCGTGTTCGGCAGGTGCTGCGCGGATTCGGGGATGCCGGCGACCTTCTGCCCGGCGCCGCCGAACGGCTTGTCGTCGCTGGGGTCCACCAGGCCGGCCGCATCGAAGGCGGGGCCGCCGCCGGGGGCGTCGTCGAAGCCGGCTTCCTCGAAGCCCTGTTCGCCGAGCGGGTCTTGGTTCTCGATCTCGTCGTCGTCGAAGCTCGGGTCTACGGAGCGCCTGGTCATGGTCTGCCTTTCGGGTGGGAGGGGGACGCGGCCCGCACGGGTACTCGCAACGCGTTGCGGCAACGGGCGTTGGCGCCCTCCGATGCAGGGATGATACCAGCCGTCGCCGGGGGAGCCTTGCCGCGGGGCGGGGCAGCGATCATCTTTTCCGACATCCGTCGCGCGTCGAGGCGCGGTGGCAGCGCGGTTCGCCCGAGATTTCCTGCCGTTTCCCCCCCCGCGCCGCGCTCCGGCGGCCGCGGCCTCCCCAGCCCAGCCCGGCACTGCGTGCCGGAGGAGACCGGGTATGCACGAGCGGATCCTCTCCGACCGCGACCTGTGGATGTTGATCGCGGCCGGCCATCTGAACCTGCGGGGTGCGGACCTGAGCGGCGCGCAGCTCGAACGCGCGAACCTGGCCGGCGCCGATCTGGAGCGCGCGGTGCTGCGCGGCGCCAACCTGGCGGGCGCGACGCTGAAGGGCGCGAACCTCGCGGGCGCCGACGCGGCCGGGGCCGACTTGAAGAGCGTGGTGCTGACCGGGGCGAACCTGACCGAGGCGTACCTGCAGGGCGCCATGCTGTGGGGCGCGTACCTCGGCAATGCGACGCTCGAGTGGGCCTACCTCGAAGGCGCTTACCTGGAGTGGGCGTCGCTGAGCGGCGCGGCGTTGACCGGTGCGTTCCTGAAGGGCGCCAACCTGACCGGTGCGGACCTGACCCGCGCGCAGATGAAGGGCGCCAACCTGACGGGCGCGCACCTGCGCGGCGCGGACCTGCGCGAGGCCTCGCTGGAGTGGGCGGCGCTCGAATGGACTCAGCTCGGCGGCGCCCAGCTCGGCGGCGCCGAGCTGCGCGGCGCCAACCTCACCGGCGCGGACCTCGGCAGCGCCAACCTCCAGGGCGCCAGCCTCTGCAGCGCGGTGCTGCGCGGCGCAGACCTCAGCGGCGCGGACCTGCGCGATGCCGACCTGCGCGACGCGGAGCTGGAGCGTGCCGAGCTGAGCGGCGCGCGGGTCTCGGCGGAGCAACTGCGCCACGCGCGCGGCGTGCCCGCGCAGTGGGCCGCACCCGACGCCGCCCGCGGCTGAGGGCGCCGCCCGGGATTTGCGGGCGCCGCATCGATCGCCTAAGTTACGCGCCCGTGCCGCTCGCTTCGGAGCCGGCACGGGCCGTTTCTTCTCCGCCCGCACGTACGCGCCGCCGATGACCGAACACACCGCTGCCCCTGGAACCGGCCAGGCGTTCGTGGAGATGCGCCGGGCGCGGCTGCTGGCCGGCCTCGACGGGGGGCGCCAGCCTGCCGCCGCCGGGACCACGCCGCTGCCGCGCGAGCGGTTGAACTACCTGCTGCACGAAGCGGAAGACCTCTTCTGGAACGAGCTCGCCTGGGAAGAGCTGACCGAGGAGGAACGCATCGCCGGCGGCCACCTGACGGAGCTGGTCTTCCCCGGGTTCCTCGCCTTCGTCAGCGGGCTGCTGATCGAGGAGGTGCCGGCCGACTCGCTGGCGCCGGCGCAGCCGCACCCCGACGCGGTCGAGGAGGTGCTGAGCTTCCTGGGCGACCGCTACGTCGAGTTCACCGGCCGCATCGAGGCCGGGGCCGACTCGGAGAAGCTGATCTGGGCGCGCAAGATGGCGGCGGAGCTGATCGACCTGGTGCTCTATCGCCTCTACCAGGTGACGTCGCCGGAGCGCGAGCGGCTCGAGGGTGGTGCCTGAGCGCAGCCGGCTGCGCGCGGGCCTGCTGGCGCTGACGCTTCCCGTCGCCGCGCTCGCACTGCGCCGCGCGAGTGCGCACCCGCGCCCCGGCCAGCCGTATCTGGCCGGGGCGCCGCTGTTGATCGCACATCGTGGCGGCTCGCACCTCGCGCCGGAGAACACGCTGCCGGCGTTCGAGCGGGCGCTGGCCTGGTGGCGTGCGGACGTGCTCGAGCTGGACGTCCAGCCCACGCGCGACGGCGAGGTGGTGGTGATCCACGACGCCACGCTCGACCGCACCACCGATGGGCAGGGGCGCGTCTCCGAGCAGACGCTTGCCGAGATCCGGCGCTGCGACGCGGGCTACCGCTTCAGCGCCGACGGCGGCCGCAGCTTTCCCTTCCGCGGGCAGGGCGTGCGCGTACCGACGCTGGACGAGGTGCTGGAACGGTTCCCCGCGGCGCGCGTGAACGTGGAGATCAAGGACGGCCGCGCGCAGCAGGCCGTCTGGCGGGTGGTGCAGCGGCACGGCGCGTGGGCGCGGGTGCTCATCGCCGCCGGCCGGCGCGCCAACCGCGCACGTTTCCGCCGCTATCCCGGCGCGACGAGCGCCTCGCAGGAAGAGCTGCTCGCCTTCTACCTGCACCACCGCGCGCGGCTGGCGGCGTTCTACGCGCCCGGCGTCGACGCCTTCCAGATGCCGGAGCGGCACGCCGGGCACCAGGTGCTCTCGCCGCGGCTGGTGCGCGAGGCGCACGCCTGGAACGTGGCGGTCCACGTCTGGACGGTGAACGACGAGGCGGACATGCGGCGGCTGCTCGGCTGGGGCGTCGACGGCATCGTGACCGACCGGCCCGACGTGCTGGCGCACGTGCTGCACGCGGTCGCCGCCCGGCCGCTCCCGCCGGGACCCCGGTAGGGGGACAAGGGGACACGGCGTGACGCATCGCTCCCGTCGCCATGATGGTAGTGGGGCAGGAGCCGCTCCTTGTCCCCTTGTCCCCCTGTCGGGGATGGGGAAGAGCGCCGGGGCTGGAATGGTTGTTGCTCGCCTGGCCGCCGTTCCGTGAGCCTGGAGCGTTCGGCCGAGGAGGGGGCATGGCACGCTACGATGCAGGGATGACGCGGGACCCGGCGGGCGGGCCGGGCCGCGGCGGAGAGGGCGCACAGCGCGGGCACGGGGAGCGGAACGACTGGGCCAGCGCGGACGCGGGCACCGGCGTCTACGGGCCGGCGCGCTACGGGCTGGGGCCGTACCATCAGCGCCTGCGCAGCCGGCGCCGGCCGGACGACGAGCTGAAGGCCGAGGTGCTCGACGCGCTCTTCTACGACACCTGGGTCGACGCCGAGGCGATCGACGTCCAGGTCCGCGACGGCGTGGTGACGCTGCGCGGCGAGCTGCCGAGCTACGACGAGATCCGCTTCGCCACCGACGACACCTGGGACGTGGACGGCGTCGTGGGCGTACGTTCCGAACTGCGGGTGCGCGAGGCGCGCTGAGCCGCCGTCCGCCCGCCCGCAGCATCCCGCTCGCCGCGCCGTTCCCGGCGCGGCGAGTGTGGTCTGGGCCCCGACCGTCCCCGCCGATGCCCTCGCGCGAGCTGTTCACCGCCCGCTTCCTGCAGCACTGGCACAGCCTCGCGCTCGACCCCGGCGCGCGGCTGCTCGTCGCGCTCTCCGGCGGGCGCGACTCGGTGACGCTGCTCCACCTGCTGCGCTTCGTGGCGCGGCTGCCGGCCGGCTCGCTGGTCGCCGCGCACGTGGACCACGCGCTGCGCCCGTACAGCGCGGCCGACGCGGCGTGGGTGGCGGGGCTCTGCCGTGCGTGGCAGGTGCCGCTGGCGCGCGAGCGGCTGGGCAGCCCGCCGCGCAACGAGGCCGAGGCGCGACGCGAGCGCTGGCACGTCCTGCGCCGGGCGGCGGCGGAGGCCGGTGCGGCGCTGGTCGTCACCGCGCACCACGCCGACGACCAGGCCGAGACGGTGCTCTTCCGCGCGCTGCGCGGCACCGGGCTGCGCGGGCTCGGCGGCATGGCCGCGCGGGAGGCCAGCGGCATCGTGCGGCCGCTGCTGCCGTTCTGGCGCGCGGAGATCGCGCGCTACGCCGCGGAGTACGCGCTCGCCTGGCGCGAAGACGAGACCAACGCGCTGCCCGGCGCCGCGCGCAACCGGCTGCGGCACGAGCTGCTGCCCTGGGTGGAGCGTGAGATCGCGCCGGGCGCGCGCCGCAGCCTGGTGCGCCTGGCCGCCCTCGCCGCCGAGGCCGAGGCGCAGGCGGAACGCGAGGCGGAGCGCGCCGCGCTCCGCGTGGCCTGGCGGGACGGCGAACGCTTCGTGCTTGCCCGCGATCTGCTGCGCGGCTATGATTCCGCCGCTGCCACCCGCATCCTGCGCCACGTGCTGCGCCAGCTCGGAACCGTCCCCAGCCGGGCGGGAACCCGGGTAGCGCTCCAGTTTATTACCGGCGCCCCGAGTGGTCGGGCGTTTCCTCTACCGGGCGGGCTGTGGATCCGCACCGAGTTCGAGCACGCGGTCCTCGGCCGCGCGGGCGCGGAGGAGCAAGGCGCGCCGGAGCGGCCCGCGGAGATCGCGCGCGGCGCGCCGGCAGGCGAGGGCGAGGCGTGTATCGCGGGCCGCACCTACTGGGTGCGCTGGGCGCTGGGCGCCCCCGCCGAAGTGTTGCGGACGCCCTCGCTCGACGCGCCGTGGTGCGTGGAGCTGGAGAGCGACGCGTTGCGCTTTCCGTTGCGCGTGCGCGGGTGGCAGCCTGGAGACCGTATGCGGACCGCGGCCGGCACCAAGCGGCTGAAGAAGCTCTTCGCGGAGTGGCGCGTGCCGCTTTCGCGGCGAGTGAGCCTGCCGGTGCTGGTGGATGCCGACGGTGCCGTGCTCTGGGCGGCGGGGGGCGGGGTGGCGGTCGACGCACAACCTCGCGCGGCCGCCGCCCTTCGCTTCCGCCTCTCGATCACGCATGATTGACTCGCCGCAGACCCTCGCCCGCATGGGGGGCCGCCCGCTTCGCCGCATCGTCTACACTCCCGAACAGATCGCGGCGCGGGTGCGCCAGATGGGCGCGGAGATCAGCAGCCACTACGGCGAGGGCGAGCACCTGCTGCTGCTGGGGCTGCTCAAGGGCTCCTTCATCTTCATCAGCGATCTCTGCCGCGAGATCGCGCGCCCGCTGCACGTCGACTTCCTGGTCGCCTCCAGCTACGGCAGCGGCACCAGCAGCTCCGGCGAGGTGCGGCTGCTCTACGATCCGGAGGCCGAGCTACGCGACAAACACGTGCTGCTGGTCGAAGACATCGTCGACAGCGGCACCACGCTGAACCGGCTGGTCCCGCTGCTGCGCGAACGCGAGCCGCGCTCGTTGGAGCTGGTGGCGCTGCTGCACAAGCACGTGGCGCCGTCGCTGGTGATGGAGCCGCGCTGGGTCGGCTTCGACGCGCCCACGGAGTTCCTGATCGGCTACGGGCTCGATCACTCCGAGGACTTCCGCAACCTGCCGTTCATCGGCAGCCTGTAGACGTCTCGCTGCGGGTTCTCTCTGGCGCGGCCGCGCGGCCGCGCCGTGGACGTAGGCATCATGGCTGAACGCGAACAGAAGCGCGCAAAATCCTCCCGCTGGGGGCGGGTCTCCAAGAACGCCTCCTTCTGGGTGCTGATCTTCCTCATCCCGTTCCTGATCTTCAACCTGATGGACTCGCGGGCGCAGAACGTCCACGAGCTCATCTACTCGCAGTTCAATCAGGAGCTGGCGCGCGGCAACCTCGAGCAGGTGACGGTCATCGAGGGCTCGCGCGTGGAGGGCAAGCTGCGCACGCCGATCTCGGTGCCCGGCCAGCGCGAGCCGGTCTCGCAGTTCTTCACGCGCCTGCCGGTGCGCGACTCCGAGCGGCTGATCGAGCGGCTCGACGCCGCCGGCGTGACCGTGGCGGCGCGTGAGGCCGAGCGCGACTGGTGGAACGTGCTGATCGGCCTGCTGCCCTGGCTGCTGATCTTCGGCTTCTGGATCTTCCTCTTCCGGCAGATGCAGTCCAGCGGCACCAAGGCGTTCCAGTTCGGCAAGAGCAAGGCGAAGCTGCTCTCGGGCGACACGCCCAAGGTCACCTTCGACGACGTGGCCGGCGCGGACGAGGCCAAGTACGAGCTGCAGGAGATCGTCGAGTTCCTGAAGGACCCGAAGAAGTTCTCGCGGCTGGGCGGGCGCATTCCCAAGGGCGCGCTGCTGGTGGGCCCGCCGGGCACGGGCAAGACGCTGCTGGCGCGTGCGGTGGCGGGTGAGGCGGGGCGGCCGTTCTTCTCGATGAGCGGCTCGGACTTCGTGGAGATGTTCGTCGGCGTCGGCGCCAGCCGCGTGCGCGACCTCTTCGAGCAGGGCAAGTCTCACGCGCCGTGCATCATCTTCATCGACGAGATCGACGCCGTCGGCCGGCACCGCGGCGCGGGGCTCGGCGGCGGGCACGACGAGCGCGAGCAGACGCTGAACCAGTTGCTCGTGGAGATGGACGGCTTCGAGGCCAACGACGGCGTCATCCTGCTGGCCGCCACCAACCGGCCCGACGTGCTGGACCCCGCGCTGCTGCGCCCCGGCCGCTTCGACCGCCAGATCGTGGTCGACGCGCCGGACGTGAAGGGCCGCGAGGGCATCCTGCGCGTGCACATGGCGAAGGTGCCCGTCTCCGAGGATGTGGACGTGAGCGTGCTGGCGCGCGGCACGCCCGGCATGGTCGGGGCGGACCTGGCCAACGTCGTCAACGAGGCGGCGCTGCTCGCCGCACGCCGCGGCCACGACCAGGTCTACATGCAGGACCTGGAGGAGGCCAAGGACAAGGTGATGCTCGGCGCCGAGCGCAAGAGCCTGGTGCTCAGCGAGAGCGAGCGCAAGCTGACGGCCTACCACGAGGCGGGCCACGCCGTCATCGCGCTGCGGCTGCCCGGGTTGGACCCGGTGCACAAGGTCACCATCATCCCGCGCGGGCGCGCGCTGGGCATCACCGCCAGCCTGCCGGAGGAGGACCGCCACTCCTACTCGCGCGACTACCTGCTCGGCCGGCTGGTGATGCTCTTCGGCGGGCGCGTGGCCGAGGAGATGACCTTCGGGCCGGAGAAGGTGACGACCGGCGCGGGCAACGACATCGAGCGCGCCACGCAGATGGCGCGGCGCATGGTGACGCAGTTCGGGATGAGCGAGGCGGTGGGGCCGATGGCGATCGGCGACTCCGAGGCCGAGGTCTTCCTGGGGCGCGACATCACGCAGCGGCGCCACGTCAGCGAGCAGACCTCGCAGCTGGTGGACCGCGAGATCAAGCGCATCCTCGACGAGGCGTACGAGCTGGCGCGGCAGATCCTGACGGAGAACCGCGAGCTGCTGGAGCGCATCGCGCAGGCGCTGCTGGAGCGCGAGACGCTGGACCGCGAGGAGGTGGAGCTGCTGGCCGCCGGGCGGCCGCTGCCGCCGATGCGGCTGCGTTCGGAGCCGCCGGCCGCGGCGCCGCCCCCGGCGGCCGAGCCGGTGGGCGGCGCTGCGGGCCCGAACCTCGGCGGCCTCTCGCCCTCGGTGGCGCGTGGAGCGCTCGACCCCGCGCCCTGACGCGGGCGCCGGGGCATGGGCGGCGGGGAGGGGGTGTGGCGGTTTCGTGGCGGCCAGGTGGGGCTGGGCCGGGCGGTGGTGATGGGCGTGCTGAACGTCACGCCCGACTCGTTCAGCGACGGGGGGCGCTACCAGGCGCCGGAGGCGGCGCTGGCGCACGCCGAAGCCCTGCTCGCCGCGGGCGCCGACCTGCTCGACGTGGGCGGCGAGTCCACCCGGCCGGGCGCGGACGAAGTGAGCGGGGAGGAGGAGCTGGCGCGCGTGCTGCCGGTGCTACGCCTGCTGAAGGCGCGGCTCGCCGCCCCGGTCTCGGTGGACACGCGCCGCGCCGCGGTGGCGCATGCCGCGCTGGCGGAGGGCGCGGCGATCATCAACGACGTATCGGCCCTGGGCGATCGCGAGATGCCCGGGGTCGTCGCGTCTGCGGGCGCGGGCGTGGTGCTGATGCACATGCGCGGCACGCCGCGGACGATGCAGCGGCAGGCGCACTACGCCGACGTGGTGGGCGAGGTGGCACAGGAGCTGGCGGCCGCGCGGGCGCGCGCGCTGGCCGCCGGCATCGCGCCCGAGTGCATCGTGCTCGACCCCGGCATCGGCTTCGCGAAGACGGCCGAGCACAACTGGCGGCTGCTGGGCCGGCTGGAGGTGCTGGCCGCGCTGGGCTCGCCGCTGCTGCTCGGCGTCTCGCGCAAGGCGTTCCTGGGCGCGCTGCTCGACGGCGCGCCGCCGGAGCAGCGCGTGGGCGCGACGGCCGCGGCGTGCGTGGCGGGCTACCTGGCGGGCGCACGCGTCTTCCGGGTGCACGACGTGCGCGAGGTGCGCGAGGCGCTGCGCGTGGCCGAGGCGGTGCAGCGCGCGCGCGAGGGAGGGCCCTGAGGTGGGCGAGATCCTGCGGCACCTCGGCTTCTTGACGCCGGACTGGAAGGACCTCGTCGAGATCCTGCTGGTCAGCGCGGTGATCTACCGCTTCCTCTCCGTGCTCACCGGGACGCGCGCTCTGCAGATGCTGCTGGGCCTGGTGCTGCTGGTCGGTATCTACTTCGCCGCGCGCGTGCTGCAGTTGGACCTGCTGCGCTACCTGCTGGAGACGTTCTTCCAGTTCGGCGCCATCGCGGCGCTCGTCGTCTTCCAGCCCGAGCTGCGCGCCGGGCTGGCGCACCTGGGCCGCAACCGGCTGCTGCGCTTCTTCAGCCGCCTGGAAGAGACGAAGGTGGTGGAGGAGATCGCCGAGGCGGCGGAGAACCTCTCGCGCGCGCGCGTCGGCGCGATCATCGCGCTGGAGCAGGAGACCGGGCTCGGTGAGTACATCGAGACCGGCACCGCGCTGCAGGCGCGCGTCGCGGCGCCGCTGCTGGAGACGATCTTCTCGCCGTACTCGCCGCTGCACGACGGCGCGGTGATCATCCGCGGCGACATGATCGTCGCGGCCGGCGCCATCCTGCCGCTGACGCAGTTTCCGGTGAGCGACCGCAGCCTGGGCACGCGCCACCGCGCGGCGCTCGGCCTCTCGGAGGAGACCGACGCGCTGGTGATCGTCGTCTCCGAGGAGACGAGCATCATCTCGGTGGCGCAGCGCGGCCAACTGGAGCGCGGGCTGGAGCGCGAGACGCTGGAGGCGCTGCTCTCCTCCGCGCGCGGCGGCACGCTGGCGCGGGCGTGAGGGCGCCGCAACCCTGCCGGGGGCATGAAGCCCCCGGCAGGGTTGCGGCGCGGCACGCCAGAGGCTTACAATCCCCGGTCATGGATCTCCCCGAACTACAGGGCAGGGCCGACGCGGTACGGGCGCGCATCGAGGCCGCGCGTGCACGCGCGGGCCGACGCGCGCCGGTGACGCTGCTGGCGGTCACCAAGACGCACCCGGCGGAGACGGTGAAGCTGGCGCGCCGCGCCGGGCTGACGGACCTGGGCGAGAACCGTGTGCAGGAGCTGGAGGCCAAGGTCGCCGCCGTGGGGCGCGACGGGCTGCGCTGGCACCTGATCGGCACGCTTCAGCGCAACAAGGTGCGCCGCGCGCTGCCGCTCTTCGACCTCTTCCACGCGCTCGACAGCCTACGGCTGGCCGAGGCGCTCTCGCAGGAGGCGGTGCGCGCCGGCGGCGAGGTGAGCGCGCTGCTGGAGGTCAACGTCTCGGGCGAGGCGAGCAAGAGCGGCTTCGCCGGCGAGCAGGCGATCGAGGCGCTGGCGCGCATCGGCGAGCTGCCGGGGCTGCGCATGACGGGGCTGATGACGATGGCGCCGTTCACCGACGACGCGGCCGTGCTGCGGCGCGTCTTCGCCGCGGCGCGGCGCCTCTGGGAGGACGCCGCGCGGCAGGTGCCCACGTTCCGCGCCGAGCACCTGTCGATGGGCATGAGCAACGACTACGAGATCGCCGTCGAGGAGGGCAGCACGCTGGTGCGGCTCGGGACGGCTCTGTTCGGGGAGCGCGAGGCATGATCGACCTGACGCCGCTGGACGTCCGCAAGAAGAAGGGCGACTTCCGCCGCGAGCTGCGCGGCTACGCGTCCGGCGCGGTCGACGACTTCCTGGACCTGGTCGCCGACCGGCTGGAGGAGCTGGTGCGCGAGAGCACCGCGCTGCGCGAGCGCGTCGCGGTGATGGAGCAGGCGGTCGCCGGCTACCGCGAGCGCGAGCGCGCGATGAACGAGGCGCTCGTCTCGGCGCAGCAGTTGCGCGAGGAGACGCGCACGCAGGCGGCGCGCGAGGCCGAGCTGGTGCTGCGCGAGGCGCAGATGGAGGCGGAGCGGCTTGCGGCCGACGCCAAGCGGCAGGCGACGAGCGCGCTGGACGGGCTGCGCCGCATCCACGGCCAGCGCGCGCGCTACCTGCGCGCGTACCGCGCGTTCGTGGAGCGGCAGCTCGCCGAGATCGAGCAGGAAGAGGAGCGCCTGCGCGACCTGGCCCGGCCCGAGGGCGCCGCGGCGGAGGCGCACCCCGCCGAGCCGCTGGCCGAGGAGGGGAGCGCGGCGTGAGCGCGCCGGCGCTGCTCGGCCAGATCGCCGCCGCGGCGGCCGCCATCCGCGAGCGCGCGGACGCCGCGCCGCAGGTCGGCATCATCCTGGGCACCGGGCTGGGCGGGCTGGCCGAGCGCATCGCGGTGGACGCCGCGATCCCGTACGAGCAGATCCCGCACTTCCCGCTCTCCACGGTGGAGAGCCACAGCGGGCGGCTGCTGCTGGGCAGCCTCGGCGGCAAGCGTGTGGCGGCCCTGCAGGGCCGCTTCCACGCCTACGAGGGCTATTCGCTGCCGCAGGTGACCTTCCCGGTGCGCGTGCTGCGCGCGCTGGGCGCCGAGACGCTGATCGTCGCCAACGCCTGCGGCGGGATGAACCCGCTCTGGGCGCCGGGCGACCTGATGCTCATCGCCGACCACATCAACCTGCTGGGCGACAACCCGCTGGTCGGCGAGAACGCCGACGCGCTCGGCCCGCGCTTTGTGGACCTGACCGCGGCCTACGACGCCGGGCTGCGCCGCCTGGCGCAGGCGACGGCGCTGGAGCTGGGCATCGCGCTGCGGCGCGGCGTCTACGTGGCGGTGCTGGGGCCCAATCTGGAGACGCGCGCCGAGTACCGCATGCTGCGCTGGGCGGGCGCCGACGTGGTGGGCATGTCCACCGTGCCGGAGGTGATCGTGGCGCGGCACGCCGGCATGCGCGTGCTCGGCCTCTCGATCATCACCGACGCCTGCCTGCCCGACGCGCTGCAGCCCGCCGAGCTGGACGCCATCATCCGCACCGCCGCCGCCGCCGAGCCGAAGCTGACCGCGCTGGTGGAGGCGGTGGTGGAGAGAATCTGAACTGACGCTGCCAGCTACCGGCTACCGGCTTCCAGCTCCCGAGCTGCGGCCGTTGCTGGCAGCCGGAAGCCGGAAGCCGGAAGCGCTGAGATGACCCGCTATCCCGACCTGCCCGCCTCCGCGACCGCGCTCGAAGAGGAGACGCTGGAGCGCTGGAACCTGGAGGGCACCTTCGCCCGCAGCCTGGAGCAGACGCGCGGCGGCGAGCCGTTCGTCTTCTACGAGGGGCCGCCGACCGCGAACGGCCGGCCGGGCATCCACCACGTCTTCTCGCGCGCCCTCAAGGACGCGGTCGCGCGCTTCCGCACCATGCAGGGCCGCCACGTGCCGCGCATCGCCGGGTGGGACACGCACGGGCTGCCGGTGGAGATCGAAGCGGAGAAGCGGCTGGGCATCTCGGGCAAGCCGGAGATCGAGGCGTACGGCGTAGCGCGCTTCAACGAGGTCTGCCGCGAGAGCGTGCTCACCTACCAGGAGGAGTGGGAGCGCTTCTCCGCGCGCATCGGCTACTGGCTGGACTACGCGCACCCCTACGTCACCTACCACGCGCCCTACGTCGAGTCCATCTGGTGGGCGCTGCAGCGCATCGACGCGCAGGGGCTGCTCTACCTCGGCCACAAGATACTGCCGTACTGCCCGCGCTGCGGCACGGGGCTCAGCAGCCACGAGGTCGCGCTCGGCTACCGCGACGTGCGCGACCCGTCGCTGTACCTGACGCTGCCGGTGCTCGGCGCCGACGGCCAGCCGGACGGCCGCGAGTTCCTGGTCTGGACGACGACACCCTGGACGCTGGTCGCCAACACCGCGCTCGCGGTCAACCCGGCGCTGCCCTACGCCGAGGTCGAGTGGGAGGGCCGGCGGCTGATCCTGGCGGAGGACCGCGTCGCGGCGCTCTTCGGCGCGGAGGCCGAGGTGGCGCGCCGCTTCGCGGCCGAAGAGATCATCGGGCTCGCCTACCGCCGGCCGTTCGACTGGGTGGCGCCGCCCGCCGAGCCGGCCGGCTTGGCGCAGCGCGCGTGGAAGGTCTACGGCGCGGACTTCGTCACCGCCGGCGACGGCACGGGCATCGTGCACACCGCGCCCGCCTTCGGGGCCGACGACTACGCGCTCGGCCAGCAGGCCGGGCTGCCGATGCTGCAGCCGGTGATGGAGGACGGCAGCTTCCGCGCGGACCTCCCCGAAGTCGGCGGCGTCTTCGTCAAGGACGCGGACGACGCGCTGGTGAAGCGGCTCAAGCAGCGCGGGCAGGTCTTCCGCTTCAGCCGCGAGCTGCACAGCTATCCGCACTGCTGGCGCTGCAGCAGCCCGCTGCTCTACCTGGCGCGCAACTCGTGGTACCTGCGCACCACCGAGGTGAAGGAGCGGCTGCTGGAGAACAACGCGCAGGTGGCGTGGCACCCGCCGGAGATCGGGGCGGGCCGCTTCGGCGAGTGGCTGGAGAACAACGTCGACTGGGCGATCTCGCGCAGCCGCTACTGGGGCACGCCGCTGCCGTTCTGGGTCTGCGAGCGCGAGGCGAGCCACCGCGAGGTGATCGGCTCCTTCGCCGAGCTGGCCGAGCGCGCCGGGCCGCTGCCCGAGCTGTTCGATCCGCACCGCCCCTACATCGACGACTACACCTGGCCCTGCCGCCACGCGGGCTGCGGCGGCAGCATGCGGCGCACGCCCGAGGTCGTCGACGTGTGGTTCGACTCCGGCGCCATGCCGTTCGCGCAGCACCACTACCCGTTCGAGCACCGCGAGCGCTTCGAGCGCGCCTTCCCCGCAGACTTCATCTGCGAGGGCGTCGACCAGACGCGCGGCTGGTTCTACTCGCTGCTGGCGATCGCCACGCTGCTGGGCTGGGGCCCGGCGTTCCGGCACGTCGTCGTCAACGACCTGCTGCTCGACGCCGAGGGCCAGAAGATGTCGAAGTCGCGCGGCAACGTGGTCGATCCGGCGAGGGCGGTGGAGCAGTTCGGCGCCGACGCCATCCGCTGGTACCTGCTGGCCAGCTCGCACCCGTGGCTGCCCAAGCGCTTCGACCCCAAGGGCGTGCGCGAGGTGCAGAACACGGTCTTCGACACGCTGAAGAACACCTACAAGTTCTTCGCGCTCTACGCGGGGCTGGAGGGCTGGTCGCCCTCCGAGGTGGACCCGGTGCCCGCGCAGCGCGCGCTGCTGGACCGCTGGCTGCTCTCGCGCCTGGCCGGCCTCGCGGAGACGGTCAACGCGCTGCTGGAGGAGTACAACCTGACGCACGCGGTGCGCGCGCTGGCCGAGTTCGTCACCGACGACCTGAGCAACTGGTACGTACGCCGCAGCCGCGACCGCTTCTGGGGCAGTGCCGACAGCGCCGACACGCGCGCCGCGTTCGCCACGCTCTACGAGGCGCTGCTGCAGGTGACGCGGCTGATGGCGCCGTTCGCGCCGTTCGTCTCGGACTGGGTGCACCGCGCGCTGAGCGACGGCAGCGTGCACCTGACGAGCTACCCGACGGGGCAGGGCAGTGCGCGCGACGCGGAGCTGGAGGCGGGCATGGAGGCGGTGCGCGTGCTCTCCACGCTCGGGCGCTCGGCGCGCGAGAGCGTGCGCGTGCGCGTGCGGCAGCCGCTGGGCGTGCTCTACGCCGTGGTGCCGGACGGCGTGCGGCTGGGCGACGAGCTGCTGGAGACGCTGCGCGACGAGCTGAACGTCAAGCGCGTAGAGTTCATGGGCGAGGCCGAGGAGCTGGTGCACTTCAGCGCGCGGCCGAACTTCAAGGCGCTGGGCGCCCGGCACGGCAAGCAGACGCCGGCGGTGGCGAACGCGATCCGCGCGCTGCCGTCCGCCGCGCTGGCGGCGTTCCGCCGCGGCGAGCCGCTGGCGGTGGAGGTCGCCGGCGAACGCGTGCCGCTCGACGCCGAGGACTTCGAGCTGGTGCAGGAGACGAAAGGCGGGCTGGCGGTGGCGGCGCAGGGCGCCTACACCGTGGCGCTGGACGCGGCGCTGACGCCGGAGCTGCGCGAGGAGGGCCTGGCGCGCGAGCTGGTCAACCGGGTGCAGCGCTTGCGCAAGGACGCCGGCCTGGAGGTCAGCGACCGCATCCGCCTGGGCGTCATGGGCGACTCGGAGCTGCTCGCCGCCGTGCAGGCGCACCGCGACTACATCATGCACGAGACGCTGGCGGTGGAGCTGCACGCCGGCGAGGAAGCGCTCGGCCCCGGCGCCTACGAGGTCGAGCGCGAGGTGGACCTGGACGGCGTGCCCGCGACGCTCGGGCTCTCCCGTGCCGAATAGCCTTCCAACCGCGAGAGAGCCGATGCCGCAGGAGCCGTTGCCCTCGCCCGCGCCGCGTGCCGCGCCCGCCGCCGAGGCGCCGCCCGCCGCCGCCACGCCGGACGCGAGCAAGCGGGCGCGCTACGCCGCCATCGTCGGCGGCGTGCTGGCGGTGGACATCGTCACCAAGGTCATCGTCCAGAACACGCTGCAGGAGTACCGCCCCGTCCCCGTGCTGGGCGAGTTCTTCCGCCTGACCTACATCTTCAACCCCGGCGCCGCCTTCGGGCTGCACCTGGGCGACGCGTCGCGCTGGATCTTCATGGGGCTGGCGCTGCTGGCGGTGGTGGTGCTGGGTATCTTCTACCGCAACACGCCCGCGCACGACCGCTGGCGGCTGAACGCCATCGCGCTGGTCACCGGCGGCGCGATCGGCAACCTGATCGACCGCATCCGCGAGCCGCGCGGCGTCATCGACTTCTTCGACTTCGGCTTCGGCGCGCTGCGCTGGCCGGTCTTCAACGTGGCGGACATCGCGGTGACCGTCGGCGCCGTGCTGCTGGCCGTCTCGCTCTGGCGCGAGGATCAGCGGCGCGAGCAGGGATGAGCGGAGCGGGCGTTTGGCGGCTGAAGCCGCGGCGACGACTACGCGAAGCCGCCCTGCGGCGGCTGGCCGCTGCGAGGTGTGGGGTTCAGCCCGCGCAGACGGGCTTCGCGCCTTGGTGGCGCTGTATCGCTGCGCGATGCACCGGACCACCGCTGCGGCTTCAGCCGCCCGCGTCCGCCGCGCTGCGGGGAACGACGGCGGTCCGGTCGCGTCGAGGATGACCCCGGCCGGCGAGCGCGCCGAGTTCGTCGTCGAGGCCGCCAGCGGGCAGCGGCTGGACAGCTTCCTGGCCGAGCGGCTGGGCGTCTCGCGCTCGCGCGCGGAGGCGTGGATCGCGGACGGGCGCGTGCGCGTGAACGGCCGCGCGCCGAAGAAGCGCGACCGCCCGGCCGCGGGCGACCGCATCGAGGTGGAGCTGCCGCCGCCGGCGCCCTCGGTGCTGACGCCCGAGGCGATCCCGCTGGAGATCGTCTACCAGGACGCCGACCTGCTGGTGCTGAACAAGCCCGCGGGGCTGGTCGTCCATCCCGCGCCCGGGCACGCGACGGGCACGCTGGTGCACGCGCTGCTGCACGCCGTCGGCGACCTCTCGGGCATCGGTGGCGTGCTGCGGCCCGGCATCGTGCATCGGCTGGACAAGGACACCTCCGGGCTGATGCTGGTGGCCAAGCACGACGCGGCGCACCGCCGCCTGGCCGCCGACCTGCAGGCCCGCCACGTCCGCCGCGCCTACCTCGCCCTCGCCTGGGGGCACCTGCCTGCCGATACTCTGTCCGTAGACGCCCCCATCGGGCGCGACCCCGCGGAGCGCAAGCGCATGGCGGTGGTGCAGGCGGGCGGCCGCAGCGCCCGCACCCACCTGCGCCGGCTGGAGCGCTTCCCGGCCGCCGAGCTGCTGCGCGCCGAGCTGGAGACCGGCCGCACGCACCAGATCCGCGTGCACCTGCTGCACCTGGGCCACCCGGTGGTCGGCGACGCGCTCTACGCCGCGGGCCGCGAGCGCGGCTTCTCGGGCGCGGCGCGCGGCTGGGCGCTGCGGCTGGCGCAGCGGGCGACGCGGCAGTTCCTGCACGCGGCCGAGCTGCGCTTCCGGCACCCGCGCACCCGCGAGCCGCTGGAGTTCGCGGCGCCGCTGCCGGCCGACCTCGCCGCCGTGCTGGCGTGGGCCCGCTCGGGCGACGGCCGCGTTGCTTGACCGCTCGGAGCGGGGGCCGCTATCTTTGCGCCCCTTCCGCAACCTCTGGCCATACAGGCCCTTGCGATGGCGTATGCACCTGGCGGCGCGCCGATTGGCGCCCCGACCGCCCCCCCGGCCGAGCGGTTCCTGGTCGTCCACGCCGAGGGCTTCCGGCTGGCGCTGCCGCTCGCCTGCATGCGTGAGGTGCTGCCCGCGCCGCGCTACACGCGGCTGCCCGGCACCGGCGCCGAGGTCTGCGGGCTGATCAACCTGCGTGGCCAGATCGTCACCGTGGTGGACCTGGGCGCGCGGCTGGGGCTGACGCCGGCCGCCACGCTGCCGGAGCACGGCGTGGTCATCGTGCAGTACGGGCGCACCCAGCTCGGGCTGGCGGTGGCGGCGGTGGCCGGCCTCGGCTCCGCCACGGCGGACGAGCTGGAGGAGACCGGCGCCGCGCTGCAGGAGCTGGAGCTGGTGCACGACTTCGTGCGCGGCGCCGTGGCCGACGAGGCCGGGGTGCTGATCGCTCTCGATGCGGACGCACTGCTGCGCCCGCTCTTCGCGGAGGTGGGAGTGGGCGGCTTTCGACACGGGGCAGACTCGGTATGAGCCAGAGCGTTTTGATCTGCGATGACGCCATCTTCATGCGTACCATGATCGGCGACATCCTGCGCCAGGCCGGCTTCGACGTGGTCGGCGAGGCGGAAACCGGGGTGCAGGCGGTGCAGCGCTACCGCGAGCTGAAGCCGGACCTGGTGACGATGGACATCGTCATGCCGGACATGGGCGGCATCGACGCCGTGCGCGCGATCATCGGGCTGGACGCCGACGCCAAGATCCTGATGTGCAGCGCGATGGGCCAGCAGGCGCTGGTGATCGAAGCGATCCAGGCCGGCGCCAAGGACTTCGTGGTCAAGCCGTTCCAGCCCTCGCGGGTGCTGGAGGCGGTGCAGCGCGTGCTGGGATGAGCGAGCTATCGGCTACCGGCTGTCGGCTGCCGGCCACAGAAGCCCTCCCCCCCCGGCCCGCTCTCCCGCCGGCGGGCGAGGGGGAGCCGGTAGCGCCGGGCGTGCGGGCGCCGTCCACGGGCAGCCGGTAGCCGGTAGCCGGTAGCCATGGACCTCAGCCGCTACCGCGAGCTGTACCTGGCGGAGACGCGCGAGCACGTCTCCGCGATCAACCGGCTGCTGCTGGAGCTGGAGGCGGAGCCGGCGGCCGCGGCGCCGGTGGAGGGGCTGTTCCGCGCGGTGCACACGCTGAAGGGCATGGCGGCGAGCATGGGCTACGCCGCGGTCGAGGAGCTGGCGCACGCGCTGGAAGACCTGCTGGCGCTGCTGCGCCGCGGCGAGCGTGCGGTGGACGACGAGCTGCTGAGCCTGCTCTTCCGCGCCGCCGATGCGCTCGAGGAGGCCGGCCTGGAGCCTGCCACCGAGGAGGTGGGCGTGGGCCACGGTGCGCTGCTCGCGCGGCTGCGCTCGCTGCGCGACGGCAGCGACGGCATGGAGGCGCGCGGGGGTGTGGGTGCGCTGGCCGTGGGCGCCGACGCGCCGCTGCGCGAGGGCGAGCTGGCGGTGGAGGTGCGGTTCGCGCCGGACGCGCCGCTGCCCGGCGTGCGGGCCTTCCTGTTGCTGCGCCGCGCGCGCGCGCTCGGCGAGGTGGGCGCCGTGCAGCCGGCGGAGGAGTCGCTGCAGGGCGCGGAGTTCGACGGCGCGCTGCGCTTCCGCCTCCGCAGCGAGCTGCCGCCGGAGCGGCTGCGCGAGGAGCTGGCGAGCGTCGGCGAGGTGCACACCGTCGAGCTGCACACCGTCGAGCTGCACGCCGCCGCGCGCGCGGAGGCGCCGGCCGCCGCGGCGCCGCTCCCGGCGCCCGGCCCGGCGAGTCGGCAGGTGCGCGTGGACGCCGCGCGGCTCGACGCGCTGCTGAACCGCGTCGGCGAGCTGGTGGTGCTGCGCGAGCGGCTGCGCCGGGTGGCGGAGGCGCACCCCGCCGTCGAGCTGCAGGAGAGCGTCGAGCAGGCCTCGCGGCTGATCGACGAGCTGCAGCACGAGATCACGAGGGTGCGGCTGGTGCCGGTCGCGGAGGTCTTCGAGCGCTTCCCGCGCCTGGTGCGCGACGCCGCGCTGGCGCTGGGCAAGCGCGTCCGCCTGGAGACCGACGGCGCCGAGCTGGAGTTCGACCGCTCGCTGCTGGACGCGATGAGCGAGCCGCTGCTGCACCTGCTGCGCAACGCCGTCGACCATGGCATCGAGCGGCCCGAGGAGCGGCGGCGCGCGGGCAAGCCCGAGGTCGGGCGCGTGCGGCTGAGCGCGCTGCGCGAGCGCTCCAGCGCCGTGCTGCGCGTGCAGGACGACGGCCGCGGCGTGCAGCGCGAGCGCGTGCTGGTGCGTGCGGTCGCGAACGGCCTGGTGGCGGCGCACGAGGCGCCCTCGTTCTCGGACGCCGACGTCGCCCGCCTGCTGCTGCGGCCCGGCTTCTCGACCGCCGAGCGCCTGACCGCCGTTTCCGGGCGCGGCGTGGGGCTGGACGTGGTGGCCACGCGCGTGCGCAGCGTCGGCGGTACGCTGGACGTCGCCAGCACGCCCGGCGCCGGCACCACCGTCACGCTGCGGCTGCCGCTGACGCTGGCGATCGCGCCCGCGCTGCTGGTAGGGCTCGGCGCCGAGACGTACGCGCTGCCGCTGGCGCACGTGGTGGAGACGCGCGAGCTGGAGCCCACCGAGCTGCGGCAGGCGGGGCCGGGCCGGGTGGCGCTCTGCGGCGACGAGATTCTGCCGCTGCTGGAACTGCGGCGGCTGCTGCGCTACCCCGCCGCCGCGCCGGCGCCGCGCACCGCGGTGGTGGTGCTGGAGGCCGGCGAGCGCTGGGTCGCCCTGGCGGTCGACCGCTTCGTCGGCCAGCGCGAGGTGGTGGTAAAGGCGTACGACCACCCGGCCGCCGCGCCGCGCCTCTTCTCCGGCGCCACCCTGCTCGCCGACGGGCAGCCGGCGCTGATCCTCGACGTGGGCAGCTTAGTTGCGAGTTGAGAGTTGAGAGTTGAGAGAAACCGTACCCCCCGACCGCAACGGCGGCGAGAGTCGGGGTTGCCGTTCGCTCTCAACTCCCAACTCCCAACTCCCAACTCTCAACTCTCAACTCGGGAGCACGGGCAAGATGATCGACGTTCGAGAGCTGGGCGAGCTGCAGCTCGACGCGCTGCGCGAGGTGGCGAACATCGGCGCGGGGCACGCGGCGACGGCGCTGTCGCAGATGACGAAGAGCCGCATCATGGTGACGGTGCCGCGGCTGCAGATCGCGCCGCTGGAGCAGGTGGCGGAGCTGCTGGTGGACCCGGAGGAGGTCGTCGCCGCGGTGCTGATGCACATGCTGGGCGACCTCACGGGCCGCACGCTGCTGCTCTTCCCACGCGCCTCGGCGATGCGGCTCACCGAGATCCTGCTGCACCGCGCGGCCGGCACGGCGCACGTCTTCGGCGAGCTGGAGCAGTCGGCGATCAAGGAGGCGGGCAACATCCTCTCGGCGGCGTACATGAACGCGCTCTCGGACTTCATGGGGCTGCTGCTGCTGCCCTCGGTGCCGAGCCTGGTGGTGGACCTGCTGGGCGCGGTGCTGACGACGACGTTCACCAACTTCAGCACCGACCGCGAGTACGCCTTCAGCATCGAGACGCAGTTCACCATGGACGCCGGCGAGACGGTGCACGCGCACTTCCTGCTGCTGCCGGACCTGGCGTCGCTGAAGGTGATCCTCGAAGCCATCCGCCTGGCCTGACGTGGCGGAGCGTGTGTCGGCCCGGCCGCGCCCGCCGCGTTCCGAGCGGGACCTGCGCATCCTGCGCGGCTTTGCGCAGCGCATCGACGCCGCGGACGCCGGCGCGCACAACAACCTGGGCGTCCTCTACTTCAACAAGGGGCTGCACGACGAGGCGGTCGCCGCGTTCGCGCGCGCGCTGGAGCTGGACCCGCGCATGCAGGTCGCACAGCGCAACCTGGAGGTCGCCTACTTCGCCACCGGGCACTATGAGCGCGTCATCGGCGAGCTGCGCGAGGAGCTGCGCCGCGACCCGGACGCCGGAGAGGCGCGCCGCCGCCTGGCGCGCGCCTATCTGCAGACGGGCGACGCGCCCGCCGCCGTCGCCGAGCTGCAGCGGCTGCTGGTGCGCGACCCGCGCGACGCCGGCACGCTCGTCCAGCTCGGGCAGGCCGCCAAGGCGGCCGGCGACCTGGACGCGGCGCACGCCTGGCTGGAGCGCGCCCGCGCGCTGGCGCCGCACGACGCCAGCGTGTACCTGCACCTGGGCGAGCTGTTCTACCACCGCGGGCTGAGCGAGGAGGCGCGCGCCGCGCTGGAGCGGGCGCTCGCGCTGCAGGAGCCGCTCGCCGACGCGCACCACCTGCTCGCCTTCGTCTTCGGCGACCTGGGCGAGACGGCGAAGGCCGAGGCCGCTGCGCGCCGCGCCGTCGAGCTGAACCCGCACCTGGCGAAGGCGCGCGCCAATCTCTCGCTGGACCGCTACAGCGCCGAGCGCTACCGCGAGCTGACCGCCGACCGGCCGCGCCGCACCGAGGCGGGCGGCGGCTTCCTCGCCTTCTACCACGTCGGCGTCGCCTTCCGGCAGAAGGGGCTCTACGACGAGGCGCTGCGCGAGTTCAACCGCGCGCTGGAGCGCGGCGAGGACGCGGCGCTGGTGCGGCAGGCGATTGCCGAGACGCACCTGCTGCGCGGCGACGCCGCCACGGCGCGCGCGCTCTACGCCGAGCTGCTCGCGGCCGACGCGGCCAGCCCCAAGCTGTGGAGCGAGCACGGCGTCGCGCTGCACCTGCTGGGCGACGCGGCCGCGGCGGAAGAGAGCTACCGCCGCGCGCTGGAGTGCGACGCCGAGTACGCGCTGGGCTGGAACAACCTGGGCGTCGCGCGCGCGCACCGCGGCGACGCGGCCGGCGCCGAGTACTGTTTCGGCCAGGCCCTGCAGCGGCAGCCGGAGCTGGCGGACGCGCTCTGCAACCAGGCGCTGCTGCACGCGCGCGCCGGCCGCTGGGCCGCGGCGCTGCGGGTCTACCAGCGCGTGCTCGCGGCGACGCCGGACGCCGGCGCCTGGAACGGCGCCGGCGCGGCGCTGCTGGAGCTGCGGCACTTCGCGGAGGCGCGCACCGCCTTCGCGCACGCGGTCGAGGCGAACCCGCGCTCCGCGGCGGCGCACTACGGCCTCTCCTTCGCACTCTCCGGACTGGGCGACTTCGCCGGCGCGCTGCGCGAGACCAAGCAGGCGCTGGAGCTGGATCCGTACTACGCGCCGCCGCGCTTCCGGCTGAGCACCGAGCTGCAGTTCGAGGACGCCGAGGTGCTGGCGCCGGAGCTGGACGTGGCGCAGCGCCTGGCGGCCGACGCCGGCGCGGGCGTGCCGGAGTTCGAGTTCGACGCCGCCGCCCTCGACGCGGCCTTCGCCGGAGCGGCGGCGCCGCCCGCGCCGGCCGCTGCGCCGGCCGACCCGCTCGCGCCCGCCCGCGCGC
>ERZ1066122.527-NODE-527-length-40034-cov-25.678706_pt1 | contig 40034 bp, 37 predicted proteins | sample MGYA00382769_ERZ1066122 | MGnify/ENA primary metagenome ERZ1066122 (study PRJEB33369, sample SAMEA5778352) | biofilm metagenome | biome: Industrial cooling water; feature: Water cooling tower basin; material: Biofilm | place: United Arab Emirates | collected... | reverse complement strand
GCCCGGTGCGCACCGCCAGTTCCGAACAGGTGCGCCGGCCGATCAACCGCGACGGCTTCGACCAGTGGCGCCCGTACGAGGCGTGGCTGGGGCCGTTGAAGCACGCGCTCGGGCCCGTGCTGGAGGCGTATCCCGAACCGCCGGAGCCCCACGACTGATCCACCCTCATCGCCGCGTGTCGCGCGCCGGGGGAGGCGCGATGGCATGCGGTCCCGCGTTCCATCCCACCAACCACCACAGACGCCCATCGAAGGGGAGAGCACGATGACACACCGCAAGGACCACCCTCTCAGGCATGCGCGCGCGCCCAGGCGCCTGCCCTTGAGCGCCGCCATCCTGATCGCCTGCGCCGGCATGGCCGCACAGGCCATGGCCCAGGATGCGCAAAGCGACGAGGACCAGGCCCCCACGCTCGACACCATCACCGTCACCGCGCAGAAGCGCACCGAGAATTCGCAGGACGTGCCGATCAGCCTCAACGTGATCGGCGCCCAGCAGCTCGACGAGCTGCAGGTCAACGACTTCGAGGACTACGCCAAGCTGCTGCCCAGCGTGTCGATCACGCCCAGCGGCCCCGGCTTCGGCCAGGTCTACATGCGCGGCGTGGCCAGCGGCGGCGACGGCAACCACTCCGCCTCGCTGCCCAGCGTGGGCATCTATCTGGACGAGCAGCCGATCACCACCATCCAGGGCGCGCTGGACCTGCACGTCTACGACCTGGAGCGCGTGGAAGCGCTGTCCGGCCCGCAGGGCACGCTGTACGGCGCCAGCTCGCAGTCCGGCACGATCAAGCTGGTCACCCGCAAGCCCGACCCGTCCGACTTCGCGGCCGGCTACGGGCTGGAGCTGAACTCGGTGAAGGACGGCGGCATCGGCCACGTGGCCGAGGGCTTCGTCAACGTGCCGATGTCCGAGAACGCGGCCATCCGCCTGGTCGGCTGGCAGAAGCGCGACGCCGGCTACATCGACAACATCTATACCGAACGCACCTACCCGACCTCGGGCATCGTCGAGAACAACGCCGACCGCGCCCGCGACGACTACAACGAAGTCGACACCGTCGGTGCCCGCCTCGCGCTCGGCATCAATCTGGGCGAGAACTGGACCATCACCCCCACCGTGATGGGCCAGCGCCAGGAGACCGAAGGCTTCTTCTCCTACGACACCACGCTGGGCCGCAACAAGGTGAGCCATGCCCGGCCCGAGACCGGCGACGACCGCGGGTGCAGGCCGCGCTCACCGTGCAGGGCAAGCTGGGCAATTTCGACCTCACCTACGCCTTCGCCCACCTCAAGCGCGACGTGGACGGCGAGTCCGACTACAGCGACTACGGCTTCTGGTACGACACGCTGCTCGGCTACGGCGCGTACTTCTACGACGACAACGGCGACTTCATCAATCCTGCGCAGTACATCCAGGCGAAGGACGAGTACAAGAAGACCAGCCACGAGCTGCGCATCTCCACCCCGCAGGACAACCGCTGGCGCCTGGTCGCGGGCCTGTTCTGGCAGAACCAGTTCCACGACATCCAGCAGCGCTATCGCGTCGACGGCCTGGCCGAGGTGCTGTCGGTGCGCGGCTGGGAAGACACCATCTGGCCGACCAAGCAGGAGCGTCGCGACAACGACCGCGCGGTGTTCGGCGAATTCAGCTTCGACTTCACCGATGCGCTGACCGGCACCGTCGGCTTCCGCCACTTCCGCGCGGACAACAGCCTCAAGGGCTTCTTCGGCTTCAGCGACGGGTATCTGTCGCAGTCGACCGACCCGCCGGAACGTCTATATGGCCAGGCGGCCTGCAACTATCTCTACGGCACCGACCAGACCCAGTGGCAGCCGTTCAACGGCGCGCCCTGCAAGATCTTCGACAAGGACGTGGACGAAAGCGGCACCCTGGGCAAGGCCAACCTCACGTACAAGCTCAGCGACACCAAGCTGATCTACGGCACCTGGTCCGAGGGCTACCGCCCCGGCGGCATCAACCGCCGCGGCACCCTGCCGCCCTATCTGGCCGATTACCTGACCAACATCGAGTTCGGCTGGAAGACCAGCTGGCTGGAGAACCGCCTGCGCTTCAACGGCGCGGTGTTCTCGCAGGACTGGGAGGATTTCCAGTTCGCGGTGCTCGGCCAGAACGGCCTGACCGAGATCCGCAACGCCAACCAGGCGCGGATCCGTGGCATGGAACTGGACATGAGCTGGGCGGCCACCTACAACCTCAAGCTCTCCGCCGGCCTCGGCGTCTACGATGCCGAGCTGACCGAGAACTACTGCGGTGCGATCGACCCCAGCGGCAATCCGATCACGGTCTGCGATGCGGACGACCTGCAGTCGCCCAAGGGCACCCGCCTGCCGGTCACCGCCGATGCCAAGGGCAACCTCACCGCGCGCTACACCTTCGACATCGGCCAGTACGAGGCCTACTGGCAGGGCGCCTATGTGTACGAAGGCAAGCGCAGCTCCGACCTGCGCACGCGCGAGAACGACATCCTCGGCGACCTGCCGAGCTATCAGATGTTCGACTTCTCCATCGGCGTGCGCCGCAACAGCTGGTCGGTGGATCTGTACGTGAAGAACGTGTTCGACGAGAACGCGCAGTACAGCCGTTTCACGCAGTGCAACGAAAACGTGTGCGGCAATGGTCCCGGGGCGCCTGTGCCGTCGCGCTTCACCGATGGCCAGGTGTACTCGATCGCCGCACAGCCTCGGACCATCGGCATCAAGTTCAGTCAGGAGTTCTGATGCCGGGCCGTTCCGGCCGATGCACGGGCGGGCCGCCTTCGGGCGGCCCGTTTCGTTCTGCAGCCCTTCATGCGGGTTCGCCGCCCGCATCGCCCTCGCGCGCCGGCGCGCGCACCACGGTCACCGTGCACGGCGCCTCGGCGACCACCGCCGCGGAGACGCTGCCCAGCAACCGGCGCACGCCGGTGATGCCGCGGGCGCCCATGACGAGGTGGTCGACGCCGTTGTTGCGGGCATAGTCGAGCAGGGCGACGGCAGGTTCGTTGTGTTCGAGCACGTGCACGCTGATGCGCTCCGGCGCGAGCCCGAGCGGGCGCACCCAGTCGCGCAGGGCGATCAGGCGCTTGACGTGGCGGTTGCGGCCCTGCGCGTCGAGGTTGCTGTCCAGCGCCACGCGGGCGGTGCGCATGACGGTGACACAGGCCACACGCGACTGCGGAAACATCGCGGCGATGCGGGTCGCGGTGGCGCGCAGTTCGGCGCAGAGCGCGACGTCCGCATGCTTCAGGTCGACGGCGACCATCAGCAGCGGCGCCTGCCGCAGGTGGTCGCCCGCGGCGCGGCCCGGCAGGCGGTCGCGGCCGAGATTGCGCCACCATCGGCGCATCACCGTGAGCCGGCCGTCGCGCTGCGCGCGGTCGGCGCGCCCGGTCAACGGCACCTGCTCGGGATGGCGCAGCGCGTGGGCCAGCTGCGCGGCGGTGGCCGGGCGGGCGTCGGGGTCCACTTCGAGGCACTGCAGGAGGATCTCCTGCAGCCAGCGCGGAATGTCGGGACGCAGCGTGCGCGGCGGCGCCGGGTCGCGATACAGCCGTCGACGCAGGCCGGCCGCGCCCACCGGGTTGCCGAACGGGCGCTCGCCGGTGGCCAGGTGATAGAGCGTGACGCCGAGCGCGAACAGGTCGCTGCGCGGTTCGTCGCGCTGGCCCAGCACCTGTTCCGGCGCCATGTACGGCGCGGTGCCGATCGGGATGCGGAATTCCTCGGCGATGAGGTCCGGCAGTGCGCCGTGCCGCGACAGCCCGAAGTCGATCAGCACGATGCGTCCTTCCGGGTCGCCGGCGCGCAGCAGCAGATTGCTCGGCTTGATGTCCAGGTGCACCACATCCTGCCGATGCAGCGCATGGATCGCGTCGGCGATGCGTGCGCCCAGGTCGGCCACCCGCAGGGGCGGCAGCGGCGCGCGTTCGAGCAGCGGGCGCAGGGTGTCGCCGGCGATTTGCTCCATCACCAGCCATGGCTGGTCCTCGTGATCGCCGGCGGCGACGAAGCGCGGCACGTGCGCGCCGGCCAGCCGCGGCAGGATCATGCGTTCGACCTCGAAACCGACGATCTGTGTCGGCGCCTCGCCATAGCCGACGCGGGCGAGTTTCATCAGCAGCGGCAGGGTCTGCTGCGGGTGCGAGACCTTCCACAGCGTGGCCATGCCGCCCTCGTGCAGCGGCGTCACCAGGGTGAAGCCGCCGATCTGCATCCCCGGGCGCAGCGCGACCGGCATCTCAGCGGCCCTCCGCCAGCCGCGCGGCCAGCGCGTCGGGCAGGCCGGCGCGGCGGATCTTCTCCGCCGCGGCGTGATGGTCGTAGGGCACGCGCAGCCAGGTCATCGCAAGGGTGTCGGTGTCGTACAGCGCGCAGCACGCGGCGGGGTTGCCGTCGCGCGGCTGCCCGGCCGACCCCGGCAACGCCAGCCAGCGCCGGCTGTGCAGCAGGGGGATGGCCTGGCCCGGCACCGGCGTGAAGGCGCGCGCCGGGCCGTCGGGCATCGAGTGGTACAGCCCCGGCGGGTGCACATGCCCGCAGAAGGTCACGCGCTGCGCAGTCGCGGCGAGGCTGCGGCTGGCGGCCAGCGCATTGGCCACATAGCCCCAGTCGCCGGGCGCCCAGGCGTTGGCGTGCACGTAGAGACGGTCTTCGTCTTCGGCCTGCAGCGGCAGCGCGGCCAGCCAGCGGCGCTGCGTGTCGCTCAGGCGCGCATGGCTCCAGACGATGGCGGCCTCGGCCATCGGGTTGCGCGTGCCGCCCGTGCTGCCGGCAGGGTCCACGACCGCCGCATCGTGGTTGCCGAGCACCGCGATCGCGCCGTCGTCGACGAGCCGCGCGCCGGTGTCGACCGCCCATTCCGGGTCGGCGCCGTAGCCCACCAGGTCGCCGAGCAGCACCAGCCGGTCGTGGCCCGCGCGCGCGAGCGCCGCGAGGCAGGCGTCCCCGGCCTCGCGGTTGGCGTGCAGATCGGCGAGGAAGGCGATGCGCATGGGGCTGCCGGCAGGTCGAACCTGTCCGCATCTTAGGCCGATGCGCGGCGCCGGCATATCCGCATATGGTCGGAGCCGCACATGGTCGGAGCCGCACATGGTCGGAGGCGCACATGGTCGCAGCCGCAGTGGATCGAAGCCGCACTGTGTCGAAGCCGCACTGTGTCGAAGCCGCAGTGGGTCGAAGCTGCACTGGGTCGAAGCTGCAGATGGTCGAAGCCCCACCGCGCCCATGCCCTGCAGGCGCATATGCGCGATCGAACGCCCGGTGGCAATGGGCATGCGTGCAGGCAGACCAGCGCCCGGCCCGCGTCATCGCACCGCGCAGGATTCGAAGCGTGGGACACACGGCGGGAGGCAGGTGACTTGCGGCCGATGACAGCCGCCGCCTGCACGCAGAGGATCGGTGGTTCGAGCGCCCACCCCGCCCAGTCCCGGAGTCCGCGATGCCAGTGTCAGCCCGCACATCCAGCCGCATCGCCCGCACCCGGCGTCTGCGTGTCGTCGCCATGCTGTGCCTCGGCATGACCAGCCTGCCTGCACTGTCGGCCCCTGCCTGTCCTCACGCGGCGGATGCGCGCACCGCGCTGTCCGCGATGAAGATGGTGCCGTCGCCACCGGCCGACCCTGCCGGGCGCCTGGACACCGCCATGGCGCTGATCGCCTGCCTCGGCGATGCCGACCCCGCGCTGCGCGACGGCGTGGCCTACACGACGCTCGCGCGCTGGCTGCGCAGCGGCGCCTATACGCCCGCGGAGCTCCGGGACCTGCGTGGGCAGCTGTACGCGCTGCTCGACGGTCCGGCAGGTGCGGGTTACGCACATCCGTTCGCGGCGCTGGTGCTGTCGGAAGTGGCGCGCACCGACCGCATCGCGCCGTGGATGGACGCGGACGAACGCACGGCGATGGTGCGACGGGCTTCGGCCTATCTGGAGAGCGTCGACGACGACCGCAGCTTCGATCCGGCCGAAGGCTGGCGCCATGGCGTCGCCCACGGCGCCGACTGGCTGATGCAGCTCGCACTGCATCCCGCGCTCCAGCAGCGGGACGCTGCGCGCATGCTCGACGCCATCGCCGCGCAGGCGGTGCCGGCGCGGGCGCATGCCTACGTCGCGGGCGAGCCCGGTCGCCTGGCGCGGCCGGTGCTGTTCCTGGCGCAGACCCGGCCGCAGTCCGTGGAGGCGTGGGGCGACTGGTTCGCGGCGCTGCCGCCGCGCGTCGGCGACCCGGCGCTGGCCTATGCCGACCGCGACTGGCTGGCGCGTCGGCACGATCTGGGTGCGTTCCTGCAGGCGCTGTACGTGATGGCCGACCAGAGCGAGGACGCGGATGTGCGTGCACTGCTGCCCGGCATCGTGGGCGCGCTCAAGACACTGCCCTGAGCGTCGCGGGCCGGACGCTGCATATCGGTCAGGGCGCAGGCGGCGTGCGCGTCGGCAGCGGCACGTTGCACAGGTCGATGTGGCCGGCCGGACGCTTGTAGAAATCGTCGCGCCGGTTGCGGCGCGCTTCCACCAGGTCGGCGAACAGCGGCGTGTCGGTGCGCAGCACCTGCAGCGGGGTGCGGTCTGCGGCGGGCACGTCGGCCGCGAGGCGGATGGTGCGGATCGGCGTGCGCTGCTCGGCCTTCGTGTAGAAGCCCAGCCCGCCGTCGCCACGGGGCAGGGCGCTGAGCAGCTCCATGCCCTGCACCACGCGGCCCACGGTGGTGATGTTGAGATCCAGCTGCCGCGGCGACTGGCCGATCACGACGTACAACTCGGCACCGGTGCTCGAATCCGCGGCGGTGTCGCGGCCCGCGCCCACCGTGCCGTAGCAGTGCGCCAACCAGGCCTGCCCCTGCCGCGGGTCGCGCGCGGCGGCGAAGCCCTCGCTGAAACCGACCTCCGGCGCCCAGCCGTCGGCATCGGGCAGGCGCCAGAACGGCAGGCCGGCGATCGGCCGTGAAAATTCCGCCGGCAGTTTGGCCTTCGCGGCCTCCGGCAGCGGCCGGCGCTGTGCCTCGTCCTCGGCGGGGTCGCCCCACTGGGTGACGAAATTGTCCTGCACGCGGTTGATGCTCATCCCGTCCCAGTAGCCGGCCTTCGCCATCGCGACGATGTTGGCCACATGCGCCGGCGCGAACCCCGGCGCCAGTTCGATCACCACGCGCCCGCCGTCCAGTTCCATGTACAGCGTGCGCGCCGGGTCCAGCCCGCGCCAGTCGGCGTCGGTGGCGGAGGCCAGCACGTCCTGCATCGTCTTCGGCCTGGTCGGGGCATCGGCGGCAGGCGTGGTATCCGCGGGCGCGGCGGCCGTGGAGACGGCGAGCGTCGATGCGAGCGCGGCGCAGAAGAGGGCGAGGATGCGGGGAGACGGGAACAGGCGCATGGCGTGGCCGGCAGCAGAGATGAGCCCCGATTCTGGACGAGCCGCACGTCGACGTCCAAGCCTGCCCCGGGCCAACGGGCCGGGGAAGCGCACCGGAGTGCGCCGGCAGACGCACCGACGGCCCGTATCCAGCCCGCCGGCGCCGGAGTATCGTCCGGGAGCGATGCAGGGAGTGGCTGCGCATCGGTGAAGGGACGCGATGCCGGCCCGGCCGCCGATCAACGGCATTGGGTCTATGGCATGCCATCGACAGCATGTGAGCGCGTGATCGAGATCGTCGTCGACATCGACGTCGATGGGGATGCGCCGGCCGACAGCAGCACGCCGTGCCCGGCCGGTGTCGCCGGAGGCCCTCTCGACCACCTTGCCACGCAGCGCACCGCCCCTCCACATGCTGCGTGCCGCACCGTTGGCGCTGCGCGAGTGGCCGCGCGAGGGGCGCGACGCATCCGACCACCTTACCGATTCGACAGGGAGAGCCGTCATGTCCGACCGATGTCAGCAGAGCATCCAACGCCCGCACCTCGCAGTGCTGGCCATCGCCACGCTCGTCGTCTGCGGTGTCACGCAGGCCCAGGACGCCACCGGCGCCAGGGCGCAGGCGGCCGCACCGCTCGACAACCCGCCGCTGGTCCGCGTCGACCGCGGCCAGGCCGCGGAACTGGCCCTGCAGGTCAAGGCAGAGGCGCTGCCCGCGGTGCGGGCCGCCGCGCCCATCCGCAACGCGGAGCTCTCGCTCGACATCACGATGCGCGATGGCCAGATCTACAACCCGGCGACCGGCCGCTTCGATCAGGTCTCGCTGCGCGGCTATGTCGATGCCAACGGCACGCCGCCCGGTGCCTACTTCATCGCGCCCACCATCGAGACGCGGCCCGGCGAGACCGTGCGCATGCGCCTGAACAACCGTCTCGACCCGCAGCCGGGCTGCACGCCGCCCAACATCAACACGCCGCACTGCTTCAACTCCACCAACCTGCATTCGCACGGGCTGTGGGTCAGCCCGTCCGGCAACAGCGACAACGTGCTGCTCACCCTGCGTCCGCAGGTGAAGTTCGACTACGAATACGCCATTCCCGACACCCACCCGGCCGGTACGTTCTGGTACCACCCGCACCTGCACGGCTCCACCGCGCTGCAGGTGTCCAGCGGCATGGCCGGCGCGCTGGTGATCCGCGGCAACCGCCTTCCGCACATGGCCGATGGCGTGGTCCAGACCGGCGACATCGACACCCTGCTGCGCCACCCCGACGGCACCGCCTGGAGCGAGCGGGTGATCGTGTTCCAGCAGATCCAGTACGCCTGCCGCGACGAAGCGGGCAAGATCAAGACCCATCCGGACGGCACCTACCGCTGCGACCCGGGCGATGTCGGCGGCATCGAGGGCTACGACCAGTTCGGCCCCGGCACCTGGCCGAAATCGGGCCGTTACACCACCCTCAACGGCCGTGTGCTGCCGGTGTTCGACGACGCCGTCGCCGGCCGCCCCGAACGCTGGCGGTTGATCCACGCCGGCGTGCGCGACACCATCAACCTGCAGTTCCTGCCGCTGCGCGCCCAGGCCGAACCGCTGCCGAAGCTGGCCGCCGAGCACGATGCCTGGATCCGGCGCAACTGCGTCGCCCGGCCGCTGGCGCAGGCCGAGATCGCCGTCGACGGCCTCACCCGCGCGCAGACGTTCACCAAGCCGCTCAACGTGCTGCAGCCGGGCTATCGCAGCGATGTGTTGATGATGTTCTCCACCCCGGGCGAATACTGCGTGGTCGACGCCGCGGCTGCGGCCACCGCCACGGTGAACGCGCTGGTCGAGAGCCGCCAGCTGCTGGGTCTGGTGCGCGTGAACACCGGCCCCTCGCCGATCGTCCCGCTGCAGGAGCAACTGGCCGGTGCCGCCGAACGCTGGATGCCCGGCGACATCCGCGGCGCCGTCGTCGCCGGCCTGCGCGATGGCCTGAAGCTCGCCGCCTTCGTGCCGCATCCCACCATCACCGCACAGGAAGTCGCCGCGTCCGGCTCCAAGGGCCAGAAGGTGGAATTCAACATCGACGTCAGCGGCCCCGCGCCCGTCTTCGAGGTCAACGGCCAGCCCTACGACCCCGACACCTCGCGCGACCTGGTGCTGGGCCAGGCCGAGGAATGGACCCTCACCTCGGCCTTCGTGAACCACCCCTTCCACATCCACGTGAACCCGTTCCAGATCGTCAGCATCAAGGACCCGAACGGCAGGGAAGTCAGCGTCACCGGTGAACCGGGCGACCCGCAGTACGCCGCCACCCAGGGGTTGTGGAAGGACACCCTGTTCGTCAAGCAGGGCTACACCATCCTGATGCGCACCCGCTACCAGCGCTACATCGGCGAGTACGTCCTGCACTGCCACATCCTCGACCACGAAGACCAGGGCATGATGCAGAACGTCCGCGTGCTGCTGCCCGACGGGCAGGGCGGTGTGATCGACCCGGACAAGGGGCACGGCGGGCACTGAGCCCCGGCGCTTCGACGCGTGATGCCAGCGTGGGCCTGCGGCCCGCGCGCCAGCCACGCTGCGGAGCTGACGTGCGATGCGGGCCCGCAGGCGACTGCGGGCCCTGCTCATTCGCCGGAGAAACAGCCCCTCGCCATACATCGCAAGCGAGTAAGCCGCCGGCAGTCCCTTGAGTTGGCTCAGGCCGCGTGACGCGCTTCGAGATCCTGGAGACGCGACCGCAGCATCGTCCACATCGGCGTGTCGCGCCGCCGCATCACCTCGGCGAAGCGTGCGGCGAAGCCGGCGTCGTCCATCAGCCGCGTACAGGTGGCGACAGGCGCATGCTCCGGGTACAGCATGCGCAGCGCCTCTCCCAAGGCATCGCTCGTGCCCCCGATGGCATCGAAATCGAGCACGATGCCGCCCGCCTGCGAACATGCCTGCTCCGCACGCAGCAGGCCGGACAGCAGGCGGTCGATCGCGTCGCCTTCGATGCGGGCCGCGCGTTCGGGGTAGTGCCAGCCGGCTTCGAGCATCGACCAGCCGACATCCTCCACGCGCCGACGCACATGCAGCACGCGCAGCGCCTGCCCTCGCCCCTGCGCGAGCCAGTGCGCGCAGGCGAAGGGCTGGACCACATCCTTGTAGGCATGGCCGCTTCCGCGCACGGTGTCGTCGAGGAAGCGCAGCCAGACATCGAAACGCGCGCCCGCGGCATCGTGTTCGTAGCGCTGCCCGGAGGCGTCTCCATGGATCATCCGCCAGCGTTCGATGTTGAGAATCTCGCCGGCGCTGGTCCAGGCCGGCGATCGCAGCCCCAATGCCGCACGCGCGCGCTCGTGCACCACGCTCGAGAGCGAACGCGGCAGCGAGAGGACGAACAGAGACGGCAGTGCGTCGGCGTCGGTGTCGACGGCATGCGCCGCGCTGGTCGCGTCCCGGTTCGGACGACGACGGCTCATGCCGTGCCGGCTCGGTCGGTCCACGTGCGCAGGTGCTCCGCGATGCGCGCCAGCGGCGCCGACCAGTCGCCGGAGCGGGCCTGACGGTACAGCCGCATCGACGGGTACCAGGGCGAGTCGTCGCGGTCGCGGCGCCAGCGCCAGTCGCAGGGCGTGGGCAGCAGCACCCACACCTGCCTGCCGAGCGCGCCGCACAGATGCGCCATCGCCGTGTCGACCGTGATCACCAGATCGAGCCGGTCGACGATCGCCGCGGTGTGCGCGAAATCGCCGGCGACATGGCCGATGCGCGTCAGCCAGTCCGGCGCCATGGCGGTGCTGCCGAACTGCAGGTCGTACAGGCGCAGGCCGGGCAGATCGGCGAGAGGGGCGAACAGGGGCAGGGGACAGTCGCGCTGCGCGGCGCAGGGGTGATCGGGCCGGCTGGCGTGCACCAAGCCGATGCGTGTGGTTCCCGGAGGGACGGCCAGCAGCGCGTCGGCCTGCGCAGACAGCGGCGCATTCGCGTACAGATACGGGGCCGTCGGCATGCCCGGCCAGGTGTCGCGCAGGGTGTGCGGCAGGCTCAGCAGGGGAATCTGCAGGTCGTAGCCCTGCGGGGTCTCGCCTTCGTCGAAAAAGCGTTCGACCGTGCCCAGGGAGGCGAGCAGACCGCGCAGTCTGTGCGGTGTCTGCAGCCACACCCGCCCACCGGCGGCCACGATGCCCTGCAGATAGCGACAGAACTGCAGTTGGTCGCCCAGCCCCTGTTCCAGCCAGACCATCACGATCTCGCCCTGCAGCGGCCGCCCATCCCAGAGCGGTGCATGGGTTCCTGGATACTGCGGCGTGCGGCCGCCGCAGTCGAACCGCCATGCGTAGGCGTCCCAGCCGGCGTCGTCGCCCTGTTCGAGCTGCGTCTCGGCGAGCTGCATCCAGGCGAGCTGGTCGTCCGGCTGCAGACGTGTGGCCTCGCGCAGCAGCGCCAGCGCCCGTGCCGTGTCGCCGCGGGCGCGGAGCAGGGCGGCCAGGTGGCGCCGCGGCAGGTTCCAGCCCGGCGCCAGCGCGATCGCGCGGGCGAAGGCATCCGCCGCCGCGGGGTCTTCACGATCGCTCAGGCAGCCCAGCAGATGCAGCGCCTGCGGTGCATCCCCACGCAGCGCCAGCGACGCGCGCACGGCTTCCAGTGCCTGCGCGGGATGACCAGTCCGCTGCAGCAGGCCGGCAAAACGCAGCCACGCATCCGCCGAGCCGGAATTCCGATGCAGGTAGGCCTGCAGCGATGTAGCCGCCTGTCCATGTGCGCCCATGACTTCGTGCAGGTCCACCAGCGCGGCATGCAGTGGCCAATGGTCCGGCGCTTCGCGTGCCAGTGGCTGCAGGCGCGCGATCGCGTCGCCGAAGCGTCCGGCCCGCGCGTGCGATGCCGCCTCGGCCAATGCCGTGTCGATGGCGGGACGGACATCGATGTCCGTATCGATGTCGGTATCGGTATCGGTCTGCATGTGCGTCATGTCGGTCACCGCAGGAAGGATGTGTGCAGGTCCGGAGCGGCCTCCCCCTGAAGCCGCTCCGGATGGTCTGCTCCGTCAGATCTTGTCGAAGACGAAGGTCTTCGGCCCGTTCGGGCCTGCGGGGAATGCCATCCAGAAGGTCACCAGGGCATCGTTGCTCTCCACCGTCACCGGGTCCGCCTGGTAGGAATGATTGACGTAGCCGAGCGTGACCTTGTACGGGCCTTCACCGGTCAGCGTAGCGTCGATGTTCTGGAAGGCGTTCGCCGGCACTTCGCCGCTGAGCTTGCTCTTCGAGCCGGCGATCGTGAAGGCGATTGGGCGGAAATTGAATTCGATCAGGTCGCTTGCGGTGACCTGCGCATCGGCCATGGAATTGATGATCATGTGATTCTCCTGAGTCTGATCTGGTTGGGGTCGAGCCGGCGCGCATGCAGCGATGGCGCACCGGTACATCGATGCTACGGATCGTGGATGACGGCGAAACCGCATGTCCGGCATCGGCACCCGAACGACACCGGGACGGCCCGAACGCACACCGTCGGCAGACTGTGGGCGCATCGGAAGCACTCGCTGTGCGGATGTCCGTGCAGATGTCATCGTCTTTCGCCGTGTCTTTTCCGGCTGCCGTCTGCCGAGTGCGGTCATCCGGCGGCGATGCGCCTCGACGATGTGTCGTGTGTATCGAGACGGTTGGATCGGGGCGATGTCGTTGCCCGGTCGATGTGTTCATTTGCGATGCAACGCGATCGCCGCATGCCTGTTTCACGCAGCAGCGGATGCGAAGCGCGGCGTTGCGTGTTGCTCTCGTATCGTCATCCGCTGGCCCGTGTAGTGCGAAGCGTGAGCGGCAGCATCGCATCGAAGCGGAACGCTGCCATCGCACCGTCTCGCGCTGCATCCGCATCATGCCGGCGGAGCTGAAGAGCGATGCCTACGCGTCGTGCGGAGTCGATGGGGCGATCCGCGCTGTCGTGCCCCGTCATCGGGTCTTCATGCGGCAGTCGAGCCTTTCGCTTCTGCCGGGAGGCAAGCGAACGCGACGCCCACGCGCCGTTGGGCCTGCGCGGGAGACCGGCGCAGCGCAGCGACTCTTCGGTTGGTGCGTGCCTTCAGATGCGATGGGATGCCCGGCGTCGGCCTTCACCGCTGGTCAGCGTGATGGCCGTACTCCGCGCTCAGCGTTTCTTGCGCTTGGGCAGATAGGGGTTGGTGCGTTCGTCCGTGCGGTATCTGCCCAGGTCGCCACCATGGAACAGCACTTCGGTTTCCTGCGTGGGGGTCGAGGTCAGCCATTCGGAAAAGGTCTGCTGGCCGTGTCCGCCCTGGATCTGCTCGTTCTTCCACTGATTCCTGTCGTCGGACGGTGCTTCCAGCACATCGAGCATGCGCTGCGGCGTCCACGTGGTGACGCGCGGGACGGTGTAGGTGTGCAGTTGCTTCGCGCCGAGGGCGATGGTCTTGGCGCCGTCCTTTCCATCATCGGTGGATTGGGTGAGGCGCTCGGGTTGCGCCACCAGCGAGACGAACGGCGAGGTGTTCTGGCCCTTGGTGTGTTCGGCGCCGGCGATGGCCGTGCCCAGGTGCGTATTGACCGCATCGGTGGTGCCCGGGCCCTGGTATTCGCCGCCGTGCATCGCACGGATCTGCTGCATGGCCGACAGGTTCTGCCCCTGACGCGGCTTGTCGTGGTCGCGCTCGTTCTGGAACCGGTACGCGGTGAGGTAGTCGCGTTGCAGGGTGGTCTGCTGGATCTGCTGCCCGACCATCGGCGAGAGCGGGCTGTGCTGCGTGCTTTCCCAGGTGTTCACGCGCTGCAGGGCGCTGTGGATTTCCTGGCCCAGCTGGCTCACGGTGGCGCCGGTGAGCGTGGCGGCCAGGTGCGCGCGTGCCTGCACGAAGGCAGTGGGATTGGCGCGCTCGTGCGGCTGGGGCTCGAATTTGCGCGCGTTGGTCGGTGGCGGCGTCATCGCGCTCAGCGAGCCTGAGCGCCCACGCCCGGAACCGGTGTCGTCCATGCCTGCTCCCCTCTCCCTGGAGTCCTTGTCGATGCGTTGCCCCGCCCGTGCGGGCCGTCCGGAGGTTAGCACGCGCCCTGTGCGGTCGTTGCGGGCGGCCCCTGACCTCCGGCACATTCACTAGTAAGAATTTCGACATAGTCTGATCTCAACGCTAATCAGGAGATCGCCATGAGCGTGTCTTCATCATCCGAAGGGGGCGCCGGACCGCCGGCTGCCGGCAACGGGCCTCTGCCCGACCACGAGGCCGTCGAGGCTCTGCTGCGCAAGTTCCAGAAGGAGCTGTCCGGGGGCACGGTGTCGCTGGCGCTGCTGGCGGTGCTGGCCGCGGCCACCGAGCCGATGTACGGCTACCGCATCGCCAAGTCGCTGGAGGCCAGTGCCGGCGGCGTGCTGACCGGCAAGCAGAGCGCGCTGTACCCGGTGCTGCGCAATCTGGAAGGCGCAGGCTTGCTGGACAGCGAGGTGGAGCCCTCGATCAGCGGCCCGCCACGCCGCTACTACCGCATCACCGCGCTGGGCCGCGAGGTCCTGGCCGCCTGGGCCGCCGCCTGGGGCGAGACGCGCGATTCCGTCGATTCACTGCTGAGGGGAACCCTGTCATGACCACCGAACATTCCGCTGCCTCCCCGGTCGTCGGGTCGGCGTTGCCGCGCACCATTCCCGACTACCTGGACCAGCTGCGCGCATCGCTGGCCGGGGCCGACCCCGCGCTGATCCAGGATGCGCTGTACGACGCCGAGGACTACCTGCGCTCGGAGCTGGCGGTCGAATCGACCAAGGGCCCGGGGGCGAAGAGCGAGGCCGAGGTGATCGCCGCGGTGGCCTCCAGTTACGGGGCGCCCGAGGAAGTGGCCGACATCTACCGCGACACCGAGGCGCGGGTGCAGACCGCACTGCGTCCGCCCAGGGCCAAGCTCCGGCGTTCGGTGCTGGGCCGGTTCTTCGGCGTCGCCGCCGAGCCGCGCACCTACGCCGCGCTGTTCTACATGATGCTGGCGCTGGCGACCGGCATCTTCTACTTCACCTGGGTGGTGACCGGGCTGTCGCTGTCGCTCGGCCTGTCGATCACCATCATCGGCATCCCGCTGCTGATCCTGTACTTCGGCTCGGTGCGGGTGCTGTCGCTGGTGGAAAGCCGGCTGGTGGAGGTCATGCTGGGCGAACGCATGCCGCGGCGGCCGCAGTACACCGATCGCGACCAGCCGCTGCTCAAGCGCATCGGCCAGATGTTCACCGATCCGCGCACCTGGACCACGCAGCTGTATTTCCTGCTGATGCTGCCGCTGGGCACCGCCTATTTCACCATCGCGGTTACCCTGCTGAGCGTGGGACTGAGCTTCCTGCTGCTGCCGTTCGCGGTGCTGACCGGTGACGTGCGGCTCAACACCGACGTGGGCGGCTTCTTGTCCTTCGACATCCTCGACGGCGCGCTGGCGACGACGATGGGCTGGTGGTCGCTGCCGCTGATGTTCGTGCTCGGCACGCTGGTGCTGTTCGCGCTGCTGCACCTCGCGCGCGGTGTTGCCTATCTGCACGGCCAGTTCGCCAAGCATCTGCTGGTGAGGTCGGCCTGACCGGCGATCCACGGTTTCGCAGGCGCTGAACGACGACGCCCTGGCCGCATGGCCGGGGCGTCGTCGTGTATGCGCGGCGTGGATGGCCTGCGTGCGTCGTGCGCACGCGGGCGCTCAGCCTGCGTCGCGGCGGCGGAAAGGCAGGGCCCCGTCCTTCGGAGCGTCGGCCTGCGTGCTGGCAGATCGGGCATGCCGGGCGATGAAGTTCCGTACCTCCGGGTACACACGCTCGCGCCAGCGACGGCCGCTGAAGATGCCGTAATGCCCTGCGCCCTCGACGGTGAGATGGCGGCGCTCGGCTTCGGGTACGCCTGTGCACAGCGCATGCGCGGCGCGGGTCTGGCCGAGGCCGGAGATGTCGTCCAGCTCGCCTTCGATGGTCATCAGCGCGGTCCCGCGGATCGCCTCGGGGCGCACACGCTCACCGCCCACCACCCACTCGCCGCGGGGCAGCAGGTGGTCCTGGAACACGATGCGCACGGTGTCGAGGTAGTACTCCGCCGGCATGTCCAGCACGGCGTTGTATTCGTCGTAGAAACGGCGGTGCGCGTCGGCGTCGTCCAGGTCGCCCTTGATCAGGTCCTGGTAGAAGTCCCAGTGCGAGGTGAGGTGGCGTTCCGGGTTCATCGCCAGGAAGCCCATGTGCTGCAGGAAGCCCGGGTAGACCCGGCGGCCGCGGCCCGGGTAGTTGGCCGGCACGATGTGGATGAGGTTCTGCTCGAACCACCACAGCGGCTTCTGCGTGGCCAGGTTGTTGACCTCGGTGGGTGATTCGCGGGTGTCGATCGGCCCGCCCATCATGACCAGCGAACGCGGCGTGGTCTCGCCGCGTGCGGCCATCAGCGAGACCGCGGCCAGCACCGGCACGGTGGGCTGGCAGACGCTGATGACGTGCAGGCTGTCCGCGCCGATGTGACGGATGAAGCCTTCGATGGTGCGCACGTAGTCGTCGAGGGTGAACGCGCCGGCGGACTTCTCCACCATGCGCGCATCCACCCAGTCGGTGATGTAGACCTTGTGGTCGCGCAGCAGGGTGCGCACGGTGTCGCGCAGCAGGGTGGAGTGATGACCGGAAAGCGGCGCCACCACCAGCACCGGCGGGTCGTCCTTCAGCTCGCCGATGCCGCCGGCATCGTCGGAGAAGCGCTTGAAGCGCAGCAGGCGACAGAACGGGGTGCGCAGCACCTCGCGCTCCACCACCGGATATTCCTTGCGGGTGCCGTCCGGGCCTTCGTGGGTCACGCTGTGGATGCCGAAGGCGGGTTTTTCGTAGTCCTTGCCGATCCGGTACATCAGCTCGCTGGCGGCGGCCACGCGCTGCGCGTTGGGCAGCATCGACAGCCAGCTGCCGGGGTCCGAGAACATCCGTGCATTGGCTTCGGCCCAGTAGGTCATCGGCGCCATCCAGGCGCGGCCCAATTCGTGCATCTGATAGAGCAGCATCGGCAAAACCCATCGTGTTGCGCCCGCAGCGGGGCGGATTGCTGCGGCGCAGCATAGCGGATCGAGGGGGCGGCCGTGCGCCGCCCGTCGCAAAATGACGGATGGCCATGGCGGCGACGGCCGCCCGTCGGGCGTCATGCACGACGGCATGCGGGCCGCATGCTTCGCACTCGGGGGAGCGTTCAGTGCAGATCATCGAAAGCCGGTTGCGGCAGAGCCCCGGCCACGTGGTGGCGATCGGCCTCGGCATGGCGATGTGCTTCGTGCCGCCGATCTGGCTGATCGCGCAGGTCGCCGGCGTGCGCGGTGTCGCGGGCACGGTCGTGGTGCTGCCGGCACTCGTGCTCGCATCGTGGATGTCGATCATGGCCGCGCGGAGTCTGCTGCGACGCGAGGCGGAATCGCATGCGTGGACGCTTTCCGCGGACACGCTGACGAGGGGGCTCCGTGGAGTGGAGCGCATCCGGCTTGCCGATATCGTCTCGATCGCGCAGGGCGTGCCCGGGCTGCCGCGTCGCAACCCATGGGCGGACGCATCCCTGGTGATCAGGCTGCGCGACGGCCGGCTTCTGCTGCTCAATCTGACGGCGGCCCGGCAGGGCGATGCCCTGATGGCGGAGCTGGTGAAACGCTGCGCGCCGGTGTGGACCGTGTCGCCGCACTACACCGTGCGCGAACGGGCTCTGCTGCAGGGGCTGTACTGGAACCGGCCGCTGTGGCCGGCGGCGGAGGGTTGAGCGCGCGGCCCGGCCGGGTGGATGCCGCGGGCATGCGGTCTACGGTGCCGCCGTCTCCAGTGCCGCGGCATCCTCGGCCAGCGCCGGCGACAGCCAGCAGTGGGAGCCCAGCGCGCGAAACCCCAGCTGCGCGAAACGCCCGCGGTAGAAGCGGGCCGGACGGCGCTGGAAGTCGTGTTCGTCGCCTTCGGCCTCGTCCTCGGTGGCGAAGGTTTCCAGGAAGGCGACGCCCGCGCACAGCGCGGCCACCCCGGGCAGGCCGTGGTCGAGTTCGCGTGTGGGCAGGTAGTGCAGCACGTCGCTGCACACCAGCAGATCGACCGGTGCGCAGGGCCGCAGCGCGGCGAAATCGCCGAAGCGCGCGAAGTGCAGATTGCGCCGTGCGCCGTAGCGGCGGATGGCGTATTCGCTGCTGTCGAAGCCCAGGTATTGCAGCTTCGGCCGCAGCTTCAACATCGGCGCGCGCCAGGCGCCTTCGCCGCAGCCGATGTCCAGCACGGTACGGACCGGCCGTTCCAGGTGATATTCGGCCGTTGCCACCGCCAGCGCGACCTTGCGCGTCAGGCGTGCGCTGCCGCCGATGCCGCCGTTGCGGTACCAGCGGTCGAAATAGGCGCGGTCGTAGGTCTTGGGCGATGCGGGCATGACGGGTGTCGTTGTGGGGCGCAGGCAGGGTTGGCCGGGCGGGCGTGGCCGGGTGAGCCGCGTCGAGCGGAGTGACCCAGGTGCGTCGGCTCAGGCGCGCACGGTGCCGGGATGGCCGATCACCAGCGAGGTCATCGACAGCGACCCCTGCACGTCGTCGTTGAAGAACGACAGCGCATCGCCCTGCCGCGCCAGCGCCAGCGCGTAGAGCAGGGGAATGTAGTGTTCCGGGGTGGGGATGGCCAGCGCCGCGTCCTCGCCGAGCGCCGGCCAGTCGGCCAGTGCGTCCAGGTCGCCGTCGAGGATCAGCGCGTTGACGCGGTCGCGGAAGCGCAGCGCCCAGGGCAGAGGCGTGGGGTCGCGCCAGTCGAAGCGCCGCAGGTTGTGCACGATGTCGCCGCTGGCGACCACCATCACGCCTTCCTCGCGCAGAGGCGCCAGCCGGCGCGCCAGTGCGACGTGCCAGGCGCCCGGCCGGCGGGAGTCGATGCCCAGCTGCACCACCGGCACGTCGGCCGCGGGGTACATCGGCATGAGCACGCTCCAGACGCCGTGATCGAGGCCGCGATCGGGGTCGATGCGCGCGGCGATGTCCGTGCCGAGCAGATCCACCACGCGCTGCGCCAAGGCCGGGTCGCCCGGTGCCGGCCAGCGCACGTCGAACAGCGCCTGCGGAAAGCCGCCGAAGTCGTGGATGGTGGGCGGCGCCGCGTTGCCGGTCAGCCATGGGCCGGGGGTTTCCCAGTGCGCCGAGACGCAGAGGATCGCGCGCGGACGCGGCAGCGCCGGGCCCAGCGCCTTCCATTGCCGCGACCAGGGGGTGTCTTCGATCGCGTTCATCGGCGAGCCGTGGCCGATGAACAGGACGGGCATCCGGGAGGTGGCGGCGGGGTCGGCAGTCATCGGATCCGGGACAAGGCAGGCAGGGGACGAGTATCCCCGCCTGCGCCGACGCTCTGCCAGACCCAGCGCGCGGCACGCACCGTATTGGCATTGAGCCGCGCCACGCGCTCCGCGCCCTGGTAGCCGCCGGCCACCAGGAACAGGATGGGCAGCCCGCGCTCGCGCGCCATGCGGAAGACGGCGAGATCGCGCTGGAACAGCTGGTGCGTGGTCATCCGCGAGAGGCTCTTTGGGTCGTCCTCGTGGCAGTCGGCACCCGCCTGGTAGACCAGCAGGTCGGGCGCATGGCGTTCGACCAGATCCTCGGCCGCGCGCAGCGCTTCGCGGTAGCGTTCGAAGCCTTCTTCGTGCACCCGTACCTGGAACGGCCAGGAGCGCAGGCCGCCGTTGCAGCCGAAGCGCGTGCCGAAGATCGAGACGTTGTAGAGATTGGGCAGGCGCGCGGCGAACTCTTCGGTGCCGTTGCCGCCGTGTTCGTCGCAGTCGATCACCATGACCCGGCGCTGCGGGGCCTGCAGCGCCAGCAGCGCCAGGCCGTTGATCGGGCAGTACCCGGTGCCGGCGGCATGGACCGCATGGTGGAAGCCGCGCGCGATGTTCATCGCGATGCCCTCGCGCATCGCCGTGTCGGCGGCCGCCAGCTGCCCGCCCAGCATCGCGAGCGTGGCGTCGCGCATCGCCGGCGACCACGCGATGCCCTGGCGGGAGGCCATGGGCTCGGTGCCGTCGAGGAAGGCCTGCAGATAGGCGGGGTCGTGCAGGCCGGCGAGGGCGTCGGGCTGGACAGGCTCCGGGCTGCGCAGCTCCGCGAGCCCCAGCCTGTGCAGGCGTTCCGCCGTGTTGCGCAGGCGGGCGAGCAGGGGTACTTCCGACGGCGCGTATTCGCTGCGGAAGTAGGCGGGAATCTTCATGGCCGTAGGGTAACCGCGGACGCCGCCAGACGCGTGTCCGCGAACCGGCGCAGGTCCTCGATGGTCGTGGTGGCGGGCGAGAGCATGTCCCCGCGCACCTGGGTCTCGAACTGGGCGCTGAACGCGCGCGGCCGGACCTTCGGCGGCACCGCCAGCGTGGTCAGGCGCAGGAACCGCGCCTGCGCGATCACCCGCAGCGGGAAGACCTGGCCCACATCGGTCCGGCACAGCGGCGGTGCATCGTCCGGGTAGCGCAGCGCGAACAGGGCGCCCGGCGGCAGCACCACGCCCGACACCGCCACCGGCGACACGGCCATGGCCGAATGCGATTCGCCCAGCGCCATCTTCTCCACCAGCAGCGGGCGTCCGGCATCGTCCACGAACAGGTTGACCCGCCCGCCGCGGCGCACGCGGCCGTGGGCGATTTCGAGAAAGAATTCCTCGGCCTGCGAGCAACTGCCGATCTCCGGCTTGTCGGGCATCGCCGGCATCGACGGCACATCCAGCGGCTCGGCGGCGAGGATCTGGCGCAGCAGCGCGAGGATCAGCCGGCTTTCCTCGCGCGCCAGGCCGGATTCGATGCCGGCAAGCACGCCGGGCAGGGCGGCCAGCCGGCCGGCCAGGTCCGCCGGCGACAGATCGGCGAAAACCACGGGCGGGCAGCGGTCCAGCCGCCGCCAGCCCTGCGCCCAGCCGGCGGCGATCGCGGCGCGGGCGAGTTGTTCGGTCTGCAGCCTGGGCCATTCGGCGAAGATGCCGAGATCCGCGGCATCGTCCGGGGCGCGCGGGCTGCCCAGGAACACGGACAGGAAGCGCGTGGCCTGGGTGTAGCCACAGCCGCGCCGCTCGGTGCGGTGGCTGGGGTGCTCGTCGAGCATCTCGCGCAGGATCCGGTGCAGGCCGTATCCGGCCTGCGCGAATGCGGCGACGATCTCGTGCGGGGCGCTCACCCCAGCGACAGCAGCAGGGCGCGGACCAGATGCGAGGCCTGGTCGCGGTCGCGTGCGTCGAAGGTGAAGATCGGGATGGGCCGGCCGCAGCGGCGCACGGCCTGACGGACCTCGTCCATCCGGAAACCGCCGCCGATGTCGGTGCGGGTGATGCCCACCACCAGCCCCACGTCGGCATTGATCTCGCGCACGCTGCGGACCCAGTGTTCGCATTCGTCGGCGATGTCCGGGCTGTCGCCCGGCAGGATCACCAGCACGCCCACCGCGCCCTCCATCACCAGCGGCCGCATGTGCGCGAAATGCGTCTGGCCCGGCAGGCCGTAGAGGTGCAGCGGGGTGCCGTCGTCCAGCAGGACCGAGGCGAAGTCCAGGGCCACGGTGGTGGTGGTCTTGTCGCCCATGGGGCCTTCCGACATGGGCATTTCCGTCGAGACCGGAGCGCTGTCCGACAGGGTGCGGATCGCGGTCGTCTTGCCCGCGCCGACGGGGCCTGCGAATACGAGTTTTGCGCTCTGAAATGACACGATCTGGCTGCTCTGGAAGATGGCTCGGTGAAAACGGCGAGGCGGGAACCTCAGGAAGCGCGGCTGAGGCCGAAGTGACTGGCGATGCGTGCGAGCAACCCGCCGAGGCGTCCGGCGTCCTGCGGGCGCTCGTGCACGGCGGTGAAGACGCCCTTGCCGCCTTCGGTCTCGAGCAGCCCGGCCGCACGGTAGGCCCACAGCGCGGCGTTGACGTCGCCGAGCGGCAGGTCGCACTGGGCGGCGAGCTGCTCGGCGCTGCCCGCGCCGCGCAGCAGCGCGTTGGCGATCTTGAGCGCGCCGATCAGCTCGGGCGCCGAGCCGATGTCCGGCCAGTCCCGCAGACGGTAGCGGCCGGGGGGAAATTCGGGGAGGCGGGTCTTGGACTGGAACGCGGCCTGCAGCAGGAACGCTTCCAGGCTTCGGCTTACGCCGTCGCCCAGCTCGACCGAGCGGTCGTTGGCCGCCACGGTCTGCAGGGTCCAGTCGGTCTGGCCCAGCGAATCCCGCGCCGACAGCAGATCGCTCAGGCTCGGCGCGTAGATGCGGCCCTGCGCGGGGCGGATGTGCAGGGTGCGGCCGCGCAGGGTGGCATCCACCGGGCGGCCTTCGAATTCGGGTGAGGTGAGCCGGCACAGCGCCGAGGTGGCGGCCTGTGTGCGCTCGGAGGGGGCGGCGGGTGCTGCCGTCGCGCTCGCGGTCGCGGGCGACGCGGCTGGAGCCGCCTGTGCGGCCGTGGCGGGCGTCTCCGCCTGCGGGGCGCCGAGCAGGTCGCGCAGGGCGACCGCCAGCGTGCTGGCGACGCTGGCCGGGTCGGCGCAGGTCACGCCCGGGATGCGGGTCTGGTCCGTGGGATTGAACAGCAGCACAGGCGTCTCCCGTCGACGTGCGATCTCATAGGCCTGTCGGCCGTACGTGTCGGCGTGGTCGGCCACCAGCACGTTGCAGCGTGTGCCGTCCCAGTCCCTGACGACCGCGCGGATGCGATACGCGGCGAGCAGCGTCGCTGCGATGCGCAGGCGCTGTGCGGTGTCGTCGTCGAGCGCGGCGATGGCGATGTCGGCGCGGATCATGCAGGCGGATTCGACTGAAGAGGGAAGGGGGCGGCGTGTCCGGTCGACGGCGGCCGCGGCATCGCGGGTGGGCGCGTAGCGCCCACCCGCGCGGATGCGCATCAGGAGAAGTCGATGCTCTTCTCGAAGGTGCGCAGTTCGTGGCGGGCCATCGCCAGGTTGGACTTGGCGCGGTCCAGCACCACGTACAGGAACAGCTTCTGGTTGGATTCCAGCGGGCGGATGATGTGGTACTGCTTGGTCAGGCTGACCAGGATGTCTTCGATGGTGTCGTTCAACTTCAGCGCGTTGGCCACCTTGCGCTTGGAGCGCACGACTTCGGAGTTGCCGGCGGCGGCCACTTCCAGGTCGAGGCCGGTGCCGTCGCCGGCCAGCATCATGCCGCTTTCGGTGTCGACCAGGGCGGAGGCCATGTAGCCGTCGATGCTGCGCAGGGGTTCGAGAGAGATCTTTGCCATGGTGTGTATTCCTGTGTGAGTGATGGTGGGGTGTGGCGGGGCGGAGACATCGCGGGACGCAGGGTGCGGCGCGCGAAACGGGCGGATCAGGTGCAGGCGGCCTGCGGTTCCATCGCGGGAACGCACTCGCCCGCCGGGTGGATCACGCAGCGGCGTCGATGCTGTCGGAAAGCGTCTTGGCCGTGTCGAGCGTGCTTCTGATGGTCATCGCGAGGTTGCTGGTGTTGTCGCTGCACACGCACAGCGCATGCATGCGGCGCTTCGACGGCACCCGCGCGATCACGATCGAACCGTGTTCGGTGGCGAGGCTGGTGTACGACGCGGTGCTCTTGAGGGTCTCGCGGGCGAACGACTCGAGCAGGCCCAGCAACGAACTCATGATCGCGGCGGTGCGGTGCGCATCGGAAGGATGGCTCTCGCGCGCCGCATGCGCATAGCTGCGTCCGTCGACCATGCAGGCCGAGGCGAACAGGATGGAGGTGTTGGAGTCGAGGAGCGAGGACAGGATGTTCTGGCCATCCTGTCGTGATGTGGTCTCGGGGTTGGGTGGCACGGAGCTGGTTACCGGAGATGGACTGTCGATGGGACGTCGCAGAAGACGGGCACGCTTTGCACGGGTGACGTTTCTGTCTGTGGTGATCAAAGCGTTAGCAGAAAGCATGCCAGCGCTGCAGCCAGCTGGATTTCCCCGGCCTCGAACGCGCTTGTCAGCCCGATGGGAGGCGTGATGTTCAACGCGATGTCAAGGAAAATTGACGCAGCGTGTCATGCGACGGTGCCGCATTCGCGGAGGTGGTGACCCGGATGGTCAGACGCCCACGTCGCCGCGTCCGATGATTGGACTGGTACGGGCCGGTACGGGGCGCGGGCGGCACGGGGCGGGCTCTGCTATCGTCGGCGCCCCCCTCCCGACGCCCTCCATGCCATGCAGTCCTATTTCTGGATCAAGTCCCTGCACCTGCTGTTCGTGATCGCCTGGATGGCGGCGGCGTTCTACCTGCCGCGGATCCTGGTCAACATCGCCGAGGCCGGCGATGTGCCGGCGGTGCGCGATCGCCTGGTGCTGATGGGCAGGCGGCTGTACCGCTTCGGCCATGTGGTGTTCGGCATCGCGGTGATCTTCGGGCTGGTGCTGTGGATGCATTTCCGCATCGGCGGCGGCTGGCTGCACCCCAAACTGCTGCTGGTCGCGCTGCTGCTGGCGCACTTCATCGTCGCCGGCCGCTGGCTCAAGGGCGTCGCCAAGGGCCGGCCGCTGCCGTCGGGCAAGGCGCTGCGCTGGTTCAACGAGATTCCGGTGCTGCTCTTGCTGGCGGTGATCTGGCTGGTGCTGGCCAAGCCGTTCTGAGGCGCGGCTCGGGATTGCGGATCCATGCGTGCTTCATTCCGATGAGGGATGCGTCGTCCGGAACTCACTGTTCGGGATTCGTCGCTGTGAATCAGTGGTTCTGAGTCAGCGCTCCTGAATCGGTGGTTCTGGATCAGTGGTTCTGGATCAGCCGCTCTGGATCAGCGGCTCTGGATCAGTCGTTCTGAATCCGCGGTTCGGGATGCGCCGCTCCGCATCAGTGGCTCTGCAGTCGCGTTCCTGCCCATCCGCCGTCGTGCACCTGCGTTTCCACGCATGCGGTTGAAATCGACAGGCCGCGAAAAGCCGTTCGCACCGGCTCCTCACCGATGGTGTGCGCACGATCACGGCCGCCGTGATCGCGGCCGGGTCTGTGCAGCAGCGTCCGTCAGCCGCGTTTCACCACTTCCGCTCAATTAACTCCGCTCGATCACATTCGCTCGATCGCGTCCGCCCGGAGGCTGGACGCCGTCACCGCAATGAAGCGGCGACCGTGGGCGTTCAATCGCCGGCAGCGGATGCCGGCGGGCGCTTCACCGGAACGCCGTCGGCATTGCACAGCCCGGCCCTGCACAGTCGCTCGCGCAGCGCAGGGGTGGCCTGCAGCATCAGGTGATAGAGCGCGTTCTGCTCGATCGTGCCGCGCACGGCGTGCGCGCCGGGGCCGTGCGCCCACACGCCGACATCCTCGCCGCCGTGGGTTTCGGCGCTCAGCGGGACGGTGGCTTCCTGCATGTAGTCGGGGTGTTCGGTGTCGACATCGGTCAGGTCCGGACGGCCCTGCAGTGCGGGCTGGTAGCCGCTGACTTCCTGCGGGTAGGTCTTGGGGCCTTCCGGTGCCTGGTCGGTCGCGCCGGTGTAGCCGGGGCCGTTGGCGTAACCCAGCGTGGTGTAGGGCAGGCCGGTGCCGTCGCCGGCGTAGCCGCCCTGGTTGCGGCCTTCGCCGCTGCTGCCGCGTACCTTGCCCAGGATCGGATTGCCGCGGGCGGGGTAGCCGGCGAAGGTGAGGGTGTGGGAATGATCGGCGGTGACCAGGATCAGCGTGTCGTCGGGCTGCCCTTCGACCGAGGTCGCGGCGACCGCGGCGCGCACCGCGTCGCTCAGCGCCACGGTGTCGACCAGGGCGCGATGGGCGTTGCCCTGGTGATGGGCGTGGTCGATGCGCCCGCCCTCGACCAGCAGCACGAAGCCGCGGTCGCCGTGGGCGGCGGAGATGCGCTGCAGGCGGCGAATGGCGTCGGTGGTCATCTCCGCGAGCGAGGGCTCGCCGGCGCGGTCCTGCGGGCGGTCGTGCTCGTACTGCATGTGGCCGGGCTCGAACAGCGCCAGCAGCGGCGCGTCGGCCGGCGCCTCGACCAGCTGGCGGGCGTTCCAGACATAGGCGCCGTCGGGCCGGCGCGTGCGCCACTCGGCCACCAGGTCGCGGCCGTCCAGGCGCAGGCCGGTCTGGTCGTCGTATTCGGGGTCTTGCGTGCCGGCCGGGAAGAAACTGCCGCGGCCGCCGCCCATCAGCACGTCCGGGCCGCGGCCGTGGCGGGTCTCGACGAACTGCCGGGCGATGTCCGGGCAGGCCTCGGCGCCGGGGACGCCCAGCATCTCGGAATCGTTCTCCCAGTTGCGGTCGGCCGAATGGGTGAAGGTCGCCGCCGGGGTGGCATGGGTGACCCGGGTGGTGGTGACCACCCCGGTGGCCAGGCCCGTCTCGGCCGCCAGCTGCCACAGGCTGAGTAGTTGGGCGCCCTTGGCGCCGGCGCAGTCGCCGCGCTGCGGCGCCTGGCCCACGCCGATCACCCCGGCCCGGGTCTTCACCCCGCTCGCCATCGCGGTCATGGTGCCGGCGGAGTCTGGGGTCTGGGTGTCGGTGTTGTAGGTCTTGCTGAACGCGGTGTGCGGAAAGTGTTCCCAGGCCAGCAGGTTCTCTTCGCCCGGTTGGCCGCGGCGCTGGCCTTCGAGGATGCGCGCGGCGGCCACCGTGGTCAGGCTCATGCCGTCGCCCACGAACAGGATGATGTTCTTCGCCCGCCCGGCCATCGCCCCGCGTTCGGCCGCCTGCGCGGCACCGGCGCGGAACCACCAGTCGGGGGTTTCGCCCTCGGGGCGCGCGATGGCCGGCACCTCGATCGGCTGCGGGCGCGTTGCGCGCTGCAGCGCCTCGACCTCCCCGCGGGGCTGGTCGGCGCTGGCGGTGCCGCCGACGAGCAGCGTACAGGCGAGCATCAGAACACGGCTGCGGACGGGCATGGGGCGCATGGGAAGCCTGGGCACGGAAACGGCCGCCGATTATGCCCAAGCCCATGGCCGGGCACATGAGCGCCGGGCGTCCGGCCGGCTGGCACCGCCATCGCGCAGCGCCAAGCCCCTGCCGCCACGCCCGCCGCATGAGCAGTCGCACGAGCAGTCGCGCCGGGCCGGGTGCCTGGGCTATCGTGCCGGCTCCCGCAGTCAGCGCCCGGTGCGCGACGGAGTCTCCGCATGAAGCTGTTCGCCGCCTGGTTCCGCATCCCCTTCTGGCAGCGCGTGCTCGCCGGCTTCGTGCTCGGCGCGCTGGCCGGCTGGCTGATGGGGCCGGCGGCCGAAACCTGGTTCGGCCCACTGGGCGATCTCTACGTCACCCTGATCAAGATGATCGCGGTGCCCTTGGTCTTTTTCGCGGTGATCGACGCGGTGGCCTCGCTGCACGGCCAGAAGTCGATGGCGGCGCTGGGCGGTCGCACCTTCCTGTGGTTCGGCATCACCGCGGTGCTGGCGGTGTGCGTGGGCCTGGCGGTGGGCACGCTGATGCAGCCGGGCGCCGGGCTGTCCGGGCTGACGCCGGATGCCAAGTTCGTGCCGCGCGACGTGCCCAGCCCGGTGCAGGTGCTGCTGAACATCGTGCCGTCCAACCCGTTCTACGCGATGACCGGCATCGGCACCACGAAGAACGCCGCGGGCGAGACCGTGCTCGCCGCGGGCCGTGGCTCGGTGCTGCCGGTGCTGTTCTTCGCCGCGCTGGTCGGCTTCGCCATGGTGAAGCTGGGCGAGAAGGTGGCGCTGGCGCGGCAGCTGGCGGGCGAGTCCAGCAAGATAGTGATCCAGATCACCAAGTTCGTGCTGGAGCTCACGCCCATCGGCACCTTCGGCCTGATCGCCGACCTGGTGGGCAGCTACGGCTTCGAGAAGCTGCTGCCGCTGGGCAATTTCGTGATCGCGCTGTACATCGCCTGCGCGGTGCACATCCTGCTGGTGTACAGCGGCCTGCTGGCCGCGCACGGGCTCAACCCGCTCAAGTTCTTTCGCGGCGCCGCGCCGGGCATGCAGGTGGCGTTCGTGAGCAGTTCGAGTTTTGCCTCGCTGCCGGTGTCGCTGCGCTCGGTCACCCACAACCTGGGCGTGAACAAGGACTACGCGTCCTTCGCGGTGCCGCTGGGCGCCAGCATCAAGATGGACGGCTGCGGCGCGATCTATCCCGCGCTGTGCGCCGTGTTTATCGCGCAGTACACCGGCGTGCCGCTGACCGCCGACCAGTACCTGATCATCGCCATCGCCTCGGTGCTGGGCAGCTTCGGCACTGCGGGCGTTCCCGGCACCGCGGTGGTGATGGCCACCGTGGTGCTCACTGCCGCAGGCCTGCCGCTGGAAGTCATCGGCTACCTGTACGCCATCGACCGCGTGCTCGACATGATGCGCACCATGACCAATGTGACCGGCCAGATGCTGGTGCCGGTGCTGGTGGCGAAGCAGACCGGCCTGCTCGACCAGGGCGTGTACGACACCGCTTCGAGCAATGTGGGGCTGGAGGAGGAATCGCCTGCGACGCAACCCGCAGCCGCGTCGCGCGAAAAGAGCGGCGCGTGACCGGCGCCACGCTGGTCGTCCTGATCGCCAGCGTCGCGGCCTGCCTGGCCGCATGGGCCGGCTGGAGGCTCGACCAGCGCCGCCTGGCCTGCGCCACCCGCTGGCGCGCGGTGCCGGCGACGCTGCTGATGCTGGTGTCGGTGTGGGTGGCGGCGCTGATCGTCGCCACCTTCGCGCTGAAGGTGCCCGGTGCCTACGGCCCGGTGCAGTACTGGTACAACGACCCGAACGCCCTGGATTTCATGATGGGGGCGCGCACCTGGGCGCTGTTCGCGGTGCTGGGCTGCCTGTGGGGGCTGGCTCCGATCACCGCCATCGTCGCGATCGTCTCGCTCTGGCGGCCGTCGCAGGTCCCGGCCCGACGCCGGCTGGTGATGCCCGCGCTGGCGCTGGTGGCCTTCGGTGCGGCGTTCGCGCTGTTCGTGGTGTTCCGGTTCTTTCCGACGGCCTGAACCCAGGCGCACGGATCTTGCCGCCTGTTCAGGTGTGTGCGGCGAGGGCCGGCCGCGCTGCGCTGGCCGGCGCCCGGAGCCGGGCCGGGCCCGTCCCGGTTGCCCCGCCGGGCGGCGTGACCTACCCTGCGCAGGTTTCGCCGGACATCGCCGTCCGGCCGCCGGGGCAGCCCGGACGGCGCGGTCGTTCATCTACATCGCGCCCGGCGTATATCGCACATCACGTTTTTCTTCGGGGAGTCTTCGGATGGATGCAGTCACGCGGATCGGCTTCGGCCTGTTCGGACTGGCGGTGCTGATCGGCATCGCCTGGGTGTTCTCGAACAACAAGCGCAACGTCGACTGGAAGCTGGTCGGCACCGGCGTGGCCCTGCAGATCGCGTTCGCCGCGTTCGTGCTGATGACCACCTGGGGCAGCACCATCTTCGAGAGCCTCGGTCAGGTGTTCGTGAAGCTGATCGAGTTCACCAACGAAGGCTCGAAGATGATCCTCGGCGGCTTCGCCGACCAGGACAAGTACGGTTTCGTCTTCATCTTCCACGCGCTGCCGACGGTGATCTTCTTCGCCTCGTTCATGGCGATCCTCTACCACCTGGGCGTCATGCAGTGGGTGGTGCGGATCATGGCCCTGGCGATCACCAAGGTGATGCGCGTCTCCGGCGCGGAGACCACCAGCGTCTGCGCCAGCGTGTTCATCGGCCAGACCGAGGCGCCGCTGACCGTGCGCCCGTACATCTCGCGCATGACCGAGTCCGAACTGCTGACGATGATGATCGGCGGCATGGCGCACATCGCCGGCGGCGTGATGGCGGTGTACATCGGCATGCTCGCCGGGACCGACCCCGAGCAGCAGGCGATCTACGCCAAGCACTTCCTCGCCGCGTCGATCATGGCCGCCCCGGCCACGCTGATCATCGCCAAGATCCTCATCCCCGAAACCGGCACCCCGCTCACCGCGGGTTCGGTCACGGTGCACGTGGAGAAGGAGAGCAAGAACATCATCGACGCCGCCGCCGCCGGCGCGTCCGACGGCATGCGCCTGGCGATCAATATCGCCGCGATGCTGCTGGCCTTCGTCGCCCTGATCGCGATGGTCAACCACCTGATCGGCTGGGTCGGCGACTGGCACATCCCCGGCTACCAGAGCATGAACATGATGCTCAACGACGGTGCGATGGGTGACGCGCAGACGGTCAAGCTCAACCTCGGTCTGATCCTAGGCTACGTGCTGGCGCCGATCGCCTGGGTGATCGGCATCGAGTGGAACGACGCGGTGATCGCCGGCGGCCTGATCGGGCAGAAGATCGTGCTCAACGAGTTCATCGCCTATCTGCAGCTGGCGCAGACCCCGGTGGGCGAGGGCGTGGGCGCGATCAGCGAGAACAGCCGTCTGATCCTCACCTACGCGCTGTGCGGTTTCGCCAACTTCGCCTCGATCGCGATCCAGATCGGCGGCATCGGCGGCCTGGCCCCGGAGCGTCGCGGCGACCTCGCCCGCTTCGGCCTGCGCGCCGTGCTGGGCGGTTCGATCGCCACGCTGATGACCGCGACCATCGCGGGCGTGCTGATCCATCTGCGCTGACGCAGCTGCTCCAGACCAGTTGCGCCGCCCCAGGTGCTTCGGCCCGCCTGTGCCGGACAGGCCTGACCACGCCGCCGCACCCGCGGCGCGTCGTCGGAAGGGCGTGGCATCGTTCCCGGATGCCGTCAGTGCATGTGCACCGTGCCGGCATTCGGCCCGCACAAGCCACCATCGTCGGCCCGCCGTCCTCCTGCCGCCGGCATGCGCCGGCGGATCGGTGATTCCATACGGCCGGCCGGCGTCGCGCCTCCCGCCCATCCGGTCTCGATGCCTGCACATCGGGGCCATTCCCCGGCCCGCAGCATCGCGGGCCGCTCGCGGCCCCGTCCGACCCGGGCCGCGTCTTCCCCGCGTTGTCCGGAGGATCCCACTCCGAACGCGAGATCGCACAGGACTCTGCATGCCCCAGCCCATCACTCCGCCGTTTACACCGCTCGTCACCGTGGTCGGTTCCTTCAATGTCGATCATGTCTGGCGCTGCGAGGCCCTGCCCGCGCCCGGTGCCACCCTCGGCGGCGAATACGCCAGCGGCCCCGGCGGCAAGGGCTTCAACCAGGCCGTGGCCGCGGCCCGTGCCGGTGCGTCGACGGCCTTCGTCTGCGCGCTGGGCGAGGATCTCGGCGGTCACCATGCCCGCAGCCTGGCCGCGGGCGAGGGCATCGACCTGCGCGCCCAGGCGGCCGATGTGCCCACCGGCAGCGCCGGCATCTTCGTCGATGCCCAGGGCCGCAACAGCATCGTGGTGGGGCCCGGCGCCAATGCCGCGCTGTCCCCGGCCTTCGTCGATGCGCAGGCCGCGCTGTTCGGCGATGCGCGGGTGACGCTGGCGCAGCTGGAAACCGCCGCGGACGCCGCCCAGGCCGCCTTCGTGCAGACCCGGGCGGGCGGCGGCCTGACCGTGCTCAACCCGGCGCCGGCCAACGCGCAGGTTCCGGCCGAACTGCTGGCCCTGGCCGATGTGCTCACGCCCAACGAGACCGAGTGCGCGGCCCTGTTCCGCCGTCTCGGCGAGCGCCTGGACGGCGAGGCCATCGCCAGTCTCGACAGCCCCCGCCTGCATGCGCTCTGCCGCGACCTGCTGCCCGGCGGCACCGTGGTGGTGACCCTGGGCGCGGCCGGGTGCTTCGTCTCGCACGCCGACGACACCCGCCGCGGCGATGAGGCCGCCTACTACCGTCAGCCGTCCGAGCCGGCCAGCGTGGTCGACACCACCGGCGCCGGCGATGCCTTCAGCGGCGCACTGGCCGCGGCGCTGGCGCTGTGGCCGCAGTGGCCGTTCTCGGCCCAGGTCCGCTTCGCCAACCGCTATGCGGCGCTGTCGACCGAGGCCCACGGCGCGGCCCTGGCGATGCCGACCCGCGATCAGCTGCAGGCGCGGTATCCGGAAGGCTGAGCGGCCTCGATGGCCGAGCCGGCATTCGTCGGGAGCGATGCCGGCCGAATGGAGCAGTGGCGGACGAAGGCGTGATGGCGGGCCCGGGCCCGCCCTACGGCGTCGCGACAAGACGCCGTCGCGGGTGCCTGCTACCCTCGGGTTTCCACCCGACGCACGGAGATCCGCATGGCCGGCAAGTTCGTGATCAGCAAGCGCAGCAACGGCGAATTCCAGTTCAACCTCAAGGCCTCCAACGGCCAGGTCATCCTGACCAGCGAGGGCTACAAGGACCGCGCAGGCTGCGACAACGGCATCGCTTCGGTGAAGAAGAACGCGCCCGACGACGCCCGCTACGAGCGCAAGACCGCCACCAACGGCAAGTTCCACTTCAATCTCAAGGCCGCCAACCACCAGGTGATCGGCAGCAGCCAGTTGTACGAGAGCGAAGACTCCCGCGACAACGGCATCGAGTCGGTGAAAAAACACGCGCCGGATGCGGCCGTGGTGGACGAGACGGCCTGAGGCCCTCGCCAGAGGGACACGCCCGACGTCAGCATCCACGTGTTGCGCGCAATCGTTTCGACCGCATGCACCTGGAGCGAACGCGAAGCCCGGCATCGGCCGGGCTTCGTGCTTCTGCGGTCTACGGGCGCCGCTTCGGCGTCTTCCGCAAAGAGGCGTCCTTGCGCCGCAAGCGCTCCGCGCTCCACCTCGGGTCGGGCCTGAAGGCCCTCCTGCGCTGCGTCGACAGTCGTAGGAGGGCCTTCAGGCCCGACCCTGGCAATCCACCCTGCGGTCGCTCCTCGCGGCCGTCATGCCATCCAGACGCTAGAATCCGCGGCATGCGCATCGGCCCCCATGTCATCGAGCCCCGCGTGATCCTGGCCCCGATGGCCGGGGTCACCGACAAGCCGTTCCGGCAGCTGTGCAAGCGTCTGGGTGCGGGGCTGGCGGTGTCGGAGATGACCACGTCCGACCCGCGCCTCTGGACCACGCGCAAGTCGCTGCACCGCATGGACCACGAGGGCGAACCGGCGCCGATTTCGGTGCAGATCGCCGGCACCGTGCCCGAGGTGCTGGCCGAGGCCGCGCGCTACAACGTGGACCACGGCGCGCAGCTGATCGACATCAACATGGGCTGCCCGGCCAAAAAGGTGTGCAACGCCTGGGCGGGTTCGGCGCTGATGCGCGACGAGGCGCTGGTGGCGCGCATCCTGTCGGCGGTGGTGAACGCCGTCGATGTGCCGGTCACGCTGAAGATCCGCACCGGCTGGGCCGCGGATGCACGCAACGCACCGGCCATCGCGCGTATCGCCGAGGACAGCGGCATCGCCGCGCTCACCATCCACGGCCGCACGCGCGACCAGCAGTACACCGGCCATGCCGAATACGACACCATCGCCGCGGTCAAGGCGATGCTGAAGATACCGGTGATCGCCAACGGCGACATCGACTCGCCGCAGAAGGCCCGCGCCGTGCTCGCGGCCACCGGCTGCGACGCGGTGATGATCGGCCGCGCCGCGCAGGGCCGCCCGTGGATCTTCCGCGAGGTCGCGCATTTCCTTGCGACCGGCGACACGCTGCCGCCGCCGACGCTGGCCGAGGTACGCGACATCCTGCTCGGCCATCTCGAACACCTGCACGCCTTCTACGGCGAGCAGCAGGGCCTGCGCATCGCGCGCAAGCACCTGGGGTGGTATGCGAAGGACCGCCCCGAGCATTCCGAAGAACAGCGCGAAGCCTTCCGCGCCGCGGTGGTGCGCGCGGAAACCGCCGAGGCCCAACTGCGGATGACACGGGACTATTTCGATGCGGTGATCGCCGGAGTGAAGCCCGGCGCGATGGCGGTGGCGGCATGAACGATACGCCGACATCGTCGCAGCAGTCGCAGTCGCAGTCGCAGGTGCAGAACCTGATCCGGGTCGAGTTTGCGATGTCGCAGGCCGAGTGGGCCCGGTTTCTCTGGTATCTGAACCGCTCATCGCTCAAGGGCATATTGTCCTGGGTCTTCTTCCCGGTGATGGCCGTGATCCTGGCGGCACTGCTGCTCCACACTGGTCTGGGCACGACGTGGCGCTGGGCGATCGTCGGCTTCGGTCTGGTCTACGCACCGACCGTGTTTCTGTGGCGTGTGCGTCGCGCGCACCGCGCCGCTATTCGGCAGGGCCCTCACCGCTACGCATTTGACGATACGGGCCTGCACGTCCACGACGATCTGGTCGACGTCCGCCAGCGCTGGGCCGCGATCCAGCGTATCCGGCACTACCGCGGACTGCTGTTGCTGTACTTCGCCATGGATGCCGCGCACTGCATCCCGCTGCGTGCGCTGGGGGAGCACGGCATCGACGACCTGCTGCAACGCGCCGTGGCCGGCGGTGCGGCCGGCATCGCACTCGATTTGGCGCCTGTCGCTTCCGGTTCCCGTGCGCCATCGATCTGAGCAGACGTGATCGAGGAGTCAATGATGAACGCATCATCCGAGAATCCGACCTACCTCCACGGCTTCTCCCCCACCGAACAGGCGCGCCTGCGTCGTCAGGCGCGCATCGGCGAAGCCACGATCTTCCGCAACATCGACTACATGGGTGTATCGCGACTGCTTGAAGTCGGCAGCGGCGTGGGCGCGCAGACCGAGATCCTGCTGAGACGTTTCCCCGACCTGCACGTCACCTGCGTCGATCTCAACGAGGCGCAGCTCGATGCCGCATGCGCCAACCTCGGCGCGATGCCGTGGCTCGACGGTCGCTACGCGCTGCAGCGCGCCGACGCCACCGATCTGCCGTTCGAGGCGCGCAGTTTCGACGCCGCCTTTCTATGTTGGGTGCTGGAACATGTGCCTTCGCCGGCACGCGTGCTCAGCGAGGTGCGCCGTGTGCTGTCGCCGGGTGCGCCGGTCTACGTCACCGAAGTCATGAACGCGGCCTTCCTGCTCGACCCGTATTCGCCCAACGTCTGGAAATACTGGATGGCGTTCAACGACTTCCAGATCGAACAGGGCGGCGATCCCTTCGTGGGCGCGAAGCTCGGCAATCTGCTGTTGGCCGGCGGTTTCCGCGACGTGAGCACCGAGATCAAGACCTTCCATTTCGACAACCGCGAGCCGGCGCAGCGCAAGGCCATGATCGCGTTCTGGGAGGAGCTGCTGCTGTCGGCCGCCGACCAGCTGCTCGCTGCCGGATGCGTCACGGACGAGGTGGTCGCCGGCATGCGCCGCGAGATGCGCGAGGTGCGGAGCGACCCCAACGCGGTGTTCTTCTATTCCTTCGTGCAGGCGCGGGCGCGAGTGTAGGTGCGGCCATCGCATCGGCCAACGGTCGGCCGAGCGCTGCGCGGCGTCTTGTGCTGAGCGGAGCGCAGCTCCGCTGCGAATCTCTACGGAAGCCGTTGCAGCGGAGCTGTGCTCCGCTCTGCAGGACGCTCATCGCGAGGCACCGTCGCACCGCAGGCCCCGTCGATTCACGGCGCAGGGCCGCCCATCTGCGCGTCGGATGCCGATTCCCGCGTGTCGGGCGCCGGTTGCGGGCCGAGCGGCATGGGGGAGGGGTCTTCCCAGATCCTTGCCCACATCTCGCCCAGACGTTCGCGGGCGTCCAGCGGCCATTCCATCTGCGCAGGGGGCACCGGCGTCCACGCGCCGGCGTCGCGCTCGGCGACGATGAAGTTGAAGACGTAGTCGGGCTCCGCGCCCATGCGCAGGTCGCTGAGGATCAGCAGCCCGTCGCGCGTGTGCGCCTTCATGAAGCCGTGGTTGAACCAGCGCAGGCGCTGCACCGCGGGCGCCTCGGCGACGGCGGCGAGTGCCGCGCTGTCGCTGGGATAGCTGCGGAACCGCATCGGCCCGCGGTCGGCCACCAGCGAGCGCTCGCCTTCCAGATAGCCGTCCGGGGTCATCGCCACCACCCGCCACAGCAGGGTGTTGAACGGCATCGGCACGCTGAACCGCGGCGCGTCCTGCAGGCCCATGGAGGCCAGTGCCTCATCCGCGGCACGGTCCACCTGCGCCTTGGCGACCAGCGACCAGCCGATGTAGGCGGTGCTCAGCGCCAGCGCCGCCACCAGCGCGCGCTGCGCGCGCTCGCGCTCGCGCAGGCGCCAGGCAATCACGCAGGCGATCAGCAGCCACAGCGTGTACAGCGGGTCGATGATGAACAGGCTGGACCACATCGTGGGCGGCACATCCAGCGGCCACCACAGCTGTGTGCCGTACACGGTGAAGGCATCCAGCAGCGGATGGGTGACCAGCGCCAGCTGGATCGCCCAGAACCATCGCGCGGGCGCTTCGGCCACCCGGCCGCGGCCGTAGCGCCGGAACAGCCACCAGATCAGCGCCGCCAGCAGCGGCAGCACGAGGAGCGAATGGCTGACGCTGCGGTGCCAGGTCATGCGCAGCACCGGGTCATCGGTGAGCAGGGCGAGCGGGATGCCGTCGAGGTCGGGCAGGGTGCCCAGCGCCGCACCGGCCAGCAGGGCGGCACGACGGTGGGCGGCGGGGGCGATGGCGGCGGCGAGCGCGCCGCCGAGAACGATCTGGCTGAGGGAGTCCATGCGCGGATGCTACGGCAGGCGTGTGGCGTCGGCACCCGTGTCGCGACGGATCGCCCGTCTGCCGGCCGGCCTGCGTGGCCCGGCACGGCCCTATCGCGCGGTGTCGTGCAGCCCCGACTGCGCGTCCGCCCGGTGGCGAGCCCCCTCGGATTCGACCGCTCAGGCCTGGCCGGTCAGCGCGTTCACCGTCGCGGTCAACTGCGCGTTCATCTCCGCCTGGCCCTGGGTGGTGGTGATGACCAGCTCCGGTGAGGCGTGGTTGGGGTCGCCCGCATTGACCGGTGGCTGGGGAGCGTATTGATTGGCCAGTTGGGTGGACTCCGCGGCGGATTCGCCGGCGATGCGCCTGACGAGCTCCAGGGCGAGATCGATCGACGAGGAAACGCCGCCGCCGCTGAAGCGGTGCTTCTTTTCGTCGATCTCCCAGCGCGGGTAGCCGGGCACCACCACCAGCTGCGGGAACAGCGCCAGCGCATCGCGCGCGCTCCAGTAGGTGGTCACCGTGCAGTGGTCGAACAGCCCGGCCGCCGCGGCCACGAACGCGCCGGTGCAGACCGAACCGGCCCACTCGGCCTTGGGCCCGGCGGTCTTCAGAAAGCCCTGGATGCGGGATTCGGTCATCGCGGCGGTGACGCCATCGCCGCCGCCGCCCGGCACGAACACGACGTCCGGCGAGAGCTCGCTCTTGAGTGCGTCGTCGAAGGTGGCGTTGGGCATCACCGAGATGCCCTCGGTGGTGGCGATGGGGTCGGATGTGGCCGCGAGCCACACGACCCGGAAGCCGGGCACGTAGGCGAAGATCTGGGTGGCGCCCGCGAAATCCAGCAGCGTGCAGCCGGGGTACAGGGCGAAGGCGACGGTGAAGGTCTTGCCGGGCGATGACATCCGTGTGGCTCCGTGATGAGGGTGGGATGCGGCCGGTACCGCGCCCGAGCGCAGTGCGCAGCCGTCGTGATGGCGTCCGCCAGGCGCCGCGGACGCGTACGGGTTGTAGCACGCCCGTCCGCCGCCCGATGCCGTGCTTCGTCGATGGATCAATCGCTTGCGTGCGCCTGCGTGCGAGACGTCCCGCAGCCGCACCACAGCCGCACCACGCGCGCTCCACATGCGCGCCCCGTGTGCACCGCGCCGGGTGTCCGCGGCGCGTCCCGACCCCCGCTGCGGCTATGCGGCGGCGCTCAGCGCCTGACGCGGCTGCAGATAGCGCTGGCGTTTTTTCGGCAGGATCCGCGCCAGGTCCACCTCGATCAGCCCGTCGATGCTGTCGCTGAAGTCCGGGTCCACGCCGAAGGCGAGGAAGCGGGCGCCGCCGGGTTCGCACAGGTCGGTGTACTGCCGGTACAGCACCGGCACCGTGGTGCCGTGCGCGGCCAGATTGGCCTTCAGCACCTCGAAGGCGCCGTCCGCATCCAGGTCGCCGAACTGCGGCGGCGCGGCGATGTGCCGGAACGGGCGCAGGGCGGCGGCCGCGCCACGGTCGCCGTAATAGCGGTCGTAATAGGCCACCAGCTGCTCGCGCGCCTCGCGCGGCAACGCGGCGCTGATCGACACGGCCCCGAACAGATAGCGCACCTGCGGATGGCGACGCAGATACGCGCCGATGCCCTGCCACAGATAATCCAGGCTGCGGCTGCCCCAGTAGTCCGGCACCACGAAACTCCGCCCCAGCTCCATGCCCTGCGCGATCCGCGGCAGCGCCTCGTCGGTGTAGTGGAACAGCGACGCCGTGTAGAGCCCCGCCAGTCCGCGCCGCGCCAGCATCGGCGCGCCGCGGGCCACGCGATACGCGCCGGCGATGCGCCCGGCCACCGCGTCCCAGACCAGCAGATGGTCGTAGTCCGGATCGAAGGCATCCAGATCGCGTGCCCGGCCGGTGCCTTCGCCCACTTGGCGGAAGGTCAGTTCGCGCAGGCGGCCGATCTCCTGCAGCAGCGGCGAATCCGCCTGCAGGCGCGCCAGGCGGATGTCCTTGCCGTCGCCCGTGCGCCCGAGCAGTTCGGTCGCCGCCATCGCCAGCAGCACCGCCGCCGGGTCGGTGGGCGCCGCGAGGGGTTCGGGCCCCTGCGCCGCGGCGGTGTCGCGGCCCAGCGCGTACACCGCGCGCCGCACCCGGCGCACGCATTCGCCCGGCGTGTCCTCCATCTCCAGCCGCATCGGCCTGCCGACATGCAACCGCAGCGGCCGCGCGCGCCGCGCGAACATCTCCCGCGCCAGCAGCGCCGTGCCCGCCGGGCCGTACAGCGCCGCGGCGCCGTAGAACAGGGCCGAGTTGCGGGCCTCGATCCGCACCGGCAGCACGGGCGTGCCGGTACGCCGCGCGAAACGCGCGAAGCCCGGCCGCCAGCGTCGGTCGCGCACCCCGCGCAGACCCAGGCGCGACACCTCGCCGGCGGGGAACACGATCACGCACTCCTCGCGCTCCAGCGCCGCCTCGATCGCCCGCAGCCGCTCGGCACCGGTGTGGCCACCGAACACGGCCACCGGCAGGAACAGCCCGGACATCGGCTCCAGCAGCGACAGCACGTCGTTGGCGACGATGCGCACATCCCTGCGCACCCGGCCCACCGCATCCAGCAGGGCCAGCCCGTCCAGCGCACCGGAGGGATGGTTGGCCACGATCAGCAGCCGCCCCACGGCGGGGATCGCCGCCAGGTCGCGGTCGGTCACGCGGTACTGCAGGCCGTGGTGCGCCAATGCCGCGGACACGAACTCGAAATCGCCCACATCGCGATGCGCGGCCAGGAAACGCTCCACCTGGTCCAGCCGCGACCACCGGCCGAGGCCGCGCAGCACGGTCCGCACCAGCGCGCCGCGGCGGCCGGCGAAGAAGCGGGGGTGGCGATGACGCAGATGCTGTTCGAGCGCTTGCATGGCGGAGTTCCGTCGTGACGGCCTGGGTGGCCGCCAGCCTGCGCCGCACAGACGACAGCCGCGTGGCGGCGACGCTGCGGCGCGATGACGGCGGTCGCCGCCGCCCGGCATGGCCGCCGCTCGGCCGCCCTGGCCGTATCGCATGGGGTGTGCGAAGGCGGTATGGGGACGGCTGCGCCCGCACGTCCGCCGCTCCGGCTCCCACGCATCCGCCGCCGTAACGCCGCGCTGCCGCCCGCCCGGGCCGCATGCGGCTTCCCGTCGATCGCCCCGCGCCTTTCAGCCTTGCGTGATCAGCGCGGCCGGCCCCCACGCCCTCGACGGCCGGTCATGCAGACGCCGTCCGGGGGGTGTATCATGCGCGGCTATCTCTTCATCCCGATCAAGGGATGGATCGCCCGCCGCAAGGCACGCCCCGGTCCGCCCACGGAGCTACCGGGCGCTTCACACCCAAAAGGAACCCTCGTCGATGTCCAGCTATCTCTTCACTTCCGAATCGGTGTCCGAAG